>WNGG01009215.1_pt1 | contig 10787 bp, 6 predicted proteins | sample 5400661 | NCBI WGS metagenome assembly WNGG01 (sample SAMN13153372, study PRJNA577476) | soil metagenome | isolation source: 100 cm soil or saprolite under Garry oak tree replicate 1 | place: USA:California | collected 2016-06-15
TAAACTTGGTTTGAGATCAGCGCGCGCATGCGACTGAGCGACGCGAATGCGAAAGTGCGAAGTCGAGGCGCCGCCAAGCAGCAGCAACCCGTCGCTGGCGCCGACGCGTTTCAGCCACGCACGATTGCCTTCTTTCTTTTTCACTTCTGTGAGAACGATTGATTGATTTGCAGTCGATGAAGTTGACCTGCGAATGGTGATCATGGCGTTTTGCTCCTCTTAAATTAGCTCAATTGGGACGCCGATGGTTTGCGACTGCATCGGCGCGCCGTCTTTGATAATCGGCCAGAACCTGATTGTCATGGACGCGCGTTGAGCGCTCGGCGCAGTGAACTCCAGCGTCAGAAAATGATTTCGATGAAGAGAGAATTCCGGCTCGGACTTAACTTGTCCGAAAACATCAGGCGCCTTCTCGTAGTTCCCACCGCCTAATGGCACAAGCTGCATCGGAGAAGAAATGACTTCGATCAGTTGTGTGCTCAGTTCCTTTCGTAGCGTCGCTGTGGCCACCCGCGCGAAGTGAACATCGCCCGTGAGAATCACGATCGAATGCTTCGCGGCGCGCAAATATTGAAGCAGTTCCGCGTATTGCGAATGGAAGTCTGGCAAGCCCCAATCTTTGATACTTCCGGTTTCGGAAAAAATTGGCTGGCCTACAACCAACACGCCCGGGCCGTCGAGGTTCGCGAGCCAATTTCCAATCGTTTGCAGATCCGGTGGCTGAATAAAATTATCGTTTCCGCCACCGTGACCACGGAAGAATCTCGTGTCTGCATTACAAAATGAAAGCGCGCCGACTTTGAACGTGACAGGCGGACTCGGCGAGGTCTGGAAGATTTCATAAAGCTTCTTACCGATGTCGAGCCACTTGTCTCTCTTTTTCTGCGTGGCGGTGTAAGCAAGCACGTTCAATCCAACATCGGGAGCGTTGTTCCAATATTCATGATCGTCTGAGCTGAAAAAGTTCGCGCCGTTCTTCAGCATCTGCTGAAACCCACCGTCGAAATTCGCCTGTGTCCAGGCGTCCGCGTAGGTTTTGAACGATCGCGTTTCAAGCCAGTCGTTGCCGTGAAATGGATTCAAAAAATCCAGGAAAGGATTATCGAGATAAACTTGATCGCCGCAAAGAATTTTGATGTCGGGCTGCGCGCCGGCGGGTAGTTGAAGATAAGTTTGACCGACAGATCCCGCTTTGTCTTCATGGTTGAAGTAGCAAGAACCCAGCAACACGATGAATGGTTTCTCGCCGGCGACGGGCAATCGTTCGGGCAAAGTGGTGACAGTTGACGTCGCAACCGATGCTCCTCCAATCCGAAACGCGAGATTATAAAGCGTACGCTGCGACAGACCGTTCAGCGTCACACGCTGATAGCGAATGCGATAGTTTCCATCGTTCGTTGTAGAGTCCTTCCAAGCATTATTAAGCGCGATCTCATTCGCGCCGTATTGCAGCGTTGCGGTGGCGGGATCGAATGCGTCGTTAATGGCAGCGAGCCAGATGGTTGCGCGATTGACATCAACCTCGTTGGGAATTATCAGGAAAGCCATTGGTCGACCTGCGATCGAATCAGGAGCGGCAAACGCGAATTCATAGGACGGCATCATCGACTATTGCGTACAGCGCGACGCCTACCTTTAATTAGGCCGGACGCGGCCGAGTATGCAAGGGCTAAAGCAGGCTCGTGAGTGTCTAACCTCTCCCGTAACGGAGTGCGAACGATATGCGGGTTAAGAGAGAAAGTCAATATTTTTCGTGGGAGTATTCGAAAGTCAAACCAGCGTCCGCTTTAGGGATAAGGTGGCTGGCAAATATGCTTCTTAAGGTACGTCGATAATCAAATCTTTTCCGCCGAAAGTGAAGTTCGGACGGCGACGACCCTTCATATATTTTGCCGCGGTTTGCGACAGCGAAGTAATGATGATGGGCAAGGCGATTGTGGCATCGCAGTTCACGTAAGCAGTCAGCGCGCCGCGGCCAAGCTTTCCATAAACGAGCGATTCGTCGAAGGCGACTGCGCTCGATCGCCCGCCGGGATGCGGCGCATCGGCGGCGAATTGAATCGCATATTTGTGGCCGTGAACCTGTTGCTTGAAAATGTGCGCGGACATTTCGGTCTGTCGCAGGAAACTCTTGGTGATGCCGCCGCCGATATTGATCACGCCGGAAACGCGCGCGCGAATCGCAATCTGGGCCATGTCCAAAACGTCCTGCACGATGTCGAATTGAAAATTATTCTTCTTTTCGAAGCGCGATCCAGCGATGCCTACCGCAATGCCGCTATCAGTGATGCCGGGACAGAAGACCGGAACGCGCGATTTGTAAGCCGCGGTCAGCACGCCATCTTCCGCCGCGATTTCGGCAAGCTCGCGACCGAGCAGATGAAGAAACTCGCGAGACGAATACGGCCGCGATTGATCCAACTGGCTGGCGAAGCCACCGACCCACTCTTCCGCTTCGTGATATTCCTCTTCGCTGGCGAGCAGATCCCACATGCGATTGATATGCGAAGCTTCGAGTTCAGCATCAGTCATGTTCGGATGCGCCTGGAAATGATGTCGCCCGAGCGTCTCATGCAGGTCGTGAAAAACAACCGAGCCCGAAAGAATTAGTACATCGACAAAACGGTTCTTGACGACGTAGGCTAAGAGCCGCCGCATGCCCGCGGGAATCAGCGCTCCTGACGCCGCCATGAAAATCGTTGTGTTGTCGCCCAGCATGTCGAGCCAGATGCGATGCGATTCCGCGAGCTGCCGGCCGCCGAATCCGGTGCCTTCCATTTTTTCCAGCAGTCCCGCGACCGATCGATCGCGATCGACTTGAACCGGACGAGTTGGAATCGTCAGGTATTTACTAGGCTTTGGTTTTCGTTGTGTCACCATAAAGTTTCCTTTTGTATAGCAGCCGGTTACCGGCGGCTGGTCGGGCATTGAGCCCAACTCTAAAAGACTCGTGATCTTAAGTAATCATCAATAATCATGACGACGCCGACCCTTCGTCCGGTTACCATTAACCGCGATATAGGTGTACGCGTCGTAACGCGATTCATAAAAATTAACCAGTTCGGCGCCCTCGGCTTCGCTAATCTCGCCGTCTTTGATTCGCTGCGTTACCTGTCGGCGAAAGCCGTCGTGCAACAGACCGCGTTCGTAACGAGCACGCCCCGCGGCTTCTCCGACAGTCGTCCCGCGAATCACTTTCTTGATCAGGTAACCTTCTTCATCAACGTGGATGTGGGCTTCATTCGGGGCGCCAAAGAGGTTGTGGTTATTTCCCATCACTTCCTGATAAGCGCCCACCAGCATGAACGCCAGATAGTAGGGTTCGTCCGGATCAAGTTTGTGCAGCTCGAGCACCTGCTTCACGTCGTGAAGATCGACGAACTTATCCACGACGCCGTCTGAATCGCACGTGATGTCGCACAGCGTCGCAAACTCCGTGGGCGGTTTATTCAGGCTTTGAATCGGGACGATCGGGAAAAGCTGATCGAGGGCCCAATGATCGGGCACCGATCTAAATACTGAGAAATTGGCGAGATACTTCGCGCAAAGAAGCTTTCGCAGATCGCCAAATTCTTCCGGCACGTATTTCGATTGCTGCGCGTAACGATCTGCGCGTTCGCAGACATCCCAGAAAAGCACTTCGCCCTTGGCGCGGTCTTCCAGCGAAATCAATCCAAGATTGAATAGCGTGAATAATTCTTCGCGATGTTCGAGCGCGTCGTGGTAGTACTCGCGATAATTCTTGATGGTGATCGTTTCGCGCAGGTCGCCCAGCTCGATTACAACTTGCGGATCGTCTTCATCGATCTCGATCGGCGTGATGTCTTCGACGACCGTTTCGATCTCTTCCAGCACGTTGGTGATCAGGATCGCGTGATAAGCCGAGAGAAATCGTCCCGACTCCTGAATGATCGTCGGGTGTGGAACGTTTTCGTCATCGCAGACCTGTTTGATGGTGTAGATGACGTCGTTGGCAAATTCCTGGGCGCTGTAATTCGCCGATGAATCGAACGCAGTCTTTGAGCCATCGTAATCGACCGCCATGCCGCCGCCGACGTCGAGCAATTCGATTGGCGCTTTCATCTGATGGACCTTGGCATAGACGCGCGCCGCCTCTTTCATCGCGTTCTTGATGCGCTTGATGTCGGTAAGTTGCGATCCAATGTGAAAGTGAAGCAGCCGCAGCATGTCGATCTGGCCAGCCTCTTTTAGACGATTGATGACTTCGAGCAATTCTGTCGTCGTCAGACCGAACTTGGCGGCTTCGCCTCCGGATTTTTCCCAGCGTCCCGATCCCTTCGAGTAAAGCTTGACGCGCATGCCGATCATCGGCGAGTTGCCCTCATGAGTCTCAGCAATGCGGAGGATGTGGTCCAACTCACTCAATTTCTCGATAACGATGACGACGCGCTTGCCGGACTTCGCGCCGGCAAAAGCCAATTGAATGAACTCTTCATCTTTGAATCCATTTAAGACGAGCAGGCTGTCGGGCGATTGCTCGAGCGCCATCGCTACGTAAAGCTCGGCTTTCGATCCCGCCTCCAATCCAAAGTCGTAACGCGATCCTTCGCGTAGGTATTCTTCTACGACGGGGCGCTGTTGATTCACCTTCATTGGATAGACGCACATGTGCGCGCCCTGATATTCGAATTCGCGAATCGATTTGCTGAAAGCTCGCTGAAGTTTTCGCACTTGTGCTGCGACCAGTTGGGGAAAGCGAAGCAGGATCGGCGTGCTAATTCCGCGTCCCGCCAGATCTTCGATAATCTCCTTCAGATCGGCTGAGCGCGGATCGCCTTCGGCCGGGCGCACGATCAGATTGCCTTTGCGATTTACGTCAAAGTATCCAGCGCCCCAATTTTCGATCCCGTAGGTTTCGACTGTCTGTTCTATCGCGGTGGTCAACTAGCGGTCTCCCGGCATGCGCCCTTGAAGCATTAACCCGCCTGGAAACTGGCGTGGCTGCAATTTTCCAGCCAAATAGCGGATATCTTGGGGTGGTACCTTGACCGCAGAATGTAACAGAAAAAGCGAGGTCGGTCTATCACTTTTTTGTGGCGTTATTGCAGTCAGAATGGACCACTCTGGGGCCGAGCTGAAATAGTTGTGTCTCTGAAGCGGAAATATTTTTCAAGAATTTCGCGCAAACATCTTGACACGCTGAATTCGAAGGCTATAATGCACGTTTTTTAGTTGCGCGCTGTTCATGTTGTTTTTGCGCTTGTCAGACCGTTTCAGACCTCAGAGATACTTCGCGTCAAACATTGCTTCGGGGCGAAGAGCAGACCTGACACTCCCTTTTCCAGACCGGAGAGCTGATGAAGAGAGATTTGTTATATGCCTCTAACGGGGCGAACTCTGCCCAGCCGCTGTCCGCATCACTATCCGCAACCATCTCTAACAGTCGAATAGGAGGCCACGAGAAATGAAACCAAAGGACGTACTTGCGTTTGCTAAAGAGAACAAGGTGGAGATTGTCGATCTTAAGTTTGTAGATTTGCCAGGACTGTGGCAGCACTTTTCGATTTCTACGAACGAGTTGAATGTCGAGCTGTTTGAAGAAGGCATCGGCTTTGATGGCTCTAGCATTCGCGGCTTTCAGGCGATTAATGAAAGCGACATGCTGCTGTTTCCCGATCCGAACACGGCGATGCTCGATCCGTTTACTGAGATTCCGACGCTCAGTTTGATCTGCAACATAAGCGATCCGCTTACGCGCGAACGTTACTCGCGCGATCCGCGATACGTCGCGCAGAAGGCTGAGAAGTATCTGCTGTCCACGGGCATTGCCGACACCAGTTACTGGGGGCCGGAGATCGAGTTCTACATCTTCGACAACATTCGTTTTGATCAGACCTACAATCATGGCTTCTACTTCATCGATTCCGAAGAAGGTTTTTGGAATGCGGGCAGTTCAGAGCGGCCCAATCTCGGGTACAAGCCGCGCTACAAAGAAGGCTACTTCCCGGTCCCGCCGATGGATCATCAGCACGATCTTCGTTCTGAGATGGTGCGCACGCTGGAAAAATGCGGCGTCGTAGTCGAGATTCATCACCACGAAGTCGGCACCGCCGGCCAGGCTGAAATCGATCTGAAATACAACACGCTTACGAAAATGGCTGACCAGGTGCTGCTCTACAAATACGTCATCAAGAACGTCGCGCGCCGTCGCGGGAAGACGGTAACCATGATGCCAAAGCCGCTCTTTCAGGATAACGGCTCAGGGATGCACACGCATCAGAGCCTTTGGAAAAAAGGAAGGAATCTCTTCTATGACAAGAAAGGCTACGCGTTGTTGAGCGACACCGCGCGCTGGTACATCGGCGGCTTGTTGAAACATGCGCACGCTCTCTGCGGATTGATTGCGCCGACGACGAATTCTTATCGGCGGCTGGTACCGGGATACGAAGCTCCGATCAATCTCGCCTATTCGCAGCGCAATCGCAGCGCCTGCATTCGCATTCCGACTTATTCGAGCAGTGAGAAAGCGCGGCGACTTGAGTTCCGTACGCCCGATCCAAGCTGTAACCCTTATCTCGCATTCCCGGCTATGCTGATGGCCGGTCTGGATGGCGTGAAGAACAAGATCGAGCCACCCGCGCCGATTGAAAAAGATCTATACGAGCTGCCGGCTGCGGAAGCAAAGAAGATCAAGTCGATGCCGGGCTCGCTCGATCAGGCTCTGGACGCGCTCGAACGCGATCACGATTTCATGTTGGAAGGTGGAGTATTTACGCCCGACGTGATCGAAACGTGGCTTGAGTACAAACGCAAGAAAGAAGTGGACGCGATTCGCTTGCGCCCGCATCCGTGGGAATTCGCGTTGTATTTCGATATCTAGAACTCTTGGAGTGCGCCGGCAAAGCGAAGCGGCGACGGCGCTTTGGATTTGTCAGAACCGGGAGCCGTAGCGACCCGGATCGTTGGGCAACTCGGGAAAATACCCATTTTTTGTCGTGCCATCACGGACAGATGGTTAATTCCTGTCGAGCCCGATTCTGTATCCAAAGCTCCGTCGCCGCTTCGCTCTGCCGGCGCACTCCATAGTAATGTAGTCAGGAAATGACGAGTTCTGATTCAAGATGTCCGCGTTGCGAAGGCCGTTTGTGTTCGTGGCATGAACTTAGCGAGGATGAGCAAGAAGTCGTGAAGCGCTTGCCTGCGTCAGCGGAATATTCTCTGGATGAACGCAAAGCGCGGCATCGTTGGTGCGCACGATGTTGGTTCGAAGAAACGTCAGGATCTCCGACGCTGGCATGAACGTGGATAAACAACGCACCGTACGTCACTGACAACTGACCACTGCTTCCAATGTTCCGCGTTAAATCCTCTTTCAAGACTCGGCTGGAAATTCAAGCTCCACTGAAGAAAGTGCGAGGGTTCTTCTCCACGCTATCGAATCTCACTGAGATGCTCGGCGGCGTGGAAGACATCCGTCGCGAGCCCGGCGGCATTGCTCGTTGGACGATCGCGACTGAGACGCCAGTGGGCCATGTGCGCTTTTCTTTTCCGGTTCATGAGACTTCGCCACAGGCCGATACGATTGAATGGTCACCGGCGCCTAATGAAGGCCAGAACCTGCTCCGCTATTCACTTAAATTTGAAGAAAGAAACGGCGCTACGCTCGTGGATATTTCGCAGCAGGTCGAGCTGCGCCGCAAGCGCGCGTGGGACTTGCATCCGGGCGTCGGTCTGATGAGCGAAGCGCGTTTGAGCAACGCGTTGCAGCGACGCATCAATGAAGCGATCGAAAATTTTCTGGAGCGCGTGAAAGAGAAGTTGGAACGTGAAAAGCCAGCCACAGATAAACACAGATAACCACAGATATAAGAAACAAATTGGGAGTTTTGGTTTTTCCTATCTGTGAAGATCTGTGTTCATCTGTGGCTAATTCCGTCCGTAGCTAATCATATTCGCCAGCATTCGGTACGCGCCGGGCACGCCGCCGCGCAACTCGCGATACCAAACCATGCTCGTGTAGATGTAATGCCCTTTGCCGTAATCGGCGACGAGCAATCCGCCTTTCAGAGGCGCTTCGCCCGGATCGTTTGATTGCAGCAGCGCGTGAAACTGCGGGTCCCACTCACGCGGATAGTAGAGGCCGCGCTCCTGAATCCAGTCTTTGAAATCGTCTTGATTGAGTTTGTTGGGAACGTTCAGCAACGGATGATCCGGTTCGATGAAGGTGATGGGCGCATTCTCGTCCGTGATGCGTTCATTGCCGAGGGTTAGTTTGTAAGGCGCGAGCTGTGGCCGGTTTCGTCGCTGATCCGGATTCCATTCATCGGACTTGTGATAGAAGACGATCAGGTTTCCGCCCGCATTCGCATAATCGAGCAGCTTCTGATTCACGGCAATTAATTCCGGCTTTGATTCATAGACACGATTATCGACGATGACCGAAGTATATTTCGAAAGATCGGAAGTAATCACTTCATCAACGCTCAACTCTTTCGATTCAACTCCCAGCGCGTTCAGCGCCTGAGGCAAGCTGAAATCAAAACCGCGGATGTAACCGACGCGAAGGTTCGGCGCAAGTTTGGCATTCGCGACTACGATTCGGATCAAGAGCGCCGGCGAGGTCTTTAGTTGAGTTGTGTGGAATATGAAAGAAACTCCGCCTTGTGATTTTGACAGTTCGCAACCATTGAGCTTGAACAGTTCATCCGTCTTTTCACGAGCCGTCAGTTCGACTTTGCGAGTTGCGCTTTCACGTCCAGTGATCGGTCCAATCGTTGGGAAGAGAACGACATCCCCGGAAACCGAGTCGTTCTGATTGTTAGTGACACGCAGCTTGAAATCAACAGGATGAAAGCCGCATTTCTCATCTTTCGCCGGTACGGTGACGATTGGAGAGGCGCTCACGGCCTCGAGTTCAAGCGGCGGCGCCACATCGACGCGCACTGGCAGATCGATTCCAAGCTTGGTCTCATCGACCTCGTATTCGCAGCGAAGATCCAAGTTCAATCCCAACGCAGTCGGCTCGTACAAGTGTTTGGCGAGCGGCAGATTAGTCTTCGCGGTGTTGGGAATCTGAATCTTGTCGGTGAGCGCAAACGAGCTTCCTGGTGACAAGGGACGTTCGGTCGCCATGCGCGAGTGATTAACCTTCGTGTAGTTCGCTCGATCGCCAGCCGTGTTGCCGGCGACGGAGTCCGAGCCACAATTATCAACCTTGATGCGCTCGCTGCCGGTATTCTCAACTTTGATCGGCAGACTGAGAGTCGAATTGGCGACGACAGGTCCTGCGGGTGGTTGAGCGTCGATGTGTAGGCCAGCGACGAGAGCCGCGGCCCGTTCCATCTTTTGGCGCATGAGTTCTTTGCGTTGCGGGTCCGCCTTGCCCGGCGCCTCCCAGTTACCTTTTCGATAAGTCTCGATGAGGCCTTCGCGCGTTTGCTCCGGATTGTTCAAGAGTTCCGCCGTCGAAGTGAAATCAGGAAGGCGCAACTCCTGAGCAACCGCCGGCGACAATTTCAAACCATCAAGAAAATTGTGCGACTCCTTAGCAGATAGCGGCGCCGCACCTTTCGCTTCGCGCACCAGCGCGTAACGAATCAGCGGCATCTGTCCTGTCGCTCCTGCTTGTCCGCTGAACGCGCGGAAACGCGCGGTGAATTCGGCGAAGGTCTTGGGCCAGGGGCCTTGCGTCGCGTGTTGCTGCAAAGCGCGCAAAGCTTCTTCCGCGTAAACCACGCTGCGCACCGGATCTTTCTCATTTGGATCGATTGTGACGATTTGTGCGTCCGCTTGCGCTTGCGCGTTGCCGCGTTGACGGACAAACAGCCGTTGCACTTGCCACGTCGTCACGGCATCTCTCAACTGTTCGGGAAACTTGTTTGGATCGGCAGCGGCGTCGAAAGCTTCGACGACCATCAGCGCGGTTGCCTGATGCTGGCCGTGGTCATTACTCGTGGTCGAATGATTCGTGATGATTACGTCCGGTCGCAGTTTGCGAATCTCCAGGACCATTCGCCGCAAAGCTTCTTCGTGTCCCCAAAACTTAAACGCTTCGTCGCGGGTTTTCGAATAACCAAAATCTTTCAAGCCGAGAAAGTGCGGTTCCGAGCCTTGAATCTCGGCCGCAGCCATCGTCTCGCGGGCACGAATCGCGCCAAGCTCTTCATAAAGTTCCGGACCGATCGCGTTCTGACCGCCTTCACCGAACGTCGAAAACAGGCTGACGGTGTGCGCGCCGAACTTGCGCCGCATGACGATCAGCGAAGTGCCGTCTTCATCGTCCGGGTGCGCGGCGACGCACATCACCGTCCATGGATTCCTTAGATCGAGCAGCGCCTGATAGAGCGCGATGCGATCGTCGGGTGATTGTTGAGTCGTCGCAGGGGCTTGCGCATAAAGCGCCGAAATCAATAGTGAGATCGCGAGCGCGGCGAAAAGGAAACGATGAACATTTCTGCGGAGTCTGCTGCTCAAACTTTTCATAGTATCGTTATGTCCGGGGTCCGTTAGGACCGAAATATTTATAGCCTGCAAACGCCATTACAACACGAAGCTCCTTTAGGAGCGAAATGGAATGTCGCTCCTAACGGAGCTGAATGAGAACTTCGCTTCGCGGTTCTATAAACATGTCGCTCCTAACGGAGCGAATCCTAGGCTCGACGCTCCAATCTTCCCGCCACGATCATCGCGATCGCAATCATCGCGATCAGAATCACGCCATACGCCGCCGCCGTTCCCAAATTGAAATCACGCATCGCCGAAGCGATCGCGATCGAAACCGGGCGATTGTTCGGCGTGAACACCAAAACCGACGCGACGTATTCTCC
>WNGG01010825.1_pt1 | contig 10787 bp, 8 predicted proteins | sample 5400661 | NCBI WGS metagenome assembly WNGG01 (sample SAMN13153372, study PRJNA577476) | soil metagenome | isolation source: 100 cm soil or saprolite under Garry oak tree replicate 1 | place: USA:California | collected 2016-06-15
CCGTCTGCTGACCACGCTGCTTATCCAGGAGTCACTCTACAGTGAAGTTCCTGAAGCGTTGGGGTTGCTCGCATTAGTGCTGCTGCATGATTCTCGTCGCGAGGCACGTGTCGGGCCTGATGGAGAGCTTGTGCTACTCGAAGACCAGGACCGTTCACGCTGGGACAGCGGCAAGATCCAGGAGGGCCTTAGTATCCTGGAGCGCGCGCTCTATATGAGACAACCTGGTCCCTACCAGGTGCAAGCAGCGATCAGTGCGCTGCATGCGGAGTCTAAGCATCCAGAGGAAACCGATTGGCCACAAATTGCCGCGTTGTATCATGAACTCATGCGCATGACCCCTTCTCCCATTATTGAACTGAACCGCGCCGTAGCCATCGCTATGGCAGATGGTCCTCTTCAGGGCCTTGCACTACTTGATCAAACAATTCTGAAGAAAGAGCTAAGCGACTATTACCTGTTTCATGCTGCTCGCGCTGATTTACTGCGACGTGCTGGCCGGATGAATGATGCAAGAGATGCTTACACGCAGGCGCTCAAGCTGTGCCTTAATGAGCGAGAGCGCGCTTTTTTGGATCATCGGCTGGTGGAGGTGACACAAGACATAGAAGAGGACGGCAGGCGACTATGAAGGCCCAATTGGCGTCAAGTTAAGCAGCCACAACCCCACCCCAGGGCGACCGCAAGGGTCCCCACTCCGCTCCACGCCACACCCGCCCTTACAAAGACTACGAAGAAGGATGAGCTGTTCCGTGTCTTTGTAAGACTTTCCCCTGAAAAAGGGAAGCAGTCCAATGATCGCAGAGAGGACAAAAACCCCTAACTGAGAAGCAGAGTGCTGTCAGCTCATGCAGGTGTCTCTCTCTGGCTCGTGTGAGCGCTAAGCAGCCGGGGAGGTTGGCACTAAGGTGACCTCATACCCAAGCTTCTCTAAGCGGTGAACAAGCCGCTTTTGGACTGCTTGCCGATCATGTTCGTCGAAGAAGTTGCCTCCAAGTTCCTGGTAGTCTTTCTCATCAGCTAAGACGTGATAAACGATGACTAACAAGGTATGCCCTACGGCAATCGTCGCTTTCTTTCCTCCTCGCCGGAGAACGAGGCGATGGTATTGCGCAGAAAGGTAGGACTCTTTACAATGGGTAGCAGCATGCGCGGCTTCAACCAGAGCCGTTCGCAACCATGGGCTCCCCTTGCGTGTTTTGCCACTGAGCCGTTTGCCAGCGCTTTCTCGATTGCCCGGGCACATGCCTGCCCACGAGGCCAGGTGCCGAGCACTGGGAAAACGCTGCATATCGGGTCCAATTTCTGCCAGGATCACTTCCGCCAGACGCCGTTTGATGCCGGGAATAGTCTCCAGGCGCTTGAGCTGGGCTTCATATGGGCGTAGCCGTTGGGCAATTTCCGCACTCAGACGCTCGATTTCCTCATCCAAGGTATCAATGTGGGCAAGTTGTTCGCTGATCAAGACCCGGTGGTGAGGCTTGAACTGGCCCTGCAATGCTTGAACAAGCAGATCATGCTTGGCTCGCATCTTCCCACGGGCGAGTTGTGCCAACACGGTTGGATCTGCTTCACCAGCGACTAACGCCGCGAGCATCTCGCGGGCGGACTGGCCCATCAAATCACTTGCGACCGCCGAAAGCTTGATATTGGTATCTTCCAAAATCTTGTGCAAGCGATTGATCGTGCGGGAACGTTCTTCGATGACGCTGGTCCGATAGCGGGTCAGTTCGCGCAGTTCCCGTTGGAAAGCAGGTGGGACAAAGCTGGGGCGAAGCAGGCCATGCTGCAACACATCGGCGATCCATTCGGCATCTTTCAGGTCGGTCTTGCGTCCGGGGACAGCTTTGAGGTGCTGCGCATTGACGACGAGCACTTCCATATGCCCTTCCAGCACGTTACAGATCGGTTTCCAGAAGCTGCCCGTACTTTCCAGAGCAACATGGGTCACGTTCAGGCTCTGAAACCACTGACGCATCCGCAGCAGATCAGGCATCATCGTGCTAAAGGTCCGCTGCTCTTTCTGCCGCTGTCCCTGCGCGTCAGGAGTAATGGCGCATACCACCACGTTTCGCTTGTGGACATCAATGCCGACACATCGCTCATACACACTGTTCATAGTTTTCCTCCAAGGAGCATGAAAAGGCTTCACAGGCAGGCGACGGGACACCAAGCATGGGTCAAAATTTCCCCTACGTGCTTCCCCTGCGGGAGCGACAGACGGTGGTGCTTGCGTGGCATCCAGATCACATTGCTGGTCCGGCTCGTAGCACGAATGTCAAGCCGATCTTTGACGGCGCTCCGCCCTGCTGCCATTGTACCCTTTTTCATGCGCGGTGGTGCGCCTGTGGCGCATGCTACATTGCTGGCGAATACGAGAAATACTACAAACCCTCGAGGCACGCTCCATATTAGCAATAATTGGTTCAATGGAACATCGTTTTCTCATCGTTACTAGGAACCAAAATCACGAAATGTCTTTTTTGCTTGTCCCGAAAAACGGCCGATTCTTGCGACAAGAGTCCCGTACACCGTGCGGGGATTTCAAAACGTCAGCTCTCATGTGGTTTTCCTCCAGACCTTTTTGTATGCTATACTCATGGGTGTTGGGGGATCGGGGATACACTCCCCAACATCATAGGAGGAACCGATGCCAGGCCCATCACCGCACGCGCTCATTTGGTCCGAAGTGCAGCAGCACTATGAACTGACAAGAAACGGGCAAACAGAACGCTGTTTCCGTCCAGGAGACGAGTCAGCATGGCACCACTGGTTGGACGAGCACGCCGCTTTTGCCTTTGTTGGCAAATCTGGACGAATCTCGGTCCTCAAAGAAGCTCGCTCACGCGGAGCAGGTTACTGGTATGCCTATCGCACCCAGGCGCGACACACTCGCAAACACTATCTCGGACCCACAGTCAAGATGACATTTGACTGTTTAGAAGAGGCATCGAAGAGACTCACAAGCGAGTCTCCTTCAGCCTTTTCTGTCCGCTCGCTCGCCAAACATTCGCAAGAGTCTCCTTCTCCCTGCCAGGCAGAATCTGAGCAAGGGGTCGTGCTGTTCTCACTGAAGTTCTCTCGTCCCCGTCTGTCTACGACTCTGGTAGAGCGCGAACGCTTGCTCCGTGAACTGGATATGGTGTGCGCTCACCCCTTGACGCTCGTCTCTGCCCCTGCTGGAAGCGGCAAGACCATACTGCTTTCCTCATGGGTCGCTCACTGCTTGCAGTCACAGGAGCGCCTGGAAACAAGGGAGGGTGCTGAGTGCTACGGAGCCAGACAAGCGTTTGCCTGGCTTTCCCTTGAGGAACTGGACAACGATCCACGCCGTTTTTGGGCCTCAGTCATTGCGGCACTGCGTACCTGCTGGTCCACTATCGGGCAAGCAGCTTTCGCCATGCTGCACTCAACCGAGTCTCCTCCTCTCTCAACCATTCTGATGGCCCTCCTCCAGGATCTCGTGGAGAAAAACTCCGAAACCATTCTCATCTTGGATGACTACCAGGTGATCTCTGACCAGGCCATCGTTGATTCCACGCTTTTCTTGATCGAGCATGCCCCCGCCAGTCTGCACCTGGTGCTCATCACACGCATCAATCCTGAGCTTCCGCTCTCACGGTTTCGCGTGCGGTGTCAGATGATCGAGATCCGCGACCTCGATCTGCGTTTCACCCAGGAAGAGGCAGCCAGCTTTCTGACCCAGGGAATGGACTTACCTCTCTCAGAAGGAGACGTGGCCACCCTGCACCAACGGACCGAGGGGTGGATCGCGGGTCTGCAACTGGCCGCGCTCTCGCTTTCCAAGCGAGAGGACCCCTCCGCTTTTATCAAGAGCTTTGGGGGTTCCCACCGGTATCTGCTGGATTATGTGCGGCAGGAAATTCTTGCGCGGTTGCCTCCCCCTTTCCAGGACTTTCTGCTGCAGACCTCGATCCTTCCCCGCATGAATGCCTCCGTCTGTCAGACGGTCATGGTGAGTCTGACGCAAGAGGAGTGCCAGGACATGCTGGAGGCGTTGGAGCAGGCGAATCTCTTTGTGATGCCGCTGGATGATGTGCGGCAATGGTACCGCTATCATGATCTCTTTCGCGAGGCGCTGCACACTCGGCTGCAGGCGAGCCAACCAGAACAGGTGCCGCTTTTGCACCAGCGAGCCGCGCGCTGGTATGAGGCTGCGGGTGAGTCACGAGAGGCCATTACCCATGCACTGGCCGCACTGGACTATCCATATGCTGCCTCCCTGATGGAGCAGGCTGCTCCTCAGTTCTGGTTGAGAGGAGAGGCCAGGACCATCCACAGTTGGGTGCTGGCCCTGCCAGATGTTATTCTACGGTCGCATCTGCGCCTGGCTCTGGAGGCCGCTCTTCGCTTCCTCAACTCTGTCAATTTGAGCGCACAAACGCCGTATACGAACATGCAGGTCCAGGTGGAGCGGACCATCATGCGGATGGAAGGACTCCTGCGCTGCCGGCAGGAACCGGCACTCTCTGGCGCCGAGGTAGCGTTGATCGAGCGGCGTTTGCGCTTGCTGCGTGCTTTGATCGAGGCGAGAGGCCTCCTCAAGCATGGCGATCAGGAGCGCCTGCGGCATCTCGCTCTGGAGATAGAAGCGCTGCCCCCTGATGAAGAGGCGAGTTGGAACATGATCCCGCTCTCCTTCACCTTCTGGCTGATCTCGCTGCTCCAGCAAGAAGGTGCTCTGCTGGTACCCAGGCTGCTTTCGGCGAAGCAGAGGATGGAGCCAGGAGATCCTCTGGTGAGGGTCCGCGTCAGAACCTGGCTGGCTGATGCCTATATACAAGCTGGACAGTTGCACTTGGCGCGCCAGGAATGTCTGGAGGCCCTCGCTCTGATTGAGCAGACCGGGGGGCGCACTACTTGGTCAGGCTATCTGCAGTATTCTCTCTTCACCATCTGCTACGCTCGCAATCGGCTGGAGGAGGCCGCGGACTGGCTGCAGCGTTCGCTGCTGGGCGCGCAGGACTGGCACCAGGTGGAGCTGCTGGTTCTTGGGAGGAGAGCACAAGCCAGGCTCGGGTTGGCACGCGGGGATCTGCAGACCGCACAGGAGGCCCTGCACCAGCTCGAAGCCCTGGTTGAGCAGGAGGGATCTGCTAACTATGCGCGCTGGGTGATAGATACCCGCCTGTCTGTATGGCTGGCTCAAGGCAACCTGGTCGAGGCGTCGGTGTGGGCGGCACAGACGATGCTCCCCCCGAATATATCGAGCCCCGTGCGCACAGAGGAGGTGCTGATGCGGGTGCGGGTCTTGCTGGCCCAGCAGCAGTATGCCCTGGCGGTTGAGCAACTTCAGCGCTGGAGCCAGCATCTTGATCGGCCAGGAGATATCCCAACAGCGCTCGAATGGATGGCACTATCTGTGGTGGCCCTAGGCTATGCAGACAAGAGGGAACAAGCAGTGCGCATCGCGGCTCGCTTGCTTGCGCTGACCGAGCCAGAGGGCTCTATCCGTGTGTATCTGGATGCTGGTGAACCCATGAAACAGGTGCTCCAGACGCTCCTGGAAGTATCACAAGGTGATGACGCTGATATTCTGACGAATTCTTTTTCCGGACCCTACGTTGCGCGCTTGCTGGCGGCTTTTGAGCAGGAGGAATGCAAGCTTAAAAAGGGAAGAGATACCTCTCTTGCCCCAGCACACCAGACGCTGCCCCAGCCAGCACACAGTGCCGTCCCATGCACGCTCAGCGAACCACTCTCACAGCAAGAGCAACGGGTGTTGCGTCTGCTGGTTTCAGGGCAGACCTATGCTGAGATGGCGCAGACGCAGGTGGTTTCCCCCAATACGATAAAGAGCCAGGTCAGCAGTATCTATCGCAAGCTGGGGGTGAGCAGACGCGCCGAAGCCATCGCCATGGCGGCTCGTTTGCACCTTCTCTAGCCGTCTCTCCAAGAGTCCTCGTTCCTGCCTGTTGGGAAATGCTGCTCTCCCGTTGCTATCCCCCAACGCTGCAACACGATCACCCGTCCAATCATGAACACAGGTGATGTCAGTGCCTCTGTCTTCCGGCTATACTCTACTCAACGAGGGCAGCCGAGCACTACACACCTGAGGGGAGATCATGCATGTACGTTTCAATCCGCATCAAAGGACATCTGGACCCCTCGTGGCAGGAGTGGCTGGAGAACTTGCAGATCGTCCATGAGGACGGTGGCACATCCAGACTGCTTGGTCCCCTCCTGGATCAGTCAGCCCTGCATGGAGTGCTCGCCACGATTGGTCGTTTGAACTTGACGTTGCTCTCGCTCGAAAGGAACGAAACGCCGCCAGACGAGAGCTGATGAGGTCTAGGAGAGGTGCTCCGAGCTTTCACCTCGCACCAGTATTTTCCCCAGAGAAGGAGCAGAAACATGAGAAAAGTCCGCCTCGCCATCAATGTCTCGCTGGATGGGTACGTGGCCAGGCCAAACGGAACACTCGATTGGTTCTTCCGCACCTTAACCCCTGCCCAGCAGGCGTGGACCACCGCCTTCCTGCGCGAGGTCGACACCATCCTGATCGGCCATACCACCTATCTGGAACAGGCCGCTTTCTGGCCAACGCAGACCGGTGAGATGGCCACCTTGATGAATAGCCACGCTAAGATCGTGTTCTCCAGTCGGCTAGGAGCCCTGGAATGGAGCCATTGCCTCCTGGCTCGCGCCGATGTGGCCGAAGAGATCGCGCGCCTGAAACGCGAGCCTGGCCGCGACATCTACGTGACCGGGGGCGCACGGCTTTCCCAGTCCCTTTCGCAAAGAGGACTGATCGACGAGTACAACCTGACAATTCATCCGATTCTCCTGGGGAGCGGAATGCCGCTCTTTGGGGAGATGTCTGAGGAGCTCGCGCTGATCCTGGTGGGTACGATACCCTTCGAGAGCGGCGCGATCCATCTCATCTACCAAAAAGCTTGAAGCAGGAAGAGCTGCGACAAGCTCACCAAAACAGACAGGAATGGAAAAGGAGAATGCTATGCAACACGTCACTTCAAAAGATGGCACCATCATCGCCTTCGATAAGCTCGGCCAGGGACCAGCGCTTGTCGTTGTGGGCGGCGTGCTTGGCGACCACCATCAGCAGGCGGGACTGGCCACCCTTCTGGCAGAGCACTTCACGGTCTACAACATAGATCGGCGAGGTCATGGCGAGAGTGGGTTTACGACCCCCTATGCGGTCGAGCGCGAGGTCGAAGATATCGATGCCCTCATCACCGAGGCTGGGGGATCAGCGTTTGTCTATGGTACGTCTGGCCCGGGTGTCCTGTGCATGGAGGCAGCAGCTCGCAGGCTCTCCCCCAAAATGAAGAAGCTTGCGGTATGGGAGCCCCCATACATCCTGGAAGGCAGTCGGCCTCCCATACCGCAGGACTACCAAGAACAGCTTGCTCAGCTGTTGGGTGAGGGGCGCAAAGGCGACATGATCGAACTCTTCTTGACGAAGGCTGTGGGGATGCCTGCCGAATTCGTGGCTCCCATGCGACAATCGCCGTTCTGGGCAGATCAAGAGGCATTTGCACCTACGCTCGTCTACGATGCCACCCTCATGGGCGACTTCTCGCTGCCAAAAGAGCGCATAGCCAAAGCCACCGTTGAGACACTGGTCATTGACGGTGATACGACCCCTTGGCTCAGCCACGCAGCCCAGGTCGTTGCGGAGACACTGCCCCATGCACATCGTCATACGATTGCTGGTCAGCCGCATAATGTTGCTGATGAGGCAATGGCTCCCGTCTTGATCGAGTACTTTCAAGCCTGAGCCGAAACGAAGCACAGCCCTCCAGAGCTCTGCGAGGGCTGTGCAATCAACGAAGAAGGAGAGAGATACGCAACACGCCATTTCACAAGATCATGATCTGGTCACAAAGCAGACAAGAGCCCTCCTGATCTGCGGCATGGGAGCAGACCCCGTCTATACGATCGTCGGTCTGATCCAGGCATTCACCCGTCCCTGATTTGACATCACACGTCACGATCTGAGCCTGATGAGCAACGGAGACTGGGGGTGGATTCATAGCAGTCTGCTCATCCTGACTGGCTTGCTCACTATCGCAGGTGCCGTTGGGATGCGGCGGGTCTTGCATGGCAGCCGGTGCCATACGCAATGCATGCTTCATACGTTTCTTCTTCCTTTGCTTCTCCAAGAGGTTCTTGAGCATTTTACTCGTTCCAGCAGAGACATGCAACCGTGCAGCGCAGTGACTCGACCGAATCCCTCTGATACCAATTCGCGTGCTCACTGGCACAGTGGAATGTCCCTTTCCCTCTTCGCGCGCAAACAGGCTCTAAAACTCTGAAGACCGCCAGGGCATTTCTTGCAAGGCCCAGGTGTTGCCATCGGGGTCGCTGAAGGAAGCGTACTTGACGCCCTGATCGTGTTCCTCGACCTCGCTTACCTCAACGCCTCGGCTGATGAGTGCTTCGCGGGCCTGGGCGACGTTCCCGACGACCAGATGCAGGCCCCGCAGTGAGCCAGGTTGCATGGCAAGACTGGGCAGACCGGTTCCAATGACGATGGAGCAAGCTGACTCAGGTGGAGTGAGTTGGACAATTCTGACGGCGTCATTCGGCCGGACATCCAGGTCAGCCTGAAAGCCCACCTGTTCAACGTAAAACGACTTGGCGCGGTCCACATCCGTCACCGGGACCGGCACCAACTCAAGTTTCATTTTCATCTTGCTTCTCCTGTCTCTGCTCCCAGATGCCCGCATCGAGACACCTGAGCTATTCCTTGCTGGTTGCTTAGGTGACTTTACCTCTCTTCTGCTCCATCCGTGAAGCATATTATGGCAATCTCTCTCGCTCAGGAGCCAGTGGAGAGCAGGCACACTATGATCTGGTGAAGTGATCTTCTGGCAGTGATTCTGTTTTGCGAAGCATATCGTGACAATGAGTCGCTCAGCTTCTTTCTCATGCCAGAAACGAGAGCCGGGTGAGACAGATCACAGACGTGTGAGTCTTTGTGAAAGTCATGCTCGCTTGACTGAGTCCAGAACTTCCAGGTAGTGCTGGTTGTACATGATGCCCAGGATGTTGCCGAAAGGATCGACGACGGAAGCCGTGATGTATCCCTCGCCGCGCTCTACAGGTGCCTCCAGTTGTTTTGCCCCCATGGAGAGTAATTGGTCAAACGTGGCGTGTACATCGTCCACGTGCCAATACATGACAACACCGGCAGGGCTAGCCTGGGTGTCGAAAGGGGCATATTTGCTATTGATCAGGCCCAGCTCGTGTTGGTAGTCGCCGATGCGAAACTCGTAGTATGCCCCCGGGCGCCCGAAGTAGGGTTCGATCCCCAGCAGTTCGGTATACCAGCCCTTCGCCGCCTCCAGGTCGGCGGCCCAATAACTGATCGTCGTGAATCCTTGCAATGGGTGTGCGTTGCTCATAAGAGATTCTCCTTGATGTTCTAGCACTCTGATTGATTGCTTTTAGTATACCCTGCAAGCAGGACAGAATCGATCCTCCTTTGAGCGCATTTCCTCCTCTCGAAAACTAGAAGCAGCGCGTTTTTGCGAGAAACAAGGGACACAAGATGCTTCAAAATCGACTTGCAATCTCTCTGTGAAGCATCTATTAGCCGTCTGCCGACGAAAAGGAAGCGTCCTTTGTAAAGCTTCTTTGCTCCTGTCTCTCACCGTCGTGTATGCGTTGCAGAAATTAGGCCAGCACTGGTCTGAGCAACTACCACAACTCGAAATCGATCTGTGAAGTAAAATGTGCCGATGCACTTATGAAGCATAATACGCGGGATTTTGCCATAAGAGTCTGAAAGTCACAGCTTAGTATAGCACACGACCTGGCGTATTTCATGCTCTCGCCGCGAAGGCTCGGCGTACGGAGGCGACGAACAAGGCCAGACGACGTATAAACCTGCCTCTCTTCTCCCGAGGTTTTCTGCCGTCCTTCTAGAGCCCTACCCCGTAGCTATGGATGAGCGATCTGGAGTCACTTCATTGGAGTGGAACAGATCGTTGCGTATCCCTTGGGAAGAGCCAAGTTACTTGGCGAGGTACAAACCTTCATGTCTGTACAGTATAACGTAAAGTGACAATCTCTTATTTTATCTTTTGAGTGCGTTTCCAAAAATACCATTGTGAGAAGTTTGCATTAGCTGCCTAATAATGAGCCGTTATATACAATACTCCTTGATAGTCACGCTCCACATCAGTAATAATTGGTTCAAAATAACAAAGTTTTCTCATTGATATAGGATCAAAAATCTCGAAATGGTGATCTTGTGTATGTGTGTCTTGAAAAACGTCCGTTTGTTAGGACATTCAATTACCTGAAGATGGCTACTATAACGGTGGTTAGTTGGGACATAGCAATCAAGCGGCAAAATAACCAGAAACAAACATGTCAACTGCAGAAATTGGAGAAATAAACACTGATGCCTGTCCATAATACCCATATGGTTTTTTTCTCAATGCGCCAGCTGTTGAACAACAATAAACTTGGGAACTTGCAACGGCTCATGTGTGCTCAAAATGTGCGAAACGCACAACCTATCGAAAAAATAAAGTTGGGAACTCGAGTAGTTTCATGCTGATTTTAGATCAATCTCATAGACAATACAGTCGGGAACTCAATAGATGAGCCTGACATGCAAGAAACCTTCTTGTCCTCGCCAGATCGGGAGATTACGAAGGTGAAGCATGAAGAGAGCCGTGATGTTCCCTCAATTATAGAACGGATACTCCACGTAGCCAGCACAGGGACAAGAAAACACCTCTGAAGGAAAACTGGACTTACATTATTCTTTATCTTTCTTTACGAATGAG
>WNGG01018127.1_pt1 | contig 10783 bp, 6 predicted proteins | sample 5400661 | NCBI WGS metagenome assembly WNGG01 (sample SAMN13153372, study PRJNA577476) | soil metagenome | isolation source: 100 cm soil or saprolite under Garry oak tree replicate 1 | place: USA:California | collected 2016-06-15
GCATCATGCTCGTCAACTGAGCTTGCGACTGGCAACGGCCCTCGGGGAACTGGCCCTGTGCCTGGAGGCCGTCCGATTATTACCGCTTCCTTCTTAGCGATTCCCGGAACAGGTTCTTATCGACGGATTTGCAGAGCGCATTTTGGAAGCTCTTCGGAAAAGAGCCGTCCCTCGGCTTCCCGATGGACCTCACCAACCTACACGCTTTGCCCAACGACCAAAAGGCGGCCTCTCGCAGCGGATCGACTTCGCATCAGCTCGCATTCAGGCCACTACATACTCGTCACCAGCACCTTACGGACGGATTGGGGACGGTGATCAGACCTTGACGCCTGAGGATGGCGGGCATAAGTTTTGGGCATAGAAAAAGTTGGAATCGGAAATTCCTGTTGAATACCTGTTCCTTCCCGAAACAACAACGCAACCTTTCTGGCCCCACAGCGTTCTGATAAGCAGGGAATAATTCGAAGACGGCTGACCTGACAAAGTTTGCAAAGCGGCTGTGCCGATGCAATGGGTGCATCTCCGGAGGTCTGGAATGCAGAAGTCAATCCGTATCAGAATCCCAGGTTTCTTCTCTGCGCTTTTGCTGCTCCTTGGCAACGCGGTTTGGGCACAACATCTGGCGGACCGGCCACGGCAGGCGGCGATACGCACCCTCGCCTATGACGTAACCCAGGAAACTGTGGTCGAAGGCACGGTCCTGAGTTACACCGCGGAATCCGCCAGCCCGCCGATCGGCGCCCATTTCGTACTGCAGACCGCGGCCGGCGCAATTGACGTTCATCTCGGTGCGGCCTCCTTTCTTCAGGCCAACCACTTTTCCCTCGCGAAGGGTGATTCGGTGAGAGTTGTGGGCGTCAGTTCGGCCACGCGGCAGGCCACCGTCTTTCTGGTGCGCGTGATCCAAAAGGCCGGGCAGTCCCTCGTGTTGCGAACCGCTAAAGGTGCGCCGCTCTCCCTCGCTGGCGCCCGTGCCCTGGGCGTGCAGAAGGCACAGCAGCAGGAAGGTGCGCGATGAGCACCTCGATCAAGCGCTGGTTCCTGCTCGCCGCAATCCTGCTTGCTTCACTCACCGCGGCGTGCGGCAACGGTGGAACTGCTGTTGTCGGGCCGCCGCCCCCGACTCCAACCGGAAACTTCTCCACCGCGAGCTTGAAGGGTCAGTATGCTTTTTCGACGAGTGGCACAGAACTCTGCTCCGGATTGAGCAGCTTTTTCACGCGAGCCGGCAGCTTCAACGCGGACGGGAACGGCCATATTACCGGTGGTCTTGAGGACGTCAACGTGTGCACCGGGGTTTTCACCCTGCAATTTACCAACAGTATGTATTCCATCACCGCCGATGGCCGTGGCACCCTCAGCCTGACGAACACCACCGGCACGACAATCTACAGCATCACGCTTTCTTCGGCGGCCGAGGGCGCCATTGTGCAGACCGATGTCAATTCAACTGCCAGTGGCTCGTTTCAGAGGCAGAACGCGGCGGCCTTTTCCAATCCGGCGATCGCCGGAGGCTACGTCTTTGACTTCGCCGGCACCAGCGCCACGCTCAATCCCGAATCCGTCATCGGCCGCTTCAACGCCGATGGCGGAGGCGGTATCAGCACTGGCCTGTTTGATTCCAATGAGGCCGGCACGCTATCCGGACAACAGCTTTTCCCCACCGGCGCGTTCTATCAACTAGATACGAACGGCGATGGCACCAACTTTGGCCGCGGCACCGCTAACATTGCCGGGCACAATTTTGCTTTCTATATCGTCGATGCCACTCGCTTGAAACTGCTCGGCACCGATTTTCCAGCAGCGTTCTCCGGGGAGGCGTTTGCGCAGCAAAATATATCTTTTACTGCTGCCTCACTGAACAGCGGATTTGCGTTTCTTATTGGAGGTTCCAGTTCCAGCGGGCCGATTGCCACGGCCGGCCGGTTCATCGCGGATGGCGCGGGCAACCTGACTTCGATTTTCCTCGATGAGAACAACAGTGGAACCGTCACGCTTCTCCCCTCACAGGGCGGCACGGTCACCGGAACATATACCGTCGATGCCAACGGACTCGGCGGCGGCACGGCCACTTGGACGGACACGAAAGTCGGGACCTTCTCCTTCATCTTTTATTTGATCTCGCCCAGCAATGCCGTTTTCCAGGAGACAGATTCCAAAATTACGAGCGACGGCACTGTCCTGGCCCAGACAGTCGGCCCGGTCTCGCCCGCCACCTTGGCGGGAGACTTCGCCTTCGTCTGGAGCGGAGTAAGCAGCAACGAAGAGGATTTCGTCGGCCAGTTGAAGCTGACCTCCGCCTCCGGGAACAACGCCATCGGCATCATGGACTTCAACGAGTTTGGAGCGGGAAAGCAGTTCTTCAATATCCAGTTCAACGGCCCACTCACTATTACGCCCCCTGGTACGGGTCCGAACACCTTGGTCGTGACAACTACGTTCCCGTCGCCGACGACGTTCAACTTCACAGCCTACGCCGTGGATTCGAATAATGTGTTTCTCGTCGGTGTGGATAAGACCCGCGTCATCGCGGGTTCTGTTGTGCGACAACCTTGATGGTTAGGAATCGGGAAACCGAACTCAACTAGGGACCGCACCGCATCTGACTCGTCCATCTCTCAAATTCGGTTCGCTGCTTCATAGACATCTATCGACGACCTGCCGTTGAGCGGCTGAAACAGGTTTAAGCGCGTATCTTTCCCAGGCGTTTCTTTCCCTCGCCGTAGAAGTTTTTTTCCTGAGAAAGAAGCTCTACCTGAAAGTACTTGAGCACATACTTTAGGTCCGTAGTCTGCTCATATTTCTCTTTCACCAGCTACTTTCAGTGGTCGATTGTATTGTGGGCGTCCACCGCGAATGGCGCTTTCCAGAGCCAAGTCCCTAAAAGTTGCCTTATCAGAATGCGGCCGAGGGGCAATAAAAGTCCATTTCAGGCCCGGATGGAGCAACAGAATGGGTGTTCTGTTGCGTTCTGGTCGGCATTCGTCACGGAAACAAAGCAGCTATGGTTGAAGTAAATGCGTCCCCCACGAGTGTAGTGTTGCATTTCATCGTGATCTCGTGACTGAAGACAAAGGACCAGGGAGATTCGGGACAGTCATATTTTCCGCAGCTTGGGCGGAGATCCTGCATCACGTACTTGGTTCACGCCCCGGCATGGGCGAATGTCCCAGGCTCCATTTCTGTACCTCCGGATGGTAGCAGTGCAGCGGAGACGCTAATCTCGAGACCAGTTCGATAGGTTGCCTTGTGTTGACTCAACACAATGAGTTCGGTTTCCATAGGTCTCCGGACACTCATGAGACCGGACATCCCCTTCTTGCATGCACTGAAAATTCTCATTTTGCAGTGACCAGCAGAATGGGCGGTTTGACTATAGTCGGATGGGATGCTAACTTCGCTCTTGGGCGGTGCGATACAGATGTCGGACTCCGGAGTCACGTTTCAGGTCATTTCTGGTGGCTTTGAACTCGACAAGCGAGTGGGAGAATTGCGCAAGCAGGGCTTAACGATCAGCTTGCCGGAACAACTTTCCCAGCTTCTGGCCCTTTTAATGGAGCGCCCGGGGCAGGTAATAACACGGGAGGAGATCCGGAGCAGCCTTTGGTCCGATCGTTTCGTCAACTTCGAACGGCGCTGGCCAAAGTACCTACGCTGCATGTGAAATCGCGATTCGGTGCACTCGCCGACAAGGGTGTTGATCACGCCATTTCGTTGAAAGGCAGGAAGTTGAAAGTGGACGCCATGGTGCACGGCACTGTCCTGCGCAGCGGAACTAGCGTGCGAGTGACAGTTCAGTTACTCAATGCGGCGACGGAGGAGTATTTGTGGGCCGAAAGCTATGACTACAAGTTTCGCGACATCCTGACATTTCATTCGGATGTCAGCGGGGCAATTGCAGAGCAAGTCATCGCCAAACTCGTCCCTGGATACCGGCATCGCTTGCCGGCAAGTGTGCACCCCCGCCGGCCTGCGGCGTACCAGGCCTACCTGAAGGGACATTACGTTTTCAAGAATGTCACCGATGAAGGATTGTGGAAGGCTCGCCATTATTGGAAGAAAGCGGTTCGTGAGGATCCTGACTATGCAAAAGCGTACGCTGGTCTGGCGGAGTCCTATAATATGCTGGGTATTACTGGATTGGTTCCGGCGACAGACGCTTTAGTTCAAGCGCGGGAAGCAGCAAAAAAGGCGCTTGAACTTGACGAGTCTCTCAGCGAGGCCCACACAGCGCTCGCTTTTACGCAGATGCTCGAATGGGACTGGGCCGGTGCCGGCAATGAATTTAAGCGAGCCCTTCAACTCGATCCGAATCTTACCACCGGGAACCCATGCCACTACGTTGAATACCTAATGGCAATTGGACGGCCAGAAACTGCCATCGCGGAGCTCGAACGTGCCCAGGAATTTCAGCCGCTTTCACTCTTCTTAAGTGTAATCCTTGGATGGGTGTACTACGCCACCAGACACTACGATAAAGCTGTCCGGCAGCACCGGAGGGTACTGGCGATCGATCCACATTTCGGTATGGCGCATTGGTGCCTAGGTATGGATTATTCACAAAAGCGAAGGTATAAGGCAGCGATAGAGGAGTGTCGTAAGGCAAGACTCCTGGGCGGTCCCCGCAATGTCCTAACCTCAATTGGGTACGCTTATGCCATGATGGGTGATAAAGACAGGGCTCAGCAAACTCTTAAGGAGTTGAGGCGGCTCCTTAGAACAAGCTACTCACCCCCCTACGCCTTTGCCGCAATTTACACGGGGTTGGGCGAAACCGATGCCGCGTTCGACTGGCTCGGCCGAGCTTACGAAGCGCATGACGTGGGGTTAATCTGGTTGAAATGGGATCCTCAGTTTGACAATCTGCGTTCGGATCCGCGATTTCGTGACATTCTAAATGGCATGGGCTTGCAGCCTGCGGCACATTCCTACAGTGCGGCGGACTAGGCTAATTGGCTCGGTCGGAACCAAGGGACTTGCTCGGTGTTAAGCAGCCGCCGGCACGACAAGGATACGGACGTTTTTTTTCAGTTGATTCGTGGCTGGCAGATGCCCATGGCGCCCAAGGAGCTCTCCTTCCCCGTCGGTCAGATTATTATCAGGTAAAAATCAGACGCTTTCATTTGACATACCCCGTCCGTAAGACAAAAGTGCCTACATAAGCTTTAGATCAGGGGTTCGTGTTGACTTAAGTTCCTGTCGCCGGTCTTAAAGAGGCCGGTGAACTGGTCGGTCGGGGACTAACAAGTGTGATTGACGGTGCGCTGTACCATTGGCGGCCGTCTCAGGTCGGCACAATCCCTGCTGATTGTCATGGGCGAGTAGCTACCTTGTTCATGCGTGATTTAGTTACTTTGGTAAGTAGAAGCGCTTGGTGTAGAGGGGGTTGTGCTGTGGTTTTGGGACGAACCGTCCAGCGGTCGCCAACTTAAACCGCGGGGGTAGTTAGAGACGAGCGGAGGATAACACAATGGCATTTCGCATGAATTCAACCAGCATTTTAAGCCTAGTCCTATGTGCAGTTGTAGTAGTTGGTGCGTGTGGTGCTCTGCGTTTGCATGCCCAGGTGGTGGGCGCGACGCTTTCCGGCACGATCACGGACCAGTCCGGCGGCGTGCTTCCCAAAGCCGAAGTCTCTATTAGGAATACCGCGACCGGCGATACGCGGACCGTTTCGACGAACGCGGATGGAATCTACTCGGCGCCAAATCTGCAGCCGGGCATTTACAACATCACCGTCTCGGCGCCTGGATTTTCCAAGGCCGTGCAATCCGGCGTCACGCTGACGGTAGGAGCGTCGCAAGTTTTGAACCTAACCATGCAGGTCGGGCAGGCAACTCAAACCGTCGAAGTCACGACAGAAGCACCCACCGTGAACCTGACCAACGCGGAGATCGGCGCCCTCACGACTGAAACCACGATCAAGGAACTGCCTCTCAATGGCCGTTCATGGAGCGACTTGGCGAAACTTCAGCCCGGCGTCTATCAGCTCCATACCCAGCCTGACGTCAACTCTCGGGACAGGTTCACCCGCGGCTATGGACTCCAATTATCGATTTCCGGCGCTCGCCCCCAGCAGAATAATTATCGCGTTGACGGCATCAACATCAACGACCCCGCGAACGGCGGGCCGGGTAACGTGTTCGCCGCCAATGCGGGCGTCGATGCGATTTCAGAATTCTCCGTCTTGACGACCAACTATTCGACCGAGTACGGCCGGGCGTCGGGCGGGATCGTCAACGCCACCACCAAGTCTGGCACGAACCAGTTCCACGGGAGCGGGTACGAGTTTCTGCGCAACAGCTGGCTGGACGCGCCAAATTTCTACGATCCGCCGGGGCAGAAGATACCGGCGTTTCGACGGAACCAGTTCGGCGCCTCGGCGGGAGGGCCGATCATCAAAAACAAGACATTCGTCTTTGGCGACTACGAAGGATTGCGCCAGTCCAAAGGTCTATCTAAGAGCAGCACCATTCCTTCGAAGACCGAGCGCGATGGTGCGCCCACTAGCGTGCAAGCTTATCTGGATGCTTTTTTCCCCATCGACGGCACCCTCAATGGCAAACCCGTTTGCAGCATCACAACGGGGACCGGAGCGGGGGGCGAGAATAGTTGTAATTTTGGAGCGGGTCAAGTTAGCACGGAAAACTACTATATCATCCGCGCCGATCACCATATCTCGGACAAGGATAGTCTCAGTGGGACGTTCTATCGCGACAAATCCAATGTCGGCACGCCCGATGAATACAACAATAAAATCGTCAGCACTGCAACGAGTAGCACCTTTGCGACGGTCGCGGAGACCCACTCCTTCACCGCGAACCTAGTCAATTCCGCGCGCTTCGGTTATCACCGGGAATTCCAGGGGGGGCCTGCGGGCGCCACTGCAATCAATCCGAAAATGGCGGACCCGTCTTTCGGTATTATCCCTACAGCTGCCCCTGGGCCTGGTGCTAGCCTTGTTTCTGTGCTCGATGCTCCCCAGATCTTTATAAATAATAACTTGCCGATCTTTACGGGAGGTCTGTCCTCGTTCACCCCTCAATACAACAGATTTAACACCTACCAATTTTATGACGATGCCTTTTTGACCAAAGGGAAGCATTCCATGAAATTCGGCGTGAGCGTGGAGCGAGACCAGCTCAATGACCTCAGATCCGCGCGTCCCGGCGGAATTATTACGTATGGGTCGATGGCCGCTTTTCTCGGTAACTTAGCGGGCAAGATCACCACGGATCTCGTCGGCTTGGTTGCCCCCGAGGAGGCTCGGGCAGCGATCTACGGCGTATACTTCCAAGACGACTGGCGGTTCCGTCCGAACCTTACCATCAACCTGGGACTGCGCTACGAACCGATGGCCATTCCTCACGATCCCCAGGGGAGAAATGCCACGCTGCTCTCTATATTCGACACCTCCGGCATTCAGCTCCCTGTTTGTGGAAAGGCGATCCCAGGGCAATGCAATGCACAGACTTATGGGCTGTTCCATAACAACAGCCTGAAAGACTTCTCGCCGCGCGTCGGATTCGCCTGGGACCCGCAAAGCAATGGGAAGATGTCGGTCCGCGGGGGCTTCGGGTTCTACGACCAACTGCCTCTGATTGCCGTTATGGGAAGCACCGTCAATGGCAATACCGCCCCGTTCCTGGCCTCGGGCAGCACCAACTTTGGTGCGAACTCGTTTCATCAGTATGCTTCAGGAGCAACATGCCCTGACACACCCTTATCTATATATTGTCAGATTTCCGTAAAAGCCAGTCGCGTAGCCCATATCGAACAAAATCCGAAACGCGCATATGTGATGCAGTGGAATCTCAGCGTTCAGCGTGAACTCATGCCCAATCTCACAGCCCTGATCGGTTACGTGGGCTCACACGGAGTTCACGGCACCACCCAGTTGGATGACACCAACATCGTGCTCCCACTATCCAGCCCCCAGGGATACCTCTGGCCATGTGAAACAGTGGCTAATCCTTTCCCTGCTGGCGGTGGTAACAGTAACGATTGCCCGGGGCTCGCCACGGGCCAGATACTCAATCAGAGTTTTGGCCGCCTACCCTCCACTTTTTTCAGAAACTCGTCTGTCTATCACGGCTTGGAGTTGCAACTGACCAAAGCGATGAGCCACGGCTTCCAGGCTCAGGCGTCCTTCACGTGGCAGAAGTCCATAGACACCTCTTCCGGAGGGGTAATTGCCGACCCGGTTATCACATCAATCTCAGGCCTGAATTGGTTCGACCCCAGGCTGACGCGCGGTGTCTCTGACTTCAACGATCCCAAGGTTTTCTCACTCAATTACCTCTGGAACATACCCGCGCCGAAGTCCTTGACCGGGTTTGCCCGGGGGCTCGTAGGCGGATGGCAGTTGGGGGGCATCTTTTCGGCCTCCAGCGGCTCGCCGTTTACGCCTCTTATAACTAACAGTAGTGGAGACGTGCTCGGCTTGAACAGCACCGACACGTTCGACTACCCGGACCGTCTTACGACACCTGGCTGCCAATCGCTCACCAATCCCGGGAACCGCGATAATTATGTCAAGCTTCAATGTTTCGTGATCCCGGCCGTGGCCACCTTTAACGGCACGCATTATGTTCGCCTTGGCAATCTGGGGCGCAACGTTCTCACCGGGCCCGGATTGGAGTCTCTCGACTTTTCGGTGGTCAAGAATACCAAGGTTCCAAGAATCTCCGAGGCCTTCAACGTCCAGTTCCGCGTGGAAGTCTTCAACATTACGAATCGCGCCAATTTCCAGCCGCCGATTTCCAATTTGGCCCTTTTTAATTTATCACCAACATTTGACCCGATTACAGGAGTTCAAACGGATGGCCTAATCCCGGGAACGGTTGCTCAGCCTGGCCCGACGGGCGCATGTTCAGGCGGACCGAGCAACAGCGGATGTATCGGGGGCGCGGGTGCGCTCTCTGGTGGTGACGGCACGGCAACGGATTCGAGGCAGATGCAGTTGTCTTTGAAAGTTATCTGGTAACTCATCCGAACTTCACTTCGGTGCCGGTGCGGTAGCTCCGGCACCGGAGTGATTTGACTTCTTCGTATCGATTGCCAATGAAACTTCCAAAAGTACCCTACCCTTCGCACATATGGGTCGCTCATTGCGGTCACGTGGTGAGTCAGCGTTTAGGGAAGTCAATCCCTGGAAATAGCGGCCACATCCCGGGATGTGGCAGTGCCATTCTTCCACACTGGCGCACTACTCAGGACCTGGGTGCACCCGACGGCGCAAGCGGTTGCCTTGGAAGACTTGCTACAGCTATCGATATACAATGGCACATGCTTAGGAAGGCAATACGGAAATCCTAGGTAAAAGGAGTCCAGCCATGAAACGGTGCACAATTTTGATCTTCGCGAGCGTGCTAAGCCTGAGCGTGCGCGCAGGGGCTCAGGGTGCCGGGAAAATACACGAACTGAAGTCTTCGCCGAGCACCGTGCATCGCGGCTTTTACGACGCGACGCTGAAACCAGTTCTGACGATTGATTCCGGAGACAGAGTGCGAGTGTGGACCACGACTGGGAATCCGCGATATTTTGAAGACCTGGGAGTGCCAAAAGATAAGATTCCCGCTGAGCTATACGCTGCTTTTGAAGGTGTGCAGGATAATGAGCGGGGCGATCACACTCTTGTCGGTCCGATATACGTAAACGGCGCGGAGCCTGGCGACACGCTGGAGATCAGGATCCTGTTGGTTGATGTCTGGTTGCCGATCGCGGCGCAGAGTTTCCGCCCGCATCGTGGCGTACTGCCCGAAGATTTTCCCTATGCCAAAGACCGCGTGCTATGGATTGACATGAACAAGAAGACCGTTGAATATGCTCCGGGCGTTGTCGTCCCCGTGAAACCGTTCTGGGGTGACATCGGAGTAGCCCCGCCACGCGAGATGGGGCGGGTGATTAGCGGCCCACCGAACATCAACGGCGGCAACATGGATAACCACGATCTGGGTGCAGGAAGTACCTTGTACCTACCGGTTCACGTTCCGGGAGCGCTGCTGTCATTGAGCGACGGACACGCGGTGCAGGGTGACGGAGAAGTTTGCCTTGCCGCGGTTGAAACTTCTCTGAAAGGCGAGATACAGGTCATTGTGCACAAGGGCAAGCGAATAGGCTGGCCCAGGGCAGAAACGCCGACGCACTATATGACGATGGGCTTCGATGAAGATCTAAATCAAGCCGCCAAGATCGCGACACGTGAGATGCTCAATTTCATTGTCGAGACGAAAGGTCTTTCGCGTGAAGACGCTTACATGTTACTCAGTGCCACGATGGACTTGGTGGTGACCCAAGCCGTCGACGGCGTCAAAGGCATCCACGCACTGGTCCCTAAAGCGATTTTCCAGAAGTAGTGGAATAGAGCGCCAAGCGTTCGCTAGAGAGGGAGCGGAACTGGCAAGTCGCCGGGCGCGTGCCTCAGCCTGTCATACGCGTACATTCACAGCAATTTTGCGGTGCCCAGCTTCTTGTCAGCAAACCCGGCACTTCCAGAATCTTCGTTTAATAGTCAACTCCTGATAAACGTTAATGCTCTATCGGATGCGCGCTTTCGCCGAAGAGTGAGACGAGAGCAAGATGCTCTGGCGCGCGTTCGATAGAGCCGTTTGAAGGAAGCCGCTGGCGTTTGCGGCGGAGGCGGGCTATCGGCTATGGGAATTGAATCGATTCTCGCCTGTAACCTACAGACCTTACAGTAGTTGCCAAAATCAAGCAAAAGCGAAAATCGCGATACAAGACCCCTTGGTGCGGCATGACTCGCGGAGTGTAGCACGCG
>WNGG01028529.1_pt1 | contig 10783 bp, 10 predicted proteins | sample 5400661 | NCBI WGS metagenome assembly WNGG01 (sample SAMN13153372, study PRJNA577476) | soil metagenome | isolation source: 100 cm soil or saprolite under Garry oak tree replicate 1 | place: USA:California | collected 2016-06-15
CCGGCCAGCGCCAGCAACTCGGCGCGAACTTGCCAGATGGTGGCGTTCTGAACCAGGGAGCGCTGCAGGCCGGTGACCAGGTAGGTCGGCGGGAGATACCAAGCAAGATATTGGATCCAGCGGGGCAAAACCGGCAGCGGGACGGTTGCCCCGGTGAGAAACAGAAACGCCGACCAAATCAGATTGTTGATGATCTGGGTTTCCTGCATGGTGTTTGTCACGCTGGCGACAGTGAGTCCCAGAGAAGCAAACGTTACGGTGCCGAGCGAGACGAGCACGAACACCGACCACAGGTTGCCCCAGTGCTGCAAGTGAAACATCCACTTGGCCAAAGCGAATTCCACAACGACCGTGGGGAGCGTCAAAACGTAGTTTGACAGGATGCTGGACGCAAGCATGGCCCCCGGTCCGATGGGCGCGAGGCGGAATCTTCGCAAGATGCCCTGCTCGCGGAACATCACGAGCTGCACGCTGAGTCCCCAGAAACTCCCCATCACGGTCAGCGCGAGCACCGGAGCGAGAATGTAGTTGGTGGCGTTGGCCAACCCTTTCGCGAAGATGCCCATGGCCAAAAACAAAAACGCCAGCGGCATGACCAGGCTGAAGAACAAGAAGGCGCGGTTGCGCATGGCGAGCCGCATGCGGCTGACCGTAAGCGTCCAGGTATGCCTCAATCGCGCAGCCTCCTTCCGGTGAGTTCGAGGAAAACGTCTTCGAGCGACGGCGCGGCAATTTCCAGGCTGGCCAGCTCATTGCCCTCTGCTTCGAGGTGCTTCACGAGCGACACGATGGTTTGCGGCGGGCGCGAGGAGTGCAGAACGTAACTGCCGTCCACCACGCGGCAATCGGTGACGCCCTCGAGCTGACGCAGCGAGCCGTCGGTATCGGGCTTTGCCAGGCGCACCTCGATGCGCGTGGTTCCCGCGGAGCGCTGCTTCAACTCGCGCGGCGTGCCGAGGGCAATCACCTTACCGTGGTCCACAATGGCCACGCGGTCGCACAGCCGCTCGGCCTCTTCAATGTAATGGGTGGTCAACAGCAGCGTCTTTTTGTCGCGCCGCAGCTCCTCGATGATGTCATAAATCTCGCGGCGCACCTGGGGATCGAGGCCGGCGGTGGGCTCGTCGAAAAACAGCACGCGCGGATCGTTGACGAGCGCCATGGCCAGCGCCAGCCGCTGCTTCTGTCCACCGGAGAGCTGCGAATAGAAGGCGTTGCGCTTTTCCTCGAGGCCAAAGCGCTTCAACAGCTCGTCGGGATTGCGGCGGCGCTTGTAAAAGCGGGAAAAGAGCCGGAGCGCTTCGGCGACGCGCATCTTTTCCGGGAGGGCAGTAGATTGCAATGCCGCGCCGATTTCGTGCTTGAGCTCGTTGCCGTTGCGTTCCGGGTCGAGGCCGCAGACCTGGACCCTGCCACTGTCGGCGGTGCGCAGCCCTTCGAGGATTTCGACAGTGGTGGTCTTCCCGGCGCCGTTCGGGCCAAGCAACCCGAAAACTTCGCCCTCCTGCACGTCAAACTCGAGGACGCCAACGCCTTCGCTTTCCAGCAACCATTGCTGGAGCGAGGCATGCGGCTCGCGCAGGAGAATGCGTCCTCCGGCGCCGATCACGCGGTGCCAGGGAATCCCCTGGCCGGACGGGCTTGCGGCCATCGCGCGTCCCGCCGCGCGCGCACCCCCCCGCAGCTTGAGCAGTTTTCCCAGTTGCCCATAGGTGATTACACGGCCGCGCGGGATTTGCTTCACCAGGCTGTAGACCGCCACCCAGGACATCTGCGCCTTCCGAATTGATCGTACCGGAATAAGGACTTAGGGAAAAGGGGAGCGATGCCGGAGGGAAATTTCTGCCGAACGATGGGTAAAAAATCCGTATACTTGCAGGGCACAGTCCGCGGCAACTCGGAGCGCATCTAAGTGTTTAGAAAGATAGAGAGCGAGGAGCGATGCGTTGCGCGGCGAGGTAACCAGTTGGAAGCAACCTTTGGGAATGTGTCGCATCGAACATTGACAGGTGTAGTGGACGATGCTTACACTACACGGACTATCGAGGCGAAGGAGCAAAACCATGGCATTTGTCCGGCGCAAAGGAAATGCCTACTACCTGGTCCACAACGTCCGCCGCGGCGGCAAGGTGAAGCAACTCCACCTGGCCAGCTTGGGCGAACGCCCACGCATCACAAATGATGTGGTGAAGCTGGTGGCGAAAAAGCATCCCTTTGTGGATCTCGACTGGAAGGAATTGCGCGAGCAGGTCAACAGCAGTGTGAACCTGTTTGATGCGCAATCCCCTTCGGTCCAGAAACTGGTTTCCGCGCTGCGCACGCTGAATCTGGACCTGGCGGACCTGTTCCCCCCGGTGTTGAACGTTTCCGGTTCGCCCGAAGTGGGCTATGAGATTTTGACCCAACTCCGGCTGCTGCATTCGACCATTCAGGTGAAGTTGAACCAGTTCGATGAGGCCCCGCTGACGAAGGGAATCCTCGATTCGGGGATTCGTTAGGAGAGACGATGACCGCGCGCACAGGGCCGCTAGATCCAACAATTCGCAGCACCCATTCGGAGGAATTTCAAGCAGCGCTGCGCAAAAAGATCGTGGGGCAGGAGGAAGCGGTGCAGTCGCTGGTGGATTTGTACCAGGTGTTCTGCGCGGGGCTGAATTCGCCGGGGCGTCCGGTGGGCAACCTGCTGTTTCTGGGCCCCACCGGTTCGGGGAAAACCCGCATCGTGGAAGCCGCCGCGGAGATTCTGTTTGGCGACTCGCGGGCGGTAATCAAGGTGGACTGCGCGGAGTTCCAGCACTCCCACGAGATCGCCAAGCTGATCGGTTCGCCTCCGGGATATCTGGGACACCGGGAGACGCATCCGCTGATCACCCAGGAAGCGTTGGGGCAGTATCACACGGAGAAGCTGAAGCTGAGTTTTTTGCTGTTGGATGAGATTGAGAAGGCCAGCGACGCGCTGTGGCAATTGCTGTTGGGGATCCTGGACAAGGCCACTTTGACGCTGGGGGACAACCGGCGGGTGGACCTGTCGCAGACGGTGATCTTTCTGACGTCGAATCTGGGGGGCGGGGAGATCACGGAGTTGATGACGGGGGGGATGGGGTTTGTGCAGCCGGGGGAGAAGCCGGCGGCGAGCTTGGACGGGAAGGTAGAGCGGGCGGCGGTGGAAGCGGCGCGGCGGAAGTTTTCGCCGGAGTTCATGAACCGGCTGGACAAGGTGGTGGTGTTCCATCCGCTGAAGGCGGAGCAGTTGGAAGAGATCTTGGAGATCGAGTTGGGGATGGTGCAGCGGCGGGTGTTGGACACGGCCAAGGGGCAGTTTTTGTTTCGGGTGACGGCGGGGGGCCGGGAATTTCTGTTGAAAGAGGGGACGGATCTGAAGTATGGTGCGCGGCACCTGAAGCGGGCGATCGAGCGGCACGTGGTGTATCCGATGGCGAACCTGCTGGCCACCGAGCAGATTCATCTGGGGGACATGCTGTCCATTGACTGGGATCAATCGCAAGACCACCTGGCATTTACCCGGGAAGGCGAAGGCGTTCTGGTGCCGGTCAAGACTCTGGAGCCAGCAGTGGCCGTACGCGCGGCACAGGCTAAAGGCGGGCGTTTTGTGGAAGCTCCGGCGGCGGCGCCGGCGCCGGCGAAAGAGGCAGGCACTCCCGCGGCTCCATCAACTCGTTTGCTTCGTTGAATATAATTCGGGCCCTCTTGGCCCAGCCGGTTTCCGCCGGCTGGGTTTTTTCATTTTCCCCCAAGTTCAGTGTACAGTACGCTTTGAGGCGTAGAGTCTCCCTGACGTAGATGGGCCAGGCGCCGGGCGAACCTTATTCTCTTTCGGCTCATCGAAGGGACAGGACGGCAATTATCAGCAGGCTGAGCCATCCGAGGGATACCTGGGGAGTGAGTACCATGAAACAGAGTGGCTGCGAATCGAAGCGACGCAACGCGAGCAATCGCTCTTCCCCACGGCGGAGCGGCATTGCACGGCGCATGGCATTGGCGTTGATGGCCGCCACTCTGCTGATTACGCCGGCGGCGCGGGCCGACCGGACAAAATTGAAGCCCGGCTGGAATCTTTTCTCCCCGCAGCAAGATATCGAGCTCGGAAGCAAAGTCTCGAAAGACGCCGACCGGCAGCTTCCGATGTGCAACGACCCGCAGGTGGACGCTTATCTCAACCGATTGGGCAGGCGGCTGGCGGAGCAGGCACCGACGGGCGGCGTCCAATACCCTTTCCAATTCAAGTGCGTCAACGATCGCGCCATCAATGCCTTCGCGCTGCCCGGAGGATTCGTGTACATCAACCGCGGGGCCATGGAAGCGGCCGACGACGAGGCCCAACTTGCCGGCGTGATGGCGCACGAGATTTCCCACGTGGCTCTGCGGCACGGCACCAACCAGGCCAGCAAAGGCGCAGGGTGGCAGCTCGGGCTGGGCGCGCTGGGGGCCATGATGGGCAGCAACATGGTCGGCGGGCTGCTCACGCAGTTAGGAGGGTTCGCCGCGAATTCCGTCCTGCTGAAATATTCGCGTACGGACGAGACGCAAGCCGACATCATGGGCACGCAGATTCTGTACGATTCCGGGTACGATCCGCGGGCACTGGCGCAGTTTTTTGAGAAGCTGCAGGCGGAAACCAAGGGCAAGAATCCTCCGGAGTTTTTCTCGAACCATCCCAACCCCGATCACCGCATCGAACGCGTGGACGAAGAGATTGACAAGCTTGGAGGGCCGCCGAAGAACTACAAGAGCGATTCCGCGGAGTTCCACGAAGCGAAGAAGCGGCTGCTGGCCATGCCGCCGCCGCGCAAGCGTCCGGGCGCGGCCGCACCGGGTGGCGGCAAACGCCCCGGCCCGGCGTCCGACAATATGGCCGACTACGACGGCACGGGCTTCACCATAAAATATCCCGACAACTGGCAAAAGAACGGGGAGGGCAACGCGGTCAGCTTCGCGCCCGAGGGCGGCATTTTGCAGGACAGCAATGGCCAGCCGGCTCTCGCCTATGGGGTGATCATTAATCTCGCGGAAGTCCATGGCGATCCTGCAAGCGAAACGGCGCTGGAGGATTCCACCAACCAGCTTATCCAGGGCCTCGAGCGGTCGAACCCCGGAATGAAGCTCGCGCGCGCGCACGAGAGGATGCGGCTGAATGGAGAGCGCGCGCTATCGACTTACCTCTCGAGTGATTCGCCCGCGGGCGGGCGCGAGACCGACTGGCTGATTACCGTTGTGCGCCCGGACGGGCTGCTGTATCTGGTGTGCGTTGCCCCGGAAACGGAATACGACGAGTATGGGCGCGTCTTCGAGCGGATGCTCGATTCGGTGCGCTTCAAGAAGTAGGCAATCCTTGCCGCTGCTAAATTTGTATTGGAGATCCCAGATCGCGAGCGGGGGTCGTCCCTAGCTAGTCCGCGGCTTCTCCGGAGGCTGAAGGCTTCCAGCGCAGGATGGGCTTGCGCGCGGCGCCGACTTCATCGAGGCGTCCGACGCGCGTCGAGTGCGGAGCGGTCTTCACCACCTCGGGATTCGTTGCGGCTTCTTCGGCAATGGCGCGCATGGCGTCCACGAAGAGGTCGCACTCTTCTTTTGACTCCGATTCCGTGGGCTCGACCATCAGCGCGCCGGGCACGATGAGCGGGAACGCCGTCGTGTACGGATGAAAGCCGTAGTCAATCAGGCGCTTGGCGATGTCCATGGTGCTTACGCCGTGCTTTTTCTGGCGGGCGTCGCTGAAGACCACTTCGTGCATCGAGGGGAGGGAATAGGGAAGGTCGTAGACGCCCTCCAGTTTTTTGCGGATGTAGTTGGCGTTGAGGACAGCGTCTTCGGTGGCCTGGCGGATGCCGGGCCCGTAAGCGAGCGTGTAGGCGAGCGCGCGGACGAGGACGCCGAAATTTCCGCAGTATGCGCGAACGCGTCCGATGGACCGTGGCCGGTTCACGTCGAGGGCCAGGGTTCCGTCGGGCTTTACGGTCAGCACCGGCACGGGGCGGAAGGGCTCCAGAAATTTTTTCATCAGTACGGGCCCCGCGCCCGGCCCGCCGCCACCATGCGGCGTGGAAAATGTCTTGTGCAGGTTCAAGTGCATCACGTCCACGCCGAAATCCCCGGGCCGCGCGACACCCGCAAGCGCGTTCATGTTCGCGCCGTCCATGTACAGCAGCGCGCCCTTCGCGTGAAGAATCTCCGCGACCTCTGCGATGCGCTGCTCGAAGACGCCGATGGTGCTGGGATTGGTGATCATCAACGCGGCGACGTCTTCGGTAACTTGCTCGCGGAGCCTCTCGACATCCACCTGGCCGTGCGATTCCGACTTGATGTTTTCGACTTCGTAGCCGGCGATGACGGCCGTCGCGGGATTTGTCCCGTGCGCGGAATCGGGGATGAGAACTTTCTTGCGCGGATTCCCCCGGTCCTGCAAATACGCGCGGATCAGGAGCAGGCCGGTCAACTCTCCCTGCGCGCCGGCGGAGGGCTCGAGCGTCACGGCGTCCATGCCGGTGATTTCGAGCAGGCAGGTTTCGAGCAACTGAAGAATCTTCAGGCAGCCCTGCGAAAGCTCGAGCGGCTGATAGGGATGTTCAGTAGCGATGCCTTCGAGCCGCGCGACGAATTCATTCACGCGCGGATTGTATTTCATGGTGCAGGAGCCGAGCGGATACATGCCCAGGTCAATCGCGTAATTCCACGTGGAGAGCCGCGTGAAATGGCGGATCACCTCGATCTCGCTTACTTCGGGGAAGCCGATGATTTCGCCGCGCGCGTGCGCCGCGCCGAGCGCCGCAGCGGCGTCTATCGCGGGGACATCGAGCGGGGGCAGCTCGATCCCGCGCTTACCGCGGGCGGATTTCTCGAAGATCAGCCCTTCGCTCTGGCTAGTATGACGCGAGGCTTCGGCGCAGCGACGCTGCCAAGCGCTCAATTTCCGCGCGCGTGGTCGTTTCCGTGACGCACACCAGGCCGCGCTTGGACAGCTCGGGATAAAACACGCCGAGGGCGAGCGGGCCGATAATTTTGGCGCGCAGCAGCGCGGCGTTCACCAGCTTCACCGAGCGCGGCAGCTCAATCACAAATTCGTTGAAGAACGCGCCAGGGAACGCGCGCCGCACACCGGGAATTTTTTCCAGCTCGGCGAGCGCGAATCGCGCCTTGGAAAGATTCTGCTGCGCCTGTTCCCGCAGGCCTTCCTTGCCCAGCAAACAAAGATGCATCGTGGCCGCGAGCGCGCAGAGCGCCTGGTTGGTGCAAATGTTCGAAGTGGCCTTTTCGCGGCGGATGTGCTGCTCGCGGGTGGCGAGCGTCAGAACGAAGCCGCGGCGGCCCTGCGCGTCAACGGTCTGGCCGGTGAGGCGGCCGGGCATCTGGCGAACGTATTTCTCGCGCGAAGCAATCACGCCAACGAACGGTCCGCCGTAGCTCGGAGTCAGGCCGAAACTCTGGCCCTCCATCGCGACGATGTCCGCCTCGGCGGGAGGACGCACCGCGCCCAGCGAGACTCCTTCGGTGATTCCCGCGACCAGCAGCGCTTCTTTCGCATGCGCAATTTCAGCGAGCGCGGGGATTTCTTCCAGCACGCCGAAGAAATTCGGCGACTGGACGATGACCGCTGCAACCTCACCGCTTATAGCGGAGCGGAGCGCAGCGGCGTCCAGTTGTCCCGAAGCGGCGAATGGAATCTCCTCGACCTGCAGTCCGGAATTCCGCGCGTAGGTGGCGAGCACCTGGCGGTATTCCGGGTGCACCGAGCGCGCTATCAGCACGCGGCTGCGGCCGGTGACCCGCTCCGCCATCAGCGCCGCTTCGGTGAGCGCCGTCGAACCGTCGTACATCGAGGCGTTGGCGACTTCCTGCCCGGTTAGCTGGCACATCAGCGACTGGAATTCGAAGATGGCCTGCAGCGTGCCCTGGCTGATCTCCGCCTGGTACGGCGTGTAAGAAGTAAGGAATTCGCCGCGCTGGAGAAGCGCGTCGGTGACGACGGAGCGGTGATGGTTGTAAACGCCTGCGCCGAGAAAGCTCGTATAGCCGACAGAATTCTCCGCTGCGCGCGCTTTGAAGAATTCGATGATCTCCATCTCCGAGAGCGGCCCGGGCAAACGCAGCGGCGTCTTCAAACGGTGTGCGGCGGGAATGGATGCAAACAGCTCTTCGATGGACTTCGCGCCGATGGCTGCCAGCATCTCCTGGCGTTCCGAGGGGCTCTTCGGGAGGTAGCGCATCAGGCGGAGGCTTCCTTCTGCTTTTCGGCGATGTATTTCTGGTACGCGGCGGCGTCCATCAGCGAAGACAGCTCGCCGGGATTCGAGAGCTTGACTTTGATGAGCCACGCCGCGCCGTGCGGGTCGCTGTTCAATTGCTCGGGGGAGTTGGCCAGAGCGGAGTTGACCGCCACAACCTCCCCGGAAACGGGTGCGTAAATTTCGCTGACCGCCTTCACCGATTCCACGGTACCGAAGGATTGATGCGCGGAAATTTTCGCGCCGACCTTGGGCAGCTCGACGAAAACGACGTCGCCCAATTCGTGCTGCGCGTAGTCGGTGATGCCGACGGTCCCGGTGTCGCCGGACACCTTGATCCACTCATGTTCTTCGGTGTAACGAAAATCATTCGGATAAGGCATCAAAATCTCCCGCGCGCCTTCACTTTTTGGGGCGCTTGTAGAATGGCGTCGGAACGACCTGCGCTTTCAGCTTCTGCGTACGGACTTCCACCAGCAGCGCGCTGCCGATGGCGGCGTGCTCGGGCGGCACGTAAGCCAGTGCGATATTCTTTTTCAAAAATGGCGCGGGCGAGCCGCTGGTGACATAACCGATTTCGGGCCCCGCCTGGTCAAACACTTTGTAGCCGTCGCGCGCGATGCCTCGCTCGATCATTTCCAGGCCCACAAGCGTCCGGCGGAGTCCGGCGGCCTTGGCGCGCTCCAGGGCCGCGCGCCCGATGAAATCGCTCTTGTCCATCTTGCAGAAACGGTCCAGGCCCGCTTCCCAGACGTTGATGCTCTCGGAGATCTCGTGGCCGTAGAGCGCCATCTTGGATTCGAGGCGCAGCGTGTTTCGCGCGCCCAGCCCGCAGGGCAGAATGCCGAATTCCTTGCCCGCTTCGAGCACGCGGTTCCAAACCTTTTCGCTCTTGTCCGCGTCCGACGGGATATAAATCTCGAAGCCGTCTTCGCCGGTGTAGCCGGTGCGGGCGATGAGCGTGTACGCCAGACCGCAAACGCTGCCCCGCGTGAACCAATAGTTGCGAATGCCGCCGAGGTCCGCGTCCGTGAGCTTGGCGAGAACTTCGGCGGCGCGAGGGCCTTGAATGGCGAGCTGGGTGTAGTGGTCGCCGACATCGCGCGCGGTGCAGGCGTATCCGCGGACGTTGTCGCCCACCCAGTGGAAATCTTTTTCGCGCGTTCCGGCGTTGATCACCAGCAGGTAGGCTTCTTCAAGGACCCGATGGACGATCATGTCGTCTACAAAGGTGCCCTCAGGGTAGAGCAACGCCGAATAGTGCGCCTGTCCGACGGCCAGTTTCGACGCGTCGTTCATGCTGATGTGCTGGACCGCCGCGAGCGCGCCTCCCGGCGTGGCGGCTTCGATCAAAATGTCGCCCATGTGGCTGACGTCGAACAAGCCCACGCCGGTGCGCACGGCGAGGTGTTCGGCAATGAGCCCGCCGGTCGCCGGATACTCCACCGGCATGTCCCAGCCGCCAAAGCTGACCATTCGCGCGCCCATCCGGCGGTGGACCGCGTGGAGCGAGGTTTTGCGGAGTGCCGAGGTTGCCGGAGATGTCACAGAGATGCCCCGAGGCCTCGAAAGAACCAGAACGTAGCATGCACCCCCATGAGTGTCAAGGAAACGCGGTAGACTCCGGCGAAACCGCGGAGGAATTGCAGCTTGTGGGGCGAGCGCGGCCTCGGTACCATTCTGATTAGAGCCGCAGCTTAGGGTGCAGCCTGGAGGGTCCGATGGCAGGTCCGGTAGTTTGCAGCGTCTGCGATAAATTCGAAGAGGAGTGCAATTGCGAGCGGTATTGCACCATTTGCAAAGGACAATACGGCATTCGCCTTTGCATTGACGGCCTATACTACTGTCCGGACTGCCGGGAAGCCTGCGACATCCGCGTGGTGGACCAGCGTGACCGCTGAGGCCAGACAGATCCACCTCCGGCTGGGCAGCGATGAACGGCTGCTCGGCGCCGTATCGAGCGCCGTCGCCTGGATCGCCGAGCGGGCCGGGTTCGAGTCCGCAGCGCAGGCCGATCTGGCCGCCGCGGCTGAAGAAGCTTGCCGCGACACCTTCCCCTTGCTTTCCACAAACGCTCCTCTACTCGATGTTGACGCGGAAAGATTTGCCGACCGTGTGGAAGTGACTCTCGAGCACCATGGCGCCAAGCGGCCGTCGGCGGGACTCGAATCGTTTTTCGCAGGGGGGCAAGGATTCACAGAGGGCTCGAGCGGACTGAGTCTGCTCGCTCGCGTGGACCGCGTGCAGTACAACTCCGAGAGCGGCGCTTCGAAAACCACTCTGATCAAATACCTTCGCCCGCTCGTTTCCGAGACGCCGTAGCGGCGTGTTTATGCCCAAGGCGGCAGAAAGAAATGGCGGCGCAAAGCCGCCGCTACAATTTCATCGCAAAAGTGTTCCGCCGAATCAGTGTGGACATCTGATCCTCGGAAAGGGACATGCGCAGATCCACGCGATCGCCGCTGGGCGTGACGCGCGCCTGGTCGAAGAGTTGTGCCAATTCGGGATTGCTCTGGCTCTCCTGATACCGCCGATACAGAAAG
>WNGG01009223.1_pt1 | contig 10782 bp, 9 predicted proteins | sample 5400661 | NCBI WGS metagenome assembly WNGG01 (sample SAMN13153372, study PRJNA577476) | soil metagenome | isolation source: 100 cm soil or saprolite under Garry oak tree replicate 1 | place: USA:California | collected 2016-06-15
GTCCGCTCGCCCGTGAGCCGCTCCGTCAGGGTCGACTTGCCATGGTCCACGTGCCCGACGACGCCGATGTTGACCTCCGGCTGGCCCGGGACCTTCATCGCGCCTGCTCCTGCCACGCGTCCTCGATCGACTTCGGGCCGCGCTGGACGATCCGCAGGTTCAGCTGCAGGATGTCCGGGCTCACGGTGTTCCCGCGGACCGTCTTCTTCTTGCGTTTGCCGGGGCGGTCGGGATGGTACCCCACGCCGCCGCTCAGGAGGAGCCGCTTCCGCCGGGGCCCGGGCAGGTCGGACCGCATCGGGAAGCCGTCCTTGTCGCTCCCTCCCGTGATCGCGAGTTTGTAGCCCGGCAGGCCCAGGTACAGCCCGTCGAGCTCGTCGCCGATCTTCTTGCCGATCAGGGCGTTCGCGTAGTGGCCCGTGACGTCCCGCTTGTACGCCTTCCCCGACTTCGGGTCGGCGATGACCGCTTTGAACTCTGCCATGGACTCTCCCGGATGAGTGTGCGTCCATGCACGCGTTTCGCATAAGACTTCCGACTCCGTCGCGAGGAGGGAAATCCATGCCGGCCGAAAGCCATCCCATGGTCGTCCTTCACTTGGTGCAAGCCAGTCGTTCCGCAATCGGGAACGACATCGTGGGACCGTCGTTGGAGCCCCCGCGGCGTTCGGCCCGACTACCATCGGAAGGAGGGACGACGCATCGTACGCCAGCGTTGCTTCATGGCGCTCCATGAGAGCGGGCCCACCAAAATCGCATACAGGGCTGCTGGCATGAGGACGCCGCCCACCATCGCGTACGTCACGAGAAGGTACGGAACCAAATAGGAGTCGTTCGGCACAGGGCGACTCAGGAGGGTTGCGGAGAGAGCAATCGCTACCACTGCGACTGTCGTCGCCTGAGCCAGCTCAGTGATTCTACGTCGCACCATAGACAGGGCTCATCCGGGATGCGCCGGGCACGGTGGCACGGTCTGCTGAGAGCACATCGGCAATACGCGGGACGCGGTGAACGTCCCAGGACCGGCCGGGAGGCCAGTCATGTAGACAACCGCATGTCCCACGAACGTCACGGCCGCAGAGACCGCCACGCCGGCCGCGATCGCCAGAAGGGCAAGCCCCACCGCGACGGCCTTCGTGGACCTCATGGACGCGTAATCGGAACGACTATATATATATACTATCCCTAAACCTGTGACATTTGCAACGCGCGTTCGTCGGCCTTGCGTGATTGTAGTTACTCCCGTAAAATTTCATGGTCATGGAGCACTCGAACCAATTCGACGGCAAGAGAGAGCTTCCAAGAAATCGGACGCGGCGCGACCGGGACCGAACCATACCCCCGAGACCGATGTCAGCCCAGGTCGGAGAAGAGACCGAGGATCCGACCGGCGTCCCGATACATGCCGACGACGGTGCCGCCCTCGGAAGCGGACAAGCCCCGGATCTCGGCGACCGCTTCCGTGAGCTGTTCCAGGCGATACACCGCGTCCTTCGTGTTGAGGTCGTCGTCCATCGCCTCGAGGAACGCGTCTCGTGTGTGCTCTACGAGGGCCTCGACCTTGCCGCCGGTCCCGAGACCGTTCGCGGTCCTCGCGGCCTCGATCGCAGCGCGCATCGCGTCGTACTCGCGCTGAGATCGGTCGAAGCACTCTCGGTCGTACTCCACGTCTTCGCGGTACTGCGCCTTCAGGAGGCAGAGCCGGATCACTTCGCCCGGGAAGTCAGCGAGGACCTCGCGAATCGTCACGAAGTTCCCGAGGCTCTTCGACATCTTCTCTCGCTCGAGCGTGATGAAGCCGTTGTGCATCCAGGTGCGCGCCCACTCGCCGCCCCACGCGCCCTCGCAGATCATCGCCTCGCTCTCGTGGTGCGGGAACTTCAGGTCGACGCCGCCGCCGTGGATGTCGAGCGGCGCGCCGAGGTACTTGTACGCCATCGCGTTGCACTCGACGTGCCATCCCGGACGGCCGTCACCCCACGGGCTCGGCCACGACGGCTCGCCCTCCTTCGACTTCTTCCAGAGGGCGAAGTCGAGCGGGTCCTCCTTCGGGGTGCCCGGAGGCGCGGCATCGACGACGATGTCCTCGACCTTCTGGTGTGACAGGATGCCGAACGAGTGCTTCGCCTTCTTCGTCCGGAAGTACACCTCGCCGTCGACGGAGTACGCGTAGCCGCGGTCGACGAGCCGTCGGACGAGGGCGGCGATCTCCGGAATGTGCTCGCTCACTTTCGGCATGTGGTCCGCCGGCCTGACGTTCAGCGCGCCCATGTCTTCCAGGAAGCAATCGATGTAGTACTGCGCGTAGGCGAGGGGCTCTTGGCCGACCTCCTTCGCGCGGCGGATGATCACCTCCTCGATGTCGGTGAAGTTCTGCACGTACACGACGCGGTTCCCGAGGAACTCCAGGTAGCGACGCGTGGTGTCGAAGTCGATGTACGACCTCGCGTGGCCGAGGTGGCTGTGGTCGTACGTCGTCGGGCCGCACACGTACATCTTGACGATACCGGGTGTGCGGGACGAGAACGGCTCCTTCCTCCTCGAGCGGGTGTTGTACAAAAGGAGGACCATGGTCGCCGCGAGCGCGTTCACGGGGACCGCGCTATTAAGCCCTTGGCCCGCGCTCGCCGGGATGCGGAGGAATCCGTTGCAATCCGTTGCGGCGGGGACGAAAGCTATATGTCGCGCGCCGATGTGCACGACCGCGCGGGCCGATAGATCAGCGGAAGATCGCCGCCTTCGCAAGGCGGAAGCCGTGGGTTCAAATCCCACTCGGTCCACTCCCGCCGAGGTTCGGAAGGAGATCCCCGTCGAAACTCGCGCGCGGGGCCCGTTCCGCGTCCCCTTGCGGAGCCGGAACTTAGTGGGCCGTACTCGTTGGAGGAATGGATGTTCAAACCGACGTCGCGAGGTCGCGCGGTAGCGGCCGCGCAGCCGAATCGGGTGCTAGCGTGGGGCACTGCCTTCCTTCTGGCCAACGGGCTCGCAGTCCTCGCATTCGGACTGGCGTTTGTGGCGTATCCACAGGGGTTCGTGGATGGCGGCTCGGATGCACAACTCGGACTGCTGCGAGCGGATGGCCTAGCAACGACGGGCATGGGTCTCTTCGGCATCGTGATCGCGGTTCGTGGCTTCCGACGCCGGGAGACGTGGGCATGGCTCGCCCTCTGGTTCGTTCCGGCGTTCTGGGCGATTCACTTTGTCGCCGGATTGCCGCCGGGCATGGACCATGTCCACCAGATTGTCTTCCTGGCCCTCTCCCTGCTCGGACTGCTCCTGCCCATCCGGCAGTTCTTCCCGCCGAAAATCGAACCGTGATCACGGATCAGTTTCCGCGCTGAGTGACGGGCGGGGTTCGAACCGCGGCAAGGTCGCGCCACTCGGTCCACTCGATCCGGCGTGGCCCAGGCGCCCGAGCGCGATCAGACGAGACGCGCGCCGCACTTCGCGCAGAACGCGTCTTCTGCATCGACCGGCGCGTCGCACGACGGGCAGGCGTACTCGATCGGCGCCCCGCACCGACCGCAGAATCGGTCCGAGGGATGCAGCGGCGCGCCGCACGCGGGGCACGCGTCCCCCATCGAGGCCGCTGTGGCCTTTGCGGCACAGTCCGAACACAGGATCACGTAGCCGCCGTGGCGTCGGAACGGCTTCCACTGCGCCGTCCGGGTGCCGCAGTCCGCGCACCGTCGCTCGCGCGAGGCGCCCGCCTCGACGATCAGCACATCGGGACGGTCCGTCGGCGGGATCGGCGGCGGAGGCGACGAGGGGGCCTCGCCTTCCGGGGGCACGGCCACGGCCGGAGCCATCGACGCTCCGCCGTGAAAAACTTGTCTTACGATGTCTCCTTCGAGATCACGACGCTCTTCACCCGCGGGGCGGTTTCCGGCGCGTCCTGCTCGAGGTACGTCAGGTAGCCCGAGCCGACGTTGAAGTGCACGACGGAGACCTTCTTCTCCAGATCGACAATGGGCTTGCCGGACTTCCGCTTCACGGGAATCGCTTCTGCAGCATCGACTCCCCGGAGACGGCTTAAAGGGTGTTCCTCAATAGTTGTTACTGATAAGCGTAACGCGCGGGAGCGCCCCGGACCCCGTCATCCTCGTGGATCGGAGTGGCTTTGCGGCAAACCTATAAGGGGGACGGGGGCCCCAATATATGTGGGGACGCGGAAGGGCAATGATCACCGTCCAGAAGCTCGCCCGGGCGATCGAGAAGCGCCTGGGCGGCACGAGCGCCGAGGCGATGGCGGAGGCCCGCATCGTCATGAGTTACTTCGGGTTCCGGAGCGTGATCATCGACAACGCGATCGAGTCGCCGGACCGCAAGGTGTTCTACGCGCTCCACGACGCCGGCCTGTTGCAGAGCTTCTGGGAGACCATGCCCCTCCTCGACGGCCGGAACTGGCGGATCTTCTACTGGTCCCTGAACGAGGCGGACATCGACCGCATCCTCGCGGAGGCCGCGCCGCCGGAGGAGCCCCCGCTGTACAAGGGACTTCCCGACGAAGCGTGGGGCCACTCCTCGCTCACGGCCTGAGCTACCCTGGCCAGGCGGCCTCGCCGACGAGCGGCACGAACGCGCACGGGGTGCCCTCCCGCGTCCGCAGCGTGCCGTCCGGGCCGAGGGTCGCGACGACGAGCACCTGGCCGTGACGCGTCGCCCCGACCGGAGCCACGATCCGGCCGCCCGGCGCGAGCTGGGCCGGCCATGCGTCCGGGATGCGCGGGGCACCCGCCGTCGCCATGATGCACGCGTAGGGCGCGCGTTCCGGATGACCGAGGCTGCCGTCTCCGACGACGACCGTGACGCCTGCCAAGCCGACGCGCGCAAGGTTCGCGCGGCCCCACTCGGCGACGTCCGGGAGGCGTTCGATCGTCACGACGTTCTCGGGCCCAACGATCCGTGCGAGGAGGGCGGCATGGTAGCCGGACCCCGTCCCGATCTCCAGCACCCGCTCCCCGGGCCGTAGGCCCGCCTCCTCGAGCATGATCGCGATCATCGACGGCGCGGAGATCGTTTGACCCGAGCCAATCGACAGTGGGACGTCGGCGTACGCGTCGTCGCGGTCGTCCGGTCGGACGAACACCTCCCGGGGGACCGCGAGGAAGGCATCCCGGACGCCCGGGTCGCGGACGTAGCGGGACGCGACGAGTCGGTCCACCATCCGCCTCCGTTCCGAGGCGAAGTCCGGCGATCGTCCCATTGGCCTCGCCAGCGCCCGCGCGCCGCATAAAACGTTCGGCTAGGCCGGCACGAGGAGCCCGATCAGGAGGGTCGCCACGACGAGCGTCACGGCGGTCACCGGAAGCCCCGCGCGGACGAACTCCTTCATCGAGACCTCGACCCCGTCCCGTGCGGCGCTCTGCACGACGATCACGTTGCACGCGGCGCCGACGATCGTCGCGTTCCCCGCGAGCGTCGAGCTGGCGGCGAGGGCGAGCCAGAGCTGCGTCGAGCCGGTCGGCACGACCTCCGCGAGCAGGAGGACCGCCGGCACGTTGCTGATCAGGTTCGAAAGGAGCGCGGTGAGGGCGGTCAGCCAGACGAGTCCGCCGGACTGCCCTCCGAACCCGGACGAGAACGCGTCTTGGATCGCCGCCGACAAGCCGGACGCCCGCACGCCGGCGAGGACGATGAACAGGCCGAGGAAGAAGAGCAGGATCCCCCAGTCGACCTTCGCAATGAGCGTGCGCGCCGTCGTCGTCGAGACGAGGGGCAGGAAGAACAGCACGAACGAGCCGCCGGCGAGGGCGACGAGCGGCAGCCAGTCCGGGCTGGGGGCCGCGAAGAACCCGACCGACACGGCGATCGTGATGCCGAGGGTGAGGGCGAGGCCCGATCGCGGCGGGCGCGCCGTAGGCTGGAGGGCGGCGGGCGTCAGGGGAGCCGCCAGCTCCCGCCGGAACGCGACCCAGACCAAGCCGATCGCGGCCGCGAGGCAGGCGAGCGTCGCGGGGAGCATGTAGGCGGTGAAGGTGAGGAACGGGATGCCGGACCGGATCGCGATGAAGGCGTTCTGAGGGTTGCCGACCTCCGTGGCCACGCTCCCGATGTTCGCGGCGATCGCGACCGCCACGAGGTACGGGACCGGATTCGCGCGGAGCGCCCGCGTGCTCCGCACGACGACGGGGGCGACGAGCAGCGCGACCGCGTCGTTCAGGACGAGCGCCGAAAGGAGGGCGGTCGCGATCATGAGCCACGCGAGGAGCGACGCTTGACTCTTCGCCCGCGCGGCGATGCGCGACGAGACCAGATCGAAGAAGCCGCACACGTCGAGGCCGGAGGCGAGGATCATCATCCCGACGAGCAGCAGGATCACGTCGACGTTGATCGCGCCGATCGCCTCGCCGGGCGTCAGGCCCCCGAAGAGGAGCATGAGCGCGCCGCCGAGCATCGCGACGGCGGGCCGCTGCAGCGGGAACCGGCCGAGGTTGCGGAGGGAAACCAGCACGTACGTGACGAGCAAGATCACCGTCGCCGCGACGAGCGAGTACGACGCCGCCATGGGCGGCGCGGAAGGGCCGCGGCGCTATGGAACTTTCCCCGAGGGATGCGGTTCGACCGATTACCCACTACGCTTAAATACCGTCACTCAATTCGCCGCATCCTCCGGCCCCCGAACGCTTTCGTGACGGGGGACGGCTCGACTGTGTGAGAGAGGAGAAACCCGCATGAATCCCAGAGGACAACGGGCAATCCGAGTGCTCGCTGGGACCCTGGTGATCCTCCTCGCCGTGATGGCACTGCTTCCGCTGATTGCCGCAGCGGCCACCCAGGTGACCGGAGCCGTGAGCACGTGCTTAGTCGGGACGCCTGTCGGCGGCGCCACAGTGACGCTGATCGATGCAAACGGGATCAGCCTACCCCTGACCACGACGACGAACGGGGCAGGCGTCTACGCGTTCACGCCGCCGACGGGCAGCTACACGATCTCTGTGAGTCGGTCCGGGTATTACGACGCATCGACCTCGACCCCCAAGCGCTTCGACGGCAGCGTCAACGTGGACATCAGCGTGTGCATGGACCGCTACGGCAGCCCGAGCAAGGTCCTCGTCGTCCGGGTCCTGAATGCCGGCTCACCGGTGGCCGGCGCATCCGTCGCCGCGTACAACGTGTCGAATCCGACGGGGAAAAGCCAACTCATCGCGACGAACACGACGAACGCAAGCGGTTCGGCCAACCTGACGCTTTGGCCCGCCCCGTTCATAATCCGAGCGGTGGCGCCCGACTTGCAGACGGATCAAGCGGTCGACGTTAGCTCCACCTCGACGACGACCATCAACCTCGTCGCGGGCCCCCGGATCTTCGGACAGGTCCGCGACACGGAAGGGAACTACCTCGGCTCGGGCGTCGTGGCGTGGCTCTACAACCCTGGCGCACCCGCCTCGAGCCTCTACCGACTCATCCCTGCGGCGGTCAGCGCAAGCTTCTACGACATCCACGCGCCCGCGGGGACGTACACGCTGCTCGTGGATGCCGACGGTCATCTGTCCCACCAGGAGCAGGTCACCCTGCCGACGACGAACCCCCACGACGTCGCGCTTGCGGCCGCGCCCCCCGAGCTCTATCGGACGAAGGTGGCCTACGGCGCGAACGACTGGGGCAACCTGACGGTGTGGCGCAACCTGACGTTGAACCCGGACAGCACGTTGCCCGGCCTCAACCCGGCGAATCTTCGGAATCTGCGGCTCCAGATCGACGCGACGCTCGGCAACGGGGACGGGACCCTCGATGCCTTTGAGATCGGGCTCTTCCAGCCGTGGCTCTTTGCAAAGGGGCCCGGATACGTGACGACCGACGGCTTTCTGACGACGAACGGTCGGTCGTACAACTCGAGCCTCACGTCGTACACCGTTCTGGTGAGTCCGACACTCCCGACGCCAGATGCGAAGGTGTGGATCAACGCGACGGCAACATACTCGCTCAAAGGCGCCCCTCCGTACATCGCCGTCGGGGCGGCGTCGTATCTCGTGACGATGACGATGGTCCCGGACTCGAACACGTCGGCGTTCCAGAACTACACGTACACGGTCGCATTCCCGAAAGGCTATGAGCTGACCACCTCGCGGGTGATTCCATCCGGAGCTCCGGTGGACGTTCTGGCCTTCTCGCCCGCGGTGATCGACCCGCGCGTCACGTCAGGAAACCCCCAGATCCAGATGACCGTCGCGAAGTCCAAGGTCGGGACGGCGAACGCAGCAGTCACGGGGCCCGCGGGCAAGTTCCATGTCGTGAACTCGACGCTCGACAACTACCAAGCGTACGTCGCAGGGAACACGCTCATGACGTTCAGCGCGAACGGCACGCAGGACCCGAACGACCACGAAGCCCAAGGAAACTTCACGTGGCTCTTCACACCGCCGACAGGCCTCCGATACGGCATCTGGACGACGTTCAATTACACGCAGAACGGGCAGAAGACCGTGAACGTGACCTACCGGGACACGGGCGGCAACACGAGCTTCCGGGACATCACGATCTTCGTGGATGATCAGATCCCGATCGCGCGCATCAAGACGAACCGGACGGGGAGCGTCTCGGCGAATGACGTGACGCTCAAGGTGGACGAGGGCATCCCGATCAAGTTCGATGGCGGGCTGTCGACCGACGGCGCATACCCCGGGAAGAACGGCACGATCCTCGACAGCGGGTACTCCTGGGACTTCAACGGAGACCGTATCGTCGACGCCACGGGACGAATCGTCACGCATACGTTCCCGAAGCCTGGAAATTTCACGGTGAACCTGACCGTCACCGACAGCGTCGGCTGGAAGTCTGCGAACGCCTCGATGACTGCGCTCGTGAACGACACGAAGGCGCCCGTGCCCGCGTTCGACATCCTGGACCCCTCGAACGACTGGGGGACGATCACGAGCCCGATGGAGCGCAAGACCTACGCCTTCAACGCGTCGAGGACGATGGACGACCTCGACAAGTACAACTACAGCGGCGGCCCCGGGCTCAACTTCACGTGGACGATCCCTGGTCCGATCTCCGTCGGGGGCACCACACTGACCGGGAATAACCACACGCGCTACGGCATCAACGTGACGTTCGCGTGGCAGGAGTGGAACTCGAGCTACACGGTCCGCCTGGCCGTGAACGACACGGGCTTCGGGTCGGGAAAGAAGAACACCGGCTACCTGAACCGGTCCGTCCAAGTCCAGATCGACACCACGCTCCACGCGGATCTGAAGGTCGAGGCGGGCACGCTGAAGCTGAACCCGGCCGATCCGGAGGAGTTCGCCCAGATGACCGTGACGGTGAACGTCACGAACAAGGCGAGCCGCGCGGCCGCCGGGAACGTCTCGACCCAGGTCCTCGCGATCAGCAGCGGCGTGACGACCGTCGTGGGGACCCAGGCGGACTGGTTCGACAAGGCCGGGAACCCGAAAGGGATCCACACGATCGCTTCGGGAGAGACCGTGACCCTGGTCTTCCGCGTCAGCCTGTCGGGCCAGGGTAACAAGACCCTCCAGGTGTACGTCTTCGACTCGTCGGAGCCATACACGTGGATCACGAGCGAGAATCGCGCGTCCTTGCCCGTGAACGTCCGCCAGCCGGCCTGGCAGCCGTACGCGATCTACGGGAGCGTGATCGGGATCATCGCGCTCTTCGTCTTCGGCATGTACGCGCGCCGGAAGGTCAAGGCCGGCGAGTGGCGCCCGCTCCGCGGACGCCGCGAAAAGGGCGGCGAGGAGAAGGAGAAGCCGCGCCGGGAGATCAAAGAGGAGAAGAAGCGGCTCTAGTCGCTCCCTCTCCGCCTTTCGGCTGTGGCCTCGCGACTTACATCTCGTTCGGTGCCGTGAGCCCGAGGCAGTCGAGCGCGTTGCGGAGGACGACCCGGGAGGCGTCGACGAGCGCGATGCGCGCGTTCCGGAGGCCGGCGGGGTCCGCCGTAAGGACCGGACAATCCCGGTAGAACTGGTTGAACTGCGCCGCGAAATCCGTGACGAACGAGGCGACCGCGTTGACGCGCCGACCATCCGCGGCATCTCGAACGGTGGAGGGGAACTTCGCGATCCACCGGAGGAGCCGCTGCTCCTCGGGATGGGTGAGGCGGTCGAACTCGCCGGGGGCTCGTCCCTCGACTTTCGCGAGGATGCTGCACGCGCGGGCGTGCGCGTACTGCAGGAACGGCGCCGAATTTCCTTCGAAGTTGAGGGCGTCTTCCCAGCGGAACAGGATCGCCTTCTCCGCCTGCACGCGCACGATGTTGTACCGGACCGCGCCGATGCCGATCGTCTCCGCGATCGCGCGCTTCCGCTCCTCCGAGAGGTCCTTCCGTCGTTTCGCGACCTCGGCGTAGGCGCGTTCGAGCGCCTCTTCGAGCAGGTCGTCCAAGTAGACGACGCGACCCTCACGCGTCGACATGCGGCCCTCCGGCAGAGTCACGAACGCGTAGAAGATCGTCTCCGGCGCCCAATCGATGCCCATGAGCTTGAACGCGGCCTTGAGCCGCTGGAACGTGAGCTTGTGATCTTCCCCGAGGACATCGATTGCGACGTCGCAGCGCTCCATCTTGTTCAGGTGGTACGCGATGTCCCGCGTCGTGTACAGCGAGGTGCCGTCTTTGCGCACGAACACGTACTTGGCCGCGTCGCCCTCGAGCCCGAAGGCGCTGAGGTCGACGTAGCGTGCGCCGTCCTCCTCGCGGCTCAACGGCGTGAGGCGGGCGATGACGCGCTGGACGCTCCCGTCGAGGATCGAATCGCTCTCCCAAAAGAAGGAGTCGAACGTGACGTTGGCGCGGCGCAGGGTCTCGAGGATCCCTCGGAGG
>WNGG01014838.1_pt1 | contig 10782 bp, 8 predicted proteins | sample 5400661 | NCBI WGS metagenome assembly WNGG01 (sample SAMN13153372, study PRJNA577476) | soil metagenome | isolation source: 100 cm soil or saprolite under Garry oak tree replicate 1 | place: USA:California | collected 2016-06-15
GCGATGACCATGGAATAGAGATGGATGGGATAGGTGGGATTAGGCACAAGCGCCACGTCGCCGGGTTCCACAATAGCCAGCGCGAGATGGGAAAGCCCCTCTTTGACCCCGATAACAACAATCGCTTCCGTTTCAGGATCGATCGGGACATCAAATCGGCGGCGGTACCAGTCCGAAATCGCGAATCGAAGTTTGGTTATGCCGCGCGAGGCGGAATAACGATGATTGCGGGGCTTCCGGGCAGCCTCGACCAACTTCTCCACCACGTGGGGGGGTGTGGCGAGGTCTGGATTCCCCATCCCAAAGTCGATGATGTCTTCTCCTTGCGCGCGAGCCTTGCTCTTGAGCTCGTTGACAATGTTGAACACATAGGGGGGCAGGCGCTGTATCCGGTAGAACTGGTTCATGCGCCTCACTTGACGAAGGAAAACGGCAGGAATTCTTTAGTTTCGTCGTTCTGCAAAAGCATCCAAGCGCCTCCGCGGGAGAATGCCAGCGCGTCGAGGTTTTCATTTTACACTGCACCTATCGTGAAATCTAACCCGCCTTTTCGCCCAGAAAGCAGAAAGCAGAAGGCGGAAGGCAGAGTGAGATCGCTCGCGGCGCCCACTGCCTTCTGCTTTCTGCTTTCTGCCTTCTGCTTTTCCCCGGGTTTGATTTTGCATCGCGCGGCGCGCGGTGATAGGCTAGGAGAAACGAAGCAGAACTTGAGATCACTACTTTACAGCGAGGTGTTTCGATGAAAAAGACGGCAATCGCCCTTGGAATTCTCGCGCTGTTGGTAATCTCGTGGCGCTGGTCCAACAGAATCCAGCAGGATCTCGATCCTCTGAAAGTGGCCGCTGACACCCACAAACTCGTGCTCGAAAACCAATTCGTCCGGGTTCTGGAGGTTCGTGTCCCACCAGGGAAAACCGAAACGTGGCATCAGCATGGCCGCCGCGTCGTAGTGTATCTCTCGGACTTCCACACGCGCACCACAGAGCGTGGCGGAAAACCGCAGGAGAATCTCAGAAAGTCCGGTCTAGTTCGCTGGAGCGAGCCTGTCATCCATCAGGTTGAGAACATCGGCCAAACGGAAGGTCACGTCATAAGTGTGGATCTGAAGTAACGAAGGAGATGCGCGCTATGCAAGTAATCCGACAACCGAATGTCTACGATGCCGTTATCGTCGGGTCCGGTGCAGCGGGAGGGATGACCGCTCTGGTCCTGTGCAGAGCAGGGGCCAAGGTCCTGCTGCTGGAGGCGGGCGCAAACTTTGACACCGCCAAAGACTCCAAGATGTTCATGTGGCCTTATGAGGCCCCTCTTCGGGGAGGCCCGACGCCCAAACACCCTTTTGGTTACTTCGACGCCTCGTACGGAGGATGGACCGTCGAAGGGGAACCTTATACGACCGCTCCCGGGGAGGAATTCCTGTGGTGGCGCTCCCGCATGCTGGGCGGGCGAACCAACCACTGGGGACGTATCAGTTTGCGCATGGGACCCTACGATTTCAAGCCGCGAAGCAGGGACGGGCTGGGTTTCGACTGGCCCATCACCTACGACGACCTCGCACCATACTACGACAAGGTGGAAAGTCTGATCGGAGTTTTCGGAACCAAGGAAAACATGGAGAATGCGCCCGACGGGGTTTTCATGCCGCCTCCAAAGCCGCGGTGTTACGAGCTGATGATCAAACAAGCTTGCGACAAGCTGGCCATCCCGTGCATACCTTCGCGCCTTTCCATCATCACGAAAGACCACAACGGCCGTGCCGCCTGCCATTACTGCGGACAGTGCGGCCGCTCCTGCGCCACTGCCTCGAACTTCTCCTCGCCGACGGTACTGCTGCCCCCGGCGAAAGCGACCGGGAACCTCGAGATCCGGACCGATGCCATGTGCCGCGAGGTCCTGACAAATACCGAAGGACTTGCGACCGGTGTTTCGTATGTGGACCGGCTTACGCGAAAAGAGATCCAGGTGCGCGCGAAGATCGTAGTCCTTTGCGCAAGCGCCTGCGAGTCCGCTCGACTCCTTTTGAACTCGAAATCCTCGCGCTTCCCCAACGGCCTCGCAAATTCCAGCGGCACGGTCGGCAAATACCTCATGGATACTGTCGGGGCCAGCATGTCGGGTTTCATCCCCAAGCTGATGGACCTGCCTCCCCACAACGAAGACGGAGTGGGAGGAATGCACCTGTACGTGCCGTGGTGGAATTATCAGAAGAAGATGGACTTTCCCCGGGGCTACCATATCGAGATCGGCGGCGGCCGGCGGGACCCGCCGGGAACCGGCATTTTCCGCAACGCCCATCGGTTCATCGGCGGAGGATACGGAGCCGAGTTAAAGAAGAAGTATCGAAAACTTTACGGGGCTTTTGTCGAGTTCGCAGGCAGGGGAGAGATGATACCCAACGACAACTGCTGGTGCGAGATCGATCCCAACGTGGTGGATCAATGGGGCATCCCGGTGTTGCGTTTCCATTGGAAGTGGGCCGACCACGAGATTCTGCAGGCCAAACACATGCGGGAAACGTTCCGCGAAATCATCCACACCATGGGAGGCCAGCCTGTCGAAGCGCCCGCGTCCCTCAAGGACTACGGAATTCGAAAAGGTGGTGAGATCATCCATGAAGTCGGAACGACGCGGATGGGAGACGATCCCACGACCTCCGTTCTGAACCAACACTGCCAGGCGTGGGACGTCAAGAACCTGTTCGTGACGGACGGCGGCTGTTTCGTGTCCAACGCGGACAAGAACCCCACACTATCGATCATGGCAGTCGCGTGGTGGGCTGCCGAATACATTGCGGACCAGGTCAAGAAAGGGAGCCTGTGAGGATAACCGGCCTCGTTTGGAGTTCAGGCTTCAGCCTGCCAGGGCCGTGGTAGCCTGAAAGGCTGAACTACATGCCCTGATGACTGCGAACCGCGAAAAATTCATCTACGGCTCGCTCGGAGTTTCAAGCTTTAGCTTGCAGCCTGAAGGCTGAACTCCAAACACTGTAAGGAGGGAATCATGGCTGACGACAAAGGCAGGAACGGCGGGATACCGCGGAGAGAAGCTCTCAAGGTCCTGGGGAGTATCCCAGCGGCGCTTACGGCTTCCCAAATCGAAGCCCGCACGGCGGATCATTCGCACGTGCCTGCGGCTCAGATCCCGGCAGGCGTCAAAGCTGCGTACAAACCCAAATTTTTCACCGAGCACGAATGGAAGACGGTCAATCTGCTGGCGGACACGATCATTCCCCGGGACGATCGGTCCGGGAGCGCCAGCGAGGCCGGGGCCGTAGAGTACATCGATGAGTACGCCGACTCTCAGGGGGAGACCCTGCAGACGCAATTGCGAGGCGGCTTGATGTGGCTCGACCGCGAATGCGGCGCGCGCTTCGACAAGAAGTTTGTCGATTGCAGCGAGGAGCAGCGCAAACAGGTCCTGGATTTGATTGCTTACCCGGAAAGAACAAAACCGGAGTTTTCTCAGGCCACCGCCTTTTTCAATCGCTTCCGCGACCTGACAGCGGCCGGTTTCTACACGAGCAAGATGGGGATCGGCGACTTGGGATATCTGGGGAACCGCCCCTTCGATTGGAAGGGCTGCCCGGACGAGGTCCTCGCAAAGCTGGAACTGAAGAAGGCCTAGCTGTAAGGGCAGAGGGGATGGGGGGCGGAGGGGAAGAGACATTCCGTCCTCGTCGCTCCCCGCCTTCAGGTCCGCCCCTCTGCTCCACTGCCCTCGCTCCTCCGCCCTCCGCTCCTCCGCCCTCGCGGAAAGATAAGCGCCTGCTCGGCTAACCCATTGGCCTAGAACGTTCGGGGGATTGAAAATTGCGCGGTAATGCGTAATCTTGAGGGTTAATTCTTCTAGTCTGCGAGGCTCTTGGCGCGGAATCCGTAAAGCGCTCAGATACCGCAAAAGACACGGGTCACAAAAGAATCTACTGGACGTTAGCCGAGAGAGGTGGGCGTTGGATCACGTTTGCGGGCTGCAAAGTTGCGTACTCCCCGGGAAATCTCCAATTCGCGTGCTTTTGATGAGCGATCATACGATCGTGCGCGCCGGGGTTCGATCGCTTATCGACGAGCACCCAGGGATGACAGTCGTCGGTGAAACTCGAAGCCGCGTCGAGGACCTCGGGAGCATCCAAGACCGCCCAGACGTCATCCTGATCGATCTGGACTCGAGCAACGGCAACGGCCATGAGTATCTGGCAAGCGTAATCCAAACGATGCAGCCCGCCTGCGTGCTCGTCCTGACCAGCAGGCGCGATCCCGAGCTTTACCAGCGCATTGCCCAGCAGGGCTGCATGGGTGTCGTGCTTAAAGACGAGCCGATAGAAGTCTTGCTGAAGGCTATCGAAAGAGTTTCTGCGGGCGAAATCTGGTTTGACGGTTCGACGATGGCGGGAGTCCTACGCGACATCAAGCACACGAATGGGTCCAAATTAGACGGCGAAGCTGCCGCCAGAATCGCCACTCTCACGAAGCGAGAGCGAGAAGTAGTCATCCTGATGTCCGAAGGGCTGAAGACAGGGCAACTCGCCGAGCGGATGTTCATTTCCGAAACCACGGTCCGTCACCACTTGACCTCCGTCTTTGACAAGCTCGACGTCGCCGACCGGTTCGAGCTCGTGTTTTATGCCTACAAGCATGGGCTTGCCCCTCCGCCACCACGGTAGGTGCGCTGTGGGCTTGAAGGCTGAACTCCAAATCTACCGGCTGCGATGGGCGGTTTCCCGCACGAGTCCGTGGTATTCCTGCAGGCTTCTTACGGTGAGTTTTTCGCGCTGCAGCGCGCGAATGGCGTTCACCGCGGCCGCGGCTCCCGAGAGGGTAGTGATGCAAGGAACGCCGTGCTGGGTTGCAGCGCGGCGTATGGCCTTCTCGTCGAAACGGGATTGGCGTCCGAGCGGCGTATTCACGAGCAGATCGATCTTTCCGCTTTTTATGAAATCGACAACATGCGGCCTTCCCTCTCCCACCTTGAAGACAAACTCCGCCGGTATGAGATGCGAGCGCAGGAGCTGCTGGGTTCCGGCCGTGGCAACGATTCTGAACCCAAGATCCTCAAAGTCCCGAGCAATCGAAATCACACCGGGCTTGTCGTTGTCGTTTACGCTTATGAAAACCGTTCCGTTGCGCGGCAGTCGAACGCCGGCGGACATCTGAGCCTTGGCAAAAGCGCTGCCAAAACTGTCGGCCACACCCATTACTTCGCCGGTGGACTTCATCTCCGGGCCTAGGATCAGATCGACTCCGGGAAATTTGTTAAACGGAAAGACCGGCGATTTCACAAAGCAGTGGCGGACCTTCAATTCTTCCGTCAGACCCAGTTCTCGAAGTTTTTCGCCGGTCATGACTCGAGCAGCCACTTTGGCCAAAGGGACGCCGGTCGCTTTGCTGACATAAGGAACGGTGCGCGAAGCCCTGGGATTTACTTCGAGGACGTACACCGTGTCCCCCTGCACGGCAAACTGGATATTCATGAGCCCTACGACCTCCAGGGCCCTGCCGAGCCGATGCGTATAATCGTGCATACGTTCGAGCAATTCGCGCTCGATCATGATGGGGGGAAGGATGCACGTGCTATCGCCGCTGTGAATACCCGCCTCCTCCACGTGTTCCATGACTCCGGCAATGATGACCTGCTCGCCGTCGCACAGTGCGTCCACGTCGTACTCGAAGGCGCGCTCGAGGAACTTGTCGATAAGAACAGGGTGCTCCGGTGAGGCCTCGACCGCGGTGGCCATATAGTGATCGAGTGATTCCTGATCGTAGACGATCGACATGGCGCGCCCGCCAAGCACATAAGAAGGCCGCACCAGGACCGGGTAGGTCACCTTCGAGGCCACCTCGCGCGCCTCCTGCGGCGAGCGGGCGGTGCCGTTCACCGGCTGAGGAATTCCCAACTCATTCATCAGCCCGCCAAACCGCTTGCGGTCCTCCGCCAGGTCTATCTTGTCCGGGGAGGTGCCGATGATGGGAACGCCTGCCCGCTGAAGCCTTAGGGCGAGATTCAACGGCGTCTGGCCTCCGAATTGCACGATGACGCCGTCCGGCTTTTCGACCTCCAGGATCTCGATCACGTCTTCGAAGGTAAGAGGCTCGAAGTAAAGCCTGTCCGACGTGTCGTAGTCGGTAGAGACCGTTTCGGGATTGCAGTTGATCATGATGGTCTCATACCCGGCTTCCTTCAGCGCGAACGACGCGTGGCAGCAGCAGTAGTCAAACTCGATCCCCTGGCCGATCCGGTTGGGCCCGCTGCCCAGTACCACGATCTTCTTCCTGCCCGTCGGGAAAGCTTCGCATTCACCCTCGTAGGTGGAATAGAGGTAGGGCGTGAAAGACTCAAATTCCGCGGCGCACGTATCGACGCGCTTGAAGACAGGGCGGACGCCCAGAGACTTACGCCGCTGCCGCACCTGATCCGAGGTGACATGGGACCGATTCTCGCAGACCAGAAGCTCCGACAGTGTCTGGTCCGAGAGGCCGGCTCGCTTCGCTTCCCTGAGCTGTTCACCGCTAAGATCCAAGAGACATCGACCCTGCAGCCGTTTCTCGAGCTCCACGATTTCAAGCAGCTGATTCAAGAACCAGCGGTCGATTCTGGTCAACTCGTGGATTTGATCGACAGTGTACCCTCCGAGCAGCGCGAAGTGGATGTTGGCCAGGCGCTCGGGCACCGGTGTTCGCAGGTTACGGGTCAGGCTCTCGGGATCGACCTTCTCCGAAAGCAGGCTCTTTCCTCTTTCCAGCGAGCGGACACCCTTGAGCAGCGCCTCTTTAAAAGTTCTCCCGATCGCCATGGCTTCGCCCACCGATTTCATCTGCGTTCCGAGAGTCGTGTCGGCTTCCGGAAACTTTTCGAAGTTCCACTTGGGGATTTTGACCACCACGTAGTCGATGCTGGGCTCGAAGCTCGCCGGCGTCTTTTGAGTGATGTCGTTGGGGATTTCATCCAGCGTATACCCGACGGCGAGCTTGGCCGCGATCTTGGCAATCGGAAATCCGGTGGCTTTGGAAGCCAGGGCCGAGCTCCGTGATACCCGCGGGTTCATTTCAATGACGACAAGCTCTCCGGTGAGCGGGTCGACCGCAAACTGGATGTTGGATCCACCCGTTTCGACGCCCACCTTGCGGATGACGCGAATCGCCGCATCACGCATCTTCTGGTATTCTTTGTCGGTGAGCGTCTGGGCCGGGGCCACCGTGATCGAGTCCCCCGTGTGGACCCCCATCGGATCGAAGTTCTCAATGGAGCAGATGATCACGACGTTGTCTGCCAGGTCGCGCATCACCTCCAGCTCATACTCCTTCCAGCCCAGCAGAGACTGCTCGACCAGGACTTCATGAACCGGAGATGTATCCAGCCCGCGCGCAACGATTTCCTCAAACTCTTCGCTGTTGAACGCGATTCCCCCGCCGGAGCCTCCCAGTGTGAAACTCGGGCGAATGATCGCGGGAAGCCCGACCTCGATCAGGAATTCCCGTGCCTGCGCCAGATCCCGGGCTACACGCGACCGCGCCGAAATGAGGCCTATCTCGGTCATGGCCTCTTTGAACAGTTGACGGTCCTCCGCTACCTCCACGGCGCGAAGCTTCGCTCCGATCATCTCCACACCGTAATGATCCAGCACGCCGGACCGCGCAAGTTCCACCGATAAGTTCAGCCCCGTCTGTCCGCCCACCGTCGGCAGCAGGGCGTCGGGCCGCTCGCGGTCAATGATGGCGGTCATCGATTCAGCCGTGAGCGGTTCGATGTAGGTGCGGTCGGCCAGTTCCGGATCGGTCATGATGGTGGCGGGATTCGAGTTCACCAGCACAACCTCGAACCCCTCGGCGCGCAGCGCTTTGCATGCCTGGGTGCCTGAGTAGTCGAACTCGCAGGCCTGTCCTATGACGATAGGTCCCGATCCTATGATGAGTATTCTTCTGATGTCGGGGCGTTTGGGCATGGGTTATTTGCGAAAGCCCGCCATAAGCCGCTTGAATTCCTCGAAAAGGTAGTGCGAGTCATGAGGGCCCGGGGACGCTTCGGGATGATACTGCACCGAGAATGCGGGCAGGCTTCTATGGCGCATGCCCTCCAGCGTGCGGTCGTTCAGATTCAGATGCGTCAACTCGACGTGGCTCTGGTCCAGCGAATCGGGGTCCACGGCAAACCCATGGTTCTGCGCGGTTATTTCTACCCGCCCGGTGAGAAGGCTCTTTACGGGCTGGTTCCCCCCTCGGTGGCCGAATTTCAGTTTGAACGTTCTCCCTCCAAAAGCCAGGCCCATGAGTTGGTGTCCCAGGCAGATGCCGAAGATCGGCACCCTGCCCATCAGGTTTCCGTCCCGGCACCACGACTACGTCGCAGGCCGCGCGGGTGAGGTTGTTAAGTATGTTGTGCTTTATACCGTAATCGTAGGCAACCACCTTGAAAGGGCGCTCCTCGGGCGCATCGGCGGGACCACTCCAGCCATACGGCCTGTTGCAGCAGACGGAGGATGCCAGATCGGAACCCAGCATGCTTCTCACGGCGCGCGCTCTCTCCACAAGGCGTCCCGTGTCGAGATCCGCAGAGCTGATGATGCCGCGGAGAGCCCCGCGAGTCCGGATATGCCGGACGACGGCCCGGGTGTCAACCTCGGAAATAGCCACGATGTTGTGCCGGAGCAGGTACCCCTCGAGGGACTGCCGGGCGCGCCAGTTGGAGTGCACGGTGCTGAACTCGCGCGCCGCAAATCCCTCCACAAACGGCTTGGGCGATTCCTCGTCCTGCTCGTTTGTGCCGTAGTTGCCAATATGGGGATAGGTCATCACGACGATCTGCCCGGCGTACGAGGGATCGGTAAGGATTTCCTGGTATCCGGTCATGGACGTATTGAACACGACCTCGCCGGACGTTTCCCCTATGGCGCCAAAAGTACAGCCCTCGAAGGTGCGGCCGTCTTCCAGTGCCAGAATCGCTTTCATTTTTCAGGCGGATTTCCCACGGAGTTGAAGACTACTGCAGTCAATCCACCGGCCCCACGCGGGATACGGGCCAGTAGCGAAAGATCGCCTTGCCGTAGATAAGCTCTCTTGGGACAAATCCCCAGTTTCGACTGTCGTTGCTGGAGTTCCGGTGGTCTCCGAGAACGAAGTACTGCCCGGCGGGTACGCGCACCCTCCGGAAGGAGTCGTGATCTCGAAACTCAGGCTTGAGATAGGGCTCGACTACCCTTTGGCCGTTTACGTGGACCGACCCGTCCCGAATCTCGACGTCGTCGCCCGGGGTGGCTACGACTCTCTTTATGAAGGATTTGCTGGTATCCCTAGGGTACCAGAAGACCACGATATCGCCCCTGTGGATGTCGGAAAATCGGTAAATGAAGCGATTTACGAATATTCGCTCCTGATCGACGAGCCTTGGCTGCATGCTCGTCCCCTCGACCTTTACGGGCTGGATCACGAAAATGACGATGAAAATTGCCGTGGCAAAGGCGAAGAGGACGTCCCGAAACCAGGATTTCAACTCGTCGAAGGCCTTCGACCTCGGAGCAGGAGAGGTGTTCGGATCGTGAGCGTTCCGGCTTTCCTCAGAGGAGGTTATTTGTTCTTCCATTTGTAGATACGCTCCAGTACTATCCCTTCCGCTTGGAGTGGCCTCGAATCAGCAAGGAACCTACCAGAGGGCTCCACAAAACTCAACAGGTTTATGCCGGAGCCGACCTCAGTTCTCATCCCTGCCCTCAACGAAGAGCAATCCATCGTCAAGGTGCTCGAGGAAATACCGGTAGAATTATGCCATCAAATCATTGTCATCGACAATGGCAGCAGTGACCGCACACCCGAATTGGCTCGAACCGCGGGGGCGCAGGTCTTGGTTGAACCTCGCAGAGGTTACGGTTACGCCTGTCTTTTAGGCCTCAGACACCTGCGCGCGGGAACGGAAGTCGTCGCATTCCTGGACGCGGACCATAGCGACCATCCGGCTCAGCTTCCGCGTCTCACCCACCCTATCTATATCGGCCAATTTGACCTTGTCATCGGATCGCGCACCCTGCAACGCGAGAACCTCCGATATCTCCATCCTCACCAGCTTTGGGGAAATCACCTGTCGTTAATCCTGATCTATCTGTTGTACGGCTTCCGCTTCACAGACATGGGGCCATTCCGCGCCATCCGTTGCGACGCTTTGATGAAACTAGACATCAAGGATCCGACGTGGGGCTGGAACGCGGAGATGCAAATTAAGGCCATCCAGGCGGGTTTACGGATCAAGGAAGTTGCCGTAAGTTACCGCGAAAGAATTGGCCGGTCCAAAATTTCGGGCACCGTTTGGGGGAGCCTGGCGGCCGGATCCAGAATCCTCTACACGATCCTCCGAAATTGGAGGCCCGCAGTTCCCGCGCGTTAAGCTCTAGCGGAGGTCGCGCAAGCAGCCAAGGAGACACGGAGACACAGAGGAAGTCTTATCTCTGTGTCTCCGTGTCTCTGTGGCCAAATCGGGGTCTGGGGCAAGCAAAGGCCAGGAGACGGGATCTTTGTAATTGGTATTTCAGTTGCTATAATCGGTGGTTTGTTTACGTGCGCTCTATGGAAATTGTCGTACTCAGTGCAAGCAGGCAGAAGAACTGCACTCTCAAGGACGTGGCCGGAGGCTTTGGCACCGTCTTTACTGTGGGCAATTCCCCCTTCGCAAAGCTTTTGGAAATTGCGAAACGAAGGATCGCTTCGATCCCGAACATCACTCTTGCATATCTCGATTCGCTTCTGTCTTCCCACGGAGCCAATGTGCGCGTTCTGGAAATCCGCCGCCGCGTGCTACCGCTTC
>WNGG01018884.1_pt1 | contig 10782 bp, 10 predicted proteins | sample 5400661 | NCBI WGS metagenome assembly WNGG01 (sample SAMN13153372, study PRJNA577476) | soil metagenome | isolation source: 100 cm soil or saprolite under Garry oak tree replicate 1 | place: USA:California | collected 2016-06-15
AGCGCAGCGAGCGCATTAGCAGCAGCACAGGCCCAGGGCGTGATGCGCCGCAACCATCTACCTGTGGGCGTCTCGTCTAAGAGGAACAGTCCGAATGGCAGCCATCATATTAAATCGTTAAATACAATCAGAGTGAAAGTCCGCAGCGGCCATTCGCCGGAATTGATCACCATCAACCAGCCGATCGGCCCGAGGATTTTTCCCGCAAGGCCAACCGAAATAATTGGCGCCGCGCGCTCGATCCGATAGGCGGCATAAGCGTAAAGAACACCGTAGAGACCTACGACCATACCAAGGCAGCTCCACAGCGCCGGATAATTTGGCGATGCGATCTTCATTGAATCAAAGAACGACGGCGGCCAGGCGCATGCCCAAAGACCAAACGCAACGTTATAGATGGCCGCCAGGCAGAACGCGACGCGATAGAGCTTCGCGCGATAGTCGCTGGTCATCGTAAAACCCGTTTGTGCCACCGAGCAGTTGCCAATTATGAGTTATTCGTCGAGCAAGCGCTGCTAAAGGCGAAACAGCTCTCCTGGATAAGAGCGGTTACTTGGACACGGAGGTTCTTATTCTTTCTGCAGTATCGCCATCACCTCTCTCAAAGGTTCGTCGCTCACCTTGCTGGTCCCTGTAAAGGGATGGTCAAGAACATAAATCAAAAACAAAATCAACGTGATCGTTACCGTGAGCGTAGTGGCAATCATATATTGCGCCTTGATGTTCTTCATCCCGAATAACCAGGTGTACGAAACCGTGAATAGCCCGCCGACAAGCAGGACTAACCAGACAACTGATGGCACAGTGTTGTTGCCGGCAAATATTCTAAGTCGGCGGTACTGAGCGAGATTGTTTAACCGCTTTACCGTTTCGGCATAGAGCTCTCTGTTGGGAATCGATTTCTCATCCATCTGATAGACCACTGTCATCAGCCTTGCCATTGCAGGGTTGGAATGGAGGCTTATCTCGCCTTGTGACATTCTTTTCAATTCATCATTATAAACCGAAACGAGGTAATCCATTAGTCCTTGCCGTATCACTGTACGCGCCGGGTCGGGGAGTGCTTGTGTAATGTGAAAAATATCATCGACCTCGTTCGCTTCCATCTGCAGATTTTTTGTGGCCTCGTCGTATCCGCTCCAAGTAACAAATACAACAAACGCCACCATCACCCCGTAGAACAGTCCGAAGGCGTTGAAAATTATGGCCGCGACTTCGTGGTTCTCCTTCAACACTTCCGCTGGATATTTTTTCCGGACAAGCTGAAGTCCCCCTACCGCCGTCAACGTGGTTACCGCCGATACAACCAAGAAGGAAAGCCAGGCCGGCCAATTAAGCAGGAATTGCATTGAACTTCCTAGGTTCTCGCTAAAATCTCCATGAATTGTCGAGAGAAAAGAACTAACTCGACCGTAGCCGGGACCGCTGATCCCGGCGGGCGGCATTATGCGGCGGCCGTAGCCACGCCGCTGTGTCGCCGTGCCGAGTAACAAACACCGCGAGCGCCTCGACATCCCGACGTGTCGGGACTACACCAACAATCTTGTCCCAAGCCGCGATAACCCCTGGATGCTTTCGGGGCTACAGCTTCTCGCGCGCGGCAAATGCTCGAAAGATGCGCAACTCGCCGATGTCGTATTTTCCACCGAGTAACGCGCTGACATCGGTCAGTTTTCCGTCGTTGATCTGCCGGAACGCGGCTGCAATTTCCTTCTCTTGCGCAGGAGTGAAGAATCGCTGGCGCTCGGCAATCTTTCCGCACTCGATTGCAGCAACCAGATGCCCGTAGATCGTGCTGGGCACAAAGCCCCGGGCGCGCCCGATTTCATCGACCGAGTCGCCGCGGCGAAATCGGCGGAGCGTTTCCGCTTCGCTGTCGTTTAATGTGGAGCGACGCCGCATCGGCGCCAGAACTTCGCGGAATGTTTGCCGCGAATTTGTCCGAAGATACTCCGTGATTTCGGCGATAAATGGCTCAGCGAAATCTTTTAGCTTTTGCTCGCCGACGCCGGGGATTCGCCGGAACTCGCTCGTGGTTGTCGGATAAGAGCGCGCCATCTCGCGGAGCGACACATCGGAGAAAACTACGTATGCAGGCACATCGCGTTCATCTGCGAGCTTCCGGCGCACTGTGCGCAAACGTTCGAATAATACTTCATCACATTCGATTTCGCCGGCACCACCTTTGGCGCGCTGTTCCGAAATGTCGATCTGCTTTGTGAGCGTGATGAGTGCCCGCTCTCGCAGCGTATCCAGACCGTTTTTGGTAAGTTTCAGCGTCGCGAACTTACCGGGCGCGCATTCGATCAGTCCCAGCCGCAACAACTCGCGCCCGATCGCCTGCCAGGCGTCACGCCTCAATTCGCGCCCAATCCCGTAGGTCGAAAGCTGATTGTGCCCTCGCTGCCGGATCGCTTGAGTGTCCGCGCCAGTCAGCACCTCGACGACATGATTCAAGCCGAATCCGAATCCGCTTTTTGCGCAGATCCGGTGAACACACGAGAGAAATTTTTGCGCGGGGATTGTGCCGTCAAAAGTCTGGCGCGGAGTGAGGCAGTTATCACAGCCGTCGCACGAAACCTGCAGTGACGGTCCATGACCGTCGACCGCTGTAGAATTCGCGGGCCATTCCTCTCCGAAATATTTCAATAAAGTCGCACGCCGGCACTCGCGCGTCTCTGCATAATGCACCATTTGCCGGAGCTGCTCGCGAGCGATGCGTTGCTCGTTCTCGCTTTTCTCATCGATGAAATGCGTTTGCTTCACGACATCACTCGCGCTGAAAAGCAACACGCATTCGCTTGGCAATCCATCGCGCCCGGCGCGGCCCGTCTCCTGATAATAACTTTCGATATTCTTCGGCAGATCGTGATGAACGACGAACCGCACGTTCGGTTTATTGATTCCCATCCCAAAGGCGATCGTCGCCGTGATCACCCGGACGTCATCTCGCAGGAAGAGTTCTTGATTTTGGGTGCGCTCCCTGGCTGTGAGACCGGCGTGATACGGTTTCGCCTTTACCCCGTCCTCGCTCAGGTTTCGTGCGAGCGAGTCCGCCGTTTTTCTGCTCGCGCAATAAACGATACCGCTATCGTTAGGTCGACCAGTAATGAATGCGACCAGTTGTTCGTACGGCGCTGATTTCGGAACGACGCGATAACTAAGATTCGGTCGATTAAAGCTGGCGACATAACAGCGCGGATCGCGCAGCGCGAGCTGCTTGAGGATGTCCGCGCGCACTCGTTCGGTTGCAGTCGCAGTGAGCGCCATAATCGGCACATCCGGCAAATGGCCGCGGAACTTCTTCAATTCGCGATATTCCGGCCGAAAATCGTGGCCCCATTCGCTGATGCAATGTGCCTCGTCGATCGCGATTTGCGCGATGTTCCAGTTCAGCGCGCGCTCCAGAAACGTATCGAGCATCAAGCGTTCCGGCGCGACATAAAGCAACCGGTACTCGCCGCGATGAAGTCCGCGCAATCGCGCGACAGCTTCATGTCGATCCAGCGCCGAATTTAAAAACGTAGCCCCGATGCCGCTTGTTTGCAGCGCATCGACCTGGTCTTTCATAAGCGAAATGAGCGGCGACACTACAATCGTCAGACCCTCGCGCATCAAAGCTGGCAATTGAAAACAAAGCGACTTTCCGCCGCCGGTTGGCATCAGCGCGAACACATCGCGCCCGGCAAGCGCATCCTGAATAATCGCTTCCTGCAACGGACGAAAATCCGAATACCCGAAGAGCTGTTTGAGCGTGAGACCGAGGTTCAGAGTCATCTTAACGAGTGTCGAAGCGACGCTCTTATTTCTCTCGCTTAAGGCGGAACCCATCTTTCATCGCGCCGTAGCCGCTCGCATACTCAACCAATCCTACTCCTTTTTTCCAAACGACCTTTTTGAAATGACCGGAGGGATGGCTCGCTTCGTAAACGCACAGATCGCCTTTCAGTCTGATCGTCGTTTTCCACAATGCATCTTCGTGATCAAACTTGCCGCTAGCAATACCGTAAATGTCGCCCGGTTCAAATTCCGGCGGCTTTTCCGCTGCCGAAAGGCGCTTGATCGCGTCAGGTAGGTTTTCCTCGTTTAGCAAAACGATCTGGTCGTCAGTAACAACGAAATATTCGGGCTCGATCTTGCGCGGCTCCGGCGCATGTGATTTAAGATCGTCAAATTCGATTTTGTAAATCGCGCCCCACGGCATTTTCGCGATCCGCGTTGTGACCACTCGTGCGCTAAGCGGAATTTCTTCTTGCTGAATCTCGTCGCTCCATTCGGCGCCGCGAAATTTGGCGGACACCGGCTTATCATCCGATGCATTGAGAAATGGATTGGCCGCGTACACCGAGGCCGTTACCAAGATCGACATCGTAAGAGTTGCGATGCGGCGCCCTGGCATAGGTCGATCTTAACGACGAAAGGATTGACAATGCACGCTCGAATTTCTTACGCTAGCATCCTGAAAACATTCGGACTGTCGGCTGTGCTTGCCAGCCTGCTGATCTTAACGCAGGCGAATAGTGCCGAGGAGTCTGCGAAGTTCGAGAAAATCCGCGACATCTCGCCGGATCAAAAATTCGCCGTGCTCATTTCCTGCAGCAGCGAGCCGGAAGATCCTAATCATATCGATTCCAGTTTGATCACCGCGGTCAAACTCGTTTCGCTTCCATCGAAGAAAATCGTGATGGACCTTCAAAACTATGACGGCAGTGCTGCCCATGTGATTTGGTCGCCGGATTCGAACTGGCTCGCGTTTTCTTCATCCAGCGGCCCACGCGTTACTGATACCTACGTTTATCATCGCTCAGGCGATGACTTTGGCGAAGTTAAGACCGAGAATTTGCAGGTCGACGTTAAAGGTGATGTTCGCAATCAGTACGTCACGCCATTGCACTGGGTAAAACCTGGTGTCCTGTTGCTCGAGCAATACGACATCTTTCGCGGCGGCGACGGCGAAGACGCTACCTACCGGTTTACCACGAAGTTTGATGAGAAGACCGGCAAGTTCCAAATCATCTCAAAGAAGAAAGTGCCATCGAAGGAGTAGCTGGCTGTTGTGTTGATGCAATCGATGTTCCGGATATTTCTTCTCGCCGGAATGTTTGCGTTGACGGCGACGGTCTCGCGCGGTGAGTCCGAGATTGTGGTCGCAATTCGCTATCTACAGGCGAAGGGCACGAGTCATTCGCATCTTTATCTGTACCGGGAAGACGGAAAGTTGTTGCGACAACTGACCAACGACGATTCTGGGCAAGACAGCGATCCGATTTTCTCGCCCGATGGCGAAACGATCGTTTTCACGCGTGAGAAACCGAATGATACACGCGAATTGTGGAGCATCGATCCACGCGGCACGAAGCTGAAGAAGCTCGACGCCGCGCCTGATTGGTATTCCGCGACGAAAAGCTCGCCGGCTCCTAAGGATGCCGGACAGGAGGAATCATCAGCGTCGTCTCCAACACCGCCGCAGCAGGAACCGGCGTCGCCTGCCGCGACAGATGAAACCGTCGAACAAGGACAACCCCAGAGTGCGACGGCGCTCGATGCCGTCGCTCACGCAGAAGATCGCCCGCCACAGATCATCAAGGCGCCGGATGGATCGGGCGAAATATTCTGGCGCAAAGGCAAAGAAGGTGAAGGCCCGGAGGAGCCGCTTAACTGGGTGATGTGGTTCCGCGATTTGAAATCGGGCGTGGAAACGGAGATCGGCAGGCTGCCGGCATTCCCTTCGTTCGAGCCGCTGCAAGTTCGCCGAGGCAAAGGTGGGCACTTTCTGTTCGACGGTCCGGCGCGGTTCGTATTTTTCAGCACACATCTGGACAGCCAATCGGGCAGCACAGTAGTGGCTTTCGATTTCAACAAGCGAAAGCTCATTCGATTATCACCCAACTGGGCAACCCCGGTTCCGCTTCCCGGGGAAGCCGCGTTCCTCACGCTCACCGAAAATCGTTACGTGCAGATTCCCGGCGCAACAAAAACAGCGATTTGCTCGTACCTCGAACGCTGGGGTGCGGATATCAAAGAAGATTGTTTGGAGAAACGTTGGGCTGCGAGCATCAAGGCAGAATTTTTCGAGGACGAATCCTGGCGCGACTTCGGAGATCCGATTTGCGCAGGAGACCCGGAAGTGCGCTATGCGCGCAAAAATAGTGCCGCGATCTGCTATGGCGCGTCGATGTATCGGCCGGGTAAAACGCCCGCCGTGATCACAATTCGCAACGACACTGACTAAAGGGAACGGCACACAGGCTTTAATGAAAAAAAAGATCCTTATTCCTCTTCTGTCCGTCAGCTATTTACTCTTGGTTCTGTCAACGTTGCGAGCGCAGGACGCAAAGATTGTCGCTGACAATCTCGAATACAGCCGCGAGTTTTACTCCGGCGTTCACTTCTCCGCGATTTCAGAATCGAAACCTTCGTTCGGCTACCAGCGTTATCCCGATAACGGGCCAGAGCGCATTCAATGCGATCAAGGCACGTTTGCTCGCAAGCATGGACAACCGTGGCTAAGATCGGAGGATTGGGGCGAATCTGGCCGGCCTGTTGATAAACAAACCGCGGGCAAGCTCGACAGCTGGGTCAAACTCGTCGAAGCGGTATTCAATTTTGCGCCGAGCGAAGTAAAGCTCATCAACAAATCGGAAGCAGGCCACCGGGTGCAGTGGCTCTTCGAAGCGCGGGGGGCAAACGAAACGGGCGCTCCTGTTCGGCTGGAATTTGAGAAGCCGCTGTACGATAAGAATCCAAATGTTTTGTTACACGGCTTCGAAGGCTCGTTACCCATAGCCGGTGGTAAGGCTGTCCGTAGCGAACGTGTGAAGTTCAGTTTTGGATATTTGATTGCCCAGGGCGGTTTCGAGCTTTCGGAGGCTGCGTGGGAAAACTTGGAAACGCCGAAAGAACTGGAGAACAAGCCGATTGATTTATCCAAGTTCGACATAGGCCCGAAGCCGAAGGACGCAGAAGGCTTTCTCAATCGCGCGAGCGCGCGGCGTTTCAACGGCGATGTGAACGGCGCAATAGCGGACTGCACTCGCGCGATTGAGCTGGACCCGAAATCTGAGCCCGCGGTTTACAAACGCGGCGCACTCAACTTGCAGAAAGGGGACTACGACGACGCGATCGCGGATTTGACTCGCGCGATCGAGCTAAGCCCGAACACTGCTGATTATTACAGCGACCGCGGCCTGGCCAAGCTGCGTAAGCGCGACAACGACGGCGCGATCGTCGATTTTACGCACGCCATTGAGCTCGACGTACAATCGCGCGATTGGGTTGGATCCAAAAAACGCCGGCGCATTCAACAGCCGCGGCTTGATCAAAAAATCCAAAGGCGATCTGGACGGCGCAATTGCCGATTTCAACAGCGCCATCGAATTGAACGAGAAGCTCGCGATCGCCTACAAAAATCGCGGCGAAGCGAAACAAGCGAAAGGCGACGCCGCCGGAGCCAACGAGGATTTGAAACGCGCCGGGAAATTGGATCCGCGATTGCGAGACGAAGAGCCTTCCGCTGACCACGTCGATCGCAGTACCGCTAAAGGCAAGGAGAAGGAATCTGCAGCATCGGTAGAAGATTTTTTCAACCGCGCCGGAGCCAAAAAGGCCGCGGGCGACTTAGATGGGGCTATCGCGGACTACGATCGCGCCATTCAACTCGATCCAAAGGATGCTGCGATTTACAATAACCGCGGCCTCGCCAAGCAAGAAAAGGGCGATCTGGACGCCGCTATCGTCGATTTCAATCGTGCTATCCAACTCAATCCGAAAGATGCTGTCGCCTGTAGCAACCGCGGCAACGCAAAGCGTGACAAGGGTGACTTGGATGGGCTATTCTTGATTACAATCGCGCCATCCGATTCGATCCGAAATACGCGTACGCTTACTACAACCGTGGCCTCGCCAAAAAGCAGAAGAGCGATCTAGACGGAGCAATCGCCGACTACAATCGCGTAATCGAACTCGACCCTAAATTCGCAAAAGCCTACTGCGACCGCGGCGTGGCCGAGCGTAGAAAGGGCGATCTGGATGGAGCAATTACTGACTACAACCGCACCATCGAGCTAGATCCGAAATATGCCATCGCCTACTTGAACTGCGGCAACGCTAAGGATGATAAGGGCGACCTGGATGGTGCCATCGCCGATTACAATCGCGGCCTCCAACTCAATCCGAGGGATTCGAAAGCGTTCTCCTACCGCGCTGATGTCTACTTTAACAAGAAACAGTATGGTGCCGCGCTTAAGGACTAACAGGAGGCCATCGAACTCGATCCAAAAAACGGAGACTACTACTTATCGCTTGGTTGGTATCAGCTCTTCAATCGAAAGCCTCGTGAGTCGATTGCCGCATCGCTTAAAGCGCTGAAGCTCTCGCCGGATGGCGCAGTGGTGATCAATGGCAATCTCGCCCATGGTTATCTTTTCGACAACCAATTCGAGAAGGCGAAAGCTATCTATCAGCAAAACAAAGATGCCAAGCTCCAGGATGGACGGACCTTTAGCCAATCCGTGCTGGATGACTTCAAAGAGTTTCAAGAGGCAGACATTACTCATCCTGATATGGAAAAAATCAAAGCACTGCTCAATACGAAAACCAATGCGCGATGAGTATGTCGAAGGAACTGGGTAACGCGAACCAGGTCGCGGCGGCCTACATGATCTCCGCATTAATACTTGGCCTGGATGAGCAGGGTCGGTCGTCCCGAGAGCGTTTCGCACCATGCCGTTGCGCGATGATCGCTTCTTTCCCACGCGAGCTTGCGCGGATCTTTTTTCCATTCCTTGCCGGCAGAATTTCCCTCGAGAAAGATCGACACTTCTTTTTCGGAAAGCTTACGCCTATCCACCCGGGAATAAGCTTCGGCGACGCTATGACCTTTGAGAAACTGAACCACAGCAATGTATTCACCTGTTGGGTTTTTGTACATGTTTGTTGTTACGCCGTCGCTGTCTGGCTTGCCCGGGTCAACCGGCTTTCCGAAAAGTGCGTTGACTTGCTCCTCGGTATTGCCGAGGCGCGCGAAAGCTTGGCCGGTCAAAGCGATAATGAACGCGGCTATTAATGTTAGTACATGTTTCATAGTTGATCCTTTCGAACTTGCTCGACTTTACTTCAACTGACTATGAAAGCAGACACACGATGAACATGTTAAAGAGAGATGCAAAGCTCAAATCGCTTTCGATTACTGCCGGGCTACTAGCTAGCTGTTGTCTGGCTGTTTCGCTCAACGCTGCTGAAACCGTCACCTGTCAGTCGCCCGATGGGAAACTCGCGCTACGTCACGTTTACAGCGATCGAGAGCCATACAATGGAGATACCGCCATTATCGAAGTGGCGACGCGCAAAACCGTATTGCCGTTGGATTCGAACTGGGATATCGGACACCTGAAATTGCTGTGGTCGAGCGATTCCCAACGCGTTGCCTACTGGGCAGAGAATACGAAAGGCTCCTCGACCCGAGTTTTCTTTCGAAATGGCTCTTCGTTCAACGAAATCAAATTGCCTGAGCTACCATCGCCGAAACTTCCGGCGAATGCGGCAACTGAATCCGGCACAGACACGACGAAGAGAGTCGCGCCGATGGAATGGCTGAAGTCCGGCGACCTCGTGTTAGAAAGCGAACTGCTAAATCCGGGAGGGGTACGCGCGGCGCTAAAGATTACTGTCGCCTTCGACGCGGAAAATCGAGCATCAGTCGGCAGCGCGGAACGAGAGAAAGTGTCGATCATCGATTATTTTTTGCTCTTGCCTGCGGAATTTGAGGGGCCGCCGTTGGATTGGCTCAGGTATATGCGAACGGGAGGCAGTCATTACGTTTGCGACACCAAACCTCGGTCCAACGTTATCGATGAAAAGAACGGCTACATGGAATGCGACGGCTGGGACGCACCGGGTTTTGAAGTGGCGCTCTTTCGGCATCGCGATGGACGACCACTGCTCGCTCTTTGCTCCGGCGAAGTGGAAGCAGACGATTCGGTTACTGGATCGGTTCATCTGCACTTTTTTGAACTGGGCGCCGACAAAAAGATGCACGAGATCAAACGCTCGATTTTTCCGATTGCTGACAGCGGATACGACCCCGACCGCGGGAAAGAAAAAGGTAACTGGCAATTCGATCTGCCGCGAGAAGGCAGAACGATTCTGGTCCGCGCGCGGAAGAGCCAAAAGATCCTGCACCGATTCACGTGGGACGGCGAAAAATTTCAGGAAGAAAAATAGAGGAATAGGATTTTCATGAGAAAGAACATCGGTGTCGTTTTTTTGTCGGTCTGCTGTTCGTTCTTGCTCGTGGCGACTCTGCGGGCGCAGGACGCGAAGTTTGCGGCTGATAATTTGAAATACAGCCGCGACTTCTATTCAAAGGTCCATTTCGTAGCGATAGCGAACTTGTCGTTGGGCTCGGCAGGAACGGCGGAATTCAAGTACGACCGTTACCCGAATGGCGGACCGGAACGAATCCAGCGCGGTGACGATGAGTTCGCGCGGAAGAATGGAAACACCTGGCTCAAATCGAACGATTGGGGAGAGACCGGCAAGCCCGTCGATGCGCAAACATCCAAGCGACTGAACAACTGGGTCAGCTTGATCCAAGCGCGATTGAATGGCGAGTCGGCTTCTAACGATCCGAGCGAAGGGGCGACGGTGATGAAATTCATCGGGAGGGAAGATCAGGGCGAGCGCGAAGAATTCGTCTTCGAAGAATCCAAAGAAAAACCGAAATCAAAGTCCTATCCGCACGTCAGCTTCGGTAGATACAAGAGCGACAAGGAAGGACCAGTG
>WNGG01009225.1_pt1 | contig 10781 bp, 10 predicted proteins | sample 5400661 | NCBI WGS metagenome assembly WNGG01 (sample SAMN13153372, study PRJNA577476) | soil metagenome | isolation source: 100 cm soil or saprolite under Garry oak tree replicate 1 | place: USA:California | collected 2016-06-15
CCGCCGCATTCGAGGAACGCTGCCTGCACAGCGTGAAGTTGCGCGCCACTGGCGATTCCCTCGATCGTGCGAATGTCCGCGCCATCGGCTTCGACGGCAGGGACCAGACAACTGTTGACGATCGCACCGTTCATCAACACCGCGCAGGCGCCGCATTCGCCCTCGCCACACCCTTCTTTCGTGCCGGTCAGATGCAGCTCTTCACGCAAGACGTCAAGCAGCCGCGCCATCGGGTAAGCCTTGAAGTGGCTGTGCGAGCCGTTAACGGTGCACTCAATTTCGATCTTACCTACGGTGTCAGCCACGCGCGCCAGCCTTTTCGGTCATCGCGTCCATCAGCAACTCCGGCGTCGCAGGGATTTCGCGTAGGCATATACCGGTCGCGTTCTCGATGGCGTTCAGGATCGCCGGCGCAGGGCCGTCCATAGGCAGCTCACCGATGCCCTTCGCTCCACCAGGACCGAAAGGATAAGGCTGTTCCTCGAAGAACACGCGGATGGGAGGAATGTCAGCGGCCGTCGGCATGATGTAGTTCGTCATCTGGCCGTTTGCCATGCGGCCTTCTCGCCAGACGACGCTCTCGTACAGACCCATGCCAATGGCCTGCGCCACACCGCCTTCGATTTGTCCGGCGGCGAGCACGGGATGAATTACCTTGCCCACCTCCTGCACCGCAACAAAATCGGTGACTCGCGCTTCAAACGTGACCGTGTCCACGGCGACTTCAGCCACGTAGACAGCCCACGCGTACGTGCCGTACGCATCGCCGCTATAGCTGGCATCGTCCCAGTACAGGCCCGGAGGCTGCTCGTATTGACTCCTCGAGCGCAACGGCCCGCGCGTTTCTATGTAACGCCGGCAGGCGCGAATGAACTCATCCTCGGTGCAGGCCTCACACAGCAACCCGCTCTCGAGCAGCGTTCGCTTCAGCCCAAGAGCGGCAACCTCCACCAACTTGCCAACCACCATCGAAGTGCGCGACGCGACAGTCGGTCCGCTGTTGGGAACGGAGCCAGTATCGGGGCGTGCGATTTCGATGCGGTCAAAACCGATGCCGAGCGCATCGGCCGCGATTTGTGAAAAGACGGTGTTCGTTCCTTGTCCGATTTCAGTGCTGGCTGCCAGGATGCGGACGCAACCTTCGGAAGTCGCTTCCATTTCCACAATCGAGGCGAGAGTGACTTCACCCGATCCAGTGAACCCTGCTCCATGCATGAACGAAGAAAATCCGATCCCGCGTTTGATGCTCGCGCCGGAATTTTCTCGCGCGAAACGTTCACGCTTGGCGAGATAGTCGCTTTCCTTGAACGCGCGGTCGAGCAGGCCGCTCAGATCCACATCTTCGCGTATGACTTGTCCTGTCGCCGTCGTCTGGTCTTTGCGGAGGAAGTTCCGCCGGCGAAATTCTTCCGGCGTAAGATTCACGGCTCGCGCAACCTGATCGAAGTGACGCTCGACCGCGAAGATACTCTGCGGCGCGCCAAAGCCGCGAAAAGCCCCATGTGGCGGTGCATTTGTGGCGACTGCTTGCGAGCGGATGCGCACGTTAGGACAAAAATACGGCCCAGCTGCGTGAATCGTTCCGCGGGAGAGCACGACGGAAGAGAGCGTCGCATACGCGCCGCCGTCGATCACGAATTCGATATCCATGGCGACCAGCTTGCCGTCCCGCGTGACACCGGTACGGTGCCGCGTGCGCGATGGGTGGCGCTTGGTCGTCGCCACCATGTCTTCCGCGCGGTCGTACACGATTTTCACCGGCTTTCCTGATTTCCATGCCAGCAGCGCCGCGTGTGCGGCGATCATCGAGGGATATTCCTCTTTTCCGCCGAACCCGCCACCCGTTTCCGTCTGAATGACGCGAATTTTTTCGTGCGGAAGGCCGAACAGAGTGACCAGCGCCTTGTGCACGTAGTACGGGCACTGCAGCGAGCCCCAAACTGTTACGCCTTCGCGTGGATTTGCCACCGCGATCATGCCTTGATTCTCGATGTAGAGTTGCTCCTGAGAGCCGGTCCGAAATTCGCCTTCGACGATGACGTCGGCGCGCGCCCACGCGGCGTCCACGTCTCCTTTTTCCACGCGGTAGGACTTGAAGACATTGTCTTCGCCTGAAATGATGACGCGTTTCGCGAGCGAGTCCTCGATGGTGAAGATGGCAGGCAGCGGGTCAACGTCGATCTGCACCGCGCGCCGCGCTTCCTCGAGAAGATATTTGTCCGGGTGAGCCAACAGGACGATGGGCTCTTCGGGATGGTTGATGAATTGCTCCGCAAGGCAAGGCTGATCGTGCGCAATCGCGGCAATTTCATTCTTGCCGGGAATATCCGCTGCGGTGACGATCGTGAACTCACTCCATGCAATTCCGTCGCCGTAGCGGATGCCGCGGATGCGGCCTCGCGCGATGCTGCTGCGCACGGTCACGCCGTGGATCATTCCGGGGAAGGCAAGGTCATCCACATACTGGGCGCGGCCGGTGACTTTGTCCCGCCCTTCTTTCCGGATGACGGAGTGACCAAAGAGTTTTTCTTCCATCCCTGCTGACCTCGCGCGGGCGAACGGGCGTTCGCGCGCTCAGTACCGGATACGATCGCCTTTCTCTTTCCACTTGCGAAATGGTTCCAGCGCCGCTTCGCGCATCATGGGTTCAAGGGGTATCCGCCGCTCGGCGTTCGCGCGCTTCAATTCGTCGTAGATGAAAGAATCGTCGAAGCCCGCGGCTGCCGCATCGCCCGCTGTCGCCCCGAAATATACGCGCTCCGGCCTGGCCCAGTAAATCGCGCCCAGGCACATTGGACACGGTTCGCAGCTAGTGTAGATTTCGCAGCCGGTAAGTTGAAACGTCCCTAACGCGCGGCACGCTTCGCGAATCGCCGTGACTTCCGCATGCGCGGTGGGGTCATTCGTCGATGTGACGCAGTTCGCGCCGGCCGCGATGACGCGCCCATCTTTCACCACCACCGCGGCAAATGGTCCGCCCTGGCCGGAACGCACATTTTCCACCGCACGATCGATCGCTTCTTGCATGAAGGCGTTGGGCATTCTGCGTCTCCTGCCTTGCACGCGCTCGCGTCAAATTGTACCGGAAAAACTTGGGCGGGCGTTCGCGGTTTTGTGATATCCGGCATTGAATTTACGCATCGAGATCTTCAGGTGCACTTTCGCGAATTTGCATGTAAAATCCTTCGTTCGATGCGCAGTTCCGCAGGAAGTAGAGTTGGCGGCCGCGATGCGGCAGCTCCTTTTGCAGCCGTTGACTCTCTAGCGTGACCCTCTCGAAGGAAAATCTCGATTTTGGGTGAGTTTGACCACCCGTTTAAGATCGCTGATACCCCGAGTGTGCCATGCAACCTGTGCCAAAGGGAGGAAGGTTCATGATCGTTGGTGTTCCCCGAGAAAGCTATCCAGGGGAGCGGCGTGTCGCCCTGGTACCCACCGTGATTCCCCACCTTACGAAGGCGGGTATCGAGGTCGTTGTCGAAGCGGGAGCGGGTGTGGAGGCTGGCTTTCCCGATCCTGAATACGCGGCCAAGGGCGCCAGGATTCTCGCTGACCGCGCCGATGTTTTCCGCGCAGCGGATATCATAGTCCAGGTGCTTTGTTATGGCTCGAACGACCAGACAGGCAAGGCCGACGTCCCACTCCTCCGCCGCGGCCAGGTATTGATCGGGTTTCTGCGGCCGCTCGGCGCCTTGGAGACGATTCACGAAATCGCGGCGACGGGAGTGACCTCTTTTTCCATTGAATTCATGCCCAGGACCACTCGCGCCCAGAGTATGGACGCACTTTCCTCGATGGGTACGATCTGCGGATATAAGGCTGTGCTGATAGCTGCCGTGGACCTGCCGAAAATCTTCCCCATGCTGACGACGGCAGCGGGAACTATCACGCCGGCGCGCGTTCTAGTCATCGGCGCCGGTGTGGCGGGACTCCAGGCGATCGCCACGGCGCGCAGGCTTGGAGCGGTGGTCTCCGCGTACGATCTGCGGCCCGCCTCCAAGGAGCAAGTTCAAAGTCTGGGCGGCAGGTTTGTCGAGCTGCCGATCGAAGCGAAGGACGCACAGGACGCCGGCGGATACGCGAAGCCGCAAGATGAGGAATTCTACCGCCGCCAGCGCGAGTTGCTGGGGAAGGTGGTCGCCGAAAGCGACGTGGTGATCACGGCCGCCGTGGTCCCGGGCAAGAAATCTCCGGTGCTGGTGACGCGAGAAATGGTGGCGAACATGGCGCCCGGTTCAGTCATCGTCGATCTGGCGGCGGAGCGCGGTGGAAACTGCGAATTTACGAAAGCAGGGCAGACAATTGTTGAACATGGCGTCACGATCATCGGCTTATTCAACCTCGCCACCGCCGTGCCCTACCACGCAAGCCAGATGTATGCAAAAAATATCACTGCGTTTCTCCTGCACATGGTCAAGGAAGGGAAGCTTCAGCTCAATCTGGAAGATGAAATCATCCAAAGCACCCTGCTGACGCACGGAGGGGAAGTGATCAACGGCCGGGTGCGGGAATTCTTCTCGCTGCCCCCTCTCGTAGCCGAGCAGAAGGAGACAAAATAGCGATGAAGACGGATTTGATCACCAGCCTTTATGTATTCATGCTGGCGGGCTTCATTGGGTTCGAGGTCATCCGCCGCGTATCGCCGCTCCTTCACACGCCGCTAATGTCGCTAACCAACGCGCTCGACGCGATTGCCGTGGTCGGCGCGATCCTGCTGGCAGGTGAACATAAGACCACGCTGTCCACGGTGCTCGGTACGATCGCGATCGTCGCCGCCACGAGCAACGTTGTGGGAGGTTTTTTAATTACGGACCGGATGCTCAAAATGTTCAAGGTGAGCCGTAACCCGAAACCATGACCTCCTTTCCATCGACTGAAATCATTATCGAAATCACGTATCTTGTCGCGACCGCTCTTTTCATTCTTTCTCTCAAATGGATGAGTTCCCCCACCACGGCCCGGCACGGCGTCTGGGCCGGCGAGCTGGGCATGCTCCTGGCCGTGGCGGGAACCCTCTTAAATCGCGGCATTGTGGATTACAAGTGGGTTGCGATTGCCCTGGTGCTGGGTTCTATCATTGGCGTTCCCCTCGGCAGGGTTCAAATGACCGCGGTACCGCAACGCACCGCCCTCAGCCACGCCTTCGGAGCCCTTTGCGTCACCCTGGTCGGGACGGCGGAGTTCTATCTCCGTGCCCCCAATGTGCCCAAGTTCATGATGTCGGTTCTTTCCGTGGAAGTGATTCTCGGCTCGCTGACGTTCACCGGCAGCCTGATGGCCGCGGGAAAGCTGCAGGAAATCCTGCCTCAACGCCCCGTCACCTACAAGGGACAGAACATCGTTAATCTTGGGATGCTGGCCGCCTCCATTGGAGTGGCGGCGTCCCTGGTGATTCATCCGGATCACCTGTATTTGTTCCCCATCATTCTCGTGATTCCGCTTCTATTCGGCGTGATGATGATCGTGCCCATCGGTGGCGCCGACATGCCCACCGTAATTTCCCTGTTGAATTCCTACGCCGGTCTTTCCGCGGCCGCGATGGGATTTGTTCTCGACAGCAAGCTCCTGATCGTTGCCGGCGCTCTGGACGGCGCTTCCGGCCTGATTCTCTCCGTGAACATGTCCAAGGCCATGAATCGCTCGTTCTCGAATGTTCTTTTCGGCGCGTTCGGCCAGGAAGCGACAGCCACCAAGGGAGGACAGGAGGCGCGCCCGGTCCGCAGTGCGACGCCGGAGGAGGCTGCCGGAATTCTCGCCGCGGCGAGCAAAGTGGTCATCGTTCCGGGCTACGGCATGGCCGTGGCGCAGGCGCAGCACAAAGTGCGCGAACTTTATGACAACCTGACCAAACGCGGCGTCGACGTGAAGTTCGGCATCCACCCTGTGGCCGGACGCATGCCCGGCCATATGAACGTGCTGCTGGCCGAAGCTGACATCCCCTACGACAAGCTTTTGGACATGGATGAAATCAACGGTGAGTTTCCGCAGACCGACGTGGCATTGATCATCGGCGCCAACGACGTCACCAACCCCGCCGCGCGCACCGACGCCAGCAGCCCTATCTATGGAATGCCAATCCTCGATGTCGACAAGGCGCGCACTGTGATGGTCATCAAGCGCAGCATGGGAGCAGGCTTCGCCGGAATCGACAATCCTCTCTATTACCTCGACAAAACATTGATGCTCTTTGGCGACGCCAAGAGCTTCGCAGGTTCGATTGTCCGCGAGCTTTCGGGCGGCGACAATCAGGGGTAGCCCTCTGCCGCGCTCGCCTCGCCGCCCAACAACACCCGCTCGCCGTCGCGCGACAAGCGGGTGTTCACAGGAAACCGCCGCAACAACTCGGTTCTGATAGCAGAGTACGAAAAACTACGGGCAGGTGGGCGAGATCATCTTGACCGCAGTTATTTTCATATAGTGCGGGGCCTTCGGAACATTGGCGTCCGCCTCCGCGTCCTTGGCGGGCACGGCCGTGCCGGTCAACTCGACCTTGTGGCCGACATGGGGCGCCAGCTTGGCCGTTGACGATACGATCCCAACCGACTTCGGACCCTTCTCGAGATCGGTGAGCATGAACGTGTCGGGTGCAGTGCCCTTCGCCAAACATCCCGTCATGCTGTGTTCTTTGGGAGCCGCATCCTGGGCCCGGACACCCAGCGCCAACGTAATCGCGCATGAGACTAGCAAAGCCATTACGATTGAGTATTTCATACGATCCTCCTGCCTCCTGTTAGTGGAAATTACCAGTCTCTACTTCCCCTTTCGGCAAAACAATAGGCCCGCCGCCCCGCCATGTCAAGTTCAGATCGCTCTGGCAGCCCGGGACGGAAGGAAAAGCGCGAATGTGCTTTGCGTCCCATATTCTGGCGGGCTCCCCTTCTAGATTCAGAGTAAACAAGTAGAGCCCGCACCCGTTACTCTTCGTTTAGGAACTCAGCTTCGGACGAGCCCGGAATCAATCCGGCGTTCACTCCCCGGATTAGAAATTCGCGCACCGCCTGGCGCCCGCGCTCGCCATAGTTGAGCGTCAATTTGTTCACGTACATCCCGATAAATTTGTCAGCCAGGTCGGAATCCATGTCCCGCGCGAATTGCATCGCGTAATTGACCGCGGCTTCACGATGCTCCAGCGCGTATGTCACGCTCTCACGAATCGTCTGCGCCACTTGGACACCCACTTCCCGCCCCAGCGCACGGCGCACCCCATTGCCGCCAAGGGGCAGCGGGAGCCCTGTCTGTTCAAGCCACCACTGGCCCAAATCAACGACCCGGTGAAGCCCCATTTGGGAGAACATCAGCTGCCCTTCGTGAATCAACAGGCCCGCATCGACCATGGAGTTCTTTACGGCGTCCAGGATCTGATCGAACGCCATCGGCACAGGCTCCACGCGCGGCTCGTACAATTTGAGCGTCAGGTAGGCGGAAGTGTGCAACCCCGGCACGCCGACGCGGCATTTCGGCAAATCCTCGCGTTTGAGGGGATGTTGAGAGACAACGATGGGGCCGTACCCCTCCCCGAAGCTTCCTCCGCAATCGAGCAGCACGTACTTATCGCGGAGGTAAGGGTACGCCCCAAAGCTAAACGCCGTCACGTCATAGATTTCCTGGGAGGCCGCCTGGTTGAGCGTTTCAATGTCGGCCAGGACGTGGGAGAACTTCAAACCGGGCGTGCGCACCTTCTGGGTGGCCAGCCCGTAGAACATAAATGCATCGTCGGAGTCCGGCGAATGAGCCAGTTTGATCTCGAATGCTTTTCCAGTCGCAGGTTTCGGCGGCATCGCGTTCCGTCAACTCTCCCTAAGGGCGCGGGCTGCACGCGCCGTCCCGCCAGGGCGGTCTGGCTTCCCACTCGCCGTCCGCCTAGCAAAATGGCGGACTTTGGCGGGCGAGTGCCGTGTCGGCGACTTGTGGCCCGACAGAAAGTTCGAATCGTTCCTAATTCCGAAGAAACCTCTTTGGAGTCAATCGGTCTCGCTGGTCCGCCAGGTACTCTGGAGTCGCAGGAAATCCCGGGATGACACCCGTTCATCAGAGAGGAGCATCGGATGCGGATTCCGCGTCTGCGGAAACCCGCTTTCAAGGCCAGAAGGTTATCACAAAATGGCATCTCCCCGGAAGCCCACCAAAACCGGGTAGTAAGTCATCAATTTGCCCGGCGCCAGGTTTTAGTAAGCACCCTTTATCCCGAGCCCCTGCGAGGGGCTGCCTGTCCGCGTTTGCTGTGGTTAAATGGAACCGGAAAGACAACAGTGTCTGTCGTAAAATCGCGGCAATTCAATCCTCGGGCCTCAAGAGATGTCCATTTAAAAACGATGCAACCTGCCGATCCGGAGCTAGCTTCATCCTGGTGCAGCGGGCTACTAGTTCGCGGGGTTAGCGCAGATCGTCACTCGGGTCCTCGAAGGCCGTGCCTACGGGAATTGATACGGATCGTGGGCGGTCCAGCGTGCTCCGTACGATTTGAGCGAGGCTTTTCATGCTGTAGGGTTTCTGCAGGATGGGAACACCTTTTTCGAGCGTGGAATTTAGAGATACTGTTTCGGGCGTGTAGCCGGTGGTAAACACGACTCGCAGATCGGGTTGAATAGCGGACATTTGTGAATACGCAGCGGGACCGGAGAGGTCCGGCATCACGACATCCAAAACGGCCATATCTATCTTGCCGGAATTCGCCTTGAAAAACTCTGTTGCTTCGGCGCCATTAGTTGCGAGAATTACGCGATAACCCAGCGTCTGCAACATCTCCTGGGCGGCCTCCCGGAGCCCTTCGTTGTCTTCGGCAAGCAGGATTGTCTCTGTGCCCTTCGGGATTTGTTCGTTACTCTTTGGCTGACTCGGTTCGGCTGCTCCGTTTCCCGCGGGGAGATAGATTCGAAATGTTGTTCCTTTTCCAAGCTCGCTATACAAGTGGATAAATCCGCTGTGCTGTTTCACCACGCCGTACACGGTTGCCAGGCCAAGCCCGGTGCCTTTACCCAGCTCTTTGGTCGTGAAAAAAGGTTCGAACACACGTTCTGTCGTGGCAGCGTCCATCCCAACGCCGGTGTCGGACACCGTGAGCAAGACGTAGCTTCCCTGCTGCGCGTAAGGGTGCAGCTGGCAGTATTCTTCCTCGATCTCGACGTTTTGGGTCTCGATGACGAGCCGCCCGCCTTCCGGCATGGCATCCCGCGCATTCAAGCAAAGATTCATGAGCACTTGCTCGATCTGCGCGGGATCGGCAAGCGTAACACGGAGGTCCGGTGCGGTCAGGACGAGGACTTCAATTTGTTCTCCGATCACTCTTCGAAGCAGACCGATTCCCTCCACGGCAAGAGCGTTCAGATCGACCTTTCGCGGCTGGAGCACTTGACGCCGCGCGAAGGCGAGGAGCTGGGAAGTCAGTCGCGCCGCCCAATGAGACTGGTCCCGGATCTTCTGAAAACGGTCGTGGGTCGTGCTTCCTGGCTGTGCTTCCTGGCAGCCCATTTCCGCCCATCCCAGAATCGCGCCGATCACATTATTGAAATCATGGGCTATACCACCGGCCAGCTTCCCAATCGCTTCGAATTTTTGCAATTGATGCACCTGCTGTTCCATTTGCTTGCGCTGCCTGCGTTCCTCGGCCTCTCGGAGCGCGCGCTGGACCGCGGGGACCAGACGCTTCAAGTTGGTCTTCATCAGGTAATCTTGGGCGCCGTCTTGCAATGCGGCCACGGCGGTTTCCTCGCCCATCGTGCCGGAAACAAAAATGAAGGGCACCTCAGATCCTTCTGCTCTCAGGAGACGCAGCGCATCCGTGCCGGAAAAGTGGGGCATGGAAAAGTCGGAGACAATCAAATCCCAGGTGTGCTTATCCAGAGCGGATTTCAGCGTGTCAGGAAGATCCACGCGTTCAGACTCGACGTCATAACTGCCGCGCCGCAATTCTCGCAGCAGCAAGGCGGCGTCATCTTCGGAATCCTCGATCATCAATACGCGAAGCGGGGTCCCCATCGATCATCTCCGGGCCGGCGGCTGTTCGTTGAGAACGAGCCAATACAATCCCAGTTGGCGGACGGCCTCCATGAATTGATTGAAGTCGACCGGTTTGCGCACGTAGCTGTTCGCGCCGAAGCCGTACCCGTTGATGCGGTCCTGCTCTTCATTGGAGGAAGTCAGGATCACCACGGGAAGCAGTTTGGTCCGCTCATTTCCCCGCATCTTTCGCAAGACTTCCAGGCCATCGATCTTGGGGAGCTTCAAATCCAACAGGACCACCTGGGGCATGAGACTTGTATCTCTTCCGGAGTAAGTTCCGGTGGCAAATAGATAGTCGAGCGCTTCCGCGCCGTTGCGTGCAACGACCACGTCATTGCTGATGTTGTTCTTCTTTAGAGCGCGAAGAGTTAACTTCTCGTCATCGGCATTGTCTTCCACAAGTAGAATGACTTTTTCTTCCATGATTCAAGCTCCTCCCTGCCTCGTCTCTAACAGCGTAAAATAAAATGTTGCGCCTCTCTCCACGGCGCCTTCCGCCCATATGCGGCCGCCGTGGCGCTGAATGATCCTTTGGACCGTCGCTAATCCCACACCAGTTCCAGGGAATTCGTTCTTGTCATGGAGACGTTGGAAGGCGCCGAAAAGCCGACCCGCGTAGGTTGGGTCGAATCCAGCGCCGTTGTCTCGAACGTAATAAGCGAGCCTCCGGTCGCAATCCGTCCCGCCAAACTCAATACAGGCGGAATCGCGCTTCGAGGTAAATTTCCACGCATTGCCAAGCAGGTTCTCAAGCACAATTCTCATCAAATGGGAATCGACGA
>WNGG01009227.1_pt1 | contig 10781 bp, 10 predicted proteins | sample 5400661 | NCBI WGS metagenome assembly WNGG01 (sample SAMN13153372, study PRJNA577476) | soil metagenome | isolation source: 100 cm soil or saprolite under Garry oak tree replicate 1 | place: USA:California | collected 2016-06-15
AAGGACGTGGTTCACCATGTCGGTCACCACATCGGCGGGATGCCGGTCGTCGACCGCAGGCCCAGTATCGGTCATGACGTCGATATTGCCAGCGGGGACCGACAGATTGACACGTTGCTGACCCATCCCGGCGCAGGCTGTCGCGCCGGGCGCCCGGCCAGCGGCATGATCGGATGTCGGCTCAGCAGCCTGTGCGGGGTGGTTTGGCGCGTACCCTGGCCGCATGAGTGGCTCTTGAGCGCAATTGCGGTCGCGACCACGCATAAATGGCTAATCCGTCGCGCCGGCATTCTCCTGACACTGGTCGTCAAGAGGACGACGTCTTTGAATTTTACCCGGCGCATCTGCCGGCGCTGCGCGAGTCAGCACGGACCGGCGCTGAAATTCCCGGCTGAGCTGGGCCAGGACCGGTGCTAGCAGAAGCTAGCCGCTGTGGTATTGGTCACCACGATGCCTGCCCGGCGGCTGCATGGTGCCCAGCGCCCGATTGCGTTATCCCTGCTGCCCTAGCGCCTACCGCGCGGCGCTGGCATAGGGGATTCTGGCGGGGTGCACCCCGCCAGAATCCTCCTGACGCCGAACTGACCTACCTGGCCAAAGGCAAACTCGGTCGGCTCGCGACCATCGACGGTGCCGGGATGCCGCACGTCGTTCCCTCGGCTGACGCTACAACCCCCGGGCTGGACGCGATCGACATCGGCGGCCGGGACTTCGCCGGAGCCGGAAGTTTCACAACGCAGCCAGGCAAGACATCGAGGGTTATTCAGCCATTCTGTAGAAGTGCAGACCGATAACCGCCGAGATAGTCGTAGGGAAGGTTTCGATTGGCCGCCGATAATCGGTGTGCATGATTCGCCAGGTCTTGAAGTTCGCGATGACCTGCTCGATGACGTAGCGAATCTGGTTGATCTGCTTGTTGTATTCTTTCTGCCAGCGGAGGAGTTTGCCTCCTGCAGGCTTCCTGAAAGGCGTGATCATGCCGTTGCCGACGTATCCCTTATCGGCAAACCAGTTGCGCGGGTCCATAGGTTCGAGTACTTCTGACTGGCCAAGGCAATGATTGTCATGGCGCCTTCCAGGGACCGGGTCGGAGATCCAGGCGAGACGCCCGTAAATCGTGCAAGCGACCTGCACGTTCATTCCGGTGGTCTTGTGCTTCCCTGAGTACAGTTCGGGGTGACCGGCCCATGACCAGCACGGGAGCAGTGTGCCGTCCACGAAGTACTGCGCGTTCGCGTCTAGGTCGTCGGCCGTGGGAACATATTCCAGAAGGGCTTGCACCAGCAACGGGGTAATTGCCGAGATGGCGCGGCTGATGGTGGGCTGCGAGACACCGTAATCCTCAGCTATTTCCTCTTGAACCCGGTTCCTGCGCAGGTACTTCAAGGTCACGGCGAGTGAATTGTGCAATCCGAGTATCGGCGGCCACCGGCGCATTCCCGGCTGAAGCTCGCGAGCTTCGATTCTCGCGCGCAGGTCTGCGATCCGGCGCTTGGTGAGTCCAGTGCTAGAATACATGTCAGCGGCCTGTCTCTCGTCGATTGAGTGTGGTAACCCAATCCTTTCGAAAGGCAGGCCGCCTTTCAGTTATTTAATTGACTTGTTGTCAAAACTGATACCGCTGAATAACCCTCATCCTCTTTATAGCCGCGCGGGGTGATGGTGCGATACCGATGCAGGTCCTGCCGTCGCGTTGCCGCCGGGCCGTTAGCGTGGTGCTCGCGATGGGGCTTAGAGAACCGTCCAGGGACGGCCACGCCGGAAAGGAGCTGCTGATGCAACGGACGGCGGGAGCATCCACGCCGGGGCAAGCCCGGTATTGGCGGGCCATCCGCCGCTGCCCAGCCACCGCAATGAGATCGGCCGGCTGCTCACCGCCCTCGTTATCAAGTCCATGCAAGGCGCATGGCACCGGCTCCGCTTGTCCGCCTGGCGGCGACGCCACCAGTCCCGCGCCAGGACCTGCCATTACCAGCGGCAAGCCCACGAACCATGAAGATCACGATCTCCGGCTGCAAAACTAGGCCACCCAGCTCACAGCCTGTGGCAGTCGCTGAGAAAATTCCGCGGCGTTGAGTGACAGCAACAATCATCGTGAGGCCATCCCGAGAGGCTGGCTGAGCCTGTCGATCGCGTGGCGTCGATTAGTGCCGTCGGCTGAAGTGTAGATCTCGATAGTGGTTCAATTCGTTTCATCGGCTAGCGGAAAGGAGCGCGGAGACCACGCTGGCCGCGAGCGGGGCCAGAATGCCGAACGCTGTGGCGAGGACGCGGCTGGCGCTGGACCGGGCGGGCAGCAGGGCGTCGAGGTCGTCGCGCGCCTGGAACCAGTCGTGCGACGGTCGGCCGTCCTCGGGAACGGGGTGAAGGGTGTCGCGCAGCTCGGACACGCGCTCCTGCCAGGCGACGTATGCCGGTACGAAGATCAGGGCGGTCATCGCAGTGAGTACCCCGCCGTAGGTGAGGAGTCGCAGAGGGGTGTTGTACTGCGCGGCAGGGTTGTCGGAGGCGAGCACCGCAGCTCGCAGGGCGCCTAGGGCGAGCAGTCCGGCGGTGATGGTGGCGGCGAATGTGGCCAGGAAGCGCAGCATGGCCGTCCGCAGCCACAACAGCTCGACAACGAGCTCGCCCGCCTTGCCCTCGTTCACGGCGGAAGCTGTTTCCCGGGCCAGCGCCGACAGGCGCGTCTGGACCAGCAGGAGCCCGGCGAACGACGGGGTGATAAACGCCCCGGCGATCGCGTTGGCCGCGGTGAAGCGCGCGAAACCCAGCCACAAGGGGATGTTTCCGACCGCGCGTGGCCCCAATAGCCACAACAGCACTCCCAGCACCGGCCAAGCGGCCACGGCGCGGGCGGACGCACGTCGTCCCGTAGTACGGGCGAGAAGCCGGAAGGCGGGAAACGAGGCGATCCCGAGGGCCGCAGCGCCTCCGACCTCCGCGGCGTAGATCCAGATCCAGACGTCAAACTGCGGAAGCGCCGCGAAGCGCCGGCTCGCCTGCGTGTGGCCGGACCCAAACCGCAGGAGAAGCAGCGTCGCCGCCGCGGAGGCTAGCGCTGCGAGCAAAACCGCTCTGCCGGAGACCGCGGGGGCCCTGTCACCGGTCTGCAATCGCGGTACCTCGATCCTGTCGGAACGGCCGAGGCGCATCGGACCTCAAGTATGACCGCTCATCTGGTGTCACGGCGTGAACCGAAGGGGTACGGGAAGCGCGGTAGCTGCGACAGGAACGATGACAGCAACGACAGCGCACGTCGAGGCGATCTAGCTCACCGCCGCAATCAACGATTTCGGCGCCAGAGCGCCACAACTCTCGTGCGGCATGGATGGGGACGAGGCCATCGGGCAAGACGGGCAGCCACGCTGGGAGCCACCGGGACGGATGGCACTAGGATTCCAGAATAGAGGGTTCGGGCTTTGGAGGCCGAGGTGGCGCGCCTACGTCGTCGCCAATGAAGTGAAGGAATCGCTGTGCGTTAGGCCTGCGCAGCCCAGAAGGCGCGCGACCAGCGGCAGTTGAGGTCGTTCCCGGTATTGGACAGCCGTGCATAGTCCAGCCTGTCGCACAAAGTCCGGGGCAGCGGTGGTCCGGGTGGGGTTATCGAGTCGACTCCGCCTGGCCGCGCGTATCTCGCCTCGCAGCTGGGGTTGGGTGCTATGCGGTGAGGCGGTGAGCGTGCAGCTTGCGCAGGTTGTGGGCGGTGGCGGCGAGCAGCCATTCGCTGCGGCAGGCGTCGAAGCCGCGGCGGGACATGATGGTCATCTTCTGGCAGGTCTTGATCTTGCCCCGCCCGAAAATAGGATTTCGGCAGGTGACCTGCAGGTCTTCAGGGCGCTAGGCGGCGTGCACATATTCGTTGATCAGGCCGTTGAGGACGGGTTTTCGGCGGATCTGCCGTGTGTCGACGTCGGTTACGGTCGCGGGGTGAGTGTCGCGTTCGTCGTCGGGGACGCGCTGGGCGATGCCCTGGTGCGGACGGGCCGTGTTGTAGTGCGCCTGGTATCCGGTCAGGACGGCGCGCAGGTGTGCCTCGCCGAGGATCAGCACACGGTCCAGGAGCTCGCGGCGCAGGGTGCCGACGAGGCGTTCGCAGGTCGCGTTCATGCGCGGAGCCTGGACCGCGGCGCGCAGGATCCTGGCGCCGGTGGCCTGGAAGACGGCGTCGAACGAGGTGGTGAAGTTCGATCCGCGGTCGCGGATCAGGAATCTGATGTCCTCGAACCGCTCGCCGAGGGTGAGGGCGAGGTTGCGGGCCTGCTGCACGGTCCACTCGCCGGTGGGATGTGCGGTGACCCCGCCGAGGTGCATCCGGCGGGTGCCGTGCTCGATAAAAATCAGGGCGTACAGCCTGTTCAGCAGCACGGTGTCCGCGTGCAGGAAATCCACCGCGAGGATCCCGGCGGCCTGGGCGTGCAGGAACTGCCGCCAGGTCGGGCCTGACCGGCGGGGAGCCGGATCGATGCCTGCTGTGCGCAGGATCTCCCACACCGTGGACGGCGCAACGGCGAGGCCGAGCTTCGTCAGCTCGCCTTGGATCCGGCGGTATCCCCACAGCGGATTCTCCTTCGCCAGCCGAACGACAAGGCGTGCGATGCCCGGGACCGTCGGCGGACGGCCGGGCTTGCGCCGCTTGCTCGTGTCGTACTTAGTCGCGGCCAGCTTGCGGTGCCAGGCCAGTAGCGTCGCGGGTGTCACGGCAAAGATTCCGGTCCAGCGGCTGCGGGGAAGGAGCCGCGCCAGCGCGGCGAACCACACCTGGTCGGCCGGCTCGTATCGTACGCGGCCAATGTGGCGGCGCAGCACCGCGTTCTCGTGCCGGAGAACCAGCAACTCAGCAGCCTTCGCCCGGTCGCCACGGAACACCAGGACAGCCACGCCGAGCACCCGGCACGTCAGCAGGTAGACGATCTTGAGCAGCACCAGGACAGCCAACCACCACCGCGTCAAGCCTGCTAGCGATAGCGCAGGTCAGCCACTCAATCGAGTATTCGGGCGGCACAGGCTGCAGGAGATTTCCGAGATGCCGCCCGGCTTGACAATTACAAGACGCCGCTGATCACGTCGGCGATCGAGATGGCGGCCCGTAATCTCGGTCTTCCGGCTGGCGCGGTATTTCATTCTGACCGGGGAAGCAATTATACTTCCGCTGAGTTCGCCGCCGTGCTGGAAGGGCTCGGGATACGGCAGTCCGTCGGTCGTACTGGATATGCTTCGACAATGCGCTGGCCGAGTCGTTCAACGCCGCGGTGAAGGTGGAGCGTGTTCACCGGACAGTCTATCCAACGAGGAAGAAGGCGAAGGAGGATATTGCGCGGTACATCGAACTCCGGTACAATAAGTTAGGCTTCGTCTCCACTCGGGAACCGGATTCCGCAGGAAGTGCACGACGAGTGCATGAATGGGCAGCTCGCAGCTTGAAATAGCGTCAATTTAGCTGTCCGGAAAACGGGGGAGCAGCCCAATGGGACCAACACGTGACGGTGGGGGTGGCGGCATGCCGATGACGCGCGTCTTCACGATCCAGCTTGAGGGGGAGATGGGCCAGCCGGAGATCGATCGCTTTCGCAAGCTTCTGGACTTGGTGCCCGCGGGACGCCTTACCGATCACGAGGATGCGGAGTTCGGTCATCGGATTGTGCGCCCGTTTGAGGACGGGCCGATGAATCTCACCCTGTGGCGTGGGCCATGGCGGGTCATCCTGTCGTACATGGGCGCCGATCCGGCGGACGGGATGGCGGCCGAGTTGCAAGGTGAGGTATTAGCCGTAGCCGGCGCGCTCGGCCTGGCGGTGGTGAAGATTGAGCCTCAGAACCCCGGAGCGGTGGCGGACTGGGCGGCCGAGTCACCACAGCACCGAGCGCTGACGGTGCGACTCGCGACCAGCCTATCGATCGACGAACGCGAGCTGGTCCGCCGGATCCTGCATCTGCACCGAGAGGGACCTAGCGGCATCGAGCAGGGCTGGCGATACGTACGACGTGGCCGAACCGGCAAGGTGCTCCTGCAACTGCTGCAATGGCGGCCCGATACCACCGAACTCATTTTGCTATACGACAAGGAGGCACCGGACGACGCCATCGTCAAAGCGTGCCTGCTGCAGATCGGGGCTGCGGTCGCCAAGGCGGGGCTCACCATCACCGAGTCGGACCCACTGCCTGTGCCGGGTGAGCTGGAATGGGAGCGACTTAGCAGACCCATGCGCGGCGCGCAAGACCTAGACGAACTATGGGCCAGGCTGGACACACCGGCCGCCGCACCCCACGAGGCGCGGCGAGGCCGACTACTTGCGGCGATCATGTCTTCGGCCTGGAGGGACGTCCCCGACGCGCTGCGCTGCCAGGCCAGAGACTTCCTGCTCGGTCTCCCCGCCGACCGGCCGACGTCGCTCGGCCTGAACGACTGCTGGCTGCTCTGAGAGAGATGGCTTTCGACGGCGATGTCAAGCCAGCCACATAGCGCCAGCCTTATCTGTGAGGCCCCCGACCCGTCAAGGCCAGAGCGCAATGACATTAAGTTAAGCGGGGACGGGCATCAGCCAGAAGAAGATCTTTGTGAGCGGGGTAAGCCGGGCGGTTTCGCCGGGCTCAGAACTCCGGCAGTTGAGCCAGCGGGGTTCCAAAACGGGGCATAGGTGGCTGACCTGCGAGTAATCCTGACGTGCTGATCGCGCGGCTGGCAGGATCGCGGGCTCGTGGTGGTACGGCTGCTTTACCTGGTCTTCGTCCGCCTGACTGGCTGGATGGCGCTGCTGGCCCGCTCGGCGGCGTCGAAGGATGCCGAGTTGCTGGTGCTGCGGCAGGAGGTGGCAGTGCTTCGGCGGCAGAACCCCAGGCCCAAGCTGGACTGGGCGGATCGGGCGGTGATCGCCGCGCTGGCGCGGCTGCTTCCCAGACCGCTGCGGATGGCCCGGCTGGTGACCCCGGATACGCTGCCGGTCCACACATGGCGGCAGTTCCTGCGCACCCAGGCCTCGACGATGCTCGCGTGCGATTTCTTCCATGTCGACTGCGCAGTCACCTTGCGCCGGTTGTACGTGTCTTCGTGATCGAGATCGGCACCCGCCATGTCCATGTCCTGGGCGTGACCGCGCACCCGGACGGCGCGTGGACCGCGCAGCAGGCACGGAACCTGCTGATGGATCTGGGGGGGGCGCGCCAGCCGGTTCCGGTTCCTGATCCGGGACCGGGCCGGGCAGTTCACCGGCGCGTTCGACGCGGTGCTGTCAGGTGCCGGGATCGAGGTACGCACAGTCCGGGCCGAGGTCACCGATCGGATGCTGATCACCGGGCCACGGCATCTCCGGGCGATCCTGGACGAGTATGCCGCGCACTACAACCGGCATCGCCCGCACAGAGCCCTGACCTGCGACCACCGGACTGCGACGACCTCACCATAGCCGCGATCACCGACCTGACGATGGCGCGAATACGACGTCACAAGGTTCTCGGCGGCCTGATCAACGAGTACGAACGGGCAGCATGACCACCACCGGCGCAGCCATAATGCTCAGGTCAGAGGTCGCGACAAGGTTATGGAACCCTACAGGCACTGACCACTATGGACGTGGTCCCGAAGCTGATGGGCCACCGGCGCTGTGATCAACGGCCGTGATCACGCTCCGTGCGTCGGAGCAGGCGCTTGGCTCTTTCCGGGTCGGCACACGCCCATTCACGCCATTGCTCGGAGGTCATCTCGCTGATCGGGCGTGGTGGCATCTCGACGGGATCGTCATCCGGCCGCGTGTCGGCCGGGCGCTGCGCCGGGGTGTCCGGCGGAGCCAGCCATGAAGGTTTGGTGACCATGAAGACGATCATGGTTATCCCGAGTCCGAGCACGAGAATCAGGTAGACGGCGGAGAAGAACGGTCCGTGCACGCCGGCGACCTGGGCCGCAATGGTGGCGGCGGTGAGCAGGAGTATCGCGGAGAACGGGTAGAAGCCGTAGGGAAGGTTGCGTCGGGCTGCCGGCCACCACGACGTGGCGTAACTGCGACGGCGTAGGTACAGGTACGCGGCGCGCCCGTGCCGGAAGCGGGTCGCAACGATCGCAGTGGCGGTCCCCCAGAGCGCCAGAACCGCGGCGAATCCTAACAGCGGCATGTCGGCTCCTTCCGTTGTGGGTGTGCGACGGCGTCAGCGCAAGCGGCGTCGCCGTCTGGCAATGATGATCCAGCACGGCAGCCACAGACCGCCGACAAGGCCGGCCCAGATCATGTCCTGTCCGAACCTGAAACCTTTGAGGAAGGGATAATCCGTGAAGAAGAAGAAGTAGATGATGGCGCCCAGCGTCCCGAGCGGGAACGCCACGTTGAAGGCGCTGACGAAGGCGGGCAGCCGCCGCCTCGGGGGCGGCAGTCGGTCGCCGGGCGAGGTCACGGGTGCGGGGCCCTCCCTTTCGTCAGGCGGCTGCCGGGCCGCCGAGTGCATGGGCATCAGTATGGCTGCCCGCGTGCGTCCTGCTGGCGGGGCGGTAGGAGCACGCCGTGGCTGGCATGCTCCCACCGGGTTGGCTGTGGCTATCAGGTTGTGGTCAGGTCAGTCGCGATGGAGATCAGTCGAAGCGGGGTCGAGCAAGTCGGGTATTCCGAGCTGAAGACGCTCATCGGTAACCACTTCAGTCAGGGCCTCGGAGGGTGTCGATTTCGCCTGTCGGCATGGGCGTGGTGTCGCGGAATGTCGTTGTAGTCAAATTTAGCTCCGCAACCACATCCGCCAAATCCAATCCAAGCCCTCGGCCTCGACGTCACCATCACCCAGGCCGCCTAACCCGGCACCGCCGCTGACCAGGCCCGACCACCACGCCAGGCCCGGGTCCGCTGCCACGCGCCCGGTTGACGTAGATGACTGTCCGGTCAGTGCGCACGGGTCCGGGTGGATGCGGTCGAAGGCTTCGCGGAGGTCGCGGTCTTGCCGCAATGCCGAGTCCTGATTCAGCTCGCCACTGCCGCCCGCGGCTGAACTCGTGGCTGTGACCTGCGCAGTGCCGTTGGAACCGGCCTCCCCGCCCAGGACCGGCAGGACATCAATGTGCCACTATGCGCGCATGGCATCAGATCGAGTCCGCGAGCTGAAGGCGCTCCTCGACCGGCTGGCGGAGCGGGCCGAATTCCACGGTGGGCCCACGGCTGAAGACCAGATCCTCCGCGAGGAGGTCATCGGCGACTTCATCGCCGGCGGGGCTGACCTGCTGGATGAGGCGACGCCCTTCATGTGGGCGTATTACAGGAGCACCGCGGCCAGGTTCACCCCAGAAGAGCGGGTCCATTGCGGGATACAGGAGATCACCGACTCCGCAGACATCTGGGAGCACGTCCAGTTTCAGCATCCTCCTGAGTGGCGGCCCGGCGGCGGTCCGCTGACGCCGGGGCGCTGCTATCTCTCGTTCGAGGGCGAGGTGTCCTGGGAGCCGGAACACGGCCTGCAGCTGGTCTACGAAGACGGGCGGCGGGTCTGCAAGGTCAGCCAATACGACGGTCATGTCACTGTCGCTCACGCTTACGGCGACTCTTCCCTCCTTGGGGTCGTCTTCGGCTAACCGCCGGCTGTGCCCCGGCGGATTGCTCAAAGAGCGCATGTCAACGGCCAAGTTACGGTCCCCACTGGTGGCCACTTAAAAGTCCCCACCCCTCGGGCTGTTCATTTCTTGGTCAGGGTGTTTCCTCCTCGTGCTCGGGCCTGGCGCATGCGGTACGAATCGCCGGCTGTGGTCACCAACGGAACGCAAAGCTGCAGCTGACCGTCACGCTGTCACCGGCGGAGCCGGTTCCCGGGCTGTATGTCCATCCTGACCACCGTCGCCGCCTGCGGCGCCCGCCCTGTGCCGTGCCACAACTCGCACGCTGGCTCTGGGCTGGTGTTTTCTGTGCTCGTCAGGCTGCTTTCCGGTACTCGCTGATCAAGCCCTGGACGACGCGGGGTGCGCTTGATGCGGGCGGTCACGTCAGCCGGCTGGCCGGGTTGGTGCAGCGGAGGTCGTTGATCCCGCGACTGGTGCGGCCGATGCTCGTTATAGTGCCGCGCGTACTCGGCCAGGACCCGCCGGAGGTGCCGTTCGCCGTGGATTAGCAGGTGGTCGAGGCACTCGCGCCGTAGCGTCCCCGCATGTCGTTCCGGAAGGAGTTTGCCCTGGGTGAGCGGACCGGGCTCGTGATGATCCGCGTGCTGTTGCCGGCGAACAGCTCGTCGAACGCCGCCGTGAGCTTGCTGTCGCGATCGCGGATCAAGAACCTGAACCGGGTGGCGCGTTCGCCGAGGTCCATGAGCAGGTTACGGGCCTGCTGAGCGGTCCACGCGCCCGTGGGGCGGGCGGTGACGCCCAGGATGTGCACGCGGCGGGTCTGGATCTCCGTCACGAACAAGACGCACAGGCGCTTGAGGAACACAGTGTCAACGTGGAAGAAAGTCGGACACGAGGAATCCCGGCTGCCTGAGAGGCGAGGAACTGCCGCCAGGTCGGTGACCCGCGGCGTGGCGCGGGCGTGAGCCCCCCGGCCAGGATGCGGCGGATCGTTCCTGCGCCGGTCCGGTACCCCAGGCCGAGGAGCTCGCCCTGGATGCGCCGGTGTCCCCAGCGCGGGTTCTGCCTGGCCATCTGCCGGACCAGGCGATGGATCTCCTCCGGGATGGGCGGCCGCCCAGTCCCGGGTGTTAGCGGCCACGCTGTTTGCACATGAGTCGGCAGCGTTTGACGTTCATGTAACGGCAGGTCTTGGTGGTGCTGGCCGGTGAGTCTGAGAGTATGCGTTGTGGCGGCCCGGCTTTGGGTGACCGTCCGCGGTG
>WNGG01009229.1_pt1 | contig 10781 bp, 8 predicted proteins | sample 5400661 | NCBI WGS metagenome assembly WNGG01 (sample SAMN13153372, study PRJNA577476) | soil metagenome | isolation source: 100 cm soil or saprolite under Garry oak tree replicate 1 | place: USA:California | collected 2016-06-15
ATAATGACGACGTTCCTCAGCTCTTCCAGCCCGTCCATCTCGGTCAGAAATTGGCTGATCACCCTCTCCGTCACATTGGAGTCTCCCGAACCGGTCCCGCGGACAGGTGCCACGGAGTCGATCTCGTCAAAGAAGATGATGCATGGCGATGCTTGGCGGGCTTTGCGGAATACCTCTCTGATCGCCTTCTCGGACTCGCCGACAAACTTGTTTAGCAATTCAGGACCTTTCACGCTGATGAAGTTCGCCTCGCTCTCGTTCGCCGCCGCCTTCGCCAAGAGCGTCTTCCCGGTTCCCGGCGGACCATACAACAACAACCCCTTTGGGGGAACGGCGTTCATCTGGGCGAAGAGTTCAGGATATTTCAGCGGCCACTCGATTGCCTCTCTAAGCTCCTCCTTGACCCCCTCTAGCCCGCCGATATCCTCCCATTTGATATCAGGAACCTCTACCAGGACCTCGCGCATCGCCGAGGGTTCCACCTCCTTCAGTGCTTCTTGGAAGTCGCTCATCCGGACGATGATCTTGTTGAGGACCTCCACGGGAATGTTCTCAGCCTCCAAATTGATCTCCGGCAGAATCCTACGAAGCGCACGAATAGCCGCCTCCTTTGCGAGCGCTTCTAAATCCGCTCCTACGAATCCGTGGGTAACATCAGCCAGCCTCTTCAGGTCCACATCTTCTGTCAAGGGCATTCCGCGTGTGTGAATTTGCAGGATCTCCAGTCTACCATCCCGGTCCGGGACACCGATCTCGATCTCCCGATCAAATCTTCCTGGACGTCGGAGAGCTGGGTCTATCGAGTTGATCCGGTTAGTCGCACCTATAACCACAACCTTACCCCGGGACTGTAAACCGTCCATCACCGAAAGTAATTGCGACACTACTCTTTTCTCAACCTCACCGGTAACCTCCTCCCTTTTCGGCGCGATCGAGTCTATCTCGTCGATGAAGATGATCGACGGCGCGTTCTCCTGGGCTTCTTTGAAAATCTCTCGGAGCCGTTCCTCACTCTCACCGTAGAACTTGCTCATTATCTCCGGCCCACCAATACTGTAGAAGTTCGCGTTCGTCTCACTCGCCACCGCCTTGGCCAACAGAGTCTTACCGGTATTGTGGCTCAGTATGCCGTTCGTGAAGAAAGAGTGTGTACTCGGGACCTCGAAGTCGTATACTCTTTGCCACCCTTCGAGCTTCCTTACTGTCTTGATCTTCTCGAAGTCGTCATTAAGATAGGTGAGGTTACGCCTGTAGCCTTTGACTATGGCTTCCAGGCGCGCTCTTTTACGGGTAGAGATGAAGCCTATCTGTTCCTTGAACTTGCTTACAACATCTTTACCACGGATCGCTAACACGTAAGAGGCTGAGTCTCTTCCTCCTCTGGTGACGTAGGGACCTCCGTGAATCCTTGAGGTAATTCCGAACCTCAGAAGAAGTGTCTGCACTTCCTCCAACAATTTCCGGTGTTTGCTTTTGAGAAAGACACCGTGATAGTTGTTAGCCTTTCTTGCGTAGCCATCTCCCTCGAAAGCGCCCCGCAGGAATGCTGCCGCAACTGTGTTCGGTGACATCAGTATCGGCGGTGGCACCCTCTTCTCTACACGAGACCAGTATTTACCGAAGAATTCAGCGAGTCCTCTGTTGTCAAATCGCAGGACATTACACTGTTTACCTGATTTTGGAACCGTGTACCCTTCAACACCGAAAATCGCCATTCCTTTCCTTATTGCGGTTGCGAGTTCCTCTTCGTGACTCTCGATAGTGAAGAAGACACTATCCTTGCCAGCGGTCCCCTCGGCAATGAATATGCCGAAGAGTTCTCCCAATTGCTCATCCCAAAACTTAGGCATTAGCGGTTTGGTCCATAGTCTCACCATGTTGATTGTATCACTGACAACAACGTACTGTGTAGGCGAGGGAATCCACCTAATCGTCTTCACTCTATCCTCGGGCTTGAGTTTCTCCGCCTCTATCCACCCATGTTCAGTCATGAGAGGATGGTTCAGAGTCGTTCGGAGCCTTTTTCCAGTCTCGGTGATCATCTCCATCGTTTCAGGCACGTCATAGATGTGAAGGGCCTTCGCACTGCCCGGTGGATAGATAGGAAGGTCTGCGATGTAGACGCCGGGAAGTACGCCTCTCGAGAGTTCTTCTATCCGAATTAGTCCACCATTTTCAAGGGCGATCAACGAGTCGCCAACAACGCAACCTGGTGGTCCGTGAAGCAGGACCCCTTTTGGCGCTTCGACTCCGAGTCGTTCGAACAGTTCCGGGTGCCTCAAGGGGAGTTCGATCATCTCGCGAACTTTCTGGATTACGGGCCGTAGACCACCGATGTCCTCGTAGGCGATCCTCGGGATCGCTCTAGGTGCTTCCTTCACTTGTTCGCCGACAGTGACCTGCGTCTGATCGGTGACGATGACAGCTTCCGCGGTCGGAGTCGTGCTCGTGACGACAAGGTCGATCTTGCGGCCCATCACGCTTATCGGCACATAGTCTCCTCGTGCCAAGACCCTGCCTTCCAAGATCTGGCTGAGATATTCCTCTCCTCCCACGATACGGAGCGGTTCAGTTGGCGCCAAGGTTACGCGTTGGGCGATCTTTGCCTCTATCTTCCTAATCGTGACCTTGTCGTCTATTGAAACTCCCGCGTTGTTCCTCAGATAACCGTCGATGCGGATCGTTCCCTTGCCATGATCCGATTCGTATCCAGGCCAAGAGAGAGCGGTCGTCTTCTTCTTGCCAATAATCTGGATCACGTCACCTGAGGTCAGACCGAGTTCGTCCACAACTTTCGGGTCTACTCGAGCTATACCTCGACCGACATCTCTCTGATACGCGTCTGCGACTCTAAGCGTGAGTGTTTTTTCTGGCAAGATTGATCCTCTAGACTTCTGTCAGGGCGAAATCATCGTTGGAGTAATAACCTTACCTGACTGTAATCAAGAGAGGATATCGTTGTATTTCCGGGGCGAGTGTCTACCTTGGTTGTGGAGCTTGCAAGAGTTGAGGTTTCCGGAAAACCTCTATCATCGCTCTTGCGAATTCGGGAAGATCGCTGGGAACTCTTGAGGTGACGAGGTTTCCGTCGGTCACAACAGACTTGTCGACGTAGTGTGCGCCAGCGTTGATCATATCGTCTCTTATGCCGGCCACACAGGTAAGCGTTCGGTTCTTCACAATCCCTGCGGACGCCAAAACCTGCCCCGCATGGCAGATAGCTGCAATAGGCTTACCTTGAGTGTCAAAATCCTTCACAAATCTGAGGATCTTGTTGTTGAGTCGCAGCTTCTCCGGCGATTTCCCTCCAGGAACAACGAGAAAGTCGAAGTCTTCTGCCTTCACGTCATCGATAGATGCGTTTGGCGTAATCGAGTATCCTTTCTTGCCTTTGATAGGGTCTCTCGTCAGCCCGATGACCATAGTCCTGATTCCTTCTTCTTGCAAACGGTACATTGGATGGAAGAGTTCTAGGTCCTCGAACTCGTCCGTTGCAATTATCGCTGATGTTTTTCCTCTCAGATCGTTGAGCATCGCCTACAATCGCCTGGTCCTTGAGTAAAGGCTTTGATTTGGATAGCTATAATGGCTTTTTTGGGTAGCCTTTGGGGATCCCGGGGATGGATGCTGTCCCCGAAGCCCTGGCCGGCTTATCCTGGTCCCGTACGATTTATAGCACGCTGATCACGTTATTCCTGTCAGTCGACGATGTCTGAGGATGTGAAGCGTATGGCAGACCTGCTGAAGTCAGGAGCCACCATGCTCTCTGACGTCTGTCCCGTATGTGGTACTCCCCTCTTCAAGGTGAAAGGTGAGGTTTTCTGCGCCAAGTGTAACAAGCCGGTGGTCTATCAGAAGGCCATGTCCCCGCAGGCCACCCTCTCCCCAGGCTATCTCCTCGACTCAGTTGAGATGACGATCATCGGGAAGATTAGTGAGGCGAACGAGGTCTTGAAAATCGAGAAGGATCCTGAGAAGCTATCGTTGTACAGCAACCTCGTTTTCGGTTGGCTGTCGATGCTGGAGAAGCTTCGAGGTCTAAAGGATTCTTTCAAGGAATAGCTGTTAGGTTCTTCGGATCGAACAGTTTTCCATCTGCCAGGTTTGTCAGTTCTACTCGGCGTCTCCTCCGTTTAGCCAGTATTATCGGCGTGCCAGCCTGTTCGGCCAATCCGAGAAGCTCTTTCTTCCTGTCTCTTCCCAGGAACGACCGGTCTGTCTTGCACTCTATCAAAAACGACTTCCCATCTCTCATACAGACCAGGTCGATAGGTTTCGATTGCGCCGCCCTAATGACAACGTATCCTTCCCTTCGAAAGAGATCTCTGATTCGGTACTCTAGCCTTCTGCCCGTCGCGTAGTTCGACAAGTTCTTCCGACTGTTGGATATTCGGTCTCTTAAGAACAGTGGACACCTGCGAAACTATTCAGATCTTCCTAGAGGAGGAGGATGCACGTTTCTTCCAAGCAGGAAGATGGCAAGTTTCGAATTCAGCAAGCCTTGGCCTACCGAGACACGAACTGAGAAGCGATTGAAAGTGTTCTCAAGGTGGAATCTTGTGAATATCATCTAGCAAATCGCGTATTTTCAGCCCTGATCTCGAATCTGGGACGCTCCCTTCAACTCTCCCGAAATTCGTTCGGAATTGTCGTGATCTCCGCCAGACCATCCTCGCCTGGATTGTGCCCTGATCAGCCTGTCTCGCCGATAATCCATGCCAGACAGAAAATGTTCCTGGAAAAATAGGGGGTCTTAGCGACCGACCCTCGCGCCGCAAGAGAGTCCTCCTCGGACCATTGTGAAACTAACCGTTCCGAGAATGAAAGTACAGATTTCTCGCCGATGGCGGATCGAATTCCGGTTCAGGGGGCAGCCCAGTCCATGTCATCTGATGTCAAATGGAAATCTTTTAATCAGAACCTAGCCAGCTCTCACGTTCTGGGCTAGGATGCATACAGAGTCAAGACGCCCATCCAAGAGACTGGTGAAAGCGCCTGCAAAAAGCAAAACGGAAAGAAGAATACGAGACACGGATAAAGCAGGCCCTAGCAGTACTCAATGAAGTCTCGAATGACAATACTACTCCTCGCAACATCCGACGCGCCGCCAAAGGAGCCATGGACGCGCTCCAGGCACAGGGTCATACAATAGGCGTTCGCGCCTCAAACGCCATTTCAACGCTAGACGAGATTAGCCAAGACCCCAACATGCCGCCGTACACGCGGGTGAAACTGTGGAATGTCGCTAGCATTCTCGAAGCAGTAAGAGACTAGTCGCCTTCCCAATTCCTCCTTGGCAGCCACGACGAGCGCGTAGTGCCCAATTGCCGGGTTATGCCTGAAACCAGTTTTTGGACAAGTATTTATCGCCAATCGCCCCAATTGTGGCTTGCTTGGAGCGGGAACCCTGCAAGGAAACCGGCTTCTACCCTTCCTCATCGCCCTCATACTCCTAGCCTTCGCCCTCGGCTCTCTCCCAAAGACACAGCCTGGCGGATCACTGCTACTCAACTCGTACTGGCTGATCTACATAGTCTCGCTCGCACCCCTAGTCGGCCTAGGGCTCATGATTGCTCTTGTCATCCTTCTAGTCTACAACTCACGTCTCTTCTCGGACTCCCTTGGATACGGAATAGCGGGAAAGAGAAAACGGAGTAAAAAAGGGTCGATGCTCCTTCAGCTGATTATCGCTCTCGCCGCTTGGACGGTCGCCCTCCAAGTCCTCGTTGCCAGATGCAACGGAATTTTCTGCACGACACCCAAACTAGTCCCGGACAACTCTACCCAAATTGCTGGCGCAGTCCCAATGAATCAGACAACCAAGATCCCGCTGCTCGGAGCCGCAAACCAGATCGGTAACTTTGTCCAGACAAACTGGTTCTACGCAGCCTTCCTAGGTCTTTTAGTCGTAAGTTCTGTAATCGTTGTCCGAGGAATCATCATATCCTGGCAACAAACCAAGGCAGAACTTGCAGGCCTCATACCTGCGGCTCGGGCCGAGGCAATAACGTCGGTCGAGGACGCGTTTCGCATTCTCAAAGCTCAGCCCGAGTCTGATCCTCGGACAAGAATCATCAACTGTTACCAGCGCATGGTCCAAGCCGCCCAGCGCCTGGGCGCCAGTATCACTTTAGACCAGACCGCTAGAGAACTGGAAAAGGCGATAAGTGTGATGCTAATGATCAAAGGATCATCTCTTCGAGAACTTACAGATCTCTTCGAGGAAGCTCGCTACAGCCTTCATCCAATCACTGAGACCGACGCGAAACAGGCACAGGAGTGCTTGCTGAGAATTGCTGAAGAAATGAACATCACACTCAGCGTCTGAAAAATTGAAACGTAGCACTCTAACGCTTCTAGTCCTTGCCTCCGCCTTCTACCTCTTCCTTCTAACTGTCTTTCGAAATATCGTCCCAGAATCCGTGACCCCGTCTCTATCCCTGCTCGCGCTTCCCCTCGTTCTCTTAGCTTTGATCCTCACCATGGATCTTCGCCATCGCTCGACAGCTCCAACGGAGACGAGGGCCCAAGAGGTTTCCAGAACGTTGCGTGCCAGAGACGTTCAATCCCTCACCAGGCAAGTAGAGGTCGCGGGCAACGCAAGTCCGGCTTACTTCGAGACGATCCTACGAAACCGGCTTCGCGACCTCCTCGCTGAGAAGGTGAGTTTGGAAACCGGTATGGAAAAGGACTCTGTCAAGAAAGCTCTCGCGAACAATCAGCTCGGTCCGCGGCTTCTGAGAGATCCGGAAACATACGCGTTACTATATTACCCTCCACCGCGCAGCGCGGACTCGCGCCGCCAAATGCTACGAGAAATTATCGACCGAATAGAAGGCTGGAAGGCTTGAAGGTAGAGGATGCACGTGAGAAGTGCAGGCAGGTTGTAGACCAGGTCAAGAAAGTAATCGTTGGCAAAGAGCCTGTCCTGGAGAAGGTGATGCTTGCGATCCTGGCGAACTCTCACATTCTCTTCGAAGACTATCCTGGTCTCGCGAAGACCTTGCTGGCGCGAAGCTTCGCGATGAGTATGGGCTGTAACTTTTCCAGAATACAATTCACACCCGATCTTCTACCGTCGGATATCACCGGGACCTACGTGTACAATGTCAAGAACGGCGAGTTCGACCTCCGGCGAGGCCCGGTTTTCACGAACCTGTTGTTGGCTGATGAGATTAACAGGGCTCCGCCTAAGACTCAGGCTGCTCTCTTGGAGGCGATGCAGGAACGCCAGACAACCCTGGATGGGAAAACACACGTTCTCACCGATCCGTTCATTGTCATGGCGACCCAGAACCCTATCGAGTACGAAGGAGTCTATCCTCTGCCTGAGGCGCAGCTCGACAGGTTTCTCGTCCGTCTCCAGCTCGGATATCCGAACCGTGCTGAGGAGGTAGAGATTTTGAAGAGACGGATGCGACGGGGCCAGGAGGATGTTCAGCTTGACCCTGTTGCGAGCGCGGAGACGATTCTCGATCTCCAAAAGACAGTTGAGGGAATACACGTGGACGATGATGTTCTCGGATACGTGACTGATATTGTGCAATCGACAAGGGCTCAACGACAGGTCGAGGTTGGCGCGAGTCCCCGCGGATCCCTCGCGATATTCAAGCTTGCAAGGGCGAGAGCGGTTTTCCAGGGTCGAGACTATGTCATTCCGGATGATGTGAAAGAGGTGGCGTCACCAGCTCTTGTGCACCGGATGATCATGAAGGCAGAGTCCTGGGTCAAAGGCGTCAATCCTCGCCTTGTTGTAGACGAGATCTTGAAGACAGTCCCTGTTCCCAAGGCCAAGTGATCCTCCTAGGCCTTGTTCACCCGAAAGGTTAGCTTCTACTTTGCGCTAGCAGCGATCCTACTAGTTCTCGGGCTCCTTCTCGAAGACTTTCAGCTCGCCACCATGGTCCTCCCGCTCGCCTCACTGTTCTTCTTCGCAAACTTCTGGGGCCTGCCTGAAAAGGTAGAGCTGGAGACAAGCCACCGGGTCGATCCCGCGGACAGTTTTGGGAACGAGGACATAACCGTCGTGGTCAATGTCTCGAACAAGACCGGTACAGCGCTTGGAAACGTGGAGATCGAGGAGAATCTCCCGAGCATGATCAAACTGGAGAGAGGAACGAGTCGTGCGATGACGCAGCTGGATGCGGGTGAAAAGGCCGAGCTGCGTCTCTTGTTCCAGAGCCCGATCCGTGGACACTACGATATCGGACCTCTGGTCGCCAGGGTCAGGGATCCCTTCGGATTCTATCTTGTCGAACGGCAGTCGGAGGAAGAGGTTCTCTCCATAATGCCACGGCCGGAACTGATCAGGGGCGCGGAGCTGCGTCCTCGGCACCTGGGTCCCTGGCCAGGGATGATTCATGCGAGAATTCGGGGGCCTGGAACTGAGTTCTACAGCATGCGTGATTACGTGTCCGGAGACGATCCAAAGCGGATCAACTGGAAGGCATCAGCCAAGCAGGGTCACCTGGTCATTAACGAGATGGAGGCGGAGAGGGTTACTGATGTGATGATAGTTCTCGACACGGATGTCAGCTTCTACGAGAGCGCCGAGGCCGAGCTTTTCGAAAGGGGTGTCAGGGCCGCGGCTTCGATGGCAAGCTTGTTGCTGAAGCAGGGAAACCGAGTCGGACTGATACTCCAGGGAGAGGAGCGTGGAGTCATTCCACCTCGTTTCGGCAAGAGGCACGAGCGGAATATTCTCTTTCTTCTCGCAGCCGCGAAGCCCGGGGGAGCAATGCTCTCGACTAGCTACGTTATGACGTTGCTCGCTCACTTGATGTTGCCTGCTATGGCCCAGCTCGTAATCATCTCTCCATTGTTGGATTCCTCGCTCGTCGGCGGGATTCGTGGGCTTGCCGCGACAGGCTACAGTGTGCTGGTAGTTTCGCCTTCGCCGCGGCAGCCTGCGAGGTTTGAGTCTGAGCAGGAAGAGATCGCGTATCGTGTGTTGATGCTTGAACGATCCAATACCCTGCTGGCTTTGGAGAAGGTCTGTACGGTCGCCCAGTGGCCGGCAGGTGTTCCTCTTTCAACTGTTCTCCGGGAGGTAAAACGTCCACGGTTAACGGTTCGAGTCTAGCGCCGGGCACTAGGACCGCACTTCTGTTTGTCAGAATCCACTATTTGATCTTGGGTCCGTGGATCGTTCTCGGAGTTCCGTCCCAGGTGTTTCTGGGACTCGGACTTCCAATTATCCTGGTTGTCGTTGCTGTCGGATTGTCAGGGACGCTGGGAAGGAAACAGGTGCTTGGGATTCTAGCCTCTGTGGCGTTATTGGTGTTGCTTGTGGTGGGAAAGGTTGGAACAGATCTTACCAGGGCTCCGGCTCCAGATACTGCGGTTCTCTTGCTCGAGTTTGTCGCGATCATATTCTTCATGGAAGCCTCAAGAGTTGTCCTGTCCTATGACAAGGAGGCAGGCGAGCTTGCGGGGAAAACGGATGACATGTCGCAAGCCGCCAGGGAAAGACTGAGGATATGGGTCACGGGCCAGCTGCTCAGGCAAGCACGACTCATCGCTGGAGCACTAGGACTCTCACTGATCCTACTGGTCTTGGGAGGATTCACCAGCGTATCGATCAACCAGCTATCGTTTTCAGCAGTCCTTGTCTTGCTCGTGGTCGGAGCTCTTCTCTTCCTCATAACACAGAGACGCGAACCAGAGACGCGCTCGGTCCGGCTCGCTTAGAGCCTAGGCGGACGTTATCGTCAAAAGACGGAACCTGTGATTTTTACTTTCGCAGGGGTCCGAAGAGAGGACTCTTGCGACGCGAGGTCGAGTCGCTAAGACCCCCTATTTTCCAGAAACCATTTCCTGTCTGGCAGTGATAATGGGCGAGACAGGCGATTCCGGGCGCAATTCTGGCTTCGGATGGACTTGGAAAGAAGCGGACAATTCCGAACGAATCTCGGGAGAGTTCGTGGAGTCTTTCCAGATTCGAGAACAGGGCTGATAATAGGCGAATCCCAGCAGTTTTTGAAGAGTCTGTGCCTGTGAAGGGGTGGAGGAGATGTCCAAGCGGCAGTTCACGGTAAAGCTGGAGGGCTTGCGCGAAGCCCGTGTTCTGGAAGATGCTATTAGTACGTTAATCCTGCCCATTGTCTTGTGAAAGAGCAGAGCCTCAAACAGGCCTTCGAATACATCCAAGAAAACAAAGAACCATTCCTCCGAGACTTCCGCACACTCCTACGACAACCAAGCGTATCCGCCCAAGGAAAAGGCATCGCGGACTGTGCCCGGATCGTCAAGAAAAACATGGACGCGGCCGGGATAAAGACTCAGATTCTCCCGGAGAAAAACGGTAACCCGATCGTCTACGGAGAGGTAAAATCAAAATCTTCCGGCAAAACCTTGCTAGTCTACGGCCACTACGACGTCCAACCTGTTGAGCCGTTGGAAGAATGGGATTCCGGACCCTTCGATGCGAAATTGGAAGGCCGGAAGATCATATCGAGGGGTGCGGCCGACAGCAAGAACAACGTCATCAGCTGCATCAAAGCCACAGAGAGCTTTCTGAAAGCAACCAGTGATGCACCGCTCAATCTGAAATTTCTATTCGAAGGAGAAGAAGAAATCGGCAGCCCACACCTGCCCGGATTTATTGACGAGAACAAAGAGCGACTGAAGGCTGATAGTGTCGTTTGTTACGATGGAGATTTCGACGAGACAGGCCGCCCAAAGATCAGCCTAGGCGTCAAAGGACTCCTCTATGTCGAACTAAGGTGCAAGAAAGCTAGAGAAGATCTCCACTCATCCTACGCCCCACTAGTCGACAACCC
>WNGG01000245.1_pt2 | contig 10780 bp, 9 predicted proteins | sample 5400661 | NCBI WGS metagenome assembly WNGG01 (sample SAMN13153372, study PRJNA577476) | soil metagenome | isolation source: 100 cm soil or saprolite under Garry oak tree replicate 1 | place: USA:California | collected 2016-06-15
GGTCGGCGGCTTGCCGGGGTCGGCGGCTTGCCGGGGTCGGCGGCTTGCCGGGGTCGGCGGCTTGCCGGGGTCGGCGGCTTGCCGGGGTCGGCGGCTGCGCGTTGCGGCCGGTTGGCCGTTGCGGCGGCCCGCCGGGTGAGGTGGCTGGCCGGCTAGCGAACCCGCTCGGTGCCGACGCCCGCCGCACCCACATCGGTGCTGTCGGCGAGGTTCCCAGGCGCGGGGACCCCACCGATGGCTGCCCAGGCGGCCAGCCGCGCTGAGGCCTGCCCGGGCAGTTCCCCGGCGGCCCAGCCTGCCAGTTCGGCGGCGATGGTCTCCGTGGCCACGGCCGACCTGGCGGTCCTGGTGTTCTGGCGCGGCGTGGTGGTGAGGATGCTGCCCGCTGGCTGCGCGGCGAGGAAGTCGGCGGTGGCTCCCCGGCCGCCCGGCGCACCAAGGGGATCCGGGCCGAAGTCACCGTCCAGGCCCGGGCGGGCATCCCGCGCCTGGACGGAGTCCGCCGCGCCGCCAGCGTCCCGTGGCGAGCCAGCGTCCCGGGCCGGGCCGGTTTGCCGCGTGGTCTCGTCCCGCGTGATCCCGTCCCGTGTGGCACCGTCTTGTGCGGCGCCTTCCCATGCGCTGCCGCTCCGTGCGGTGCCACCGAGCGGGCCTGCCGCGTCGCCCCGGGCCGCGTCGCCCCGGGCCGCGTCCCCCGCTTGACGGCCGGCATCCATGTGGCCCTGGCCGCCGCCGGACCCGCCGCGCCCGATGTCCCACAGTTGGTCCAGGCCGGCCCGATCGCTGCGGCCGGGCGCCGCGCCGGGATCCCGGCCGTAACCGGTGGTGCCGCCGGCCTCGGTGCGCACGGGGCCGGTGTCCCAGGACTCGTCCTCGGACGCCACATCGCTCCAGCCCTCGCCGTCCGGGTAGTCCCGGTCGGCGTCGTCCCCGGCGTAGTCCAGATCCGCGTCGTCGGTGTAGTCGAAGCCGGGGTCGGTGTCCGCCCAGCCGACATCCCCGGTGCCCAGCCCGGTAGCGTCAGCTGCGAACGCTGGGGCGGCCGCCAGGTAGCCAGAATCGACGCCCGCCTGGTCCTCCCGCCCGGGCTGCGGGGCGCGGTCCGCGGCGGTTTCCCCGGCGAGACCTGGACCGGCCAGGCCGAGACCGGCCAGGCCGGCATCGGCGGCCCTGGCGTCGGCATGGCCCGTGTCGGCATGGCCCGTGTCGGCATGGCCCGTGTCGGCATGGCCCGTATCCGTGTGGGTCATGTCGGCGTGGCCCGTGTCGGCATGGCCCGTATCGGGGTGGCCGGCGTCCGCGTGCCCGTTCCGGCCAACCGGCTCGGCGCTGGGCTCGGCACCGCGGACCGGGTCCCGGCCCAGGTCTCGTGACTCGTCGTGGCCGCGGTTCGCCGCCGCACCGCGGGCCCGGCCGGTGCCCCGGCCACGGGCGGCATCGCGAGCGCGCTCCCGGCTGGCCTTGGTGACGTCATACAGGCTCTTGGGCTGGGCGGTGCGGCCCGCAGAGGCGGCGTCACGGCCCGCAGAGGCGGCCTCGCTGTCAGCGGTACCGGCTGCCGCGGTGTCGTCTACCTGGAAGCCGTCCACGGGGGCGTCCTGCACGGGGATGGCGTCCACCATGGTGATGTCGGCGGGGATGGCGTCCACGGTGGTGACGTCCGCGGTGCCGCTGCCACTCTCCGGGTTACCCGGAGCACGGTTTCCTGGCGCACGGTCTCCTGGAGCGCGGTTGCCCGGAGCGGGGCTGCCCGGAGCGGAGTCGTCCATTGTCGGGACGTCCGCGGCGCCCGCTTCACGGTCCGCCCACGATGCGCCCGCCGTGTGGGCCGGCCATGCCGCGTCGGACGGCCATGCCGCCCCGGCGGGGAATCTGCCCCCGGGGGGCCCGGCGTTCCCGTGCTCGGTGGCGCTCAGTTCGCCGGTGGCGCTCGCATGCTCGGCGGCGTCCTGGCTGGCGTTGTCCGCATTGCCGATGGCATCCATGTGAGCGGCGGGGTTCGCCCGACCGGTGGCGTCCGGGTGGCCAGCCGTGTCCGGATGGCCTGCGCCGTTCGCGTGGCCGGCGTTGTCAGCGTGACCAACGGCGTCCGAGCGGCCGGCGTTGTCCAGGTAGCTGGCGCTGTCCGGGCGGTCGGCGTCGCCCGGGTGCCCGGCGTTGCCCGGGCGGCCGGCGTTGCCCGGGTGCCCGGCGTTGCCCTGGTGCCCGGCCGCGTATGCCTGGCCGGTGGCGTCCGGGTGGGCCGCGTCGCTCGCATGGCCAGCGACGTCTTGGTATCCAGTGGCGTCCTGGTCGCCGGCCGCGCCGGCCTGACCGGCCGCGTTCGGATGACTAGGGCCGTTCGGGTGGCCAGCGTTGCCTGAACGGCGGGCGGCGTCCGGCTGGCCGGTGATGTCCGGCTGGGCGGCACCGTTCGGATGGCCTGCGACGTCTTGATGACCGGTGGCGTCCGGGTGGCCAGCGTTGCCTGAACGGCGGACGGCGTCCGGCTGGCCGGTGATGTTCGGCTGGGCGGCACCGTTCGGGTGGCCTGCGACGTCTTGATGACCGGTGGCGTCCGGGTAGCCGGCGGCGTCCGTGCGGGCCGCCTCGGCCTGGTCGGTGCGCCCTGCTTGGTCGGTGCGCCGTGCCTCGGCCTGTGGCTCCCGCGCCCCGGCCGGTCCCGGCCGCTGGCGGCTGGCCACGCGCCGCTCCCGCCGGCTGGGCCTGCCCAGCTCGGCGCGGCGCCCCCGGCGCTGGTCGCCAGCCCGGCCGGCGCTGCCCCGCGTCTCGTCCTGGCGGCGCAGGCCGCCGGCACCGTTCTCCCGGCCCGCTTCCTCGGCCGGTGACATGCCGTCCCGGTAGTGGAGCTGATCGCTGTCGAGATCATCGGCGATGCCACCCGGGCCAGCCACATCTCCCGGACCAGCCGCGCTACCTCGGCCAGCCGCGCTGGCCCTTCCGCCCGGGCCAGCTCTGCCCGCCGTGCCGCCCGGGCCCGGCGGGGTGTCCTGGCTCGGCCGCTGCCGGGGCCGCTCTTCCCGCCGCGCGCGCTCCGCCCCTGACGTCGACCCCGAACACCACGCGCGGGCGGCCCCATGGCTCCTCTATGGAGTAACCGACGTAGCTGGACACCGGTGGCATGGGGTCCGCCGACAGGCCATGCATCGCGCGCCAGCGTTCCCAAGCGCGCTCCAGCGCGACCGCAGCCCGCTGTGCGCGGGTGACCAAATCCGGATCACGCATCTGGGATCCTCCCCTGAACGGCGGTGCCGCGTTCCGCGACCTGCGGAACCCGTGCGGCGCCGCCAACTCCGGGCACGCGCCGCAGCGCCTGCCGTCATCTGTGGCCCCGGGCAGAGTCGTCACACGGAGTGTGTGAAACCTGACTGTGGGTGCTCGCGGCCTAGTATTGCCGACCCTCGTGCGATGCACCCGTGATTACCAAAAGTTGTCTTCCGATTACCCGAAGCAATCAGGCGTTTCGGGCATTCCCTGGCGCAAGGCGCCTACCTGGCAGTTCAGGCTTCTTCCCCGCAGGTCCGGATTCTTCCCCGCCCGGCATGTCTCCTCATCACGGCGGCCCGGTCCCGCTGCCCGGCAGCTGGTGCGCCGCTCACGGCCCGGGGGCCGGGGCCGTCCTCCGCCTGATGTCACGGGGCGACCGGAGCGACCCCGGCGACGTCTGACCGGCCCAACCGCTGGTGCGATGGAACCCGCGAAATGGCGCCCCCAACGCGGCTGATGACCGCCGGGGCCGACCCCCCTCAGTGCTACTGCTTGCCGACTGCATGGCAGTCCGGGTGCGGTACGCCTCACATGGATGGCCGGGGACAGTCGCGGGTCCGGCCGCCGCGGCGTACCGCGCACGAACGGGACTACTCCGAGCGCGGCTGCGGGATGCCCGCCAGCAGCGCGCGGACCTCCGTCTCCCGGTAGCGGCGGTGGCCGCCCAGGGTACGAATGGACGTGAGCTTGCCGGCCTTCGCCCACCGCGTGACGGTCTTAGGATCCACGCGGAACATCGTGGCAACCTCGGCCGGCGTCAGAAGCGGTTCAGCTTCGGGTGTGCGTGCAGACATGTGTACGGCCTCTCCTCCTGGACCAGTACTGCGATCCTGCGTTTGTAGCTTCCTGGCTCCGGGTGGAGCCTGCCGTGGATGTCCTATATGGCCCACTGAGACCATATTGCCATCACCAGCGGTGACAAGTCGACCACCGGGAGCAAAGATTCTGCGACAGGTGTCCCCGTTGATCCACTGATCTGAGTCACGCTGCGTGATTCTAGCGATACGTATAGTTGCGACGGTGGAGATTCGGAAAAGTCATCTCGTGCCGCTCAGGACGCCTGTTCGAGCGCCTCCAGAGCCCGCCAGCGGCGCACGAATCGCTGATACATGGCGGACGCGAATTCGACCTCTCCCGCCGCCACGGCACTGATCGAGGCGGACACCTCGGCCACGGACTGATCGGAACAGAGCGCGCCGTCGTCGAGCAGGTGCACCAGCCCGCCGTAGTCGAGCTCCACCAGCGAGTGCGGATGGAACTCCTCGAGCCAGGCACCGACCTCCCTGAGCTCGGCCAGCAACGCCGCCGGGTCACCGCCCCACGGTGCCGCGGAACGGGGGCTCCTGGCCGGGCGGATCACCCCCAGTGCCTTGGCCACCCGGGTGCGCGCCTGGCTCATCGCGGTCGCGTAGACGAGCGTGCGCGTCCCCGCGGCGGTGGCCCTGCCCCCCTCGCCCGGCTCGCTGGACGCGCCGAGCACCAGCCAGCGCTCGTCCGCGGCGAACGGGACGAACCAGGCGAACGGCACCGACCAGGTACTCGCCTGGATGTACACCCGCGGCGAGTACTCCTGGCTGCGCCAGCGCGCGAACTCACGCACGGCCGCGTCGGCGTGGTGGGCGGAGAACGCGGCCCTGGTCAGCGACGGCGCGGCGGTGCGGAGCCGGGACAGCACCAGCCAGGACCGCAGCCTGGTCTGCCACGGGCAGATGTAGGTGGTGCCCTCCGACCACCGTACGTAGGCATGGTCGCTTTCCCGCTCGGGAGCGGGCCGCGGCGGGAACGCGATCGCCCTGGCCAGCGACTCCGCCTGCTCCGCGGCGAGCGCTCCGGCGCGGCGCGGCCGGCCCGCCGATGCCGCGTACTCGGCCCAGCGCGGGCCTTCGGCGCCGGAGAATGCCGAGAGGGGTTCGTATACACGCAGGTATGCGGCGTAGGGAAGCACCCAGGAATCCTGGCACGCAGTCATCGCGGGATACCGACACGACACGTAACGAGATCATCACCGGGCCCTGGATGTTGCCTGGGTACGCCCCAGGGGCGCTCCCCCGGCTCCCGCTACGGCACGGGGATGGGGTTCGCGGTAGCCGCCCCGCCGAGCAGTGACAGGCCGTAGGCATCCTCGATCCCGGCGAGCACCGAGTAGTGGGAGTAACCGGTGCCGTCGGACCCGGGCGTGACGGCGGGGCCGGTCTCGAGCGCGTACATCGGGCCGAGGGTGGCCGCGCAGCATTCGTCGAACGTGATGAACACCGTTGCCCCGGCGGCGGTGAGGTTCGGCACGATCTGGGACAGCCACTGGTCCGAGCGCCGTTCCAGCGCGTCGGAGCCCTTGAGGCAGTTGACGAACCCGGTGCTGGCAAGCTGGGTAGCGGTCAGGCCATGCATGTCATCGCAGGTGTTCGGGGTGATGAAGCTGACCGCGGGCAGGCTGGCGTAGTTGAGCGCGGAAAGCGGCTGCACCAGCTGGCATTCGGCACTGCCGTAGACCGTGCCGAACGTTATGCCGGGGTCGTGCCGGAGCAGGTACTGCCCGCCGGTCGCCGGGTCGTTGTAGGTGACGCGCGGGGAGCATGCCGACGGCATGCCCTCCTCGAGGATCCCCCAGGACACCCCCGCCTGGGTGAGCTGGTCCCAGACCGACGGGCCCGCGAACTCACCCGGGTGCACCGCATCCGAGGTGGCCTGGGTGAACCCTGAGGCCATGCCGAGGTAGTTGGGCAGGCTCGGGTGGCCCAGCGCGGCGTAGTGCGGGAAGTCCAGGCTGGTGCCGCCGCGCCACAGGCTGTTCAGGTACGGCATGTCCGTCTGGTCGTTCAGCACCGGATGCAGGCCGTGGTTCTCCATCATGATGATCACGAACGGGGCCGGGGCCGCACGGGCCCTCGGAGCGTGCCGGACCGCCATGCTGCGCGCGGCCGGCCCGGTGCGCGCGGCCGGCCCGGTGCGCGCGGCCGGGGCCACCGGCGCGGCCAGGACGACCCCGCCCGAGGCGGCGGTAGCGGTGGCCGGAACAGCGGCACCCAGCGCGGTCAGCAACGCGGCCGCTGCGGCGATCGTGCCCGCCAGCCTGGCCCGGGACCTATTCATATGGTTGCACCCCCTGCACCTCATTTTGCCCGTCATCGGGCGCGGGCCGCCACAGGCAGTGGGCATACGCTTATCGCGAGTCCGCGTCAGCGAGGACGCGGCACGTCGCCGGGAGAGTCACCACAGTGACGAACGTCTTCGCGAGCAACCCCCGTGGCAGCGCGCCCGCCTACCCCCAGGACGCGCCCGCACCCACCTCCACCGCGCGCGGCGGGCACGAGCAGGTCGTGTTCTGCCAGGACCCGCAGACCGGGCTGCGGGCGATCATCGCCATCTACTCCACCGTGCTCGGCCCGTCCCTCGGCGGCACGCGTTTCTTCCCCTACCCGTCGGAGGACGCCGCCCTGGCCGACGTGCTGAACCTGTCCCGCGCGATGGCATACAAGAACGCCCTGGCCAACCTCGACCTCGGTGGCGGCAAGGCGGTGATCATCGGGGACCCGGCCCGGCTGAAGACCGAGGCCCTGCTGCGGGCCTACGGCCGGTTCGTGGAGTCGCTCGGCGGGCGGTACGTGACCGCGTGCGACATCGGCACCTACAGCGAGGACATGGATCTGGTGGCCCGCGAGTGCCATTACGTCACCGGGCGGACGGTGCTGAACGGCGGTGGCGGGGACTCGTCGATCCTGACCGCGATCGGGGTGTTCCACGGGATGCGGGCCGCCGCGGAGCACACCTGGGGCTCGGACAGCCTGGAGGACCGCCTGGTCGGCGTCGAAGGGGTGGGCAAGGTGGGCCACCGCCTGGTCGGTCACCTGATCGAGGCGGGTGCCAGGGTTGTGGTCTGCGACGTCAACGCCGCCGCGGTCCAGCGGGTGCTGGCGGTTCATCCGGGCGTGCAGGCCGTCGGCGGGCAGGCCGAACTGCTCGCCCGCCCGCTCGACGTCTACGCGCCGTGCGCGATGGGCGGCGCGCTCACCGACGAGTCCGTGGCGGTGCTGCCCGCCCGCATCGTCTGCGGCGCCGCCAACAACCAGCTCGCGCATGCCGGACTGGAAAAGGTGCTCGCCGACCGCGACATCCTCTACGCCCCGGACTACCTGGTCAACGCCGGCGGGGTCATCCAGGTCGCGGACGAGCTGGCCGGTTTCAACTTCGAACGCGCCAGCGCCCGGGCCGAGAAGATCTACGTCACGGCCAAGAAGATCTTCGCGCTGGCGGACGAGGAGGGCGTGCCGCCCGCCGTGGCCGCCGACCGGCTGGCCGAGCGCCGGATGGCCGAGATCGGCCGGCTCCGGGGCATCTGGCTGCCTTCCTGAGCCGGCGCAGAAACCCAGCAGTGCGCCCTGGGAAGCGCTCGCGGCGCAAAGCAGGTACCGTAATAGATGCATGCGGGCTCGAACGCGCGCGTCGCGCTCCAGGCGCTGGAGAAGCGACGCGCCGCACCATGTGCACGACGCCCTATTGCTCAGTGCAGGGAACAGGGGCCTAGGCAGGCCCCGGCATGTTCGAGGGGGTCGAGCCAATGGGGCGCGGCCGAGCCAAGGCCAAGCAGGTAAAGGTGGCACGCCAGCTCAAGTACAACAGCGGCGGCACTGACCTTGACCGGCTGCGGACCGAGCTGGGCGTCGGCGAAGAAAGCGTGCGGGACAACAACGACCACGCATCTTCCGAGCTAGCCGATCGCTACAGCGACTTCGACGACGACGAAGACGAAGACGTAGCGGACTAGATTCCTGCGCTCCGATAGGCGCCGACGAGACGGACGTCTTCAGCATCCGAGATGACCTGGCCTGCGTGCCAGGCGGGTACCCCGCGATCCGTTAGCAGGCGCAGGGCACGGTCGGCGTCGTCCGCCGCTACCACGGCGAGCATGCCGGCGCCCATGTTGAACACCCGCTCCATCTCCTCCTGGCCGATGCCGCCGTGGCCCGCGATGAACGGGAACACGGCGGACGGGGACCAGGTGCCGCGCTCCACGACGGCACCCGTGCCCGGTGGCAGCACCCTGGCCAGGTTGGCGGCCAGGCCGCCGCCGGTCACGTGCGCGAACGCGTGCACGTCGCGGTCCGCGGCCAGGGCCAGGCAGTCCCTGGCGTAGATCGTGGTCGGCGTCAGCAGCTCCTCGCCCAGCGGCTTGCCGAGCTCGGGCGGCTCGGCGTCCAGGGCCAGGCCCGCCGCCCCGATCACCCGCCGGACCAGCGAGTATCCGTTGGCGTGCAGCCCGGACGAGGCCAGGGCGAGGATCGCGTCGCCGGCCCGGACCCGGTCCGGGCCCAGCAGGGCGTCCGCCTCCACGACGCCGGTCGCCGCGCCCGCCAGGTCGAAGTCGCCGGGGCCCAGATGCCCCGGGTGCTCGGCGGTCTCCCCGCCGAGCAGGGCGCAGCCGGCCAGCTCACAGCCCCGGGCCACGCCCCGAACGACCTCGGCGGCCCGTTCGGCCACCAGGGTGCCGAACACCACGTAGTCGGTCAGGAACAGCGGCTCGGCGCCGCAGGTGACCAGGTCGTCCACCACCATCGCGACCAGGTCCAGCCCGATCGTGCCGTACCGGCCAAGCCGCTGGGCGATAACCACCTTGGTGCCCACCCCGTCGGTGGCCGTGGCCAGCAGCGGGCGCCGGTAGCCGGTCAGCCGGGAGGCGTCAAACAGGCCGGCGAACCCGCCGATCCCGCCGACCACCTCGGGGCCCGAGGTCCGCGCGATCGCGTCGCGCATCAGGGCCACCGCGCGGTCCCCCGCCTCGATGCTCACCCCGGCGGCCTGGTAGTCCAGCGGGCCTGTCACGATCGCACCCCGGCAGCGGCCGCCTCTTCCAGCACGTGCTTGCCGCGCTCGGCCTCGGCGACCGGAACCGGGTAGTCGCCGTCGAAGCAGGCCCGGCACAGGCGGTCCGCGGGCACGGTGCTCGCCTCGACCAGGGCCGCCAGGGAGATGAACCCGAGCGAGTCGGCCCCGATCGACTCGCGGATCTGGTCCACCGCGAGGCCGCCGGCGATCAGTTCGGCCCGGGTGGCGAAGTCGATCCCGTAGAAGCAGGGCCACTGCACCGGGGGGCTGGAGATCCGCACGTGCACCTGGGCGGCGCCGGCCTCGCGCAGCATCACGACGATGGCGCGCTGGGTGCTGCCGCGCACGATCGAGTCGTCCACCACGACGATCCGCCGGCCGGCGATCACGTCCCGCAGCGGGTTCAGCTTCAGCCGGATGCCCCGCTCGCGGATCGTCTGGCTCGGCTGGATGAACGTGCGGCCCACGTAGGAGTTCTTCACCAGCCCCTGCCCGTAGGGGATGCCGCTGGCCTGGGCGTAACCGATCGCGGCCGGGGTCCCCGACTCCGGCACCGGGATGACCAGGTCGGCCTCGGCCGGGTGCTCGGTGGCGAGACGGCGGCCCACCTCCACCCGCACCGCGTGCACGCCCCGGCCGGCGATGGTGGTGTCCGGGCGGGCCAGGTACACGTACTCGAACAGGCAGCCTCGTGGCTGCGCCGGGGCGAAGGTGGCCGAGGTGACCCCACTGTCATCGATCGAGACCAGTTCGCCCGGCTCCACCTCGCGGACGAACTGGGCGCCGACGATGTCCAGGGCCGCCGTTTCGCTGGCCACCACCCAGCCACGGGCGAGCCGGCCGAGCACCAGCGGCCGGAAGCCCTGCGGATCCCGTGCCGCGTACAGGGTGCGCTCGTCGGCGAAGACCAGCGAGTACGCCCCGCGCACCAGCGGCAGCGTGGCCAGCGCGGCCTCGGCCAGGGTGGCGTGGGCCGGATCGGCGAACAACGCGGTCAGCACGTCGGTGTCGGACGTGCCGGTCAGCCCCGGAAGCCCGTCGGCGGGGGCAGCCAGGGCGGCAAGCTCCAGCGTATTTATCAAATTCCCGTTGTGGCCGAGGGCAACGCCGCCGGCCGGCGTGGGCCGGAACGTCGGCTGGGCGTTCTTCCACACCGACGCCCCGCTCGTGGAGTAGCGGCAGTGCCCGACCGCGATGTGGCCGTGCAAGGAGCTCAGCACGCGCTCGTCGAACACCTGGGCCACCAGGCCCATGTCCTTGTAGACGACGATCCGCACGCCGTCGCTGACGGCGATGCCGGCCGACTCCTGGCCGCGGTGCTGCAACGCGTAGAGGCCGTAGTAGGCGAGCTTGGCGACGTCCTCACCTTCCGACCAGACGCCGAATACGCCGCATGCGTCCCGAGGAGGCTGATCCCCCGGATCCAAGTCGCCGGAGAGTCGGCCGTCGGGCTTGACCACCCGGTCAGTCTAATGACCGGCGCCGCGTTCTCCCGACGAAAGCAGCGGTAGGTACGCGGTCAGGTCGGCGCGGACCCCGCTGGCCCGCACCGCGCCGGACGCCACCGCGTCGGCCCACTCCGTCTGCCCGGCCGCCAGCCGGACCCAGGTCACCGGGTCCATCTCCACCAGGTTGGGCGGCGTGCCCCGGGTGTGCCGGGGGCCCTCGACGCACTGGACCGCCGCGTACGGCG
>WNGG01009231.1_pt1 | contig 10780 bp, 7 predicted proteins | sample 5400661 | NCBI WGS metagenome assembly WNGG01 (sample SAMN13153372, study PRJNA577476) | soil metagenome | isolation source: 100 cm soil or saprolite under Garry oak tree replicate 1 | place: USA:California | collected 2016-06-15
TGGATCCCATGAGCGTCAGGGCCTACTGTCGGCTCCCCATCGCCGTCGCGGCAGCCGTCGCGCTTCTCGCGCCGGCTCCGAGCTTCGCCGCCGAGAACCAGCAGGACGGCAGACCGCTCTACGGTTCCGTCTCCCGCTACTCGGAGGCCGTCTCGCCGGTGCGAGAGGACCTCGCGGCGGTCGTCGCGCGAGGGACACGCGGGCGAGGGGGCCCCGTCTCTCGCGACGCCCTCGAGTCCATGGCGGGGGTGACGCCGGGGCCGGACCTCCAGTTCGACACCATCGCTTACTGCAACCTGAACCGGCCGGACAGCGCCATCGCCGCGGGACCGGCGCATCTGGTGACGGCCGTGAACTTCTGCCTGCAGGTCCAGGATCTGGACGCGCAGAACCCGACCCTGGTGGGCCTCGCCGGGTTCTTCCCCGGTGACCCGACCGGATCGATCGGGGACCCGCGGCTGATCTACGACCAGGCGAGCGGCCGGTTCATCCTCGGCGCGCTCGGCTTCGACTATCCAGGCCAGCGGTCGTACGCGGACGTCGCGGTTTCGGCCACCTCCGACCCGAACGGTCCCTGGAACAAGTACTCCTTCAACGTGGTGCGCAACGGTCCCAGCGGGCTCGAGCAGATGGATTTCGACAGCCTCGGTGTGGACGGACAGGCCATCTACCTCACCGCCCGGACGCGCGACTTCGCCACGGTCAGCTTCCAGGGAAACAGGATGCTCATCCTGGACAAGGCCCAGGCAATGGCGGGCGGCGCGCTGACACCGATCATCGTCGACGATCTTCAATTGCCGGCGCCCTTCGCCGGTCCCGCCGAGATCGTGAAGCCGGTCGAGCCGATGGATCCGGTGACCCCGACGACGTTGTCCTATTTCCTGACCACCGCGGGGAACAGCGACGTCGCGCTGTACAGCGTATCGGATCCGCTGGGAACGTCTGGCGGGCCCACCTTCACCGGGACGGCGATCCCGATCCCCGCCTGGGCCAACGCCGGGGCCGCGCCGCAGCCGGGCGGCCCGCCGGTTCTGCAACAGCAGGCGGGATGGCCGCTGCACAAGACGACGATCCGGAACGGGCTCATCTGGTCCTGTCAGTCGCCCTCGGCTACCGGGATTCCCGGGGACCGCGCGGGGGTGGTGGTCTACAAGTTCGACCCGGCGACGGCGGCGCTGGTGGAGGTCCACACGATCTCCGACCCGTCGCTCTGGTTCTATCTGCCGGCCGTGGTCCCCGACGTTTCGGGCAACGCGGTGGTGACGTTCGCGGCCTCGGACGCGGGTCATTTCGCGTCCATCTACCACGCCCGCTACGACGTGGGAACGGGCACCTTCGATTCGCCGATCCTGACGGCCCCGGGCGCGAGCTCCTTCAGCTCGAAGGACCCGCAGAGCGGCGAGGCCTGGGGCGACTACTCGGACGCGGCGCCGGACGTCGCCAGCGGCGGCCGGGCGGTGTGGATCCACGGCGAGCTGCCGGTCACGCGCACCACCTGGAAGATGCACGCGGCGCGGATCCCGTCGACGCTGCGGCCCATCATCGGGGTGAGCGCCACCAGCCTCCAGTACGGCACGCTCTGCCCGGGCGAGACCAAGGATCTGGTCCTGCAGGTCCTCAACACCGGCAGCGCGGACTTGCACGTGAGCAGCATCGCGCGCATCTCGGGCAGCGCGCAGTTCGCGCTCGTCCCCGGTCCGGTCATTCCCACCACCATCTCCGCCGGCTCGCACGTTGACTACACGATCCGGTTCACGCCGCTGCTGCCGGTCGGCTCGAGGACGGCGACGTTCCGGATCGCGAGCGACGACCCGCTCACTCCGACGTTAGATGTCCAGGCGACGGGGACGCTGGAGGCCCCGGCGGTCCACCTCAGCCCGTGTCCGCTCGATTTCGGCGTCGTCTGTCAGGAGAACGGGGCGGAACATTTCCGGACCTTGCAGGTCTGCAACGGGAGCAGCCGCTGTCCGCTGGCGGTCTCGGGGATCGCCGTGTCCGGGTCGGATTTCCAGGTGCTGGGGCCGGCGGTGTTCGGCGTGGCCCCGGGAACCTGCACCGGCGTCACCGTGCAGTTCACGCCGTCCTCGGCGGGCATGAAGAGCACGACGCTCACGGTCACGAGCGACGACCCCGACGGCCCGGCGACATGTCAGTTGAAGGGAGCGACGCCGACCGCGTCGATCGACGTGCCGCCGGACGTGGCCTTCCCGCCTACCGTCATCCAGGGCGTCGGGGCCTGTCAGTCCCGCCAGCCGTTCCCGATCTCGAACACGGGTCAGTGCAACCTGACGGTCAACGGGATCGCCCTCGGCGGCGCCGGCGCGGGCGACGACAAGCTCATCGGGCTGCCGTCGTTCCCGATCGTGCTGCAACCGGGACACGTCGTGGGCGAAGGGGACTTCCAGCTCGGGTTCGCGCCGACGGTCGTGGACCGTGACCGCCAGGCGACCCTGAGCGTCACCTACGTCAGCGACGCCGTGTCGGGCGCCACCGCGAGCGCCGCGCGCGCTCTCTGCGGCGAAGGAGTGTACACGGGCGCCCGCGTGCTGGTGACCTCCGGCGGCGTCCCCCTGGCGAGCGTGGACAAGCTGATGCTCAAGCGCGTCAACTCGAACCGGAACAAGGACCGCGTGGACACCGTCGACGTCGTCCAGGACGCTCCGCTCCAGTCGGTCACACCCGCATCCCCGTGCGCGAGCTTCCAGTTCCACCGGGAGTACGGGACGGTCTCCAACCCGATCCAGCTCCTGCCGGGCTCTTACCTGGTGACGGTCAACACGAAGATCGCGGGGAAGATGAAGAGCAAGACGGTCGCCTTCGACGTCGACACCTGCGGCTTCGACCCGACGATCGTGGTGGATTTTTAGAAGGTGCGGATGGTGGCCTAGAACAACTTCGAGAGTTCCGGGCGCTTCAGAACGACCTCGCGGACGACGCCCGCCCAGTCCGCGCGGCCTTCGGGGGCCAGCACCTCGTGCGGCACCTTCATCTCGGCGAGCAGCGTCTCGACCAGCTCGTCGATCGAGCGCATGAAGAACTCGTCGGTGTCCCGCACGCCGTCCGCGGAAGCCGCGCCCGACATCGGCACCTTGAACAGGAGGTCGTACGTCTTCATCCAGTGGGCCACGAAGCGCTCGATCGCCTTCTGCCGGCCGCAAGCGAGCACCATATAGGCGTAGTTGTCGAGCACGCTGCGGTCGCAGACCACGACCTGGTGATGGGCGGCGGAGCGGATCTCTTCGGCCACCTGCGTCATGAGGATCCAGGTCTGGGCGTCGAGCGAGGTCTTCCGGTTGATGGGCAGGGGCGAGAGGCGGGCCACCTCCTTGACGATGTCGACGTGGACGCCGTGACGCTTGAGCGCGCCGGCCAGCTCGTAGCACAGGGTGGTCTTGCCCACCCCGTGGGTGCCGATGAAGGCGGTTTTCATTCGGCTCTCAGGGCCGTGCGATAGATGAGGTAGGTCAGACCCAGGAAGAGCGCGAACCCGATCACGTCCGCCGTGCCGCTGCCGACGAGGCCCTGGAACCACTGGCCGGGCGCGCCCAGGAGCCCGGCCACCCTCTCCACGCGCGGATCGGGCCAGCCGAGGAAGGAGCTCAGCAGGCCCATGATCGAGCCCCCCGCCACGAGGCCCGAGCTGTACAGGACTCCCGGACCCGCGTCGGATTCCGCCTCGCGGCCGCGCCGCCAGTCGACGAGCTTGCGGGCCAGGCCGCCGAGAAACACCGGCGTGGTCGTCTCCAGGGGCAAGTACACCCCGACGGCGAAGGCCAGGGCGGGCACGCCGATGATCTCCATCAGGATCGAGCTGAACACGCCGATCAAGACCAGGCCCCAGGGAAGCTGCTGGGTGAGGATCCCCTTGATGACCAGGCTCATCAGCGTCGCCTGCGGCGCGGGCGCGCTCTCCGACCCGATCCCCTCCTGCACGCGGTAGCGCACCTGACCGGCCTCGGTCGCCAGGTAGCGCCCGTCGGGTATGCCCTCCATCCCGCCCACGCGCACCACCCGGTACGTCTGGCCGTCGGGACCCGGCATCGTCTCGGCGCTCGAGGAGGCGGGAACGACGACAGCGTAGTTGGCCTCCTGAATGCGGCTGTTGCCCTTGTTGATGAGCTGCAGCGTGCCCCCGATGACGACGACGCTCGTGATCACGCCGATGATCAGCGCGAGCTGCTGCTTCCAGGGGGTGCCACCGACCAGGAAGCTCGTCTTCAGATCCTGGCTGGTCGTGCCCGCGTTGCTGGCCGCGATGCACACGACGGTGCCGATCGAGAGCGCGGCCGCGGTGTAGGCGTGGCCGGTCCAGCCGAGGACGACGAAGATCAGGCACACCCCCATCAGCGTCGCGATGGCCATGCCGCTGATCGGGTTCGACGAAGAGCCCAGCTCGCCGGTGATCCGCGACGAGACGACCGAGAAGAAGAACCCGAAGAGCATGATGGCGGTCGCGGAGAGGATCGCCACGCCGAGGCCGGGAACCGCGCGGAGCTGGGGCAGGAACGACATGAAGACCGCCAGCGCCACCGACCCGATGAGCACGACCGAGATCGGGATGTCGCGCTCGGTCCGCCGCCGCTCCTCCGCCGCGCCCGCGCGGCTCAGGCGCAGGTCGCGGAACGAGGCGCGGAAGCTGTCGATGATGGTCGGCAGCGCCTTGATGAGGTTGATGATGCCGCCCGCGGCGACGGCTCCCGCGCCGATGTAGCGGATGTAGCGGTTCCAGATGTCGCCCGGCGACATCTGGTCGATGAGGGTCGTGGCCGGGTAGAGCGCGGTCGTGCGGCCCTGGCCGAACAGCGCGATCGCCGGGATCAGCACCAGCCAGGAGAGCAGTCCCCCGCCGACCATGATCGCCGACGACCGGTAGCCGATGATGTAGCCGACGCCCATCAGCTCGGGCGACATGTCGATCGACACCTGGGCGGCCTTGTAGCGCGGGATGGGCAGCTCGGCCGTCGTCGGCCAGAGCCGGGCCACGAAGCCGAGCGCCTTGTAAGCGAGCCCGGCCCCGAGGCCCTTGAACACGAGCCGCGCCTGGGCGCCTCGCTCCTCGCCCGCCACCAGCACCTCGGCCGCGGCCGTGCCTTCCGGATACGTGAGGACGCCGTGCTCCTTGACGATGAGGTAGCGCCGCAGGGGGATCATCATCAGCACGCCCAGCACGCCCCCGCACAGGGCGAGCAGAAGCGTGCGGGTCCAGTCCATCCGGAAGCCGAGCAGGACCAGCGCCGGGAGCGTGAAGGCGACGCCCGCCGCGATCGACTCTCCCGCCGAGCCCGTCGTCTGGACGGCCGTGTTCTCGAGGATCGAAGCGCGGCCGCCCAGGCGCTTCGAGAGCGCGCGGAAGATCGTGATCGACAAGACGGCGATGGGAACCGACGCCGACACGGTCAACCCGACGCGCAGCGCGAGATAGACGGAAGAGGCGCCGAAGACCACGCCGAGCAGCGCGCCGAGCGCGACGGCGCGGACCGACAGCTCCGGAAGTCGTTCCTCGTCCGGGACGAACGGCTTGAAGGGAGGGGCGGCGGCGGGCGCGGGTCGATCGACGGGCTGGGCCACCTCGCCCGCATTCTAGCAACTCGCTTCCGGGATTGCGGCCCCGGGAGGCTCATGGTGTAATCGACGGCGTCCCGCGTATGGACCATCTCTTCGAGCCCTACGACCGCCTGATCCGCATCGTGGTGGTGGGCAAGGAGCTGCAGGTCCCCGAGAACAACCTCCTGCTGCGGCAGCTCAGCTACGTGGCGCCCGACATCTCGTCGGGGCGCTACTGCTGGAACGGCGAGTGCCGGTACTGCGAGGTGAGCTACCGGACCGAGAGCCGCGGCACGGAGCAGTCGGCCCTGGCCTGCCGGGTCAAGGGCCAGGCCGGGATGTGCGTCACCAAGATGGCGCTGGAGATGCGCTACAACATGGCCGAAACGCTCGCCGCCGCCAAAAAGACCGCCGAGTAGCTACCTCAGCCGCGACTTCACCTGGCGCCAGGTGGTCATCAGGCTGTTCCGCGTCATGTCGAGCCGGCGGACGCTGAACTCGGCGGGCTCCCGGCCGGAGAGGCTCTCCTTGGCCCGGGTCACCAGCTTGCGGCAGGTCTGGAGCAGGATGTCGTCGATGCCGCCGTGGGCCTTGAGGCGCTGGATGTCCTGGCCGAGGGCGATGATCACGCGCTCGATCTCGATCACGCGCTCGCGCAGTTCCGCGTCGAGCGGATAGATGACCTCCTCGGGGATCTCGGGCGCGGACGGGGCGGGAGCGCCGGCGCTCTTGTCGGCCTTCAGCTCCATCCAGGCGCGCGAGAAGACGAACGGGAAGGTCGCGTTGGCCTGCTCGAATTCCTTCTTGGTCGCCTCGTTCTTGGTGGCGTAGTACTCCCGGACGAGAGCCTTGATCCGGGCGACCTGCCGGTCCTCCTTCTCCTCGATGACCTGGCGGGACTGCGCCGCCAGCTCCTGGATCTTCTGCTCGATGAAGCGGTTGTGCTCGTGGGTGCGCAGGTCCGGAAAGTCGTGGTCGGCCCCGTGGACGATGCGCGCGTTCGGCTCCCCGTAGTTGGCGTAGACGATCAGGCTGAGGCGCCGGACCCCCTGCTCGGATACCCGGTCGACGACCGGGCCCCGGTCCTCGATCTGGATGTGGCAGGGCGTTCCGGCTCGGGAGGTGTAGTTCTGGTTGATCCCCCCGACCTGACAGCGTGATCGGTCCAGCACCGGAGGACTCATCGCACGTGGATCCTCAAGCCTCGCATTCTACCAGCACCCCCACCCCTCCCTGCAAGCCTCTGATTGGATGAGGGCTGGCCCCTTCCGCTAGATTGAGTCTAATCAACTAAGATTTACTGCTTGACATCTGCTAATGGAGGGCCTATTATCTCCCGTGAAGCGGCGGAAGTTCGTTGGGCCCGGCGTCATGGGCGACGCTTCCATCCCGAGCAGGAGGCAATTGATGAGCAAGGTGATCGGTATCGATCTGGGGACCACCAACTCCGTGGTGGCCGTCCTCGAAGGGGGGGAGCCCGTCGTGATCCCCAACGCCGAGGGAGGCCGCACCACGCCGTCGGTCGTCGCCTTCACCAAGGATGGGGAGCGGCTCGTAGGCCAGGTGGCGAAGCGGCAGGCCGTGACCAACCCGGAGAACACCATCTTCTCGATCAAGCGCTTCATGGGACGCCGCTACGACGAGGTGGCCGAAGAGGCCAAGATGGTCCCGTACAAGGTCGTCAAGGCGCCGAACGGCGACGTCCGCATCGAAGTGCTCGGCAAGCTTTACTCGCCCCCCGAGATCTCCGCCATGATCCTCCAGAAGCTGAAGCAGTCGGCCGAGGACTACCTGGGCCAGAAGGTCACCAAGGCGGTCATCACCGTGCCCGCCTACTTCAACGACGCCCAGCGCCAGGCGACCAAGGACGCCGGCAAGATCGCCGGCCTCGAGGTCGCGCGCATCGTCAACGAGCCGACCGCGGCCGCCCTCGCCTACGGCCTCGACAAGAAGAAGGACGAGGAGATCGCCGTCTACGACTTCGGCGGCGGGACCTTCGACATCTCGGTGCTGGAGGTCGGTGAGGGCGTCGTCGAGGTCAAGGCCACCAACGGGGACACCCATCTCGGCGGCGACAACATCGACCAGCGGGTGATCGACTGGATCATCGCGGAGTTCAAGAAGGACCAGGGCATCGACCTCAGCAAGGACAAGATGGCCCTCCAGCGCCTCAAGGAGGCGGCGGAAAAGGCCAAGATGGAGCTGTCAACGACGATGGAGACGGAGATCAACCTCCCGTTCGTGACCGCCGACGCCTCCGGTCCGAAGCACCTGGCCATGAAGCTCAGCCGCTCCAAGCTGGAGCAGCTCGTTGACGATCTCCTGCAGCGCTCGATGGGGCCCGTCAAGCAGTGCCTCAAGGACGCGGGGATCGAGCCGAAGGCCATCGACGAGGTCGTCCTCGTCGGCGGCCAGACCCGCATGCCGAAGATCCAGCAGCTCGTCAAGGACTGCTTCGGCAAGGACCCCCACAAGGGCGTCAACCCCGACGAGGTCGTCGCGGTCGGCGCGGCCGTGCAGGCCGGGATCCTCTCCGGCGACGTCAAGGACGTGCTCCTGCTCGACGTCACTCCCCTCTCGCTCGGCGTGGAGACCCTCGGCGGCGTGATGACGAAGCTCATCGAGCGCAACACCACGATCCCGAGCAAGAAGACCGAGACGTTCTCGACCGCCGCCGACAGCCAGACCTCCGTCGAGGTGCACGTGCTGCAGGGCGAGCGCGAGATGGCGCGCGACAACCGCACGCTGGGACGGTTTCACCTGGTGGGCATCCCGCCCGCGCCCCGGGGCATGCCGCAGATCGAGGTCACCTTCGACATCGACGCCAACGGCATCCTCAACGTCTCGGCCCAGGACAAGGCCACCGGCAAGACCCAGAACATCACGATCACCGCTTCGTCGGGCCTGGCCAAGGACGACGTCGAGCGCATGGTCAAGGAGGCGCAGTCCCATTCCGAGGAGGACAAGCGCCGGCGCGAGCTCGTGGACCTGCGCAACCAGGCCGACACGCTCGCCTACAGCATCGAGAAGCTGGTGCAGGACAACCGCAACAAGGTCGGGGAGTCCGAGGCCAAGGCCATCGAAGAGGCGGTCGCCGAGGCCCGCAAGGCCATGGAGGGGGAGGATGCCTCCGCGCTGCGGGCGGCCCTGGACAAGCTCACGAGCCTCAGCCACAAGCTCGCCGAGTCCCTCTACAAGTCGGCCCCGCCCCCGGGCGGCGGGCCCCAGGCCGGCGGCGAGGCCGGGGCCGGGCCGCATCCCGGCGACAGCGGGTCCGACGTCGTCGACGCCGAATACACGGTCAAGCATTGAAACCAAGGAGGTAACACATGGCAATCGTTCGCTTCGAACCATTCCGTGACCTGCAGGATCGGATGAACCGGCTCTTCCACGAGTCCTACCGGGCCCAGGGCGCGGAGGACGATTGGGCCCTCGGCGGCACGTGGGCGCCTGCGGTGGACATCTACGAGCAGGACAACAACATCGTGCTCAAGGCCGAGCTGCCCGGCGTGGACCCCAAGGACGTCGACATCCGGCTGGAGAACAACACCCTCACCCTCAGCGGCGAGCGCAAGTTCGACAACGAGGTGAAGAAGGAGAACTACCACCGCGTCGAGCGGGCCTACGGCGCGTTCACGCGCTCCTTCACCCTGCCGACCGTCGTGGACCAGGGCGGCATCAAGGCCGAGTTCAAAGACGGCGTGCTGCGGGTGACCCTCCCCAAGCGCGAGGAGGCGAAGCCGAAGCAGATCCAGATCAGCGTCGCCAAGTGATGCCGAAACCGACGGCCAAGGCGACAAAGGTAAAGGCCGGGGCCGGCCGATCCACCACGGCCCGGCCGGCCCCCACTACTCCTTCCAGAGGAGCCAAGATGCTCAACGTGAAACCTCTGCGAGACCGCGTGCTCGTCCGCCGCCTGGAAGAGGCGGAAGAGAAGGTCGGCGGGATCATCATCCCCGACACCGCCAAGGAGAAGCCCCAGCAGGCCGAGGTCGTCGCGGTCGGGTCCGGCCGCGTCCTCGAGAACGGGACCCGCGTTCCCCTCAGCGTCAAGGCGGGGGACAAGGTGCTTCTCGGCAAGTGGTCGGGCACCGACGTCAAGATCGACGACACCGAGTACCTCATCCTGAAGGAGGACGAAATCCTAGGAATTCTCGGCTAGACGACGGATGGAGCCAAGAATTCCTAAAGTGGACGTCAATTTAGGATTCGCCCCCGCGGCGAATCCTTTTGCAAGGAGCTAAGGCGAATCCTATGCCCAAGGACATCGTTTACCGGGAGGATGCGCGCAGCGCGATACTCCGCGGGGTCAACGCCCTGGCCGACGCGGTGAAGGTGACCCTCGGCCCCAAGGGCCGGAACGTCATCCTCGACAAGAAGTTCGGGCCCCCAACGATTACCAAGGACGGCGTCACCGTGGCCAAGGAGGTCGACCTCAAGGATCCGATGGAGAACCTCGGCGCGCGCATGGTGCGCGAGGTGGCCTCGAAGACCTCCGACGTCGCGGGTGACGGGACGACCACGGCGACGGTGCTCGCCCAGGGCCTCTTCCGCGAGGGCATCAAGAACGTCACCGCGGGCGTGAACCCGATGGAGCTGAAGAAGGGCATCGACCGCGCGGTGCTGGTCGTGGTCGAGGAGCTGAAGAAGCTCTCCAAGCCGGTGCGCGGCAAGATGATCGCGCAGGTCGGCGCCATCTCCGCCAACAACGATGAAGAGATCGGGTCGATCATCGCCGAGGCGATGGAGAAGGTGGGCAAGGACGGCGTCATCACCGTGGAAGAGTCGAAGACCATGGACACGGTCCTCGAGGTGGTGGAGGGCATGCGGTTCGACCGCGGCTATCTCTCCCCCTACTTCGTGACCGACCCCGAGCGGATGGAGGCGGTGCTGGAGAACCCGCTGATCCTGATCCACGAGAAGAAGATCTCCAGCATGAAGGACCTGCTGCCGGTCCTCGAGAAGATCGCCCAGCAGGGCGCTCCGCTCTTGATCATCGCCGAGGAGGTCGAGGGCGAGGCCCTGGCCACGCTCGTAGTCAACAAGCTGCGCGGGACGCTCAAGGTGGCGGCGGTGAAGGCGCCGGGCTACGGCGACCGCCGCAAGGCCATGCTCGAGGACATCGCGATCCTGACCGGCGGCAAGGCCATCACCGAGGACCTCGGCATCAAGCTCGAGAACATCAAGCTCGAGGACCTGGGCCGGGCCAAGAAGATCACGATCGACAAGGACAACA
>WNGG01015772.1_pt1 | contig 10780 bp, 10 predicted proteins | sample 5400661 | NCBI WGS metagenome assembly WNGG01 (sample SAMN13153372, study PRJNA577476) | soil metagenome | isolation source: 100 cm soil or saprolite under Garry oak tree replicate 1 | place: USA:California | collected 2016-06-15
TTAAAATATCGGGTTGGTCAAATCAGGTTCGCTCCCCGACGTACCACGGCGCACTCACCGTAAAAATGCGCTCATTGCCTTGCACCAGCAGCGTCCATTGCGGAAGCCGGCCACACTGATTGTGTAGGAAGTATTCATACCATTTGTCTTCCACGAGCTCAGGGATGACCACGATGACGCCGCGATCGGGATGCTTCTTCGAAAGATCGAGAATGAACTGAATGATGGGAATGATGATGAAGCGGTAAGGGGAAGGCAGGAGCAGCAGCTTTGGCGCTTCCCTGCCTGCCGTGCGGAAAGGCTGCTCAACGTAACGCTCCCAGTCCTCTTGAAGCAATTCGGAATGCTCGGTGGGTTCGACGTGCAGCGCTATCACTTCCTGTGAGAACCGTGCGGCAAATTCAATTCCCTGACGTGAAATGTTGCTCCATCGGTCGATGGGAATGACGGCAATGGGAGGCTGGCTGAGACTTGGCGTGTGGATGGGAACCTTACAAGTGGTAAGGAGCTTAACAGAGTGATAGTGGCGGCGGACCACGATAAAGAAAACAATAGTCAGCGGAATGAAAAGCAACGTAATCCAGGCACCTTCAACGAATTTCGCAACCAGCACGACGACGACGGTGACTCCGGTCACGAGCGCCCCCAACCCATTGACGAGAGCGCTCTTCAGCCAGTGCGCCCCGCGATTTCTCCGCCAGTGTACGACCATACCGGACTGCGAAAGCGTGAAGGCCAGGAATGCGCCGACAGCATAGAGCGGGATGAGCCTGTCGGTGACACCGCCAAAAAGAATGAGAAGGCCGCCACAGAGTACTGCCAGGACAGCGATGCCGTAGGTATAAACAAGCCGCCGCCCGAGGTACCCGAAGGCGTGCCGGAGGTAGTTGTTTTGTGCGATGGCGCGGCAGAGACGCGGAAAATCGGCGAACGCCGTGTTGGCAGAGAGCGAAAGAACGAAAAGTATGGAACCCATGGTCAGGTAGTAGAAATAACCTTTACCGAAAACGGCTGCGATAAGCATGGAGAGCAGACTCTGGTAACCGGGCCGACCTGGATCCGTTGCGGCGATGCCGTAAACCTTCACGAGATACGAAATTCCCGCCAGCAGAACCGCCAGGACAAGAATGATCACGGTGAGAGTGCGTTGAGCGTTTTTCACGGCGGGTTCGCGGAAGGCCTTCACCCCGTTGCTTACAGCCTCAACGCCGGTCAGTGCCGTGCAACCGCTGGCGAAAACCTTCAGAAGCAGCCAGTAGCTGACGGCTTCGGCCATGGGCGGCGGAGGCGGAAGAGGCGCCACCGGTGTGGGATGCCCGCCGCTGAGGAGGACGCGGAGAACGCCTCCGACGATGGTAATGAGAAGTGTGCCGACAAAGAGATAGGTGGGAACTGCGAAAGCAAGGCCAGCATCGCGCACGCCGCGAAGGTTGAGGACGGTGATGACGATCAGAATGCCGACGCAGATAGATACCGTGTGAGGCAGCAAGGATGGAGCAGCGGAGACCAAGGCGCCGACGCCTGCGGAAATACCCACGGCGGCAGTGAGAATGTAATCGGCTAGGAGCGCAGCCGCGGCAAGCAGGCTTGCAGGTGCGCCAAGATTGAAGCGCGCCACGGTATAAGAACCGCCCCCGGAGGGATAGGCAGCGATGGTCTGACGATAGGAGAAGTACACGATCACAAGCAACGTGATGATCGCGGCGCTGATCGGAACGATATAGCGAACGCCTAGAAGGCCCAGGGGAATCAGAAGACTGAGGGCCGCCTCCGGGCCGTAAGCAGCTGAGCTTAGCCCGTCAAGACCAAAGATGGGGATGCCCTGCGCCGGACCGATCCTTTCGGCGCGTTCGTCACTTGTCTTGATGGGCTTGCCGACAACGAGGTCTAGTATGTTCATGAGCGGTGGGGTCCACGGACGGTTCAGGCCAGAAAAAATAAGATCTACGCAATGAATGTGAGCTGGCCCTTACAAGGATGCGGACATGAGATCACATTCGGGACCCGTCCTATGCGTCTGAGCAGACCAACGATAACATCGGTCGTGTTTGCAATCAAAAATCAATGTCACGCCAGATTTGGCATCGCTCACATGTCCGGGAACCGCACTACACGGAGAAGTGTCGTTCGCGCCTGCCGTATTCCGGTGGCCTACCCGGACTCGATCTGCCAGAGCCATGCGTTGGACGCTGTCGGCAAATCCGTATCGGACATTTGAGTCCGATACTAGGTAGTGCAGTGCTCATTCAAGGCGGAAAGATAGTTGCGGCGGGCGGCAGGGACCTTGAGCAGCCTGCTCAAATCGTCACACGAAGTGTACCTTTCTGCACAGACCGGCCATCGTGCGCGTGTTTTAATATAGGGTTCGCCGCGCGGGCCTGTTATCGGCGAGGGAGGAATTAGCATGACTTTAAAAATGACGAACAGCGAACGAGAAGGCGTGTCCGTGGGAGAACTGGACGGTCGCATCGTGCTCGGAGAGGAGAGCAATTCACTCCGTGAGGAATTGAAGAGGCTGATCGCCGAAGGAAAGAAGAAGATCGTTCTGAACATGGCGAACATCAAATACATCGACAGCGCAGGGCTGGGCACTTTGATCGCTGCGCATCTAAGTGCCAAAACTCAGGGTGCATCTGTGCGCCTCTGCCACCTGGGGAAAAAATTCCGCGAAGTCCTGCAAATGACGAAGCTGCTGACTGTTTTCGATGTTTACGATACAGAAGAAGCCGCAGTCAGCAGCTTCCAAAGTTTCGCGGCCGCGAGCGATTAGCTGCGAACGTCATCAGGGCCAATTCGACTCCGGCTGGTCCTGAACTACGGACTGATGCGAAATGTGTGTGACTTGCAAGGCCGTTTCCGGGGAACTCCCGAACGTTTCCCGGCAAGCATCAGAGCCCTAACCAAATAACTTTACTAAATCTAAAGTGCAGCGGTCTGTCCCGATCCGCACACGTTAAACTTGTTCCTTTTGGTACAGACTCTCAACTCTCGACGCGCTAGCCTATCCAAGGATTCCGATTCTCGGGCGTTTTCAGTTGCACAGCCCTCGAGTCAAAAATGGAAATCCTGGCCAAAATCCGGATGGAAATGCTCTTGGTCATGGTCGCGGCTTCGGCTGTACTCTTTGCGCAAAGTAGCGGGCCGGACAAACCTCAGAATCCTGCGAGCGTCCAGGACGCCCGTCAAATAGTGGGACTGTCGGTCGCGGCCACCGAGCGCAGTTGGCAGGCGCGTAACCATTACATCTACATAGAACGTGATGAGGATCGACGCCTGGACTCGCTTGGGAAAGTGAAGTCGGAGAATGTCGATGTCACCCGAATGATTCTTGTCAACGGCGCGCGCTTCGAGCAGCTCATGGAACACAACGGAAACCTTCCATCCGTCAAGGAACAGCGGAAGAGCGACGAGAATCTTGAAAAGCTAAAGCATGAAACGCCTGACGAGCGGGCAGCGTGGCTCCGCAAGGATCAGGAAGACAGGTCCTTTCTCGAGGAAGTGCTCCAGGCTTTCGACTTTCAACTGGTCGGCGAAGAGACAGTCGGCGGCAAGCCGGCATACGTGCTGGAGGTTACGCCACACCCCGGCTATCACGCGGACGGCAAGTACGGCAAGATGTTGTCCAAGGTGGCGGGCAACCTTTGGGTCGACAAGCAGGACTTCGGGTGGATCAAGGTCGACGGCGAAGTAACGCAGTCGTTCTCGATGGGATTATTCGTGGCCCGCGTGCAGCGTGGCTCGCACATCATCCTGGAGCAGACGTGCGTCGGTGACGCGATCTGGGTGCCGAAACGCCTCGAAGTGCGAGCAAGCGCCAGAATTTTCTTCGTAAAGAGTCTGGCCATTGAAAGGATTCTCAGCTACTGGGACTACCGCCTGGCCGCGGACGGCCCATACTCTGTGAGTAGATAACGGTGGTTCCTCTCGACCGACGCGATTTAATTGCTGCGAAGCTGAGGCAGTTCTAACTTCTCGCAGCCTCCTTTATCGCACCAAGAACAACTGTATATGACCGGGAAGATGGAGGGTTGGTGTGAATGACCAACGGAAGAAGCGGAAGTCGCATCTTTCGCGCGAAACGGCCTGACGGAAATCACGGCCAAAAGGCCTCTTTTCATGATCCCTTTGCGTTTTAATCGATGAATTCGTTCACTGTGGCATAGCGGGCAAATAATCAACGCGAATCTCCTGATGTGACTCTCCAATTTCCGTTCAATCCTGCCGCACGGGAACGCCTGCTGGCTGTCTACTTTTGAACACCAGGATCCGCTTGCCTCAATCCATTGGCTAATCTGAAGCTTTACTCTCCACTGCCCCCTTGGCCTCCTTCGATTTGCATGACAGGGCGACTGTTCAAAATTGAACAGACTCCATGATGTGGGCATCGTATGGTGAGTATGGAGGGGTGTACACCGTGGCCGCTCACTCATATTTTCCTACGCGGCTTCGCTGATTCCGACCATGGCATCAATGTCACACCTGGCTCAGAACGAAATCCAGTCTGATCAAAGGAGTGGCCGTCCGGAGAGCACGGCTTCCCACAGACGCCGGCCCCTCCGCGTCCTTTTCGTCCACCGCGATGCAGACGCGATAGAAAGCTGTCTGCAAGAGCTCAAGAAAGCGCAATTCACTGTCAGCGCCGATTTCGTCTTGACCTTAGCGCAGTGCACAGAACATCTCCGCTTCCAATCTTATGATGTAGTTGTTGCCGAGTATCCCAACCCGAATTGGAAGGGCTCGCAAGCTTTGCAACTCCTCCATCAAGCAGTGCAGGAGATCCCCCTCCTGTTCGTAACCACGGCCATGGGAAGTGAATCCATCGGGCAACTAACTGCCCATGGTGCTTTCGATTACGTTGAGCTAGAGCATCTCCCTCAATTGCCAATGACCGTTCGCCGAGTCTTGAAAGAAAAGAAATTGCGCGATGAACTACGAGAAGCCAAAAAAGCCCTAAGGCATTCGCAGTCGCTGTATAGAGCGCTCACGGACAATCCGGCATACGGAGTGTACCGGTGCAACGCTGAAGGAGAATTGCTCGACGTAAATCAAGCATTGCTAACGATGCTCGGGTATGAGTCGAAAGAACAACTCCTCGCGGGAAATCATACGCCCGGGATCATTCCAAGTTTGGCCAACGGCCCGCCAATTGGAACATGCTCGCCCGAGAAAAAGCAGATGGAGCCAGTCGAACAAAAATGGAAACGCAAGGACGGAACAACACTGAAGGTGAGGTTGAGCGGCCGGGGCGTCCACGACGATTACGGGAACTTTGCTGGCCACGAAATAATCGCGGTAGACGTCACAGAACAGAGAACGCTTGAGGATCAGTTGCGCCTTCAGGCATCAACCGATTCGCTGACTGGCTTAGCGAATCATCGCTGTCTTTTCGAGGTGCTGCACGCGGAGATCTGCCGATCACAACGAACCGGAAGAGAATTCTCTTTGGTATTGCTGGACCTCGATGGCTTGAAGAAGACTAACGACCAGTTTGGTCATCTGACGGGGGATCGAGCGCTCTGCAGACTCGGACAGATCCTGCGGGACTGCTGCCGCGCTATCGACACCGCAGCACGCCATGGCGGGGACGAATTTGCGCTTGTACTGCCGGAGACAAGCATGACCGCTGCTACATTGGTAGCGCACCGGATTTGCGATCTTCTTGCGAAGGACAACGAGGAGCCAATGCTTTCCGTCAGCGTGGGGGTTGCCAGTTATCCAAAGGATGCCGATACTATTGGGACCCTGCTGTACGCAGCGGACAGGGCCCTGTACGGGATGAAAGAAAAGCGGGCAAGAGCTGCCGGGGCCGGTCAGGGTAGTTGATCGCCTCTATCAGTTGCGGAGACAACGGGCAAAATGCCTGGCCGCAATGGCGATCAAACGCCACAATGAAGCACCACATCAGGGCAATTGCGGTATGCGTGAGAATCGGCCAATGCTAGGACGTGTGCTCGCATGGCCAGCTTCCACATGCAACGCTTCAAGTGGCCAAGTTCCTACCTCAGCAGGAAATCAATAAACGTGAGTTTTCAGCCACGCCATTGAGGGCATAGCGGCTTGCGTCAGTCGTGCAGGACAACGCTCAAGAGAGAAGTGTTGATCTGAAGACCGCCGTTATACCTGATGAAGCCCAATTTCCTGAACTTGTTCATGAAAAAATTGACCCGTGAACGCGTTGTGCCGATCATCTCCGCCAGCGTTTCTTGCGATACTTTGGGAAGCACTCCGTGGTGCTTGTCTTCCCTGCCGTAACGGGCAAGCAACAAAAGGGTGCGGGCCAGGCGCCTCTCGCTGGAGTTGAATAGCTGATCGACCAGGTCCTCCTCGATTCGAATGTTCCGCGCCAGCATGAAAGTGATGAACTGGTCGGAAAGGGCATGCTGTTCATGAAGCACCTTGAACATTTCGCTCTTTTCAATGACAAGCACGGTGCTGGGCGTAATCGCGGTAGCCGTCCCCATACGGACGGACTGACCTGCCAGACACCCTTCACCAAAGAAGTCGCCCGGTCCCAGCATCGCGACGACGGCCTCTTTGCCGCCTTCACTAACCACGGAGAGCCTGACACCGCCTTCTTGTATGTACATTACGCTCTTAGCAGCATCACCTTGAGAGTAGACGACCTCCGCTCTTTTAAGCTTTTTAACTTTTCTCGCCACCCCGGCCGAATCGAGGAAGGCTTGGGCATCAAATCCCTCAGTTTCCCGAGGAATATTCTTAGATTTTTTGTTGCGGTGATTCACGATTGCTTCCACACTTCCACCTGGGAAGGTGTGCTAGACCTAGCCATAGATTCTTCTTGCGGCCACAAGAGATCTATTGCCAACGTTTTCTTCTTGGTTCCTTGATCCTGTTTGGTCGTTGTTTTCTGCCGGATTTGTTCTTCAACTATCTTTCTAACAATCTCCAGCGGGCGCGGTCAAGCCAAAACCACACCGATGTAGTTTCAAAACCATGGTGCAATCGGATATGCCGCAAAGCCGAAATGGAAAGCCCAAACAGGTTATCACCACAATTCTCAAGGACCTCGACCGTCTAAGAGCTGGTTCCACCATTAAAGTCCCGCTGACAGAATTGGCAGAATCCAAAGAAAAAGTCCGTTCCCCATTGAGTCGTGCAACTCGAGAAGCTAGCCGCAAGGTTGCGACTACAAGTGACACCAGCTACTTGTTACGTGTGGAACGCAAGCGAGTAGCAAGAGCATCAAGATGACGGTCGACCAATACCAGATTTATCTGCAGAGTGGTTCAGCGGAGTATTCCGCTGAACCCGTTCACAGGGGCCAAACTTGAAAGGTCGCATCACTTGAAACATCCTTTGAAGTTTGGCCCCAATCTTTTCAGATCATCAAGTGCACAGTATCCCCGGCGAGAAAACTAGGTGTGAGTGCGTGTAACGAGGATGTTGTGGTAGTCCTGCCAGAAGATCATTTGTGACGTCGATCTCCACTGTGTTCCGAATGGCCGTTGGCGTCGAGCCAATTCAGGAGAGAGCGGATGCTGCCACGCGCCAAAGCAATACTCGAATCGGCGGCGCCGTAATAAAGATTGATGGTGTCCTCATCCGCGCCAATCGTGTAACCGCAGGGAAATACGACGTCTTGCACATCTCCGTGGCGTTCATAATCCGCCTCGGGCGCAAACATCCAGGAATCCCCGCGAATCAGGCACTTGTCCGGTTCTTGAAGGTCGAACAGAGCCAGGCCGAGCCGATAGATCGAGCTGGAAGGCGTTCTTCGCACCCCGTGATAGATCATCAGCCAACCTCTCGAAGTCTCGATCGGGGGAGGCGACATGCCAATTTTGTTGGCGTCCCACCAGGCGCCACGACGGGCTTCCAGCATAAGCTTGTGACTTCCCCAGTGCCGCAGATCGGGAGAGTAAGAGATCCAGATGTGAGTGCCGAGTGGCGTCATGGGCCGATGGATCAAGGCCCAGAATCCATCGATCCTTCGAGGCAGAAGAGCTGCGTCCTTGTCGTCGGGCGACATGACGACACCAAGTCTCTCGAAGCTCCGAAAATTTGTCGTCGGGCGACATGACGACACCAAGTCTCTCGAAGCTCCGAAAATCCTCCGTGAGCGCCAAAGAGACGCCAGGACCACCGCGGGAGTACGAAGTATAAGCCACCGCATATTTCTTGAGTTCTGGAACGTAGGTGATGCGTGGATCTTCAATGCCCCATAGCTCCTCCGGGTATTGCTCCGGATTGGGTAGCAGCGTCGGTTCGCGATCAATTTGCCAGCCATCAACTCCATTCACCGAGCGGGCTACACATAAGTGTGAGATTCCACGACGATCTTCCACGCGGCAGAGCAGGAGGGTTGAACCATCCGGCAGCAGTGTTGCGCCAGCGTTGAAGACGCTATTGATGGAATACGGCCAATCCTTTCTCGTCAAGAGGGGATTGGCTGGGTGCCGGCAGAATAGCGTTTCGTATTGTTTCATCGTTGCTTTCATAGAGGTTTTCACGACACTCATTGAATCGATCTCTCGAGATCCTGCTCTGCCTAAAGAGTAACCGTCCTGCTCGTCACAACTTGTTTTCTGTGCCGTCGGCTTCTTCCAATTTACGCAGTTCCAGGAGCGCCATCAAAAAGGATAAGGTCGACTCCGCTCCCTGATTCTCATTTGCCCGGTCGGGATGCAAGCCGTCTCGGCAACCCCCGGTAGTCGGATCGTAGAGCGCAATCTGAAGATCGTTGTCCCCCAAGAACCAATTAAAAGCGGACCAAGCTCCTTTACGCCAGCGCCCCTTCCCTGTGGCGCGATAAGCCTGCAGGCACGCCGAGACGACCGCGCAGGCCTCCACAGGTTGTTGGTCGAAGCGGGCCTTCTCGGTTGTCATGGAATAGAAGCCCTGCGATCCGATCGGCACGAAATGGCCCTTCACCTCACAACGCTGAATCGCGACCAGCCAATCCAAAGCTTCGAGCCCCGCCGAAACCATCTCTTCGTTCCCGGCGCGCATTCCCGCTCGAATCAGAGCCTGCGGCAATCGCGCATTTGAGTATGCCAGCCCATTCTCAAACCATTTCCAGTCATCGGATCGGTAGGATCGGTATGAATTCAGCAAGCGATTTGCCAGCGCCTCAGACGCGCTGAGAGCGGCGCGATCTCCGGGGAACGAATCGAGATACGCCTGCAGTCCCAGCAGGGCGAAAGCACAGGCGCGCGGACTCTTAAACTCGATGGCTGCGGGAACAGCAAGTTCAAACATGCGCCCAGCAGCTCCTCTCCATCCTGCGTTTTTGGATCTGCCGAGAACAGTTCCCAATCCCCACAGGGCTCGCCCGTGACTATCTTCCGAGCCCTCCCGCTCCTGCCATTGGCGTTCGTAACTCAGGCAGTTTCTGAACCGTTTCGTGGTTGGATCAAAAGCAAGCCATAGGAAAGCTAGATATCGGGAAGCTAGGTCGGCCGCGCCTGTTGGTGCCCCGGCTCCGTACTCTTCCAAAAGAATGGCTACTATCAGTGCGCGTGCGTTGTCATCGGTTGTGTAACCTTCCGGATAGTTCGGAACCACGAAAACCGCATGCTCGACGATTCCCGTCTGGTCCGTCATTCGAACCAGGTGATCCAGCTGTATTTGTTTACCGTTTGACCCTAACAGTCTAATCCGCCAGAGAAGGTGTGATATTCGAGCACTGACATAGTTTCTGCTGTACGTAGCGGCACAACGGATAAAGGTAAATGTCTTTCGGAGTCAGACCGGAGGTGCGGTGTTCGCTATCCATCCTTCCACGTCCTTGCGTTTGTCCTACGAGAATCCAATTCGCCGCTCGATAGCAGGTGCCGCGGAATCGGCGTGCGTCCACCAAAGTCTCGAGCAGAAGCGGTCGGTAGCCGTAACGGCGTTCCCAGTCAGCAGGAAGTTGGCGTGCGCACTGCCCCAGAATCTTGCTCGCTAGTCCGCGCACATAAACCCAAGGCAAAATCAAGAATCGGCCGTTATTCACTACCCGCTGTAGGTTCTGCGCTCTCTGCTCTGAGTTCCATCCAATCCACTGATCGCGTGGGGCCATCTTCCAAGCCGGAGAAGACCACAACAGACAGGCCAGTACCTGCTCTCCACTTCGCCGGGAGCGCACCATGTAGCGGAGATTTGCTCCCACCGGCACGCGGTAGGTCAAGTAGTGATACCGCTCGATCAGCTCGGTCCACAACCGGCTCTCGCTTCGGCTCTCGATCACCCGCAACTCCAGTGGTTCGAACTCCCCCGCGCTTCCTTCCAGAATGGCTTGCGGAGCGCTCGCCTCGCTCAGTCGAATGCGGCGCGGTCCTCGCGGTCCCGAATTCCATACCGGCGGCAGAGTCAACCAGCTCTGTTCGCGCAGGCATTCCAGCAGCTTCCGGCACTCCTGGTCCTTCAATCTTCCGTTCGCTCGCTTCCAGTCCAATAGCTCGCACACCGTGCGCGCAATTTCTGTGATCCTCAAACCGGCATAATCCCGCGCGATCTCCTGCATCAACTCCAATTCCTGTTTCGAGAAGAGCCGGCCACTGAAACGCACGGGGAGAAAAACACCGCCAGCTTCTCGCACCGAGCGATCAGGAATAAGTAATGTCACGGTTGGACAGCCGCCGAGACAGGACCCACCGGAGGCAAGGTCGCATGCAGAGCTAGGAGCTCCCGCGGAACGGCACTCTCTGGCGTCGACGCCAAGAGTCTCCCGCCCGCCTTCGCCGCCCGCGAGGAATCCGGAGTGGCTTCTCGGGTCCCTGGCACCAGATCGAGAATCTTGTGCTGGTCCCGGCCACAGAGTAATTCCAGCAAAACA
>WNGG01037120.1_pt1 | contig 10780 bp, 8 predicted proteins | sample 5400661 | NCBI WGS metagenome assembly WNGG01 (sample SAMN13153372, study PRJNA577476) | soil metagenome | isolation source: 100 cm soil or saprolite under Garry oak tree replicate 1 | place: USA:California | collected 2016-06-15
GCCATTCCAACAATTCCGCGCGCGAAACTCCATCGCTGCTTTCAAGCGCCACCCATTTCGCGCGCGCCATGTATGGCGCGGGAATAATCTTTGGGCGTTCGGTCAATTCCGCAAACGACTCATCCGAGCATTTGAACGAAAGACATACCGGCGCAGGCTCAAGTGGCGCGACCGCGAACATTTTTCCGGCCACTTTAAATACCAGGTCGTTGCCCCACTGAATCTGTTCCGTAGCATGGGGAAACGCCAGACAAGTTTTGCGAAGCCACTCGACATCCATCGCGTTTCTCGAATCGATCCGGAGTCGCAACGTATCCTACGCCGTCAGCAAACCCCATCCAAGTCTCAATCCGGCTCCGGCAATTTCCAGTGCCGAGCCGTTGCCGGCGTGTGCAGCCAGCAGCCGTTCGAATATACGCGGCCGCGTGGCCAAGACGTTCATTGCCCGCTGTTGCAAGATGGGGGCTCCGCCCATCGCGAGCAGCATTTTAGCCATAAAATGCGGTTTGCGCCGCAGACTGCGGTGCGCCGCTTCGTAGCCGCGCAAATCGCCGCGTTCGAGCGCCTCGCCGAGCGCACGAACTTGCCGGAACGCCAGTCCCAAACCTTCGCCGGTGATCGCATCCACGGTGCCCGAAGCGTCGCCAAGCAGTGCCACGCGTCCTCGCGTCACTCGTCGCAAGACATGGTTGCGCGAAACTGCGCCGCGCTCCCTGTCAATCGTTGCACAGCCTTTTAGTCTGCTCGCCAGCTCCGGAAAATCATTCAACGCTTCGCGCATCCTCAGGCGGGAATCGCGCGACATCACCACCAGGCAAATTTCTTCCGCGCCGACGACCGTCACATACGCCTGGGCCCGCCCGCTCCAGTGCACTTCCAGAAGATCCGTCCATGGCTTTACACGGAAATGTTGCCGGAACGCAAATCGATGCAGCGAGCGTGAATGATCATCCAGTCCGGCCCACTTGCGCATTTGCGAAGCATATCCATCGGCGCCGATGATCCATCGGGCGCGCATCAATTGCCCCGCAACGCGCGCCCCATCTTCTTCCAACCCATCGACGCGGGCCTTCCACAGAAATTCCGCGCCCGCATCAGTCGCGGCCGTTACGTGCGTCTTGTTTGCGATGTAGCGGATCCCGCGAAAGGGAACTCCCGCTAAGTTTTTGGGTTCAACACCAATTGTTCGCAGCGATTCCAGCGTCTCCGGCAACAACCCTTCGCCACAAACCTTTTCGATAGGAGGCTGCGCTGCGTCGACCACGGTCACACAAAAGTTACGCGCACGCAGCGCGACCGCCGCCGCAAGGCCGGCAGGTCCTCCGCCAACCACAATTACCTGCTTGGGATGCATCATAGAAAGCGGCTTCGTCCTATCAGACAGATGCAATGATCACACGCGAGGATGCAGCCGCAGCCACAGAGACGAAAAATTTACATCTTTTGCATTGCAGCATAACGCCGGAAAAAGGAGTCCGCCTTCCATTGCGGCCGTTCAGCCGAATTGGCGGTGTCCACCAGTAAGCGTCTTACGATCTCTTCGTACAGCGCGGCAGAATGCAGATCCACGGGCTGATTTACATCGTCGCTTGGAGCGTGATACCGCTGCGTGAGCCAGTCTTTGAAGATTGTTGCTTCTGGTGAGTTTGCTTCGTAGAACACGTCCATGATCACCGACGGGATGCCGTGCCGGATAAAATTGTATTGGTCGCTTCGCACAAATAGATTTCGTAGCGGTTCAGGATCGGCGACCGCCTTCACTCCAAGTGACTTTGCAATGGCGGCGGCCCGCTCGCCCAGAGTCGAATCGTTGACTCCTTGCACGCGCAGAATTTTTAAGGGCAGGATGGGCAAAAACATGTCGATATTGATATCGGCCACGATCGACTTCGCGTCTACCGTCGGATGCGCCGTGAAATACTTCGAACCGAGCAGCCCCTTCTCCTCCGCCGTCACCAGCACAAACAAGATCGATCGCTTCAGTTTTTCGGGATGCTGCTTCAGTGAAGCAGCGATGTCCAGGGCCGCCGCCGCGCCGCTTCCGTCATCCATCGCGCCGTTGTAGATCTTGTCCCCGTTTACCGGCTCGCCGATTCCAATGTGATCGAGGTGCGCCGAAAGGACAACGTATTCATTTTTCAAGTCCGCATCCGTACCTGAAAGTTTTGCGATTACATTGGCTGATTCCAGATTGATCTTCTGAATCGCTTCGCGCGCCTTTAGAGAAACGGCGAGATCGAAATGGGGCAACGGTTTGCGGTCGCGTCCCAGCGCCGCAACTTCGGCGAAGGTGTGTCCCGAGCCCGCAAACAACTCTTCGGCCGACGCGGGATTGAAAACCAGCGAGACTTGCAGTCCCGCAACTTCATTGAATTCCGGATCGGCCAAATCCATCGATGGATGCGCGCGATTCAGTGACATGCGGGACCACGGAATGTCCATCGACGCAGGATTCGGAATGACGATCATCCCGATTGCTTCGCGATCCGCATATCGTTTCCAGCGTTGTCCTAGTCCTCCGTAATGCGCCGCAAGCGAACCGGGCACTGCCGACGGCGAACCGGCGAGATACACCACAACTTTTCCCTTCAAATCGAGGTCCGCCAGCTCATCGACTTTGCTTTCGGGAACTTGCAGGCCGTTACCTGCAAACACCATCGGTGCGTTGATCTCGTCGTCGGATCCTTCCACTCTTGTTGAGAAGTAAGCGTCGTCGCCCAGGGTTACTGGATTCGCTTGCCCATTCAGCGAAAGGAACGCGTAAGAATTGTTCTCGTCAATCTGGCGCTGCACGAATTTTATGTTCTGGTAGTAGCCGTCTGTCCCCGCCGGCTCAAGCCCGGCGCGCTTGAGTTGCTCCACGGCGTAGGCTTCCGCTTTGCGCAAACCGAGGCTTCCGGTTTCGCGCCCTTCCATGCTGTCATCCGCAAGGACTTTCACGTGGTCCCACCACGATTTGCCGTCGAACAGAAGCTTTGGAGCTTTTTGCCCAGCAGCGAACGTGGCGCTGAGCAGCAGAACCGAGAGGGCCAGCGAACGCCAAAGCAAGATAGTCTTGATCATAAGATTAACCCGCTCTTTACTTCCCTAATTGTATAGATCCGTGCGGTCTTGGTAAGACTCAACTATTTTGCTCGGCTGAATTCAACGAACTCGCGACCCGCGTACAAACGAACCGGCCGCTTGATTTCGGTATCTTTTTGCGACGGCACCCGGAAAATATCGTTGGCCGCCAAATCCAGCACCACGAATTTTCCCCCTTCAATAAATCCGACGCCGTATGCGCCAGGTTTCAGCGTTTGCGCGCCAAACTGCAACGTCACTTCCGTGATCAAATACGCCTGATATTTTTCGCGAATTCCTGTCGAGTATCCCGAATTGTCGACGAGCCCCGCCAGTACGTACAGATCGTCGGAGAAATGGATGCCGCCGGTATTTCGCATCTGCGCTGGCGCCGTCTGCCCGCGGAAAAAGACCGATTCCGGAAAAAGCTTTGCCTTGATCTCGGACGCTTTGAGCACCGTATCTTTGTCCGGCTTCGGCAAGGCCGATTGGCCGTTCACCGCCGGCGATGCTGCAAGCAGAAATGTGAAAAGAACCGCAGAGCCTAAACACAAAAACTGCTTTCTGTGGTGTCGCATCTTGCCTCCGAATTCTCTCTATCGGCTGTAAAGAGTACATCAACTGGTTTACGAAAGCAGGTTTTGAAGCCGTGAGCAGAGTCCGTGTTCCGTGTCGCCCGGATACTTGTGCTAATGTAGCCCGCTCGTTTTCGATGGAGGTAGGTAACGCATGCTTGAACGGCGCGAATTCATGAAGGTGTTCTCTATGGCAGGGCTCAGCGGCACGCTCCTGCCTGGAGTCCTCTGGGCGCAGTCAGAAGGAAAGGCGGCCATCACCAAAGAAATGATTGATCATGCCGCGAAAATTGCCGGCGTTGCGATCTCAGACGAGTACAAAGCCATGATGCTTGCGAATCTCAACGATCATGCCAAAGGCTTCAAGGAAATTTTCGAGCTCCATATGGCAAATTCCGTCGAACCTGCGCTCTTGTTCCTGCCAGAGACTTCCGGCGTAGATTTCGACGCCCAAAAAGTTCCGATGCGCATGTCGAGCGCGCCTGCGATCGCCGTGTCGAAGAACCCGGAGGAGCTGGCGTTCTTAACTGTTCGTGAACTTTCGGAGCTGGTGCGCACACGAAAAATTTCCTCGACCTCCTTGACAAACATCTATCTCGACCGCCTGAAACGTTACGATGCGAAATTAAAATTTGTGGTCACTCTTACCGAAGAGCGCGCCCTCGCGCAGGCAAAAGAAGCTGACCGTGACATAGCGGCTGGAAAATATCGCGGTCCACTCCACGGCTTGCCGTGGGGCGCAAAAGATCTCCTCGCCGTAAAAGGCTATCCGACAACATGGGGTGCCGGCGGTTTTGAAAGGCAGGTCATCGAAGAAGATGCGGCAGTCGTAAAACGTCTGGACGAAGCTGGCGCCGTGCTTGTCGCAAAGCTCACACTTGGGGCGCTAGCCAATGGCGACCGTTGGTTTGGCGGCATCACTCGCAATCCCTGGAATCCTCGTCAAGGCTCCAGCGGTTCCTCGGCTGGTCCCGCGTCCGCGACCGCTGCAGGCTGTGTTGCATTCAGCATCGGTTCGGAAACGCTCGGTTCGATTTCGTCACCGTCCACGCGTTGCGGCTGCACCGGCCTGCGTCCCACGTTTGGTTTGGTTCCACGCACAGGCGCCATGGCCCTTTCCTGGAGCATGGATAAACTCGGGCCCATTTGCAGAAGTGTTGAAGACTGCGCGCTGGTTCTCGACGGGATCTACGGTCCCGACGGCAAGGACCGGGCAGTCGTACAGAATGCCGCGTTCAATTGGAATGCCAACCTCGATTGGCGCAGTCTGCGAGTCGGCTACGTGAAAAAGGATTTCGAGCCCGCGACGGAATCGCAGCAGCCGCAAACCGCGGAAGAAACGACCGCCACGCCTGAAGAGCGCGAAAGGCGAGAGAAGGCGCGCAAACGTCGCGAAGCTTCCCGCGTTCGCGCCGCATACGATCGTAGGTTCAGCGAAGCTGCACTGGAAAAACTGCGCGAAATGGGCGTGAATCTTGTGGCGGTGGAACTGCCGAAATTTCCATACGACGCGATGGTGATGATGCTGGAATCGGAGGCCGCCGCAGCTTTCGATGAACTTACCCGTACCGGCCGCGACAAGCTGCTCACTGCGCAGGGCCCCGATGACTGGCCGAACAATTTTCGCACGGCGCGTTTCTTTCCCGCTGTCGAATACATCCAGGCCAGCCGCGCACGCCGTCTGACCATGGTCGCCGTTGGCAAAGTCTTTTCCCAATTCGATGTGATTGTCACGCCGACGTTTAGCCAGCAACTGGTAATCACAAATCTCACTGGCCACCCCGCGCTGATTCTCCCCAATGGTTTCCGCGGATCGGATGCGCCGCCGCCCACATCTTTCGCCGACGGAGCAGACGAAAACGTAGGCGGTCCGGGAACGCCGGTGAGCCTTACGTTTCTCGGAAATTTATATGGAGAAGCGAAGTTGCTCGCGCTCGCTCGCGCGTACCAGGAAGCTACGGGCTTTCACAAACTCCACCCTAAACTCGACGCGTGACCCGCGGTGAGTTTGAACTACCTTTCTTGACGGGGTATCCTTTTTCCACCCAATCGGTGTTGAAACTGGTCGGTAGAAGCAGTACGCGAAGCCGCGAAAAGCCCATTTCCTTCAGCGCTGTAAACGCCGGGCGCAGGTTCGGACACTTTTCCAGCGGGCAACAGCCGCAATAGAGCACCACATCGGAATTCTTCGGCACCGTCGCCGCGTATTTTTTCAGGTCCGCGATTCCTTGTTCGGTTGATCCCGGCCCGTAAAACACCGCGCCAGGAATGTGCCCGTAAATGACCAGCACGTGCGGATCTTTCTCTTGTTGAAGCTCAGCAACCAGTTGCGCCGGCTGCACCGTTTGCGCAGCCATCCACGGATCGCTGGCCGCCGCGCTCGGAAACGTTCCCGCGAACAAGCCGATCGATGCGATTATGCATAGAAGGAGCAGCTGCAATTTGTAGAGCGAAAATGCCGCAATGGAATTCATACTGCCGATGATATCGAGCGGATAGGGGCTCAGCAAGGCTGCTGCAAATTTTGAGCGGTCAGACTTCGCCTCCACGGAATGAAGAACGAAAACTATTTCTTGGTTTCGTTGCGCTGGCGCATCAATTTGACGGCGGTGGCGCGCAGCGTCTCCGGAATGTTCTTGTTCATGCCAAGTTTCTTCAGGTCGGTGGGATTGAGCATGGGAAGCAGATTCAGCGAGATATCCAGGGGGGATTTGCCATTGTTCAGCAAGTTGCGGACGACGTTGTAGTTCTTGCGAAAATTTCTGTTCTTACCGATCAGTCGCAGAATTTCGTCCGTCAGATTTGTCATGGAAGCAAACGCTTCGACTTCCTGGTCCGTCAGGCGCGGGGATTGCAACACCGCCCGCTGCACAACTTTGTTGTTATCGCGAATAAGCGTGCGCCGCGCTTCGGAGCCTCCCTTCATCGCAAATTTCACGCGCTGCGAAACGGTCATCTGTGAAATTTGCTGCAGCAAAGTTTTTCGGCGCTCGGCATCCGGTTCGGCTTCCGCCAGAACCTCTACAAGGGCAGCCATGTCGGGCATCGCGTCGCTCAGCAATTCATTTAGCTGACTTTTCTGCTCCAGGGTTACGGAACTCGATTTCTCAAGCGCGGAGGCAAGTTCGCGCGAATCGCTGACCCGTTCCAGTTCGTCCATCAGCGCCTGAACTCCGAGCGCGGAGAGATGCTCCACCAGTGGAACTAGATGCTCCGCCGGGCAATTTTTGTTTTTGATCAGCGCGTCCGCAACGCCGGGTTTCGCAGCCAGATTCTTGGCCGCAAATTCGAAAAGGGGCTCAAGCGCCTGCTGCCGGTTTAGCGCTTCCACAAAATTTTCAATTGGCAGTGCAAGAATAGATTCCTGCGCGCGCGTTGAAACCAGTTCGTCAGAATCGAGCGCAAGGATTGTAAGAATTTCCGCCATGTCAGGAGCCGGTAGCTTTACCCCGCCCGTGCACACAGCTAGCTTTTCTTCGCGGCTCGCGCGCCCTTGGCGCAATTCTTCCAGAATTTCAGCGTTGAGTGGTTCCACTGCCTGCCTGCCCTAAACTTTTCGACGTCAAGAGAATTGTACCGGAGGTGCCGGGCATTCCATTGGATCTAACTGCCTGACCGTTCAACTGCAGCAACACGGCCGAAGAATCGCCGGCGGAGACTTCAAATTTGTCGTTCGCGGAAAATTGCAAATTTCGAGCAGCAGGAAGCTCCGCATCGTAAACCAACGAACCACCGGCAAGCACGCGAACCCGTGTAGTTGCGAAAGCCGCGATCGAAAGCTCCAGTGAATCCAATTTTTCGTTCACATGAATTGGCGAGCTCGACGAGGCGTTCAGCAAAATATTGCGCGCGGGTGCTGCGGAAGGAATGCCCATCGCGGAAGCTTTTTTCGCTGCGCGGTGCGCCACATACCAGCGCCACGCGTATCGCCCGCCGATGACGATGCCGACTAGCATGCCAATCAGCACGACAACTGCTAGCGCAGGAATCCACCTCGGCGTCGAGGGAATTCGCTCCTCTGGCTTTTGCGGTGCGGGCGTAGTGGATTCGACTCGAGCCAGATCGTATTCGGAGAGCAGATTTTCTTCGCTCAATCCAAGATAGCGTGCGATGCTGCGGACGAAGCCGCGGCCAAAGACACCGCCGGGGAGTTTTTCCCATTGTTCGTTTTCGAGAGCTTCGAGGAATTTCGCAGCAATGCGGGTTGCGGAAGCGATTTCATGCACCGTGACTTCCCGCAGCTCCCGTTCGCGCTTCAGGCGCTCCCCAAACGTACCTTTGGCCATTTCGTCGAACCGATCCTCGATTTTGGCGACTCGATTTTGACGCCCGATTGTCGTGATGCATCGGCTTCTGCCAGGAGGCAAGTACCGGCAGAACTGGGCGAAAAATATCGCCCTGACGCACTATAGGTGCGGCGCCAACACTGTGTCAAACCATTGAAAAAGAGACGGATGGCGGGAATTCCAGTAGAGGCGATCTGCGGGTCAAATTGCCGTTGCTTTACGTGGATGGCGAGATGGCAACGCCTGTACCACGGATAGGTTGCGCGCGTTTTCGCAGGGTGCCTATACTGGCGGTGAAGCGCAGAAAGATGGAAGCTGCGAACGGAGCCGTGTTTTCGTACGACAGCACGCGGCAAAATGCGAAGGGGATAGGACCGCCCAGCGTGGAGGAAACAAAACAGTTTCCAGCCATTGAACGGCGCCGGAACCAGGGGCTTCCCGGGGAAAGACGCGAAGCAGGAGAGGTCGCAGTCTTCCAGGAACTCGGCAAAGCGCTGACGTCGTCGCTGCAGCTTGACCAGGTGCTGCGGACGATCATGGAGAAGATCGACGAGTTTCTGCGTCCTGATAACTGGTCGCTGCTGCTGCTCGATGAAGCAAAGCAGGAATTGTATTTCGAGCTGGCGGTAGGCACGGCTTCGACGGCGTTGAAAGACGTCCGAGTGAAGATGGGGCAGGGAATCGCCGGCTGGGTAGCGGCACATGGCGAGACAGTCGTGGTTCCCGACACCTCGAAGGACACGCGATTCTTCTCGCAAGTGGATGAGAAGACGAAAACGGAAACGCAATCGATTGTTGCAGTGCCGGTGAAATTCCGCGATACGTGCCTGGGCGTCATTGAGCTGATCAATTGCATCGGTCCAGATGGATTCGATTCACGAGATTTGAAGCTGCTGGAAGCACTTTCGGACTTTGCGGCAATCGCACTTGAAAATGCGCGTCACGTAAAGCGCATTCACGAACTGACCATTACGGACGATTGCACGACGCTTTACAACGCGCGTCACATGAGTTTCATTCTGGAGACGGAGATTTACCGTTCCCAGCGATACGCTTACGAGTTTTCGCTTATCTTCATTGACCTGGATCATTTCAAACAAGTGAACGACACGCAGGGCCATTTGGTCGGTTCGCGGCTGCTCGCGGATATCGGCAATGCGTTGAAGCAGCATTGCCGGCTGATTGATTTCGCGTTTCGTTATGGCGGCGACGAGTTTGTGCTGCTGTTGCCGCAAACATCCAAAGAAAACGCGACGAACGTGGCGCGCAGGCTGCACCGCCTGATTCGCGAAGCGACGTGGCTCTCTGAAGATGGCCTGAACATCAAACTGACGGCAAGCATGGGAGTGGCATCGTATCCTGTGGATTCCCGCACCAAAGAGGGCTTGCTGCATCTGGCTGACGAAGCCATGTACCTGGCGAAGAATACCAACCGCGACAGCGTGGCCGTGGCGAACATTGGAATTTTACCCCACCTGCCAGCGGCAACTGCCGAGTCCGCAGGATAGCGGTTCAGCTACCCAAGTTCTGTATCCGCAAGCCCATTCCCCGTTCGACGCACGCCTCCGGATCACTCGAGTGTGGCACTGATTGGACTTTCCTTCTTGGCCGCGCGCGTGCAGTTAGCTCCCAGCGGGAGTGCGGCTGGAGGCTTGCGCTCGAAAGCGCGCATGTCAGGGAATACTCATGGTTGCGATGAATAAAGTTGTGGTGGACAAGCCAGAAACGGAGCGAGCAGCGCCCGAGGCGCCCGCAGAAGAGCTGACGCGCGCGTTTTGCAGGTGGCGCAATGGCACTGCCGCGCTGATCAACTAGGCGCGCAGTCTGTGCTTTCGATATCCGCACGATCGCGACGCACGATATTTGCTGGCGTAAACTTTGCGAGCTGCAGGAATGGATGGTGTTTTCGCCTCCGCCAGGCGATTGAATACTGGCAACTGGCGATCGGCGAAGCGCCGGGTGGGTTACGAGCGAGGCGAGAAATTTCATTTTTCCTCGTTTGGGCGAAACGGAGTGCGATTGAATCCTGTGGTTCGTTACGAAAGCGTTGAGCATGTGCTTTGCTATGCTGCCGCAGTGCAATGCGCTAGTGTCGGCCTGTTGCGATTTACTGGAATTAAAGAACGAGGCTAGAGGCGCAAAGACGAAGGCGAGTGATCTTCGACTCCGCTGCGGCAGGAAAGAGCCTCGATGCAGTGCACTTACGCGGCGGGGTCGCGGTATACAGGTCTAGCCAATTCTGATTAACTGAAAGAGATGAGAAAGAGCGAAGCGGCAAAGTATGCGCGCTGGAGCGCGGCGTTGGCGCTGGTGTGTGTGGCCTTGACGCTCGGGGTGTATTTGAAACGTGGGTGGACACGCCACAATGAGCGGAAGAACGCTCCGCCGGCGGCGCCGGTAAACGTCGAACGTCAATCGAGCCTGCTGACATTTTCAAAAGTGGAGCAAAACCGCAAAATCTTTACGGTGGAAGCGTCCAAATCGATTGATTTTAAAGGGCTGAATGCGAGCGATCTTGAAGGCGTGAAGATCACAATTTTTGGAAAAGAGGGAAATCGGCACGACACGATGGAGACGCACGCGTGCCGATACTCGAAAGACAGTGGGGACGTAGTTTGTTCCGGCGACGTGGATATCACGCTGATGAGCGAGGAGCAATGGAAGACGTCGGGAGAGGCGGTAGCCGGAACGCCGGCTGCGCCGGGCACAATGAAGGTCGAAACGCGTGGGGTGGCGTTCAGTCGCGCGAGCGGCGAGGCGAAAACAGATGCCGAGGTGCGATTTTCGTTTGCGAATGGGAGCGGGCAAGCGGTCGGGGCGGAGTATCACTCGGAAGAAGGGACATTGCGCCTGCAA
>WNGG01009232.1_pt1 | contig 10779 bp, 9 predicted proteins | sample 5400661 | NCBI WGS metagenome assembly WNGG01 (sample SAMN13153372, study PRJNA577476) | soil metagenome | isolation source: 100 cm soil or saprolite under Garry oak tree replicate 1 | place: USA:California | collected 2016-06-15
GGGCGACTTCGATGTCCTCTGGTCTGATGGCGAGATGCGCGGCCCTGCCGTGGGCAAGGGCGACGCTCGGAGCGGCGCGGCCAGCCAGAGTGCGCCCGGCGAGCGCCCCGTTCAGCTCCACGGCGACGACGGGCGGCGCGTGACCGGAGGGGAGTCGACCGACCCGGCCGTGCAGGATCACCGTCTGACCGAGAAAGTCGCGCACGAAGGCGGAGGCCGGCTCTTCGTACAGGCACCGCGGCGGGCCCACCTGCTCGACGCGCCCCCGATGCATCACCGCGATGCGATCGGAGAGGCTGAGGGCCTCCACCTGGTCATGGGTGACGAAGAGCACCGTGATGCCGAGACGGCGCTGCAGCAGCTTCACCTCCACCCGCATCTGCTCGCGCAGCTTCGCGTCCAGGTTGCTGAAAGGCTCGTCGAGGAGCAAGAGATCGGGCTCGTACACGAGGGCGCGGCAGAGGGCCAGACGCTGCATCTGACCGCCGCTCAGGAGGGTGCCGGCCCGCGCCTCCGTCTCCGCCAGGCCCACCAGCTCGAGCACGCGGGTGACCTTGTCGCGGATCTGAGCCCGCTTCATGCCGCGCAGCTCGAGCGGGTAGGCGACGTTCTCGAACACGGTCATGTGAGGCCACACCGCGTACGACTGGAAGACCATGCCGAGATTGCGCTGATTCGGCGCGATGAAGATCCGGCGCGACGCGGAGGCGACCACGCGGTCACGCAGGGTGATCTCGCCTCTGTCGGGGCGCTCGAGGCCCGCCACCAGGCGCAGCGTCGTGGTCTTGCCGCAGCCGCTGGGGCCGAGGAGGGTGAAGACCTCGCCGCGCCGGATCGCCAGCGACACGCCGTCCACGGCGGCGGCCTGACCGAACAGCTTGCTGACGCCGTCGAGCGCGAGAACCGTCTCGCTGGTGCCGGGCTCCGCCCCCACGCGCGGGTCCGTTACTTGATGACCGCCTTGGCGATGTCCTGCGTCTTGACGACCTCGGGCAGGTTCTCCTCCGCGTCCACCTGCAGGAGCTTGACGCCTCGGGGAACGGCGTACAGCGGGTTGCCGGGCTCGACGCCGAGACGGCGGCTGTTCGTCTCCACCTCGCGCGCCCACACGACCTGGGCCTCCTTGGTGAGGAGCCAGTTGATGAACACCTTAGCCGCGTTCGGATGCGGGGCCCGGTTGACCAGCCAGACGGTGTTGGCGCCGGAGCTGTATGTGTCCAGCTCGGGGAAGCGGAGGAGCTTGAGGCTCTTGCCCAGCCCCTGGCGCTGGAACTGGCTGAGGAGCAGGGGATTGACCCCGAGGGCGATCGGATAGCGGCCCCGGATCATGAACTCGGCGATCTGACGGCTGTCACGGCTCAGGACCGGCTCCTGGTCAACGTAGAGCCGCTTGATGATGTCATCGCCCAGGTGAAGGCGAGCGCTGGTCATCGGCCAGAAGGCATCACCCATCACGCGCACGTCGGGAAGGAGCAGCTTGCCCTTCCACCGGGGGTTGAGCAGCTCGGCGAGGCTCCTGACCTGGTCCTCCGTCACGAGGTCGGTATTGATGGTCACCCCGCCGCCCCGCACGGCGCTGAAGCCGTAGGCGAGCGCGCGATCCTTCACGACCGAGAAGCCCCGCTCGAATCCACCCTCCCACGCGGCGTCGTCGGTCACCTCGGGCAGCACGATGGCCGGCCGCACCGGGTCCCACACCCCGGCCGGGCGCAGCACCTGCAAGGCCGTGCTGGTTGGAATGGTGACCACGTCCCACGTGAAGAGACTCGCCTGGCGCTCCTGGAGGATGCGGGGGGCGAAATCCTGCGAGTGCAGGCCCGTATGCTCGATCTTGATGTCGGGAAATGCCTGCGTGAAGGCCTTGAGGGCCCGCTTGTAGCCGTCGCCGGGAAAGGTGTTGACGGCGACCTTGCCTTCTTTCTTGGCCGCGGTCAGGATTTGCGGCCAGTCCGGGGGCGCGGCCGCCCAGGTCACCGACGCGGTCCGCGCGAGCGCGGCGCCGGCGGCGCCGAGCGTCACGGACCGGATCAGATGACGCCGGCTGATTCGGTCGTCGGCCATCCCGTCCTCCCTTTCCCCGCGGTGAACGACGGAGGTCAACCGGTCGTGGGAGGTAGTGCCGCGCCGGCCGACCGCGTCCGCATCTGCTCCTGGAGATAGCGCACGGAGACCCGGCTCAGGGGCACCGAGTCCGGCGCGAGGCCGTCGGGATTCTTGTACTCGAACGGAGCATCGCGACCGCCGAAGTGCCGGGTCACCACCAGTCGCCGCCACTGGATGACCTCGGCGTCGGTCGACGAGAGCTTCTCGGGAGTGTCGTAGCGCTGGTTGATCATCACGCGCTCGTCCTGGCGCGAGAAGTTGTACTCGATGATCCACCGGTGCAGCACCGCGTAGGTGACGCGCTCCCAGAGCCGCCCGATCGCGCTCTTGGGCCGCGTGCAGTGGTAGTACCAGACGCGGGTCCGGTGCTCCTCGACGGGCACGCACATGCGGGTATAGAGATCCCAGCCGAACTCGGCGCGGAACATGCCGGGCAGGTGGTGGCCGCCGCACCACCGCGCGGAGCGCGGCGGAGGGATGTGGCGGCGCGCCCGCTCCGCGAGAGGCCGGGTCAGCCAGGTCCAGAGCCGGCGGTAGGTCGTCTTGGGCCACTTGCGGCCGTCGGGATAGAGATCCTGGAGCGGGTTCTGGCGCACGTAGTTGCTCTCGGCGACGTCGCCGCCGAAGCCGTTGCCCACGAAGATGGGGTGCTCACCCTGGGCGCCGCGCGCGATGAACCCGTTGCGCGCGACCACGAGGGCGTTGCGGTGCACGTAGTTGACGTGGGAGTCCATCGAGTTCTCGAGGGCGACCTCCCAGTTGCATCGCCATTCGACCTGGCCCACGAGGACGAGGGTCTCCTCGTCGAAGAACTCCTCGGGCACGTCCTCCTCGATGGGAGCGGGTGCGCCCTCCCCGATCCACACGAAGACGAGGCCCTTGAGCGTCCGGGTCGGGTAGGCCCTGGCCTCGGTGCCGGCCTTGCCGCACACGCCCGAGCCCGGCCCTTCCGAGAGGATCATGACGTTCTTCCCGGACTCGTCGTACACCCAGCCGTGGTACGGGCAGGCCACGGTGCCGCGATAGTGGCAATCACCTTCGCTGAGGCGCGCGCCCCGGTGCGGGCAGACGTCCTGGATGGCGACCACGTCCCCCTGGGCGCCCCGGAAGAGGCAGATCTCCTCGCCGAGCATCGAGACCTTCACCGGCTTGCGCCAGCCGACCTTGCGGTCTGCGAGGGCGGGGTACCAGTAGTTGCGCAGCCCGAGCGTGGGGATCAGGGGCCGGATGTCACCGCTGAGCTTCGGAACCGCCCCGTTGGTCGTGTGCTCATCCGCTACGTGCAGGCGGGGCGTCGATTGTGAAGTGGGTGTCGGCACGCCGGCCTCCTCTTGCCTCTCAGGGCTGGAACAGGGCGAAGCACTCGTTGGAAGTTGCCGCCTGCAAACGCCTGGCCAACCCTAGTGCGCGCGCCCGCGAGTTGTCAAGCGGATCGGCCGCCTTGCCCTCTGCTATACTCACCGCCGTTCCATGCGAGCGAAGAGAGGCCGCGTCCAACCGCCACCGTGTCGCGACGCGGGTCGCGGAGCGTCATGACCGAGGCGATCGACGTCCACACGCACATCTTTGCCCCGGGCTGGCCGGACTTCGCGGCCCGCTTTGGCGGCGACCGGTGGCCGCGGCTCGAGGGCGATCCGGCCACGGGCTGCAAGCTCTACCTCGGCGCGACCTTCAACCGGAATCTCACGCCACATGCCTTCGACCCCGCGCGCCGCATCGAGGACATGGACCGGACGGGCGTGGCCGTACAGCTCCTCTCGCCGGCTCCGCCGACGTTCTGCTACTGGGCGCCCCCCGACGCCGCCGCGGAGTGGCACCGCCTGCAGAACGACGTCATCGCCGAGATCGTCGCGCGGCATCCCAGGCGCTTTCTCGGCGCGGGCGGGCTTCCCCTCCAGGCGCCAGACCTTGCCGTGAAGGAGCTGGAGCGCGTGGCGACGACACTCCGCTTCCCCGCCGTGGAAGTGGCGGGCAACGTCGACGGGCGCGATCTCGACGACGCGAGCCTGCGCCCGGTGTGGACGGCCGCGGCGGCCCTGGGCGTGGCCGTGCTCGTCCACCCCCAGGCGCCGATCCTCGGGGACGCGCGCTTCCGCGCGGACAACCTGACCCAGGTCGCCGGCTTTCCCCTCGAGACCGCGCTCTGCATGACCCGCGTGATCTTCGGCGGCGTGCTCGAGCGCTGGCCCGCCATCCGCTGGTGCTTCGCCCATGGCGGCGGCGCCTTTCCGTACATCCTGCCCCGCCTCGACAAGGGATGGCACGTGGCCGACGCCGCGCGCGCCGCGATCCCCGAGCCCCCGAGCCACTACGTCCGCCGCGTGTGGATCGACTCCCTGACGCACTCGCCCCGCGTGCTCCGGTTCGCCCTCGAGACGTTCGGGAGCGAGCGGATCGTCCTGGGCAGCGACTATCCCTTCAAGCTGGGCGTGGACGACCCGGTGGCGGAGCTCGCGCCACTCGATCTCGACGCGGCGACCCGCCGGCGGCTGACCACCGACAATGCGCGAGAGTTCCTCGGCCTCCACCGTGTAGCGACTCCGGAGAGGACACATTCGTGGCAGATCAACGCGAGCGATGCCCCGGCTTGACACGGCCAAACGTGCCCTCTAGAGTCCGGCCACTGCCCGTCCCCAGCGGGCCGACCATCGAGGAGGTTTCCATGCGAGGAAGTCGCCGTCAGTTCATTGCCGCCACCGCCGGGGGCCTCGCGGGCATCCTGGCCGCCCGGATCCCGCCCGCGCTCGGGCAGACGCGGGAGATCTCCTACCTGTGCTGGAACAACTTCGCCCCGCTCTCGGACAAGAAGCTGGCCGAGATCGGGCCGCGGTTCACCAAGGACACGGGCATCAAGATCCGCATCAACCACATCGCGGCGCCCCAGCAGGCGGCCAAGTACGCCAGCGAGGTGCAGTCGCAGGCCGGCCATGACCTCGTCGAGATGCGCATGCACGTACCCTGGCTCTACGAGCCCCAGCTCATCGACGTCTCTGATCTCGTGGCCGACCTGGAGAAGAAGTACGGCAAGGTGGTCTCGGCGGGGTACGAGGCCGCGCACGTCAAGGGCGTGTGGCGGGCGGTGCCGCAGTACCACACCGTCTTCATCGCCGCCTATCGCGAGGACCTCTTCAAGAAAGCGGGGCTCAAGACGCCCGATACCTGGGAGGATCTCTACAAGGTGGGCCGCGAGCTGAAGAAGATGGGCAATCCGGTAGGCATCCCCATCAGCCAGAACTTCGACTCGATCTCTACGGGCTCCGCGGTCATGTGGTGCTACGGAGCCCGGGAAATCGACAAGGACGGCAAGACGGTCAAGATCAACTCCGCCCAGACGGCCGAGGTGATCGAGTGGTACAAGAAGATGTACCGCGACTGCATGGAGCCCGAGGTCCTCTCGTGGACGGACGCCAGCAACAACGAGTCGCTCCAGCAGGGGAAGGCGGGCTGGATCCACAATCCCGTCAGCGCGTACATCGTGGCCCGCGACCAGAAGCTCGTCACCGCGGACAGCATCAACCACCACCAGAGCCTGGCGGGGCCGTCGGGCCGCCACGACGTCGATGCCCCGCGCTCCATCGGCATCTGGAAGTTCTCCAAGAACGTCGAGCCCGCCAAGGAGTGGATCCGCTACCTGCTCGGCAAGAAGGACGTGTACGACGAGTACATCATGTCGGGAGGCGGGTTCAACCAGCCCGCCTTCACCAAGCTCCAGGACCATCCCGTCCTCAAGACCGATCCCAAGCTCGCCGTGCTCAGGGGTGAAGGAGTGCAGTACCACACCTACGGCTGGCCCGCGCCCGCCTCGGACAAGGTGCAGCTCATCACCAACTCGTTCATTCTCCCCAACATGATCGCCAAGGCGGTGACGGGCACCTCGACGAAGGACGCCATCGCCTGGGCGGAGAACGAGATGAAGAAGGTGATGGCGGGCTAGGCGTTCAGGGCCGCGTTCCGTGGCCCCTCTCGCCGAGGCGACGGTGCGGGTGGACTGCGCGGCGAGGCTGGGCCCCCTCCGCCGGATCTGGACGAGCTTCGGCTACGACGAGATCAACTGGACCTCGACGCCCGCGGGCAAGCGCGCGCTGCGGGTCATCGGAGAGTTCGCCGAGCAGCCCTACTACGTCCGCTCCCACTACATCTTCAACAGCGGCATCGGCTGGTCCCTGCCGCACTGGGGCGCGGGCAACGTCTACCACGAGGACGCCGCCGGCCGGCCCTTCTACGATTTCGCCATCGCCGATCGCGTGTACGACGCCGTGGTCGAGGCGGGTCTACGGCCCCTCGTGGAGCTCGCCTTCACCCCGCGTGCCCTCGTGCCCGACGACGCGGAGGCGCGCTTCCGCTATGAGCCGAGCCCGACGCAGTGGAGCCCGTACGAGGCGGGGCTGTGGTCGTTTCCTCCAAAGGACTACGGGAAATGGGCGGGGCTCGTCCGGGCCCTCGTCGAGCACTGCGTGGCCCGGTACGGCGCGGCGCACGTCCGGGGCTGGCTGTGGGAACTGTGGAACGAGCCGGATATTCTCTACTGGCGCGGGACGCCCGAGGAGTTCCACGCGCTCTACGACGTGACGGCGGCGGCCGTGAAGGCGGCGCTGCCCGAGGCCGCGGTGGGCGGCCCCACCACCACGGGCGATCTCGGCCCCGGAAGACGGGGCAACGAATTCCTCCGCGGGTTTCTTGCTCACTGCGCGAAGACCTCCGCGCCCCTCGACTTCGTTTCCTTTCACACCAAAGGGGCGCGCTTCGACCCGTGGCGGGTCTATGGGCCACTGGGCGGCCCCGCCCCGCGGAAGCAATCTCCCTCGAGCCTCAAGATGCTGCGCGAGGTGCGGGCGGCCCTGGATGCCGTGGCGGCCCATCCCAAGTTTCGCGATCTCCCGTGCATCGTGGACGAGTGCGACGCCTCGGTGCCCGCGCACTGGGGCGTCTACGACAACGCGAACTTCGCCTACCGGAACAGCGAATACTTCCCGGTCTTCCAGTGCAAGCTCATGAAGAAGCTCCTGGATTTGAGCGAGCGGAGCGGGGCCCACGTCGACCAGGCGACGACCTGGAGCTTCTACTTCGAGGGCGAGCGCTTCTTCGAGGGCACCCGGAGCCTCTTCACGGCTCAGGGGGTGGAGAAGCCCGTCCTGAACGCCTATCGGATGCTCGCCCGGCTTGGCGATGTCCGGCTGGGCGTCCAGTCGAGTCATGCCTGGCCCCTCGACAGGCTCGACGACGCCGAGGAGGGGATGCCCGAGGAGATCGACGCGCTGGCCACGTTCAATGGTCGAGATTGCGTCACCGTGCTCGCGTGGCGGCACGCCGACGACCAGTACGCGATCGACACGGGAGAGACGGATGTCACCCTTCGGGTCGAGCGCTTGCCCTTCGAGGCCAGCCGCGTCCGGCTCCGCCACTGGCGCATCGACGGGCGCCACAGCAACAGTCACGCCGCCTGGACGGGGCTGGGGGCGCCTCAGGATCCTTCCGAGGCCCAGCTGCGCTCCATCAAGGAGCGCCAGGGCCTCGAGCTCTTCGAGCCAGAGCGGGAGGTTGCCATCCGAGACGGCGCCCTCGTCGCGCGGATTCCTTTTCCCCTCCCCAGCGTATCCCTGATCGAGATTCGATCGCTCCCGTGATGCATCCCGAAAGAAACAACTGGTCCGACTACTCGTCAAAGACGGCCATGAGCTCCTGGCTAGGCCGCGCCCCTAACCGGCGCACGCCCGAGGAGCTCCGGGCGGTGCGAGGCGTCGTCGCGGTGATCATCACCAGATGTCCCCCACAGTGAATCCGTCGGGGAACGGATCGTCGGGGTCGACGACATAGCTCGCGAACCCGGTGATCCACGCCTGGCCGCTCAGCGTCGGCACGACTGCCGGATACTGGCCGACCGTTGTCTCGGCGACGAGGCGGCCCGTGAAGACCGTGCCGAGAATGCCTTCGTGGCGGAAGTCCTCGTTCAGGCGGAGTCGGCCGCGCGCGTGCAGCGTGGCCATGCGCGCGCACGTGCCGGTACCGCACGGTGAGCGATCGATCACGCCGGTCCAGGTCGATGGGCGACTCCAGTCAAACGGGCCCGTGGAGACCGTGACGACGTTCTTCATGTCGGCATCGGCGCGCGACGGCGGCCCAGAGAGCTGCGCGATTGTGATGCCAGCGAACCCCGGCTCCTCGGGATGCGTCACGGGGAGCTGCTCGCGCGCCGCCGCCTTGATCATCTCGGTGATGCGCACGATGTCTCGTCCCTCGTCTGGCGTCAGCTTCAAGCCCAAGGCGGTGGCATCGGCGATTGCGTAGAACATCCCGCCGTACGCGACGTCCACCGTCACCGTCCCGAGCTGCGGCACTTCGATCTCGCGATCGAGGTAGACCGCAAAGGCGGGGACGTTCCGAAAGGTGACACTCGTCACCTTGCCGCGGGCGCACGCGGCGCGCACGCGGATCAAGCCGGCGGGCGCCTCCAGTGTCAGCTCCGTCACTGGCTCGTGCATCGGCACGATACCTGTCTCGAGCAGCACGGTGGCGGTGCAGATCGTGTTCGTGCCTGACATCCCCGGATATTCGACGTGCTCCATGATCACGAAGCCCGCGTCCGCGTCGGGGTGGGTGGGAGCCAGGAGTAGGTTGCAGTTCGCGGCGGGATAGCCTCGGGGCTCGCGCAGCATGCAGCGGCGCAGGGCGTCGCCATGCGCCTCCAGGTGGCGCATCTTCTCGAGGATTGTGGTGCCGGGCACGTCCAGGACGCCGCCGACGATGACGCGGCCGGGCTCGCCGGCGGCGTGCGCATCGACGGCCTGGATCATTCGTGCCAGACGCATGGCGCCCATCGTACCTCATGCACCCGTCGCACGGGGGGCGCCCAGATGAAGCTTGCGCCTGCAGCCAGCACGGCTCTGCGGCCGACGTTCATTCAATCACCGTGTCCGCGCGCTAGACGGTGCGCTCCAGGAAGCTCGTCACGAGCGGCCACGCGAGGTCGGCGTAGTGGGGCTGGTAGCCGTCGTTGTCGGGATGACGGAAGCCGTGATTGGCGTCGGCGAAGAAGTGCCACTCCACGAGCTGGCCGTTGGCGGTGAAGCTCTGCCAGAGCGGGCCCTGGATGGCGGGCGTGGCGATGTAGTCCTTGCCCGCGCAGAACACCAGGGAGGCGCACCTGAGCGTCCTCGCGAGGGCAAAGGCGTGCCGGGGCCGGTGCGACGTCTCGGGCTCGTCGCGGACGGACGGGTAGTAGAGGACGATGGCGCGCACCTGGGGATGGTCCGCCGCGAAGGGGATGAGGAGCCGGCCGCCCAGGCAATGCCCGAGGCACGCCGTGCGCGCCGGGTCTGACTTCAGCCGCTCGATGAGGTAGTGCCAGGCCTCGTCCATCTTCACGAGGAACTCGCTGTCGGAGTGCTTGGCCTGGAGGTCGGCGCCCTGGCCGATGTGGTTCGTTCCCGGCACCCCGAACATGTTGAACAGGCTCGGCACGAGCACGTTGAAGCCGAGGGTGGCCAGCTGATACGCGTCGATCTTGTAGTCCGCGGTCACCCCATGCGCGTGGTGCACCATCATCACCCCGGGGCGCGGACCGCCCCCCTCCGGATGCGCCACGTAGCCGGGAATGCCGTCTTCTTCCAGTGTCAGCCTGCGCGCGACCACTCTCATGTCCGCTCTCCTTTCAGCTCGTGAAGAACTCGAGCATCAGCCGGTTGACCTCGCCGGCGTTCTCGTAGGCCGACCAGTGGCCGGCCGCGGGAATGCGATGGAGATCGAGATGGCCGACCACGCGGCCGATCTCTCCGATGAGGAGATCGGCGGGACGAAAAGACGAATCGTCCCCCACGCCCCACAGCAGGCGCACGCGGCCATCGAGGCGCGCGAGATCGTCCAGGAGGGTCCCGCCTCCGCTGACCTTCCGGCTGTTGAAGCGCGCGTGGCGCACGCCGTACGCCTGGATGTCCACGGCCTCCTCGGTGACGCTGGCGGGATCACTCAGCATGTTGACGAGGAGGTTGTGGCGGCAGATCTCCCGGAAAAGCTGCTCATCATCGCCCGCCTCGCGGTAGCTGCGCGTGGGCCGCTCGCCGAAGGTGCGCGGCGGGAAGCCCGCGGGAGAAACGAGACACAGGTGGGTGACGCGGGGCCCGAGGCGCCTCGCCAAGTTCGCGGCAATGGCCCCGCCGAAGGAGAATCCGGCAAAGCGCAGCGGAGCATCCCCGGGGAGCATCTCCAGGAAGAGACGATGCACGAGATCCAGGTACTCCTTGCCCGTCGTCTCGCGTGGCACCGAGGCCGACGCGCCGTACGACGGATGGTCCAGGGCGTGCACCGTGAAGCGCTCGGCCAGCGGCTCGATGTTCCGTGTCCAGTGCCGCCAGCACCCCATCCCGCCGTGGAAGAGCACGACGTCGGGTCCGCTCCCCCTCGTGCGCGCCGCCATGGGCCGCGCCTCGCTCCGGGCCGTACGTTCGCTCACGTGGAGGTCGGAATCCGCTGCCCCGCCTAGCCGACGGCGGGCAAGACCTTCCCACCCGCCTCGACGGACTTGGCGTCGATGAGGACGACGGCGAGCAGGCAAGGGTCGGTGCCGCGATTGACCCAGTTGTGGATCGTGCCCCGCTGCACCATGACATCACCGGCGTGCAGGTGCACGAGGGAATCGTCGAGCTCCATGTCGATCTCGCCCGAGATCACGACGATGTAGTC
>WNGG01009234.1_pt1 | contig 10778 bp, 10 predicted proteins | sample 5400661 | NCBI WGS metagenome assembly WNGG01 (sample SAMN13153372, study PRJNA577476) | soil metagenome | isolation source: 100 cm soil or saprolite under Garry oak tree replicate 1 | place: USA:California | collected 2016-06-15
CTCCCGTCATTTGTGTCATCTCCTCCCAGGTGCAGGCCATGTCAGCGGTGCACAAGTTATGCCAGCAGGACACGAACCATGCCCGGCATCGCATGCTCAGATTTTCTCAGTACTTAGCCGCAGCCAGGTTGCGCGGCCTCAGGCAGTCCTGCCACACCTGACACGAGCTGTGACAGCAATGACAGTCAGGCCCCCTTCGTCTTCTCACCGCCCGGGGTCCCCTGATAACCCTTGACAACCTGTCTTCTCAGGCGTCCTAATGGGGGGCTAACACAAAAGGAGGACCTATGAAATTTGCCCTGACTGGCGTGGGCAGCGGCTCAACTGCTCGCCCCGAGTTGCTCGCGCAAGTGGCCAAAAAAGCGGAAACTCTGGGCTATGAGTCCGTGTGGATTCCCGAGCACCTGGCGGTTCCGGTCACCATTAACGCGCCTTATCCTTATTCTGCCGATGGCAAATTCCCTGGTGGCCCGGGCGCCGCGCTGCACGATCCCTTTGTCGCCCTCGCTTTTGTCGCCGCCTGCACCGAGAAGATCAAACTGGGCACTGGTGTGTTTGTCCTGCCTCTGCGTAACCCCCTGGCCGTCGCTAAAGCTGCGGCTAGCGTGGACGTGCTCTCTCGGGGGCGCCTGCTCTTTGGCATCGGGATTGGCTGGTTAGAGGACGAGTTCAACGCGGTCGGCATACCTTTCAAGGATCGGGCGGCCCGCACGCGGGAGTGGATCGCCATCATGAAAGCGCTGTGGACCGAGGAGACCCCACAGTTTTCTGGCCGGTTTCATAGCTTTCCGCATTTGGGGTTCAACCCCAAGCCAGTGCAGAAACCGCATCCCCCCATCATCTTTGGCGGGGAGAGCCGCCCAGCCCTCAAACGGACAGCAGAGCTAGGAGATGGGTGGTTTGGCGTCCGCTATACCCCGGACAGCGTCAAGCCCCGGCTTGCGCTCCTGAAAGAACTCACGGAGAAGGCTGGTCGTGATTTCTCGCGGATCGAGATCTCCGTTGGGTTGGAGCCAGGTCTGCCGCTCACGCTCGACACGGTCAAGCGGTTTGCTGAGGTCGGGGTGCACCGCCTCATGGTCTTCGCGCCGGGCTTTATCCCGCGCTCGCGTTTCGATACCGAATTGTACCCGCAGATGGAGCGCTTTGCCGAGGAGGTGATAGCGAAAACGTAAGCGAGCGAGCACTCCGTTATCGATACCATCCACACGCAGGGGAAATACCTGAAAAAAACACGGCGGGCCTTAAAAAGACTGCCAGGTATGGTAACGTCCTTCTGATAACAAGCTGATATGAACGGAGACAGGACCGAGCGCAACGGAAATGGCCTGCGTGTGGGCGTGGTGGGCGTGGGGTACCTGGGCCGCTTGCACGCGCAGAAATACGCCGCGCAGCCAGACGCCATCCTGGTCGGCGTGGCGGATGTGGACGCCGACCGGGCCGCGGAGGTCGCGGCTCTATGCCAGACTGCAACATTGACCGACTATTGTAACCTCTTCGGCCAGGTGGATTGCGTGAGTATCGCCGTCCCGACCCAGCTCCACTATACGGTAGCGCGTGATTTTCTTACCCGTGGCATCGATGTGCTGGTCGAGAAACCCCTTACTGCCTCTGCAGCAGAGGGACGCGAGCTAGTGGAGATCGCGGAACACAGTCACCGCATTCTTCAGGTCGGGCACCTGGAACGGTTCAACCCTGCCCTGCGTTCGCTCACCGGCATCCTCACTGCCCCGCGTTTTATCGAGTGCCACCGGGTGGCGCCGTTCGTCGAGCGAGGTACGGACGTGGACGTGGTACGCGACCTAATGATCCACGACCTCGACGTCATCCTGAGCCTGGTGCGGTCACCGGTAGTGTCGATAGAAGCCTTTGGCGTACCAGTGCTGACCGCGGAGCCTGATATCACCAACGCCCGCCTGCGCTTTGCCTCGGGCTGCGTTGCCGACATCACCGCCAGTCGCGTGGCGCTTAAGCGCGAGCGTAAAATGCGCATCTTTCAGCCCGATACCTACCTCGTGATTGATTACGGCGAGCACCGTATCCGCATCTGCCGGCGCGAGCCCGGCCCGCAGGCAGGCGGGTTGCCGAATCTGACCTACGAAGAACGCGAGGTGGACGGAGAAGACGCGCTGGAAGAGGAGATCCGCGCGTTTCTCAGAGCCGTGCGCGAACGCAGCGAACCGGTAGTGAGTGGCCGAGATGGCCTGCAGGCGCTTGAGGTCGCGGAGCAAATCATTGCGTGTTTAGAAGTCCCCTAATGTCTGGTCATTGTGACTTTTCCACTCCGCACTCCGCACTCCGCACTCCAGATCCACGGGTGCTCCTCGTCGCCGGTGAGGCGTCCGGGGACGTGCACGGCGCGGATTTGGTGACCGCGCTCAAGCGGCAAGTACCCCACATCGAGGTCTTTGGTGTGGGAGGTCAGTGCCTGCGTGAGGCTGGGATGCACACCCTGGTCGATACTGCCGCTATCGCGGGCATGGGCTTGTTTGAGGCGAGAGACAAGCTGCGTGCTCTGCTCCGCACCTACCGCCAGCTCACGACGACCCTGCGGACAAACCCACCCGATCTGCTCGTCCTGATCGACTTTCCCGAGTTTAACCTGCGCCTGGCGAAAGTCGCCAAGCGGGCGGGCGTGCGGGTGTTCTACTATATCAGTCCGCAGGTGTGGGCCTGGCGCAAGCGACGCGTCTACACCCTGGCCCGGCGGGTTGATCAACTTGCCGCGGTCTTCCCCTTTGAGCCGCCTTTCTACGCCGCCCATGGGTGCCCGGTGGAATTTGTCGGCCATCCGCTGGTTGACCGGGTCCACCCCAGCCGCTCGCGTGAAGAAACCCACAGACATTATGGTCTCGATCCCACCTGCAGAACCATCACCCTGTTGCCCGGCAGCCGGGCCCAGGAGGTCCGGTATCTGCTCGACCCTTTACTGGGGGCGACGGAGTTGCTGGGAAAGGGCTATCAGTTCGTCCTGGCCGTCGCCTCAACCCTGAATGCGGCAGAACTCACAGAGCGGGTCGGGCACCGTCAGGTGCGCGTGGTCCAGGGGGACACGTATAATCTGATTCACGCCTCGGATCTGGCCCTGGTTGCCTCAGGCACGGCAACCCTGGAAACCGCGCTCCTGGAGCGGCCAATGGTGATCGTTTACCGCATGGCACCCTTGACCTATGTGCTGGCCCGGCTTATCGTGCGTGTTCCTTTTATCGGCATGCCCAACCTCATTGCCGGACAGCGCATCGTGCCGGAGCTGATCCAGGGAGACGTCACGCCCGCGCGGATTGCCACCGAGGCCAGGCAGTTGCTTGAAAACCCGCAAGCCTATAGCCTCGCTCAAGCAGGCCTGCGCGAGGTGCGTCACCGCCTGGGCCCCGGTGGGGCAGCGACACGGGCTGCGGCCCTGCTCCTGGCACTGTTGGAGAGAAAGTAAATTCAATGCGGAATGTGGAGTGCGGATTGCGGAGTGGGGGCAGAAAAACAAAAAGCGAGAATCTATATTCCGCATTCCGCATTCCGCATTCGACAATCTTATGAGCGTCTACCGTCGTCTCTTCCCTTTTCTACGCCCTTACTTGTTCCCGCACTTCGTGACGGCCATCGTGTGCATGCTACTGTTCAGCGCTACTAATGGGGCGCTGCCGTTTCTGGTTGAGCACGTGTTCGATGACATCTTTGCGCAAAAAAACCTGCACGCCCTGCAGCTCCTGCCCCCTATCATCATTGGGACCTTCCTCTTCCGTGGGCTGGTCAACTTTGGCCATGCCTACCTGCTAGAGTACGTTGGCCAGCGTATCGTGGCTGACCTGCGCAACGCGCTGAACGTTCACCTCCAGTCCTTGTCCCTCTCCTATTTCCACCGGAATCCTACCGGCACGATCCTCTCCCGCGTCACCAACGACACCACGGTGGTACGCGAGGCACTCACCCAGGCCACAGCTTCGATGATGAGCGACACGACCACCCTGGCAGCATTGGTGGTGGTGGCATTTCTGAAAGACTGGTTCCTCGCCCTGCTCGCCTTTATTGTCTTTCCTGTCACGATTCTCCCGCTCACGCAGGTGTACAAAAAAGTGCGCCGTTCCAGCAGCAAGGGGCAAGGCTCGCTGGGACACCTGACGGCCCTGTTGCAGGAGACCATCCAGGGCAACCGGGTGGTCAAGGCCTTCGGCATGGAAGTGTACGAGCGCGAGCGCTTTGCCAAGGAGAACCACCGGCTCTTTCGCCATTCCCTGAGGGCAGGGCGGATGCGCGCCTTTGTGCCGCCGATGGTGGAACTGGTAGCGGCCTTCGGCATTGCTGCAGTGGTGTGGTACGGCGGCTACAGTGTGATCAGCGGCGAGCGCACCCAGGGCGCCTTTATCGCCTTTCTCACCGCTATGCTCCTCCTCTATGAGCCGTTCAAACACCTCGCGCGCACCAATGCCGCGGTGCAGAATGGCCTGGCTGCCGCCGAGCGCCTGTTCGAGCTACTCGATGAGCGGAGTGAGGTGGAGGAGCGACCGGACGCGCGGATACTGACGGGCGTGCAGCAGGGAATCCGCCTTGCGGGCGTGGCTTTTCGTTACCAGCAGGAGTGGGTGCTACGGGGTATCAACCTAGAGATTCGCGCCGGCGAGGTAGTGGCGTTAGTCGGCCCGAGTGGCAGCGGAAAGAGCACGCTCGCCGACCTGATCCCGCGGTTTTATGACGTCAACCAGGGGCAGGTCACCATTGATGGTCTTGACGTGCGTGACCTGACTCTTCAGTCCCTGCGCGCACAGACCGCCGTGGTGACGCAGTTCACCTTTCTCTTCAACGACACCGTGCGTAACAACATCGCCTATGGCACCCCTGGGCGGCCACTCGAAGAGGTGATCGCCGCAGCCCAGGCGGCGCATGCTCACGATTTCATCATGGCCTTGCCCCAGGGGTATGATACGGTGACCGGCGAACTGGGAGTGAAGCTTTCGGGTGGACAGCGTCAGCGCCTGGCCATCGCCCGCGCCCTGCTCAAAAACGCGCCGATCCTGATCCTCGATGAGGCAACGTCCTCACTGGACAATGAATCAGAGCGGTTAGTCCAGGCGGCGATCGAGCGCCTGATGATCGGCCGCACAGTGTTGGTGATCGCACACCGCCTCTCCACTATTCGTCGGGCTGACCGCATCGTCGTGCTGGTCAATGGCACGATCGTGGAAGAGGGACGACATGAGGAACTCCTGGCTCACAACGCGCAGTACCGCAGGCTGTATGATCTCCAGTTCCACGATGTCCCTCTGCAGTAGGGGCGCCCCGAGTAGGACCGATCCGTTGCAGCCTAACCGGCAGCCGCGCTTTCCTCTCGTCGAGGAGTTGAAGATTCGCTGCTGGACGGGTCTGGCGCTGGGCGCGCTCTGGCTGTTAGGAAAAACCACGCGCAAGCGCTACATTGGGGCCGAAGAGTTGTTCGCGCGCTGGCAACGCAGGGACCAAGTGATCCTGGCGTTTTGGCACAATCGGTTGCTGCTCATGCTGTTTCCCTATCGCGGCCAGAAGGCCTGCATTATGAACAGCGCCCACCGTGACGGCGAGATCATCACGCGGGTGATCAAACGCTTCGGTATCAGCGCGGTGCGCGGCTCCTCGACGCGCGGATGGCTGGGCGGGTTGAAGGGCATGATCGCGGCGTACCGGCGGGGGTACGACCTGATCGTCGTGCCAGATGGCCCTCGCGGTCCCCGCTATCAAGCCAAGCCGGGCGTGCTGCAACTGGCCCGGGTTACTGGCGCGCCCATCTTTCCGGTGACCTCTGGGGCTCAGTGGAAACTCACTGTGCGGAGTTGGGACCGGTTGCTGATTCCCTTCCCTCTGAGCCGGGTGACGTACGTGGTTGGGCGACCTATCCTGGTCCCAGCCGACGCCTCGGCCGAGCAGATGGAAGAAAAACGTCAAGAGTTGCAGGAAAGCCTCTTGGCCATCACGGCGCAGGCGGATGAGTCTTTTGAATGAGTAACGAGTAATGAGTAACGAGAACAGAGAGCAGAGGGTGGAAAGCAGCATAGAAGAGGAGAAATCCGCAATCCGCAATATTAACCACTCATCACTCTTTTTTTACAATCTTCTCCTCACCGCTCTTGCTCTCCCCGCCCTGCCCTTCGCCGGCTTGGCCTTGCTGCTGCGGCCGCGTTACCGTCTGGGTCTGACACAGCGGCTCGGGTTTCTCCCGACCGAGGTCAGGCAGCGTGTGAGCGGCCGCGATCTACTATGGCTACACGCGCCTTCGGTCGGCGAGCTCCTGGCAACCCGCCCCTTTCTGCGTGCGCTGAAACGGGCCTTCCCGGAAAAGCTCCTACTCCTTTCCGGGTTGACACCCACAGGCTATGCTACTGCGCAAGCCAAGATTCCCGAAGCCGACGCGGTGGTCTACTTCCCTCTGGACCACCCCGCGCCGATCCGTCGAGTACTGCGCCAGGTCAGGCCTGCCGCCTTCTTCTTCACCGAGACCGAGATGTGGCCCAACTTCCTCTCTGCACTGGGGCGCAGCGGAGTGCCAGTCTTTCTCGTCAGTGGTCGCTTCTCCACGCGCGCCCTCGCGCGCTACCGGCTGCTGCGCCCGCTTTTTCGTCCCGTCTTCCAAAGCCTGACGCTCTGTTGTATGCAGACCCGCGACGACGCGGAACGGCTGATCACGGCAGGCGCACCGCGGGAGCGGGTCGTCGTGACCGGCAACTTCAAGGTCGATGGCGTGATCGAGGGAGGCAATCAGGGGAAAGCGATCTTACAGGAGGCAGGTCTCGCCGACAGGTTGTTGCTGGTCGGCGCGAGCACGCATCCCGGCGAGGAAGAGGTGCTCCTGCACGTCTGCCGTCGGCTGCGTGCGGTCGTGCCAAACCTCCTGTTGCTCCTCGCTCCGCGTCACCCGCAGCGCTTTGTCGAAGTGGAGAAGCTGCTGAGCACGGGCGGCTATCGATATGTCAAGCGTAGCCAGCCGTCGTGTGCGCAGGTTGTAGATGCTGAAGTCTTTTTGCTTGACACATTGGGTGAGCTGTCTTCCTTTTACCCGGCGGCGGCTCTGGCCTTTGTCGGTGGCAGCCTGGTGAAAGGGCCGGGCGGGCATAGCGTGATCGAGCCGGCGCTCGCCCGGGTGCCGGTATGCTTTGGTCCGTATACACGGAATTTTGCGACGATAGTGGAAGAACTGGAACGCGCAGGGGGAGGCTTTGAGGTGCGGGACGAGGCAAGCTTCTGTCAACAGGCGCTGCCTCTTGTGACCGATGAGTACGCTCGCCGGGAGGCCGGCTGCCGCGCCTACGAGGTCATCAGACGTGGGCAAGGCGCGGTGGACCGCACGCTCGCGGCAGTGCTGGAAAAAGGGGGGTTAGGGGCTGGGGGCTAGGGGTTGGTGAGCTGAGCTATGACTTTTGCGCACCGACTGACGTACGAGATCTGGCAGCGTCACGGATTCTGGGGAAGGCTCGGCTGGCTGGCGCTGGCGCCCCTGTCCCTAGGGTTCTCCGCGTTGGTCCGGGGCCGGAACCTGCTCTACGACCGCCACTGGCTCCCGAGCAAGCGACCGCCACTCCAAGTGATCAGCGTAGGGAATCTCACAGTCGGTGGGACCGGTAAGACGCCACTCGTGCTGTGGCTGGCTCAAGCGCTGCAGAATCGCGGCCACCGGGTCGGGATCTTATCCAGGGGATACGGGGGGAAAAACCCCAAGGTCACGGTGGTTGGTACAACGGGGCAGGCGCTGGCCACACCGGCTGAGGTGGGAGACGAGCCGGTGATGCTGGCGCGCGCGTTTGCCGGCGTGGTCATCGCCGGCCGCGACCGGGTCGCCGCAGCCTGGCTCGCGTGCGAACGCTTTGGCCTGGACGTGGTCATTCTCGACGATGGGTTTCAACATCGCCGGCTCGAACGAGACGTAGACCTCCTGCTGGTTAATGGTATAAAAGGAACCGGCAATGGCTGGCTCTTGCCTGCTGGACCCTTGCGCGAGCCGCTGGCAGCGGCACGCCGGGCAGACGTGGTAATCATGACCAAGGGAGGCGAACAGGGAAGCCACCAGTGGCGCGGCCACCAGTGGCGTAGCGAAGGGAGGCAAAGCCGTCGGTGGCTGGCGGCCAATGACGAACGGCCGGTGTTTTACGGCGAACTCAACCCGACCACCCTGGTCAATTTTGCCCAGCGCACGTGGCACGAACTGCCCCTGGCCCTCCTAGGCGGCAAGCGTGTGGTGGCGCTGACTGGCATTGCTGACCCCCTTCCTTTCTATCGTGCCCTACATGAGTGGGAAGCGGAGATCGCTGAGATCATGGAGTTCCCCGACCACCACGCTTATACCCAAGCGGATTGGCAGGTCATCTCCCTGGCGAGCCAGAAATTTGACTTGATCGTGACGACGGAAAAGGACCTGGTCAAGCTAGAGCGCTTCCCCTTTGCCACTGGCAAGCTTGTGGCCCTGCGGGTGCAGATGGAGATTGAGCACGGGGACCAGTTGCTCGCCGTAGTCGAGCGCCGGCTGGCAGAAACGAAAACTAACCCCCAGCCCCCAGCTCTCAACCCCTAAAAGTACATCATGGCCGCACCGTTTCTCATCAAGGCAGTAACCGCACTGCTTGCCGACGTACCCGCCAGCGGCAAGACCTTGCTCGACGTGAGTTGTAAAGAGGGGGACGTGTTACAAGCGCTCAAGCCCCGGGGTTTTGTCCTGCGCGGCACGAACTTTGAAGTCCAGGGGCCTGTGGCCACAGGGCCGGCACTCAACGGTATTCCCATCGATTACGGGGTCGATGTGCTACAGCGGCTTCCCTACGACGACGCGAGTTTCGATGTGGTCCTGCTCATCGAAGTGATCGAACATCTGGAGAACCACCGGATCGCGCTGGGCGAGCTGGCCCGGGTGCTGAAGCCCGGGGGCGTGCTGATCCTGACAACCCCCAACATCATGCGCCTCAACTCGCGCTTCCATTTCTTTCTCAGCGGCTATCACAAGACCAAGCGCCGCTTCATCCCCTTTGACACACCCCTCGAACAGGCCCACCGTTTCCATAATTATCCGATTGACCTGCCGATCCTGCACTACCTGTGCAAACAGCACGGCTTGGTGTTGGAACGCCTGGGCAAGAGCAAGGTCAAAAGCTTTTCCCGCTTCCTGTTTGCCCTGTTTGGGCTGCCGGTGCTAGCTTATACTTGGTACACCCTGCTTGTGCGGGAGAAGAGCCCGGCCCAGCGGCAGGAGAACCGGCGCTTGTGCACCTGGCTGCTCCACCCACGCACTTTGATGGAAGATAATCTGGTGCTGCGTCTGCGTAAGGTGTAGGGGGCATATGTCCCCCATTCTGTCTTTTGGGAGGTTACTATGGCTCTCAGTAAGGAACTGCTCGACATCCTAGTCTGTCCCCAATGCAAGGGAGACATCGAGCTAACAGAGAAGCACGACGGTCTGATCTGCCATGCGTGCAAGCTGCTCTACCCCATTAAAGACGACATCCCGCTTATGCTGATTGACGAGGCGCTCAAGCTCGAATGACACCAACACCCAACACCCGTCTCCTCGTGGCCCAAACTGGCTTTCTCGGCGACGTGGTGCTCACTACTCCACTGATCGCCGAGTTGCGCCGTCGGCTCGCGCCCGCGTCTCTCACCGTGCTCACTACCCCACAGGCTAGGCCCTTGCTAGAGCCGCACCCGGATGTAGACCGCGTGCTGGTGGATGCGAAACGAGGCGAAGGGCGTGGAGTCCTGGGCCTTTTGCGCACCGTCCAACGCTTACGGCACGAGCAATTCACTCTGGCTGTGGCCCCGCACAAGTCTTTGCGTACCGCTCTCCTTCTCGCTCTGGCCGGAATTCCCCAGCGGATCGGATTTCGCCAGAGCGCAGGCTGGTTTCTCTACCACCGTACTGCTGTTTGTGATCCACAGCGCCACGAGGTCGAGCGCATCTTGTGCCTGATGCGCGCGTTTGGCATAGAGCCAGAGGAGTGTGAGCGCACCCCCCGGATTACATATAGCGAAGCCGCACGGGCGGACGCACGCGCCCTGTTGAACGAAGCTGGAGTTAACGACGGCGAGCCAGTGTTTATCGTCTGTCCGGGCTCGGTGTGGCCGACCAAGCGCTGGACCATCGCGGGCTATGCCGGCTTGGTCCGCAGCCTGGAGCGGGATTATAGCAGGGTGTTACTCTGTGGCGGGCCTGACGACGGGCCGGTGGTGCGGGCGGTGCAAGAACAGTCAGGTGGACACGGGGTGAATCTGGCCGGCCGCGCCGACTTGCAGACGTTTATAGCACTCATCGACCGCGCCCAGGTAGTCGTGAGTAACGACAGCGCACCGATGCATATGGCGGTGGCGCGTGGCGTGCCAGTAGTAGCGATTTTCTGTGCCACGACCCCGAGCCTGGGGTATGGACCCTACAGCGAGCGCGCGGTGATCGTCGAGAAGAAGGACCTGTTTTGCCGACCGTGCAGTCCGCACGGGGGTCTCTCCTGTCCACGCGGGACCGAGGACTGCATGCGCTTGATCACGGTAAATGATGTGTTGGTGGGTGTGGACCAGTTACTGGCCCGTACCGCCGGCACCAGATTGCACTCACAGCAGTAATGTCTACACTCCGCACTCCGCTTCGGCCTGGCTCTTCCACTGGCCATGCACTCCGCACTCCCCATAAGCCAACCCTCGGGGAGCGGTTCCAGGAGCTCAACGCCGCCTCGTCGCGCGACGCCGCAGCCCTGGCGGCGCAGGGGAAACGAGCCGGTCTCTGGGGGCTCTGCTTTGCCCCCTTCCTCACCTTTGCGCGCTCTTATCTGTGGCACGGGGAA
>WNGG01021249.1_pt1 | contig 10775 bp, 10 predicted proteins | sample 5400661 | NCBI WGS metagenome assembly WNGG01 (sample SAMN13153372, study PRJNA577476) | soil metagenome | isolation source: 100 cm soil or saprolite under Garry oak tree replicate 1 | place: USA:California | collected 2016-06-15
CACCCGCGGCAGCGTGCGTTCCGGATACATCAGGCAAAACCCCACGGCCTCGACAAATTTGCGCGCTTCTTCCACGGTACGGACAGCGTTGCCGTTAATCCGCCAGTTTGCCGCCCGCTGCTGCTCGAGTTCTTGTTCAGTCATTTTTGGGATTCAAAAATCTGCGCCCATTCGCCTTGCAAACACACTCACCGCCCAGCCGCGACGCAATATCGATCTGTCATCCTGAGCGAAGCGACGCTGCGCAGCGTGGCGTCGCGCAGTCGAAGGACCCCGAGGATTATTCTCCGTACCATGCGGTGCCAGGGAGTTCTCACGAAACTTCTTCGTCAACCAAATGAACGGCAGGACCTTGGCTGTTGGACTGCAAAATGTAGTCGTCAATCCTTCAAAATCATTTGTATTTCTATTGTTGAGGTTGAGGCACGACCCGCGGATGTCCATCAAGGCTGGAACATCCGTTCAATGCGCGCCACTACCTCGTCGTGGCTGACGCTCTCTACATTGTCCAGTTGCGCCAACCCCTTCTGCACTTCCGCTCGAAACCACTTGTCATGGTCCAGATAGGTTTCGACGATCTCCTGTACAAGCTGGTCGGCCGCGCGCCCACGCTCTGAGGCAGTGCGCTTAAGTTCGGCCTCGAATTCAGGACTAAAGCGGACTTCCATATAGTTAGTTTATCGCAGCTCAATCTTGGACAAATATTCAGTCATTTCGCTCCGAGGCTTTTCTTTGATTCTTTCGTCGCTGCACGAATATGAACACAATAGCTGCCGCCGATAACCAGAACGCAAAAGCAGCCGGCCCAAGGTTTCCCATGGCCACCTCATCGAAATCGATCAATGAGTTTTTTGCTGGGTCTCGTGGATCGTAATAGACACATACTTGCTGACCTATCGCCAGCTTGCGTTTGTCTGGAATTTGCCGTCCTGTATACGCTTTGCCTTCTATTGCGAACGTGTACACATATGTATTGTGGTTGGCGGGTTCATGGGCTGTGATGGCCCCAGTAATCGTCTTCTCTCTGGCGGCAAGGTTGTGGTTAGCGATCGCTCCCCACATCAAAGCAATGGACCCGATAAGCCATGGCATGACGACCAGAAGGCTTGACCACGAAGGATTTGTCCAGGGATCGTCCCGATCCTCTGCGATCTGGTTCTCCAGCCGCTGGAACCCTCCACTGATATCAACGACATTCAGTTTGTGCCTGGAATTTAAAAACAAATCTCAAATCCTCTTAAACGCCTTCTGTATCTCCTTTACAGAATACCGCAACACCACTGGCCGGCCGTGCGGGCACGACATCGGGCATTCGGTTTTCGCCAGCTCCTTCAGCAGCCATTCCATCTTGTTCTGCTCCAGCGGCATGTTGATCTTGATGGCCGCGTGGCACGCGATGCTGGCCGCAATCTTTGCCCGGATCTTCTCCAGGTTCAGCGCCTGCTCTTCATGCTGGAACTGATCCAGCAGCTCCACCAGCAGCTTCTCCACGTCCGCCGGACGCACGCCTCCCGGAGCCGTCTTAATCGCCACTGTCCGCGTGCCAAACAGCTCCACTTCAAATCCGTTGCGCCGCAGCTCTTCTGAAATCTCGGCAAACACCGCCTGCTGTCCCGGCGTCAACTCCACCAGCAGTGGCATCAGCAATCGCTGGCCGTCTTGCGCGGCATCGTTCTGCGCGCGCTCCCGCAGGATCTTTTCAAACAACACGCGCTCATGCGCCACATGCTGGTCGATGATCCATAGCCCGTCGGCGTTCACCGCCAGGATGAACGAATCCCGCACCTGTCCTATCGGTTTCAGGCTGGCCAGAGCCAGTTGATCGACTAACGACTGCGGTTCGTCTTCCAGCACATTTCCACAAGAGTCGGCATGGCCGTTCACGCTTTGCGCCATCGTCGGCGCGCCCACCGGCCCGAATCCGCTGATGGCCATGTTCGCTTCCAGCTCGATCGCCTTTCCGCCGAACTGCAGCCGTTCGTTTACCAACGGACCTCGGTCTTCGAAGGGTGAACGTTGGCATCCACTTCCTCATTCGGCAGTTCGATGAACAGCAGCACCACCGGAAAAACCGTTGGCGGCAGAATGTTTCGGTAGCCTTCGATAATTGCATGCTGCACCATGCGGTCGCGAATCAGGCGGCCATTCACAAACACATAGATCGAATTGCGGTTCAGCTTCTGCAGCTCAGGTTTGGAAATGAAGCCATGCACGCGAATGTCGCCCGGCGCCAGCGGCTGGTAGTCTTCGTCCCGTCGCCACGGCGGCGGCTCGGGTATGCCCACGCGCTCCAGTTTCATCGTTGCCGCCAGCGGAAGAAGCTGGTCCAGCGTCTCGCGGCCAAATATCTGGTAAATGCGGTCAGAGTGCGACCTCACCGGCGCGGCTACCAGCATGGCTTCCGTCGCGGAATGCAGCTCAAAATGCATTTCCGGATGCGCCAGCGCGTAATGCGTCACCAGGGACGCAATGTGGGAAAGCTCGGTCGACTCCGCCTTAAGGAACTTCTTGCGCGCCGGCGTATTGAAAAACAGGTCGCGCACCGCCACGGACGTTCCCTCTGGAAGTCCCGCCTCTTCCACGCGCAGAATTTTTCCGCCGACAATCTCCAGGACCGTGCCGCCGTCTTCCTCCGTCGCCCGCGTTTCCAGCAGCACCCGCCCCACCGACGCAATTGAAGGCAGCGCCTCACCGCGAAAGCCCAGCGTGTGTATGTTCAGCAGATCTTCAGCGTCTTTGATTTTGGATGTCGCGTGGCGTTCGAAGGCCAGCAGAGCATCGTCGCGCACCATGCCGCAGCCATTGTCTGTCACCTGGATCAGCTTCTTGCCGCCCGCTTCCACCTGCACGCGGACACGGGTCGCGCCAGCATCAAGCGCGTTCTCCAGCAGCTCCTTCAACACCGACGCGGGACGCTCCACCACCTCGCCCGCGGCGATCTTGTTGGCAACATGCTCGGAAAGTACGTGGATTCGCGCCATGAAAGGTCACTCAATTTAACCACAAAGGACACAAAGGGGCACGAAGGGTGAATTTTGTCTCCGTGCCCGTAGCCTGTCCTGAGCGACCCGCAGGGGAGTCGAACGGATGTCCTTTGTGGTTAGGTTTTCTATCGGGAGGCGGTTGCCGAACTCAACCCCGGTGCCGGATACTGCGGCAATTTCTCCCTTGTCCGGTTGGCCCGCTGAATATCCAGCTCGCCAAACAGAATGGATGGCGCCACAATTGCACTCGGCAGCGGCTCCGCGCGATTGTAAACGTAGTTGTCGTTTCCGGTGGCAACAATATCGCTGCGCAGGGCGCGCGTGTCGAGCTGTTTGAATACCGCGCCGCGCACCAGTTCCTTGTGGCCGTCGCTCACGTAGATTCGCCACAGCAGCCGCGGCGAAAGCTGCGGTCCGGTGGTCTCCACAAAATATCCGTAAGGCCGCCCCTGATCCTTGCACATCTGGATCAGCTTTTTCTTCAGATCGTCAGCGGAAATGCTGTGCTCGGCTTTGAAGATCAGGTTTGAAATCTGCGGACGCGGCGCTCCCGCCAGCGCTGTCCTGCCATGCCCGTTGGAATGCGGAAAATCGCGGATCGGCTGGCGTCCCAACAGGTAATTCGTGAGCATACCCTTATCGATCACGGTCACCTTCTGCGCTTCCACGCCTTCATCGTCCACATCGTAAGAGCCGGCCAGTGATTGATGGTCGAACTCCTTGTCTTTCGGATCATCCACCACCGTAAACGTCTCCGGCAGCACGCGGCTTTTGAAGTACGAGGCAAACTCTCCATTCGTGCGCGCCGGGTTCCCCAGGTCAGGACGGATGCCGAGGATATTGGGTACGACCAATCGCTCAAACAAGGCAGTCGTGGCGTCGGCTGAAAACAGCACTGGCCCGCGATAATCGTCTTCGACCAGCGGCGCCTTCTTGAGCGCCGCAAAAGTTCCGATCAGCTGCTTTGCTTCCTTGTCGATTTCGTCCTGCTTGGGCAGTTCGTCGGCTTTGGTCACCACCCAGCCGTGGCTGCGCTCCAGGTGCATGCCGTCATCGGCCTGGTCGTAGCCGGAGAACAGCAGCGTGTAGATTGTCTTGCCGCTCCGAGCCACTGTCCCTTCGGTATTGACGAAGTAACGGTTCAGCACGCGGAAGTTCAGCATGGCGCTGCTCGTCTCCAGACTCGGGTCGCCGCGGAACAGGTCTGGCCAGGTCGCGTACGGACTGTGCCGGTTTTTCGTCGGAGAAATCCGCCAGGTCGTTTTCTGTTTCCACGCTCTTGAGCGCGGCCTGCTTTTCCGTAAAGCCGCTCAGCGCGGACTTGTACGCCTTGTCGGTGGCCAGCCATAGCTGCCGCCGCAACACCATCTCGTCGTTGTCCATGGGCATCACTTCCACCGCGCCCATGCCCTCGCCGAAATAGCTGTCCTGCTTGTAATCGCCAATCCGTACCACCACGCGCACCAGCCGGCCGGTGTTGACCTGATCTGTTCGCAGCGCGCCCAGCGTCGCATCCGCGGTATTGTCCTGGATCTCCGTGACCTGGTAATCGATGTAGTAGGGTCTCTGCAACTGGCCTAATTGCAGCTTTTCCTGCGACCGCTTCAGCTCGGCCAGCATGGCTTTGAGCACCGGGTCGCCATGGTCATTCGTTGATACAGATGCAGCTAAAGGCGCGGCGCTATCCCCAGCCCGCGCGTGCACCGCAAAAACAAACAACAGCAGAGCAGCAGGAATCAGGCGTCGCATTAGTGCACCTCCGGCTTCGCTGTAATCTGCTGGTTGGCGACTTGGGCCTTCTCTATACCCGGAGGCGGCAGTAGCGGCGGTCGCTCATGCCCCTGCGACACCTTTTGCACTTCGATCTCTGAAAACAGCATGGCCGGCGCCGCCGCAGTCACAGGGATTGAGCCCGATTCCGCGCCGCACTCGCCGTTGAATACGTCCATCTTCTGCCCCGTAAGCACGATCCGGTTTAAAGCGTTCAACGGCGTCCCAATGATGTCCACGCCGCGCACCAGTTCATCAGGACGCCCATCAGGATAGACCTTCCACACCATCAGTGGCATCACTTGAAATGCCTGCGGCATGTTGCGCAGTGTCAGCGTAAATCCGCCTGCGATATCTTCAAAGTACAGCCCAAAAGGTTTCTTCTGTTTCCTGATCTCGTTGATCAGCTCTTGCCGCAGCTGCGAATCGGCCACGCTCTTGTTGGAGCGGACAATCAAGTTGCCTTGGCGGCCCACCGGCATCAGTCCGGCCTGCGCCCGCCCGTGTCCATTGGACTGCATGAAGCCTTTCACCGGCATGCGCGACATCAGAAACTGTTTGAGTATGCCGTTGGAAATCAGCTCAACCTTGCGGCTCTTCTCGCCTTCTTCGTCGTAGCTGTAAGTGCCGCTCAGCTCCACGCCTTCCAGTGACTTCAGCGTGGGATCGTCTTCCACGCTCAAAAACTTCGGCAGCACTGCCTGCCCAATCATCTTGGTAAACGTCTGGCCTTCGTTTTCTCCGCGCTGGCGCTGGCCTTCCAGCCTGTGGCCGACAACTTCATGGAAGAACACCGCTGCCGCGCGTCCTGAAAGCAATGCCGGCCCGTTGAATGGCTCCACCACCGGTGCCTTCTTCAGCTTCTGCAGGTCCTGCGCGATCTTGTCGATCTTCGCTGCAACCGTCTGCTCTGGAGCCAGCTTGTCAAACGTGGAAGCGTCAAATGTCTCCGACCGTGCCAGCTCCATGCCGTCCGTCGAGCGGGTGCTGGCCAGCGCCAGCACGCGGATCAGCGGGCGCGAATCCACCAGCCGCGAGCCTTCGCTGGATACAAAGTAGCGTGTGGCATCCTGCACCAGCAGCACCACCGTGCTGTTTTCGATGTCAGGATACTTTTTGAAGATCGCAGAGAGCCGTCTGATCCGCTCTTCCCACTCGTGCTGGTCAAACTTGGGCGGCGTGATCTCCTGGCCGATATAAACCTGTGACTTCTCTGAAGAAAAATCCGGAGAGGAATCTTCTTCATCGGCGCGGACTTTGGTATTGGTCTTTACTTCCAGAAACCCCTGGGCCGCCTTTTTGTACATCCTATCGGTATTGATCCACAGCACGCGCGCGATTGCATCGGGCCTGTCTTCCAGCGGCAATGAAGCTGTTGTGACCGCGTTGAATCGGTTCTCGCCGTGCGTGTTGTCCAGGTCGCGGCTGCCCACGCGGACAGAGACATCCACCGTCCGGTCATGGCGCTTAATGTTGGCTATCAGGGCGCCGCTGCTGGCCATAATGACGGCGCTGAACTCCTCGTTGCCCGCATAGCTGATGAAATACGGCGCCGGATCGGCCTTGCTCAGCGACGTCATGGCGCGATCAAGTTCCTGCTGCAACGTGTGCAGTAATACCGGGTCGTTGGCGCGCGCCGCGGCCGTCTGCCCCAGCAATGCCGGAGCAGCCAATAGCGAAAGAAAAAGACAGAGAAGTAAAGACTTTACGAATGACATGGCTAACAGAGAGTGTACCTCAAGCTTTAGACACCGGAAATGTTACGTTAGGGGTTCTTCCGCAGTCTCGAGCGAAAGCGAGAGATCCCTATAGTTAAGAAGTGTATAGGGTGCGCGATAACACGTCAGTAAGTTAAAAAGCTTATGCTTTCCGCGTTTCCTAGCCTGTAAGAGCTAGGTAGCCATAGGGTTCCCTCACCCGCAAAAACAGCGGGTTCGGGACTTCGGATTCTCATTCCCCCGCGCTCTTTGCCGACGCCGGCTTCCACCTCAAGATTGGTTTTCTAGCCGCGGCAGTCTCGTCAAGCCGCTTGACCCTGGTTGTATGGGGCGCGTTCTTTACAAACTCCGGATCTTCTTCTGCTTCGCGCGCAATCGACTTCATCGCGTCCACCAGCAGGTCCAGTTCTTCCAGTGACTCGCTCTCCGTGGGCTCGATCATGATCGCGCCATGCACCACCAGCGGAAATGAAACTGTATAAGGGTGGAAGCCGTAATCGATCAGCCGCTTCGCAATATCGCCTGTCTTCACGCCTTTTTGTTCCTGAATACTGTCGCTGAAGACCACCTCATGCATCGACGCGCTCTGGTACGGCAACTGATAATCACCTTCCAGCTTTTTGCGGATGTAATTCGCGTTCAGCACGGCGTCTTCCGTCGTCTGCCGCAGGCCATCAGGACCATTGGCCAGCGTGTAAGCCAGAGCGCGCACGTGCATGCCAAAATTCCCATAGAACATGCGCACCCGCCCCACGGACTGCGGGCGGTCGTAATCGAACGCCAGTGTGCCGTCGGCGCGCTCCACGATCACCGGTTTGGGAAGGAACGGTTCCAGAATCTTCTTGCACGCCACCGGTCCCGATCCTGGCCCGCCTCCGCCATGCGGCGTGGAAAACGTCTTGTGCAGGTTCAGGTGCATTACGTCCACGCCAAAATCGCCGGGCCGCGTCTTGCCCACCAGCGCGTTCATGTTGGCGCCATCCATATATAGAAGACCGCCCTTTTGGTGAAGGATCTCGGCGATTTTATGGATCTCCTGCTCGAAAATGCCCAGCGTATTCGGATTGGTCAGCATCAGCCCGGCGACGTCTTCATTCATCTGCGCCGCCAGCGCGCTCACGTCCACCATGCCGCGTGCGTTCGACTTCAAATTTTCCACGGCGTATCCGCAAATCGCTGCTGTCGCCGGATTGGTGCCGTGGGCAGAATCAGGAATCAGGATCTTCTTGCGCGGGTTCCCTTGCGACTGCAAATAAGCATGCATCAGCAGGATTCCGGTCATTTCTCCATGCGCGCCCGCCGCGGGTTGCAGCGTGATAGCGTCCATACCGGTAATGTCCAGCAGGCAGTCGGAGAGCGTCTTCATCACCCGCATCGCGCCCTGTGAAACCTCCGCCGGTTGGTAAGGATGCGCGTTGGCCAGCCCCCGAAACCGTGCCACCACTTCATTCACGCGCGCGTTGTACTTCATTGTGCAGGAACCCAGAGGATACATGCCGAGATCAATCGCGTAATTCCAGGTTGAAAGCCGCGTAAAGTGGCGGATGATCTCCATCTCGCTTACTTCGGGCATATTGCCCAGGTCTTCGCGCGCGGACGGGCCCAGCGCTTTCTTGTAATCCACCTCCGGCACATCCAGCGGCGCTAGCCGGTAACCTTTCTTCCCCGGCGACGAGCGCTCAAAGATCAGTCCTTCATTCTGGTTAACGTGGTGCGTCGCTTTCTTGATGTCTTTATTGCTCATTGGCCCACCGCCTGCGCTGCCGCGTCAATCTGCTCTTTGCTGTTCAGTTCCGTGCAACACCACAATGATGCGTTGCCTAGCTCCGGATAATGCCAGCCCAGCGGAAAGCCCCCGATCATCTTTTTGGCCAGCAGTCTTTTATTGATCGCGTGCGGATCGTCTTTCGTCTGCACCACAAACTCATTGAAGCGTGGCGATCCGGCAAAAAGAATCTTGCCCTTCTTGGCAAATTCGCCCGATGCATACGTTGCCTTGGCCAGGTTCTGTGCAGCCAGCTCTTTCAGCCCTTCGCGGCCATAAATCGTGAGATAAATCGTCGCCATCGTCGCGATCAGTGCCTGGTTGGTGCAAATATTCGATGTTGCTTTCTCGCGACGGATATGTTGCTCGCGCGTGGAAAGCGTCAGCACAAATCCGCGTTTGCCGTCTTTGTCTTTTGTCTCGCCCACCAGACGGCCAGGTATTTGGCGGACAAATTTTTCTTTGGTCGCCATCACGCCCGCGTACGGACCGCCATAACCCAGCGGCACGCCGAAGGACTGCGTCTCCATCGAGACAATGTCCGCTTCCACCGGCGGCTTCACGATTCCCAGTGACAATGCCTCGGCAATCGACACAATCAACAGCGCGCCTTTCTTGTGTACCAGATCAGCCACCGCGGCAACGTCTTCAATCGTGCCAAAGAAGTTCGGCGACTGGATGAGCACGCACGCCGTGTCCGATGTGATTTTCTTTTCCAGATCAGCCATGTCCACGCGGCCGTTTTCCAGGTAGCCGCATTCCGTAATCGGCAGCCCCTGATGCTGGGTGTATGTGTGCATCACTTCGCGGTATTCCGGATGCACACTGCGCGCCACTACCGCCGCTTTCCTGCCCGTAATGCGCACGGCCATCAGCATCGCTTCCGCCGCTCCCGTTGAGCCGTCATACATCGAGGCGTTCGCCACTTCCATTCCAGTGAGTTCGCAAACCATCGTCTGGAATTCGAAGATCGCCTGAAGCGTTCCCTGCGCAATCTCCGCCTGGTATGGCGTGTACGAGGTCAAAAACTCACCCCGTGAAACCATCGCGTCAATCACTACCGGACGGTAGTGGTGATAAGCGCCGGCGCCCAAAAACAGCGCATAACCTGCCGCATTGTGGTCGGCGCGAGCATGAAAATAGTCGATGATTTCTGATTCGGCCATCTGCCGCGGCACTTTCAGGTCGCGGTTCAGCCGGTATTCCGGCGGAATCGGCGCGAAAAGGTCATCAATGGACTTGCATCCGATGTCGCGCATCATCTGCGCGCGATCGGCCGGAGATTTGGGTAAGTAGCGCATGTTTCTCCGAAGTCCCGAGCGCAGCGAGGGATCACTATTCCCTTCAACGCTGTCGAGACTTCAACTTATTCCTTCACAACTTTAAATTTCTTCGCGGCTATATGGTTCCCTCGCTCCGCTCGGGATTTCAGGAATTATTTTTCTTCCGCCACGTACTTTTCGTAGTCGTCGGCTGACATCAATCCGTCCGCCTGGCTCGGGTTGGTCAGTTCCAGCTTGATCATCCAGGCCTTATGCGCGTCTTGGTTCACGGCTTCCGGGCCCTGGTTCAGGCTCTCATTGATCTCAATCACCTTGCCCGATGCCGGAGCGTAAAGTTCTGAAACGGCCTTGACCGATTCCACGGTACCAAAACTCTTGCCGGCTTCCACCTGTGCGCCCACCTTGGGCAGTTCGACAAAAACAATGTCGCCCAGCGATTCCTGCGCGTGGTCTGTAATTCCGACGGTGGCCGTGTTTCCCTTCACCTGGATCCACTCGTGCTCTCGGGTGTACTTGTAATCCTTCGGATATGCCATTAAGTTCATCCTGTCCTGCAGTTAAGATTTTTGCGGCTATGATTTCCGGGCCTGTGTTTTCTGGGTCTATGACTTCCGGGCTATGATTTTTTGGGTCGCTTGTAAAACGGCGTTGGCACAACTTTGCTCTTGATCTTCTGCCCGCGAATCTCCACAAACACTTCGTGGCCGATCTCTGAATGCTGCGGCGGCACATAAGCCAGAGCAATGTTCTTTTTCAAAAATGGCGCTGGTGATCCGCTGGTGACGTAACCGATTTCACTCCCTGTCTCGTCGAAAACCTTGTATCCATCGCGCGGGATGCCTCGGTCCACCGCTTCCAGTCCCACCAGAATGCGCTTCAGCCCTTCGGCCTTCACTTTTTCCAGCGCCGCTTTGCCAATGAAATCCGGCTTTTCCATCTTGCAGTAACGATCGAGTGCGGCTTCAAACACATTGATCGTGTCAGAAATCTCGTGGCCGTAAAGCGCCATCTTGCCTTCCAGCCGCAGTGTGTTGCGCGCGCCCAACCCGCACGGCACAATACCGAATTCCCTTCCTGCCTCCGTCACTTCGTTCCACACGCGCTCGCTGGTAGGGACATCGGACGGAACATAGATCTCGAATCCGTCTTCCGCCGTGTAACCCGTCCTGGCGATCAGAGTGTTCGGCAGATTGCATACCGTTCCATGCCTGAACCAGTAGTTCTTGATCTGCGAGAGGTCGCCGTTGGTCAACTT
>WNGG01021473.1_pt1 | contig 10775 bp, 7 predicted proteins | sample 5400661 | NCBI WGS metagenome assembly WNGG01 (sample SAMN13153372, study PRJNA577476) | soil metagenome | isolation source: 100 cm soil or saprolite under Garry oak tree replicate 1 | place: USA:California | collected 2016-06-15
GGGCTGGGAGTCCTGGGACATCGCGAACCGGCCGCTCATCCCCGAGCGGATGCCGGTCCTGATCGATGACGACCTCCTGTTCGAGGACGGGCCGGGCGCTCCCCGCCCGTCGGTGGCGGTCAGCCAGTGGCTGCGGGAGCTGCCCGCCAGCGGCGCCCCGGCGCCGGCCACGTGGGAGGCGTACGCCCGTGCGGTCCGTGAATGGATCGAGTTCCTGGGGCTGCACGGCGTCGGGGTGTTCGGCTCGCGCGAGCAGCTGAAGGCAGCGCTGAGCCGGTATGCCGAGCACCGGGCGGCCGGCCCGGCCCGGCAGCGGTTCTCGGCCACGACGTGGGGCCGGCACATGAGCATCCTGTCGCTGTTCTACCGGTGGGCGATGGATGAGGGCCACGCGCAGGCCGAGCCGTTCACCTACCGGACGGCGCGGGCCCTGTTCGCCGGGACGGGCCGTGAGGTGAAAGTCAACCTGGCCGTGCGGCGGACCCCGAGGCCGCACGTGACGATCAGGTACCTGGAACCCGACTTCACCGCGATGTTCCTCGCCGGGCTGCGCGGCCTGACAGCCGACGGGACCGCCGATGCCGGCTATCACGGCCGGGAGCTGGCCCGCAACGCCGCGGTCGGCGGGCTGGCGCTGGCCACCGGGCTTCGCCTGCAGGAGTTCACCTACCTGCTGTCATACGAGATCCCGGCGATGCCGCCGCGGCCGACGGCGATGCCGGTCCCGTTCCCGGTCCCGGCCGCGATCGCCAAGGGCCGCAAGTTCCGCACCACCTGGATCTCCTACGAGGCGCTCGCGGGTGTCCGCCAGTACCTGGAGCTGGACCGCGCCGTCACCGCGGACGGCTCGCCGTGGCGGCCGCCGGAACGGTGGGGCGAGCCGCTGCTGGTGACCGGCCCGGACGAGCGCGGCGGACGCATCAACGGGATCCGCCGGCGGTGGGACACGCTCACCCCCGGCGAGCGGCGGCGGCTGGTCGCCCCGGACGGCGGGTCGTGCCTGCTGGCGGTGAAGAACGGCGGCGGCCCGTTCACGGCCTGGCCCGCGGTGTTCGAGCGGACCTCGGACCGGATCCGGGCCCGGTCTGAGCCGCGGTTCCCGCACGTTTTCCCGCACCGGCTGAGGCACACCTTCTCGATGCGGACGCTTGAGTACCTGGTGAGCGGGCACTACCGGCAGGCCGCGAAACTCGTCACGGACGCCGACGCCGACGCTGCCCTGGTGTTCTACCTGTCGAAGGCGGACCCGCTGCTGGTCCTGCGGGACCTCCTTGGCCACTCATCCGTGCTGACCACGGAAAAGTACATAAAACGGCTGGACACGACCCGGATCTACCGGGAGGCCTATGAGCACGCCGGCCTTGCCGGCGGGGCGGCGGCTGAACGGGAAGCCAGCGCCGAGTTCGGCCGGGACGCCGAAGGCGGCACGCGCTGATGCCCGCCACGGTGACCGACGGCCCGCTGGGCATCGCCTGCGTGTTCAGCGACGGCTCCGCCGCGACGTTCAGCCTGGACGGCCTGCCCTGCCCGGCGCTGGCCCGCGATCTCCTCGACGGCCTCGCCGACCTGATCCACCCGCACGGCACGGTGGACACGGCAGGATCCGTCACCCACTACGTCCAGTCGGTCCGGGACATGACCCGCAAGCTGGCGGCCCGGGGGTTCACCGGAGGGGCCCCGGACCTGCGCCGGCCGCTGGCGGCCGAGTACTGGCTTGCCGCCACCGGCCCGAGGGAAGCATGCACGCGCCGGATGCTGCAGGCGATCACCGCCCGGCTCGACCCGCAGGTGGCCGAACTGGCAGCCGGCCGCGCCTACAACCCCCAGCGCAATCACCGGGCGCTTCCCCCATATCCGGAGGATGACTGGGACAGGCTAGCCGGCGCGTGCCGGGCGATCGCGGACGAGTCCTTCGCCGCTCACAAGCGGGCACTCGACGCTGCCGCCGGCGGGCAGCACCCTGCCTCCGGCGGCTGGACGCCGGCGAACCTGCGCTGGCTGCTGGCCAGGACCGGGCCGGTCTCGTCCGCGCAGTTCGGCGAGATGCTGGGCTGCACCCGCAGCGCGGTCCAGCAGCGGGGCGGGTTCGCAAGCGCCATCAGGGACATGTTCCCGTCCCAGGACGTCCTGATCGCTTACCGGCTGCTGTTCGGCGTCTGCTCCGGCATCGTTCCCGACGGCATCGACGATCTCGTCACCAGCGATATCGACTGGGCCGGGGACTCCGTCATCCTGCTGTCCTACGTCAAGGGCCGCACGGCCGGGGAGAGCCTGAACCTGCCGCGGCAGGCGGTCCGGCTGCTGGAGCAGTGGCTGTCCCACTCCGCCCTGCTGCGCAGCTTCGCCGGCGAGGATAACCGGCGGCGCCTCTGGCTGGGGGTGAGCCATCCGGGGCAGCATGCCGTGGTCACGGGGAGCAGCGGGAGGGCCGCGATCCAGCGGTGGGTGGCCCGCCACCTGGTCACCGGCCAGGACGGGCGGCCGCTGAAGATCCACCGGGCACGGATCCGCACCACCTATCACGCCATGCGGGACAAGAGCGCATGGGCGGGACGGGGCCGGGCGACCATCGACCCCAACCACAGCCCGCAGGTGGAGGGCGACCATTACCTGAGCACCGCGACGCCGGGCCAGCGAGGGGCCATGGAGGCCATCGTCGAGGATGCCCAGCACGACCTGCTGCGCCGGGCCAGCCCGCCGGCTGTCCTTGACGGCGAGGACGCTGCCGCGCTCGCCCGCGGATACCCGGAGCTGGTCGCCTCGCTCGGCCTGGACGACACGGTGATCGCCGAGCTGGCCGGCGGGCAGCGGGACGTGTTCACCGCAGCCTGCGCTGACCAGCTGTCCGGGCTGCACGGCCCCGCGGGCAAGCCCTGCCCGGCACGGCCGTGGGTCTGCCTGCTCTGCCCGCTGGCGGTGTTCGCCCCGCGGCACGCCGCGAACCTGCTGCGGCTGAAGGCGTTCTTCTCCCGGCAGTGGCAGCAGATGCCTGCCGCCCAGTTCATGGCCGTCTTCGGCCCCTACTCCCAGCGGGTCAGCCAGGTCCTGGACCGCTTCGACCCCGCACTGGTGGCCAGGGCAGCCGCCAGTGTCCGCGACTGCGACGGCGAGCTTCCCCTTCGCCCGGAGGAATCCACGCAATGACAGCACCTGCCACGTTCCCTGATACCGCTGCCCGGCCGCCGGCGTTCGCCGACGCTGACATCTGCCGCGAGGCGGGATTCACCCTGTGCGGCGACGCGGCCCGGCCGATATTCGACGATGACGTCTGGGACTTCACCGGGGTTGCCGGCCTGCCGGTCCAGATGCGGCGCTCGGCCCGCCGGCTCGACTTCACCGTCATCGCCGGGCCGGGATGGCGGACGCTCGCCAAAGAGCTGATCTTCGCCTTGCTCTGCCCCCGTCACCCGTCGGTGGCGCCGCTGCCCCGCGCCTACCGCATGCCGCTGCACCTGAGCACGGCGAAGGGCAGGCTCGACGAGCTCGCGACGTGGTTCGGCTGGCTGGCCGGCAAGGGCATCGCAAGCCTGGCGGAGGTCGATGACGACCGCTGCCGGGAATACCTGGCGCACCGTCGCTACGTTCTCGACGGCAACGGCATCGTCGTCGGGGAGCGCAGCCCCGCCATCCGCCGCCGGGCCGCCCAGGTCGCGGTCGACCTGGTCAGCTACCGGGAACTGTTCTCCGCCGACCGCGTCAGCCCCGGGCTGCGACCCTGGTCCGGGGCCTCCGCGACGGCCGTCGCGGAGATGCCCTCCGGGAGGACGGGCAACAAGACCCCGCCAGTGCACGACAGCCTGCTCCGGCCGTTGCTGGCCGCCGCCCTTCATCTCGTCAGCGCTATCGGCCCGCACGTCTCCGGGCTTCTCCAGGAAGTGGCAGAAGCCGGCCGGCGCTGGTCCAGCAGCGCTCCCGGCCTCTCCCATGCCGGCCGGGTCCCCGAAAAGGAGTTCCCGGCACTGCTCGATGACTACGAGCGCAACGGCCGGGCGCTCCCGCTGCTGCCGGCCCACCATCTTCAGGACCGGCTGAAATCCGGCTGGCCTCCCGACGACCCGCTCGCCCCGCTCGCCCTCAGCCTCCTGGCACGGCAAGCCGGGTTCACCCAGTTCCCCCTCCGCTGGATCCCCGCCCTGCGGGACGGAATCGAGGCCACCCTGAGCGTCGTCGGGGCGGACAAGCCCTTCGCCCGCGGCGCCGCCCCCGTCGCCCGCGCCGACGCAGACGCCACGATTCCCTGGACGCTTCCGCTGGACCGGCTCGAAGCCACCGGACTGGCCGGCATCGTCCGCACCGCGGCGATCATCACCCTGGCCGCGGTCTCCGGCATGCGCTCATCGGAGCTGATGGAACTGCGGGTCGGCTGCTGCCGCCCGCCCGAGAGCCACGGCCCCGGCCTGGTCCGCTACCGGCTGGCCGGCACGATCATCAAAGGCCAGCCGCTCGGCGGGCTCGCCGACGAGTGGGTGGTCATCGAACCTGCCTACCAGGCCGCCCGGCTTCTCGAGCAGCTTCACGGCAATCCTGAAGACGGCGTCCCGCTACTGGGCCGGTTCGCTTTCGACGTCCGGTACGCATGGTTCCGGAACTGGGTCAACAGCCCGGCCGGGCAGCGTCACGGGCTCGCCCCGATACCCGATGGCCCTGTCACGCTCAGGGCGCTGCGCCGGACGCTATCGCTTGAGCTCGCCTACCGTCCCGGCGGCCTGCTCGCCGCGAAACTGCACCTCAAGCACATCGCCGTCGCGACTACGGAGGGGTACGCTTCCCGTCCGGGCGGCGCGCAGGCCGAACTGCTCGCCGAGGTGAACAAGCACGAGGCCGAACGCAACCTGGAACTGGTCTGGGCCGAGTTCCGCAACTACCAGCAGGGCATCATGCCCGCCGGGCCCGGCGCCCGCGAGCTGGCCGAGTTCTTCGCCCACATCGACGGCAAGCTCGCCGCCGGCGATCCCGGGGCACCGAAGACACAGGCCAGCGACCGCGACGTGCTCAACCTCATGACCAAGCGAGCCCAGACGCTGCACCTCGGCACCTCGAACTACTGCTGGTTCACCGACCCGTCCCGGGCGCTCTGCCTCAAGCTCGCCGGCGACCCGGCCGCTGACAAGCCCCTCATCGGAATGTGCGACCCGGCCCGCTGCCCGCAGGCCACCCATCATCCCTGCCACCGGCCCGTCTGGGCCGAGCACGCCGAGAACACCAAGACGTTCCTCGGACAGCTCGGCCCGACACGGAAAACCGAAAGGAAGCGCCTGCAAGCCGAGTACGACCGCGCTGCCCGGGTCCTGGCGCGAATCGACGAAGCCGCGGGAGAAGCGGAATGAGGCTCAGCAGGCAGCAGCTCGCGGACAACGAGGCGAAGATCAGGGCCGCCATGACCCGGCTCCTGGACGGCGACATCCCGCCCGGCGGGAAATGCGACATCAAGACCCTCGCCGGCGAGGCCGGCGTCGACCGCACCGCCTTCTACGGCAGCCGCCCCTACGCCCACCTGCGCACCGAGTTCGAACAGCGGCTCAAAGAACTCCTCGATGCCGGCGACCGGCCCGACCCCCGCGACGCCCAGGTCGCCCGCCTCAAGAACGAGATCGCCCGGCTGAAAGAACGCCTCGCCCATGCAGACACCACGATCAGCGAACTCACCGGATTCCGCAGCCAGGCCCTGGCCCGGCTCGCCACCCAGCATCACGAGATCACCCGGCTGCGCCAGGAAGCCCATCTGGCCGCCGGCGTCCGCCGCCTGCCGGCCCCCGCCGCTAAGGAGCAGAACCCGTCATGACCAGCGCCCATCCCGCGGAATCCGGGCTGGCTGACGCCGTCCGCGCCGGCGCCGCCGGACTCTACTCCCTCGAAGCAGCCTGCGAACTGGTCATCGGCACCGGCTGGCTGCACCGCGATGACTTCGCCCGCTTCGCCACCACCGGCCCCTCAATCACCGACGGCGTCACCGAACTCGCCCATATCGACTGGCAGGCCGTCATCAGCAGCCGCGATGGCGGGCTCCTTCCCTGCAGCAGCGGGGAGAACCGGATCCTGCGGCTAGCAGCCAGCATCGCTGACGGCATCCCCGTCGACCTCAACGATGCGCTCTGCGGACTCGACCAGTCCGGCATCAGCCTCGTCGTCCGCGCCGTCCGCCACGCGAATGGGCAGCGTCCCACTGATCATGCCGGCTCATGACGATATGACGTGCGTCACACGCAAGAGCAGAAATCGCCACACGACGCGTCATCATCAGCGCGAAAGTCCCGCACTCGGATCGGCCAGGCAGAATCGCTACACGAATCCTCTGCACACGGCGAGTGCGGGAAGAAGGCACATCTTCGTCACCGACGCCCTGCGATCGGGGCTTCCGCCGCACATCGCGGCGAAGATCTGCGGCCACGCCCTTCTCGACACCACGATGGGGTACGCCGCGATCTACCCCGAGGACGTGATCACTCACCACCGGGCGTTCATCGCGCGCCGCCGAGCCGAGCGACCCAGCGAAGAATATCGCGAGCTCGATGCTGCCGAGTGGGAGGAGTTCCTGGCCCAACCCTGTTGACTGCACCACGTCAAGATCAATGACCGGGCTGGCTGCCCGGCTTGGCGGAAGGACGTGGTGTGGTCGAGGACATGCGGCGGGCGCTGGCCGAAGGCCGGCGATCTGTCCCGGCGGTGGGCGCAGTGGTCAGGGGCCAGACGCCCGATCTGCCGTTCGTAGTGGTGGACGGCGAAGGCCAGCGAGCACCGGCTGCTGTGGTTCCTGAGGATCGAGTGGGACCGGGCGACTGAGGCCGAGGCCGCGGCCCTGGTAGCGTGGTTGCGGGCGGCCCGCAATCCGCAGCGGCAGCGCAGCCGGCCGAACTTGCCGCCCGCAGGGTCGGTGAATCTTAAGACCGGCAAACCGGCGCTGCGGGCTGGGTATGCGCCGGCGACGATCAATCACGCCTTGACGGTCGTGCACGGCTACTACGCCTTCCATGGCCGCTTCGGCGCCGGCCCGGTGACCAATCCGGTGCCGGTATCCGCGCAGCGCCGGCACGTGCTGGCTCACCGCAGCCCGCTGGAGCCGGTCCCGGTCGTGCACCGGGCGCGGTTGCGGCAGCGAGTGCCCAGGCAGGCGCCGCGGGCGATCCCCGATGGGTTGTGGGACGAGCTGTTCGCCGCGATGGGCTGCGACCGCGACCGGGCGCTGCTGGAGTCCTATGTCAGCTCGGGCGCCCGGGCCAGCGAGCTGCTGGGTGTGACGCTGGAGGACATCGACTGGGCCGGCCAGCTGTTCTACGTCGTGTCCAAAGGGAGCAGGCTGCGCCAGCCGGTGCCGGCCTCGCCGGATGCCTTCCGTTACCTGGGCCGCTACCTGGCCACCGACGGCCCGCCAGCCCCGGCGCAGCCGGTGTGGCGAACCCGGCGCGGGGATCCCCGCCCGCTGACCTACTGGGCGATGCGGCGGGTGCTGCAACGCGCCAACGAGAAGCTGGGCACCAACTACACCCTGCACGACGCCCGGCACACTGCCGCCACCAGGATGGCCGCGGACGAGCGGCTAACGCTGGCCGAGGTCCAGACGATCCTGCGGCACGCCCACCTGGACACCACCGGGCACTACCTCACCGTCCGGGTCGAGGACCTGCACGACAAGCTCCAGGAGCATTACACCAGGCCCCGGCCGCAGCGGTCCTATCCGGCCGGCTACGACCCGGCCGACATCGAGGCGGTGTTCGGTGGCTGAGCCCAGCACGGCACCACCACGCCCGGCCGCGCCGGTCCCGGCCACCCGCTTCGCGGGATTGCGCGGCGAACCGGCACAGCCGGCCACCGCCCCGGGGCCGCGCGGCGACCTGGCCGCCGCTGGCGTGGAGGAGGTCCAGCAGGTCGTGCGCGACGTCTGGCCGGGCAGTGCCGACGCCGTGCGGCGGCGAGCCCGCGGTGCGCGGTTCCTGCTGGAGCATCTGACCGGTTTCCCTGGCCTGAGCTGGCAACAGCGCTGGGAGGCCAGCGGCCTGCCTCAACGAGCGGGGGCGCCCCGTCACCGCGGTGAAGCGCGAGCAGAAGGAACGGGACGAGATCTGTGTCGGGACGGCCTGCGTGTTCAGCCTCCGGGTGATCCGGCCGTCGCTGCCGGCGCTGCGCTCCACCAGATTCCTCCGCTACGGCGAACGGTTCCTCACCGCCCAGCGCGACCCGCTGCTGGAGGAATTCTGGAAGCGTGTCCAGGACACGGCGGTGCATCCGCTGCATCATGGCGCGGCGCTGTTCGATGTCACCGCGGCGCTGACGACGCAGGGCATTACGCTGGCCGGCCTGACACCCGAGGCCTTCCTGCATTACGTGTGGGAATCCCGCGACCACGGCCTGACATTCAAGGGCCGCGGTGACACGGGCCGCGGCCAGTTCCCCGGGCAGCTGGCCTGGCGGGTGCTGCACGACATGGGCCACTTCCCCTCCGGCACCCCGGCGACGGTGCGGGCGGCCGTGCTCAGCGGGCGCCGCACGATCCGGGAGCTGGTCGACCGCTATGGCATCCGCCACCAGGGTGTCCGCCAGCTGCTGCTGGACTACCTGCAGCGCCGTGAACCCGAGATGGACTATTCCACCTTGGACCAGCTGTCCCGCTCGCTGGCCGGGCTGTTCTGGGCCAAGATCGAGGGGCTGGCCCCTGGCCAGCCGGACCTGCGGATCGGCGCTGAGCTTTACCAACGGTGGCGTGAGGCGCTTGGCACCCACCAGGACGGCCGCAAACAGCGTGAGGAGTTCGAGCGCATCCTGCGCGCGGTGCGCTCCTTCTATACCGATCTGCACAGCTGGGCGGTCGAGGAACCCGGGAAGTGGGCGATGTGGGTGGCACCATGCCCGATCCCAGATAGCGCGCTGCGCGGGGTCATCGTCCGCCAGCGACGACGCAAGGAGCGGATGGATGACCGGGTGCGCCAGCGCCAGCCGCTGCTGCCCGTGCTCGTGGCTCACCTGGAGGACCGCTACAGCCACCTGCGGGCGCTGCTGCAGGCCGCCTCGCCCCTGGCCAGCGGTGAGATGGTCACCGTCAACGGCCGGAGCTACCATCGCGTCTGGACCGCCGCCGACGACCGGCGCGCCCGGCGGGGCGGACAGGCCAACACCCGGGTCCGCGACCTCGCCACCGCGAAGGACATCAACGTCACCACGGCCGAGGACACCGCCTTCTGGGAATTCGCCGCAGTGGAAGTCCTTCGCCACGCGGGCATCCGCATCGAGGAACTGCTCGAGCTCACCCACCTGAGCATCAGGCAATATCAGCGCCCCAACGGGGAGGTCATCGCCTTGCTGGTGATCGCGCCATCCAAAACCGATCGCGAGCGCGTCATTCCGATGTCTGCGGAATTGTTCGCTGTCATCGCCACCATAATCCGGCGGCATACCCAGCAGGGCCGCACCATTCCGCTGATCCAGCGCTACGACAACCACGAGCGGCGGATGAGCGATCCGATGCCGTTCCTGTTCCAGCGCCACACCGGTGCCGTCCCGCGCGTGATCTCACCCACGACGGTACTGGTCATGCTCCGCCGCCGCTGCGCTGAACTGGCCGAACAACACCCCGGCTTCCGGACCGCTTGCTTCACGCCGCACGACTTCCGAAGGCTGCTGGCCACCGACCTGGTGAACAACGGCCTGCCCATCCACATCGGTGCAGCGCTACTCGGGCACTTGAATCTGCAGACCACTCGCGGATATGTCGCTGTGTTCAACGAGGACGTCGTGCGCCACTACCAAGGATTCCTCGACCGGCGCCGGCAGGCGCGGTCAGCAGATGAGTACAAGCCGGTCACTGACACCGAGTGGTCCGAATTTGAGGAACACTTCGACCGGCGAAAGGTCGAGCTCGGCGGTTGCACGCGACCATACGGTTCCGCTTGCCAGCATGAACACGCTTGTTTGCGCTGCCCGATGCTCGCCATAAACCCGAAAATGCTGCCCCGGCTCGACGAGATCGAGGACGATCTGCTGGGCCGCCGTGCTCGGGCCGAACACGAGGCTTGGCTCGGCGAGGTCGAGGGCATCGACCTCACCCTCACCTTCCTCCGGCAGAAACGGGAGGAGACCAAGCGCCTTGCTCGCGTCGCGCCGGTCGAGCTCGGCATACCGTCCGCTCGTTGACGCTTGCCCGCATGTCCAGCGGTGCAGGTGGTAGGCATAGGCGGTGATCAGCCAACTGCCTGTCGACGAACAGCTCGACGCCTTCCAGGAGGTGCTCTCGCGGAACGAGGTGCTGGCGAAGGTGCTGTCGACGCCGCCGACCTGTCCTGGGAGGCCGAGGACGCGGTGATCCGGTCGGCGAAGCATGCCTTCGCCGACATCCCCGCGGAGGTGGAGATCCGCAACGAGGCGCGTGTCAGACCCACCAGGAACGGCGATGCACGCCAGCGCCGCGCGGCCGATCGAGGCGCAAGTGAGGACGCTACATCGCCGGACGCGCCTCACCGCAAATCCAGTCGCTGCCGTCGCGGCGAACCTCGCAATCCCAACCCATCCCGCGCAGCCGGGCCTCCAGCCGCTCCGGGTCCACAAAGTTCTTGACGACGCGGAACATCTCGCCATCGCGCAGGCGACGTTCGACGAGCTCGTCCCGGCCGGCGACATAGGACTCCTTCTCGCGCACGTCGACATGCTCGTCGATGAACAACACCCTCCCGCCTACGACCAGCAGACGCCGCAGCAACTGCCAGAACTGCTCGAACCGGCTCATCGGCACATGGGAAAGCCACGCCGAGAAGAAGACCACATCAAACCGCGCCGAGGTCGTCCACGAG
>WNGG01022703.1_pt1 | contig 10775 bp, 9 predicted proteins | sample 5400661 | NCBI WGS metagenome assembly WNGG01 (sample SAMN13153372, study PRJNA577476) | soil metagenome | isolation source: 100 cm soil or saprolite under Garry oak tree replicate 1 | place: USA:California | collected 2016-06-15
GCCGTTTGGGGCGACAGCGTGGGCAGCGGTCAGACGAACAAGACCCGGTATGCCACTGTGGGCTTCACGGAGTCGACGGATGGCGGTCTCACGTGGTCGCCGCTGGTGAAGATCAACCAGTCGCCGTCGGGAGTGCAGGGGTTCACGCCGATGGTGCGGGTGGCCCCGGACGGAACGGTGGCGGTCACGTACTACGACTTCCGCAACAACACGCCGGATCCGGGGATGCCCACGGACTACTGGATGATCCACTGCCATGCGAACCAGGACTGCTCCAACCCCGCCAGCTGGGCCGAGAACCACGTGGCCGGACCGTTCGACATCGAGCGGGCCCCCATCGCCCGCGGGTACTTCCTGGGCGACTACGAGGGGCTGACGAACACCGGCCAGACGTTCCTGCCCTTCTTCAGCCAGACGACACCGACGGACATGGACAACACTTACATGGCGACGGTCTCGCCGTAGCTTTAGTCCCAGGCGAGGGCGACCATGAGCGCCGACGCGGAGGCCGGGCGGGACGAGACGGGCGGCCTCCCGCCGGTGGCGAGGCAAAGTCCGACCACGGCCCGGCTGGAGACGTTCTCCGACGGCGTGATCGCCATCGCCATCACGCTGCTGATCCTGGAGGTGAAGGTCCCGCACCCGACATCCGGGCAGACCCTCGGCGCGGCGGTGATCCAGCAATGGCCGAGCTACGCCGCCTACGTGGTGAGCTTCCTCACCATCGGGATCATCTGGGTGAACCACCACCACATGTTCACGCTCATCGAACGGACCAATCACACGTTCCTGATGCTGAACGTGCTGTTCCTGATGGCCATCGCCGCCATTCCCTGGCCCACCGCGCTCGTGGCGGCGCACCTGCGGGACCCGAACGGCCGAACCGTGGCGGCTGTCATCTACGGTCTGACCTTTCTGGCCATCGCCATCATGTTCAACGTGGTGTGGCGCTACGCGGCCCGGGGCATGCGGCTGCTCGACAGGAACGGGGACCCGGCGGCGGTCGAGCGGATCAACCGAAGCTATGCCGCCGGCCCGGTGTCCTACCTCGCGGCCACCGTGCTCGCCTTCGTCAGCCCATGGATCAGCTTGATCGCCTACATCGCGCTGGCGGTGTTCTGGGCTTTGCCGGTGGCCGCGTCCAGCTGATCTATCATCCTGATCCTCTCGCCCCGTGGCCGGGGGGCGGCGCGCCGACGGAACCGATCCGGCCACGGGGGAGGCCCGACACACGTGAGACCACTGCCGCAACAGCGGGCCGGGCAGCCCCTTCGGATCGCGCTGTTGTCGTATCGATCGAAGCCCCACTGCGGCGGCCAGGGAGTCTACGTCCGCAACCTCAGCCGGGAGCTGGTCGACTTGGGTCACCGGGTCGAGGTGTTCTCGGGGCAGCCCTACCCGGACGTGGACCCGGGCGTCGTCCTTCGGCGCCTGCCGAGCCTCGATCTGTACCGCGACGAGGACCCGTTCCGGCCCCCACCGATCCGGCAGTGGCGAGACGGGATCGATGCCCTGGAGGTTGCCCTCATGTCGACGGCCGGATTCCCCGAGCCGCTGACCTTCTCGCTGCGCGCGGCCCGGGAGCTTCGAAACCGGGCCGGCTCCTTCGACGTCGTCCACGACAACCAGGGGCTGGGCTATGGCCTGCTCGGGATCCGCGCTGCCGGGTACCCGGTGACCGCCACCATCCACCATCCGATCAGCGTCGACCAGCGCATCGAGCTGGCCCAGGCCGCGGGCTGGAAGCGGAAGCTCAGCCTGCGACGGTGGTACGGGTTCGTCCGGATGCAGGGCCGGGTGGCCCGGCGCATCGCCCCGATCATCACCGCGTCGCGTTCGGCAGCTCGGGACATATCGACGGAGTTCGGGGTGTCGCCCTCGCGGGTGCGGGTGGTACCGCTCGGGGTCGACACGGACGAGTTCCACCCGCGACCGAGGCCGCGCGAGGCTGGACGCATCGTGGCGGTGGCCAGCGCGGACACTCCGCTGAAGGGGATCGACACCTTGGTTCGGGCGGTGGCGAAGCTCGCCACCGAGCGGGAGGTCTCGCTCACCGTGGTGGGCCGTCCGAGCCCGCGGACCGAACGGCTCATCGGCGAGCTGTCCGTGGACGATCGGGTTGGATTCGTCGAAGGCATCGACGGCGCCGCGGTGGCCGAGCGCCTGAGCGGGGCGGAGATCGCGGTCGTGCCCTCGTTGTACGAGGGATTCTCACTGCCGGCGGTGGAGGCGATGGCCAGCGGAACGCCGCTGGTGGCGACGAAGACGGGAGCCCTTCCCGAAGTGACCGGTGACGCAGCCGTCCTGGTCCCGCCGGGCGACGTGGAGGAGCTGCGGAGCGCGCTGGCCGGCCTCCTCGATCAGCCCTCGCGACGTGAGGCTCTTGGCAGGGCGGGCCTTCAGCGGGTCCAGGAGCGGTTCACGTGGCGGGCCGCGGCCCAGGCCACCGTTCGCTGCTACCGGGAGGCCATCGCCAGGGAGGGCCCGTGCTGACGATCGACTTCGTCCGCTTTGCCGTTGGACCGGGCGACCGGGTCCTGGACCTTGGCTGTGGCGGGGGGCGCCATGCGTACGAGGCGTTGCGCCGCGGCGCAGCGGTGGTCGCCCTCGACCTGTCCGGGCGCGAGCTGCCCGGCGTCATCGGCATGCTCCGGGCCATGCGGGCCGAAGGACAGGCCCGGTCCGAGGCGTGCGCCGCGGTCGTCCGCGCGGACGCGCTTCGGCTGCCGTTTCCCGACGCGGCCTTCACCCACGTCATCGCGTCGGAGATCCTCGAGCACGTTCCTGACGACGGTGCCGTCATGCGAGAGATCACCCGGGTGGTCCGGCCTGGAGGCTCGGTTGCGGTGACCGTCCCGCGATGGTGGCCCGAACGAGTGTGCTGGGCCCTGTCGCGGTCCTACCACGAGGTCGCAGGCGGGCACGTCCGGGTCTATGCGCGAAGCGAGCTCGAGGGGAAGCTTCGTGGGACAGGCCTTCGACCGGTCGGACGCCACCACGCCCACGCCCTGCACGCGCCCTACTGGTGGCTGAAATGTGTCGTTGGGGTGGGTCGGGAAGATCACGCCCTGGTCAACGCCTACCACCGCGTCCTGGTGTGGGACATCGAACGACGGCCCCGGATCACACGGGTGGCCGAGCGCGTGCTCAACCCGGTGCTCGGCAAGAGCCTGGTGATGTACCTGCGAAAGCCGGACCGCTCCGGAACCACCGCACCTGCGGCGGACGATGTCGCGGCTTGATCGCCTCGCCCTTCCGGGCGTGCTGAGCGCCGAAGAGGTCGCCGCCACAGCATCCTGGATCACCCACGTGCAGGAGCCTTCCGGGGCGATCCCCTGGTTTCCCGGCGGGCCGCTCGACGTGTGGGACCACGTGGAGTGCGCCATGGCGCTCTCCGCCGCCGGACGGTCCGGTGAGGCCCGGCGAGCGTTCGAGTGGCTGCGGCGGACCCAGCGCCGGGACGGGTCCTGGCCCCTTCGGATCCGTGACGGGATCGTCGAGGATGCTGGGGCGGACGCGAACCACTGTGCCTATGTGGCGGTCGGGGTATGGCATCACCTGCTGGTGTCGGCCGATGAATCCTTCGCCCGGCGGATGTGGCCCGTGGTCGTTCGGGCCATGGACTTCGCCCTGGGGCTGCAGACCGCTCGGGGCGAGGTTCGGTGGGCCCGCGACGCCGCCGGCCGCGCCGCCGGGTTCGCCCTGCTGGCCGCCTCGGCCAGCACCCACCACAGCCTTCGGTGCGCCGTGGCGCTGGGCGAGCGCCTGGACGACGCCCAGCCGGACTGGGAGCTGGCCGCAGCCCAGCTCGGGCACGCCATCGAAGGGCATCCCGAGGCGTTCGCCGACCGGAGCCGGTGGTCGATGGACTGGTACTACCCGGTCCTGGGTGGGGCCGTTCGGGGCGACCCTGGGGACCGCCGGCTGGCCGGCCGGTGGGAGGAGTTCGTTATCCCTGGGGTCGGGATCCGGTGTGTCTCGGACCGGCCCTGGGTGACCGGGGCGGAGACGTGCGAGCTGGCGTTGGCCCTGCACGCGATGAGGAGGCAAGACGAGGCGATGGACCAAGTCGCGTCGATGCAACACCTGCGCGACGAGGACGGGGCGTATTGGACCGGCCTGCACGTCCCCGACGGCCGCCGATGGCCGGTCGAGCGAAGCACGTGGACGGCGGCGGCGGTCGTCTTGGCGACCGACGCCATGAGCCGTGTGACCGGGGGCTCGGCGATCTTCCGGGACGCCGCCCCGCCAGCGCTCAGCGACGAGGTCGACCTCACGGCGTGTGCCGACGCGCTCGAGCACTCGTAGGGACCCGGCGGCTCGACGCTCCGCGAAAGCGCCGCTGTCGCGCGCGCGCGACCAGATCCGCATCGGGGCCTGGCCGCCGTCGGCCGGGTTCGGGAAGACGTCGTGGATGACCAGCGCCCCGCCGGGCATGACCCAAGGTGCCCAGCCCTCGTAGTCGGCCCGGGCCGCCTCGTCGGTATGGCCGCCGTCGATGAAAACCAGGGCCGCGGGCGTGCACCACACGGCGGCGACGGTGGCCGAGCGGCCGATCACCGTTACCACGAAGTCCTCCAACCCGGAGCTCTCGAGGGTGGCCCGAAACCGGGGAAGCGTGTCGATCCGCCCGGTGGCCGGATCGACCAGCGACGGATCGTGGTACGGCCAGCCGGGTTGGTGCTCCTCGGAGCCGCGGTGATGGTCGATGGTGACGACCACGCCGCCGACCTGGCGTGCCGCCCCGGCCAGGTACAGGGTCGAGAGCCCGCAGTAGGTCCCGATCTCGACCATCGGCCCGTGACGGCCGTACTCGAGGGCCGTCCGGTACAGCTCCCGTCCTTCGTCCTCGGGCATGAACCCTTGGGCCGAGCCGATCGCCCGCGCGAGGTCGGACGGGATCCGCGGCCCGAGATCCTCGTTGGGGTTGGGCATGCCTTCGACCTTACCTGCCGGCAAACCATCCGGCCCCGAGCCTCGTAGTACTTCGGGTACCCAGACCAGGAAGGAGAGCCATCGTGCGAAGAGCACTGATCGGCTTCGGCATGTCCGTGGTTCTCTCGTTCGGAACGATGGGTGTCGCGCACGCCGCGAACCCGCCCGGCACCGGCCAGCCGCACCAGGAGTGTGGAGACGCCGGCGCCACCAGCGCGCCGGCTGGCTTCAGCACCGGCGGGTTCGCCAACGCGGAGAGCCATTATGCCAACGGGGACGGCCACAACGTCTCCCAATACGACGTGGCCTGCTTCGAGGTCACGAGCGCCGGCCACTAGACACCGGCGAACGAGCACTGGAGGGGACGGGTCGGTTGGCGGCCCGTCCCCTTCCTTTCGGCTGATCGAGGCATCGCCTTTCTCGGGCCGCGTTCCGGCGCGCAGCCATCGCATACCGATCCAGAGGGTCGGTTCGCTTAGCTGACAGGAACGATGGCGAAGGCCACACCGGAGCTGGAGGCGTCGATTGGCGTGCGCCACATGAGCAACTCGCCGTTCGGCACCGAACGACCGGTCAGGAACCAGTTCGGGCCCACCGATAGGCTGCTTCGGGCCCAGCTCCCGCCGGCGCTCGTCCGAAGCCACTGATACAGATTCGAGGCGTTCGAGCCACTCTGCGCGATGTCCGACCATAGATAGATCGCGCCCTTCTTTCCGGGCCGCATGACCAGATGGTTGTTCCATCCTCGGGATGAATCCACGATCTGCGTCGTCCAGGCCCCGCCCGAGTAGCCGGTCACGGTGATGGTCCCGGATCCAAGGCCCGCGCCCGGTTGATGGGCGATCCAGGGCGTACCCGGATACGAGCCGCTCACAACGATGGCCTTGAACAGGCCGACGTTCGCGGATGGCGGAAGAACCTGGTAGTCCGGATCGTCGTAGGGGATGGCCGCTGTGGCCAGGTTGGTCGTCACCGTCCCCGACACGTTCGACCATGTCGAACCGCCGTCCCGGCTGACCGCCACGCTCAGGCCTCGGTCGCAGAAGCCTGAGGGGTCGCCGCAGGTGTTCGACAGGTTCTTCTCCGACCAACCCCACGTCACGTACAGGGCGGCCGGGGCGGAGGGGTTCTTCGGATCAGCCGGGGCCACCGCGATCCGGCCGATCACGAAGATGTCGCATCCCGCCGTGGCTTGCCAGGAGCAGGCCGCGGGATCGAACCCGCCCTGCACCAGGATTCGGTACGGCTCGGCGAACGAGCCGGACGCCGTGCTCGTCCCCGGGAGGAGCCGCAGGTAGACCAGCGATCCCGCGTGCCCTCCGGTGCCGCCGCCTTGCTGGCCGATGAGGTGATTGACCCCAAGGTTGTCCCGCACCGACTCGAAGTCGTACGCCGCGCCGGGGATCGACAGCAGCTGTTCGGGGCCCCAGCTCTGGATGGAATTTACCGTGGTGGCGGCCCGGAAGTAGGGCCCGGTGGAGGGATGGCCCGTCCACGAGGCCGTGCCCCCCCCGTACAGGGCGTAGACCCGTCCGCCGGGGTCGGCGAACAGAGTCGGGACGTCGTGACGGTTCGGGTTCGTGCCGGTGGAGTCGACGCATCCGCAGTCGAGGACGGCTCCGGAGACTTGAACCGGTCCGGTCGCCCATGACGAGACACTGCGGTCATATGTCCGCGCCTCGACAGCGGCGTGGTTGGTGTTCCAGGCAAGGTGAAGCAGCGAGCCGACCTGGACGGCGGTCGAGTCGTGATACCAAACCGGGTGTGTCGGATGGCCGTCGGAGGCGACCGGCAGGACCACCGGAGCTCCCGCGGCGGGCGTCACCAAGAGGAGCACTGAGGCCAACGACAGTGCCACGCTCGCTTTCATACCAGAGCCGCTCGGCTGGGTGAGTTCTTCGTGATTGAGGTATCGGCGGGAGCCGCTCTCACCGTGAGGAGTGCGGCTCAACCGCAGATGTCCGTCCACCGATACCCAATAGCGACGATTGGGGGTGGATTGGCCGAACGTACGTTGGCTCGATCGAGAACAGCCGATGGGCAACAGGCCCCGCGCATTGCCGTAGTCGGTTCGGGGGTCGTGGGGACCGCCACGGGCAAGGGGCTCCTCGACAAGGGTCTGGACGTCGTGTTCTTCGACCCGGACCCGACGCGCCTGACCTCACTTCGAAGTGAAGGCTTGCACGCGTTCCATCCGGACGAGCTGGCCGCCGGTGGCGCAGACGCGTACTTGATCTCCGTCCCGACGCCAACGGTCGAAGGCCGGGCCAATACGTCGTACGTGGAGCGCGCGGCGGCCGCGGTCGGTAGCGCCTTGGGCGATCGCCCCGGCCGGCCGCTGGTCGTCGTCCGCAGCACCGTTCCGCCGGGGACCACCGACGGCTTGGTGAAGAGCGTGTTGGAGCGAGCTTCAGGACGCCAGGCCGGTGTGGGGTTCGGGCTGTGTGTCAACCCGGAGTTCCTGCGGGCTGCCACCGCCCTCGACGACTTCATGAATCCTCGAGTCATCCTGATCGGCGCGCTGGACGCGGCGTCGGAACTTGCCCTCCGCCGCGTGTACGCGGGCTGGCAGCGAACCCCGATCGTCGCCACTACGCTCCGCACCGCGGAGGCGGCCAAGTACGTCGCCAACGTGTTCAACGCGGCCAAGATCAGCTTCTTCAACGAGATGCTTCGGATCCTTACAGCCATCGATGTCGACGCAGCCACGGCGTTCGACGCCGCGGTTCAAGGCGGTCCGGGGTTTGCCGACCCCTGGTACGGGACCGTCTGCGGGGCTCCCTACGGGGGCCATTGCCTTCCGAAGGACACCGAGGCCTTCCTGGGATTCGCCGAGGATCTCGGATTCGGCAACCTGATGCACGTCCTCCGTGCCGCCATGGAGGTGAACGACGAGATGGCCGCGGGCTCGGCGGTCCCGGATGCGCTCACCGCGGCGGGAGTGGCCGCAGCCGGCTGAGATGGATCCGCCGGGCGCCACCGTGGGCCCCGCCCCCGCGCCGGCGGGGTGGCGGCTGCTTGCGCGAAGCGTCCTCCCCCTGGCGTTCTGCGCGGCGCTGCTGACCGCTTCTTTCTACGCCGTCTTTACGCCTGGCTCCCGGTCCGCCCGGGCCAGGCCATCGAGGGCGATCGTCTCGAACGTGTATCCGCACGATCCGGTCGATTTCAACGTGCCGGCGGTGCAGGGCCCCCTCCCCGTCGCCGCGACCGCGGACACCGTGGCCGGAAAGCGCGTGCTGACGACCCTTGCTCAGATGGCCCGAGTCTTGCCACGGGGGGCGCTCCGGCGGGCGGGGAGGAGCTGGCTGCTCACGCGCCCGGCGGCGGTGACCGGCCGGGCCGTCCTTCGGATCAACCGGGGCCGCTCTCTGGAGATCGCGCCGGGGGCCTTCCTGGTCTCCGCCTCCGGCGGGCAGATCATCCTTCGCCACGTCGTCGTGACCGGCGTCGGAGCCGATTCCCGGCCCATGCTCCGCTCGGTCAGCGGCCGGGGGTTCCTCGACGCCGAGGGTGGCCGCCTGTGGCTGGACCACGTTCGCCTCTCGCACCTCGGCTATCTGGGAACGCACGCCTTCGGCCTGTCCTTCAGCAGCCCGCTCCCCGGCTCGGGGGTCGTGCACTCGACCGTCGAGGACCTCTATCGGGGCGTGTACACGACGAAGGCCGTGAGAGTTCAGATCGTGGACAACCTGATCTCGGACAGCGTCGAATACGGGATCGACCCCCACACGGACTCGACCGACCTCGCCATCGAGGGGAACCGGGTGATCCGGAGCGGCCTGCACGGGATCATCCTGGCCGTCGCGGTCCAGCGAAGCCGGGTGGTCGGCAACGTGGTCGACGGCGCGGGGGACCACGGCATCGTCCTGTTCGACACGTCGAACGACAACACGGTCGTTGGGAACATCGTGGTCGGGACGTTCGACGGCATCGTCGTGATGAGCTCGTCGAACAACCTGATCTCCGGCAACGTGGTGCACTCGGCGACGCGGTTCGGCCTTCGGATATCCGGACCGAGCCGCGCGAACCTGATCCTTTCCAACGACGTCTCCTCGAGGATCTTGGCGGCCTACCTCTACGGCGGCGCCGCTGGGAACCTGCTGCAGGGGAACCGATTCCAGGGACAGCGGCAGGACGTCCGGATCAGAGCCGATGCCCCCGGCAACCGGATCCTGCCTCCCTCGCCGGCCCCGCCGGCCCCGAGAGCTCGGGTGCTCGGGTGATCGCGCTGATTGCGCCAGATTGGCTTCCCTTCACCGTCTTGGGCGGTCTCATGTGGACCGGGTGGGTCGTTCGCCAAGCGCTGGGCGCCCTGCATCACCCGGTGATCAACGACCACACTGAGACCGCGTCGGTGGTCTCGCCGGTGTATCGGGAGGACCCCGAGGTCCTGGAGATGTGCGTCCGAACCTGGCAGGCCAACGGGCCCGACGAGATCCTTCTGGTGATCGAACGATCCGAGCAGGAGGCCATCCGCAGGGCCAAGGGGTGGCGGAGGAAGGATCGACGGCTGCGGGTTCTGGTGGTCGACGAGCCCGACAAGCGCCGGGCCCTGGGCGAGGGAATCAGGACTGCCACCTCCGACATCGTCGTCCTGGCCGATTCCGACACCGTGTGGGAGGAGGGGCTGCTTCGAAAGCTGCTCATGGGCTTCGCCGACCCCCAGGTCGGTGGGGTGGGCTGCAGACAGAACGTCTTCCGGCCGGGGACGTCGCTCTGGAGGCGTGTGGCCGATTGGATGCTGGACGTTCGATTCCTCCACTATCTCCCGGCTCCGGCTCGCGTCGGGGCGATGCCCTGCATCTCCGGCCGTACCGCGGCGTACCGGCGCGCGGCCGTCCTTCCCGTTCTCCCCGAGCTGGAGTTCGAGACGTTCCTCGGCAAGCGGTGCGTCAGCGGCGACGACGGCCGGCTGACGTGGCTGATCCTTCGAGACGGATGGAAGGCCGCGTACCAGGACAACGCCCGAACGTGGACGGTGTTTCCCAACACCTTCCGCGGGTTCGTCCACCAGCGGGTGCGGTGGGCCCGCAACAGCTACCGTTGCTACGCCCGTGCGGCCAAGCAAGGCTGGCTGTTCCGGCAGCCGGCGATCACGTCAATCAGCGTGATCCAGAATCTGGCCGGACCGTTCACCCTGACGTTCGCCACGTATTTCCTGCTGCGGGAATCCGTCCACGGTGAATGGGTCCTGGCCGGCTTGGCGCTGTCGTGGCTCATGCTCGGCCGCGCCCTGAAGAGCGTTCGGCACCTGGTCTCAGAGCCGGAGGGCCTCCTGTACCTCCCGCTGATCACGCTGGTGTTCATCGTGGTGATGATCCCGATCAAGTGGTATGCGCTGTTCACGTTGAACCGTCAGGGGTGGGTGACCCGCACTCCGGAGATGGTCGTGGCCGAAGGGCAGTCGAGCACCACGTTCTCCTCCTAGCGCATCAGCTCCGATGCCCCGCAGCGGGTGTGGGCCACCGGTTGCCGTTCGGCCTATTGACCAGGCCGGTGTCGGTCCATACGATATCCCGCCGGCTCGAGCCGACAGGAGGACCAGACCGCATGCCCGCTCGTCGCCTCCGCACCCGTCAGTGGCCCATCTTCATGGGTGTTGTCGCCTTGATCGGGGTCTCTCTGCTTCCCGCGACGGCGACGGGCGCTTCCCCCGCCGGTTGTTCGCCGTCTCCGGTTGCCGGCGGCGAGTGGCGAGGCTACGGGGAGAACCTCGGAGACGATCGAAACCAACCGGCTGAGGACGTCATCGGCCCGGCACAGGCCTCGCGGCTGAGGCCCGTGTGGCGCTTCTCCGGTAATGGCGTCAGCCAGGAGGGCGTGTTCGAATCGACACCGAT
>WNGG01037343.1_pt1 | contig 10775 bp, 12 predicted proteins | sample 5400661 | NCBI WGS metagenome assembly WNGG01 (sample SAMN13153372, study PRJNA577476) | soil metagenome | isolation source: 100 cm soil or saprolite under Garry oak tree replicate 1 | place: USA:California | collected 2016-06-15
ACCGGAGAAAGAGTCCGGCGGAATTTTCCGGCATCCCGCTATCATTGCTGTGGCTACTTTGTTGAGCCTCGCAGCGGTGTATTTGTTGTTCTTTCGCGGCCCGGCTCCTTCGTCTTCGCCGACGCAGACGCGTTTTCCGTTCGGTCCGGCGGAACAGGCTTACGCTCCGAAATTGCAATTTGGAAATTTTGAAATGAGCCGCGCGGAAAGTTTTATCCACCAGGAAGTCACCTACCTCGCTGGCGACGTGCTGAATTCCGGTGACCGAACACTGTCCGGGATCGAGGCCACAATCGAATTCCAGGACGACATGAAACAGATCGCGCTGAGAGAAACGCGGCCCATCTTATTCGGATCGAGGGCATTGCTCCCGCCCGGGAAGACCGCACATTTCGAGATCTCCTTCGATCACTTGCCCCCATCGTGGAATATGCAGCTGCCTTCCGTCGAGGTGGCCGGCCTGCAATTCGCCCGTTCAGACCGGTAGGCACGCGATTCCCCGGGACCACGACTTCTCTTGCAGGCAAACTTTTCCGGGAGCTGGAACTGCGCTGTCACCCAGTGGGCCTCGATACCAGGCATCCGGTGTTCCGTGCGCAGGCGGAACATTGGCTTGAGTTTCTTGTGCGCGAAGATGTAAAGCGCATCGATTCGTGCTGGATCAACACTTTGCGTACGCACAAATTCTCGCAAGCACCGCTGGCGCAGGTGGAATTCTAGGCATCTTGTCCGTAACGCGATCGGGTCGTGTGGGCAATTGTCGAGCTGAAAGCTGTGGAACACCCGGTCTTTTTGCTACAGGCAGCGAAATATTGGCTGCTATACGAAGGCATCTGGAGCAAGCCGATTTCCCTCGTTACGGATATTTCAGTTCCGTCGCCTTACAAGCGAATCCGCCGCTCGCGTACCTGGTCGCGCCGGCGCTTCGCTTCCATCCCGCGACAGAAATCCTGCTCCGTTATCTGCATCCTCCAGGGGTGCGCGTCGGACTGGCGGAGTCCTGGCGCCGTGGCTTGTGCGCTGTTCTCGGTCAGTCATTCCTGGTATCTCGCATTCGCATTTCGCCTGCGACCTTTGCCTGCTCGACGGGTTATACTTCTCGTGCATTTCGAAAGGTCATTCCTCGTGAATTTCTCCGTAAAGATTCGCCACCAGAACCAAGTGTCCTTGATTGACGTTTCCGGACATCTTACTTTTTTTGAAGTCGGCGCGCTCGGCAGCTCCATTCAATCGCTGCTGAAGGAACGACGAAAAAATATCCTTCTCAATCTCAGCGGCCTGGCATATCTGGACAGTTCAGGAATCGGCGAGTTGGCGCGCATCTACGTTGCGGTCGTCAAACAAGGCGGTGCCATGAAGGTCATTGGCCTGACTCCAAAAGTTGAGGAGGTCCTCAAGATCACGCATTTGTCGCAAGTGTTTCAGGAATTTCCAGACGAACAGTCCGCCCTCCGCAGCTTTCCGGCAAATTCTTGACACCGATTTTGCCCGCAGGCGCTTAGTCACGCGGGGATAACCGCTCCTTCCCATCTTGACCTCGCTTGGCGGTCTGTCGCAGACTATGGCTTCAGCCCCAGTTCTGTAGCCCTCGGTCGTTATTCCTAGAGCCCTGAGTTTCAGCCCGCCTCTGCGGAGCATTCACACTCGGTACGCAGAGGCATGGCATCGGCATTTTGCCAACATCCATGAAAAGGGACCTTCTATGAAAAGGAGTTTGCTTGCGCTCATTCGTTGTCCTGATTGCAATTCTGATCTCTCCCTCCTGAATGTGAGTACTACGGACGGCGAAATCATTTCAGGGAATTTGCTTTGCAAAGAGTGCCACGCAAGTTTTCCGATTGAAGACGGGCTTCCCGTCATTCTCCGCTCGGATACGCGGTCGGAACGTACCAGGCAATCGTTCGGACGGCAGTGGACGCTGCATGAACAAAGACGATTTGAGCAAGAGACAATCTACGGGAAAAAACCCGAGGAAGGCCTGCAGGATTTTCGGCGGGCTTTCGGGCTTGCGGACTTTTCCTCGCTTCACAATTGCGTCATTCTTGACGCCGGATGTGGCTCAGGAGCTTTGACCGCCGATATCGGAAAAGCTGCACCGTCGGCAACCGTGATTGGAGTGGACTTCAGCGAAGCGGCGCGGCTCGCACAGGCGCGATGCCGCGCATTTCCGAACATTCATATCATCCAAGCCGATTTGTCGCGGCCGCCGTTCGCAACTCGCGCGTTCGACCTTATCTGGAGCGAAGGTGTGATCCATCACACTCCGGATACACACAGAAGTTTTTCCAGTCTGGCTCCTCTCGCGAAGCCGGGCGGCAAACTCTATATCTGGATTTATTCAAAAGAGGTCACCTCGCCTTATCGCATTGCGAGAAAACTTTTGCGCAAATCGTACCTGCTTCCGCAACCGGCTCTGTACGCTTTGGCGTGGACACTGGCGCTGCCCCTGCACGCCGCGAATAAAATCCGCGAAGTCCTGCGCACCACAAGAATTCGTCATCAGCTTGCCGCGACCGCGTACTCTTTTTACGATGTCCTGTCGCCGGAGTTCATGCATTGCCATTCGCGCCATGAGGTGACCGAATGGTTCAACTCGCATGGCTATGCGCAATTACACTTTTCTCCAGAAACCGCCGATATCGCGGTATGCGGCACGAAACAATGATTTCGATGGAAGATGAAAACTGCGCCCTAAAAGGAGAGAAGCAGTTAGGGCGTTTGGCCCTAACTGCCTCCCGGGGTGTGTCCTCGAAGTGGTGTTATTGAGTTAGATGTATCCTAACGAAAAAGGTTTCCCTTTGCGGAAAAAAGTTTTGCAGAAAATGAACGCGGCAAAATGCTAGTAAAATAAGTACTTACGCCACCGTTCATCCCGATGGCCGATCATACGCATCAGTTGACGCGAAGTATGCAGCGTAAACGGCCGAGGCCGACGCGCCAATTTGAAGCCCGCTTCTTCCGGCGTGCGGTCACCTTTGCTGTTATTGCAGCGGTAGCAGCAAGCTACAAGATTCTCCCAGGATGAACGGCCGCCGCGCGAACGCGGAACAACATGATCCAGCGTCAGTTCCGAACTGGGAAAAACACGCCCGCAGAACTGGCAAGTATTGCGGTCGCGTAACAGGATATTTTTACGAGAAAGCGCCCGGCTCTGCTGCGGAATGTGCCGATAAGCCAGTAGCCGAATTACCGATGGCACTTTATGAGTATTCGCCGCGGAGTGGACTTCCGCATTGTGCATCTCTTCGGCTTGCGCCACACCCTTTAAAAGAAGCACCATTGCGCGTCGCACGGCTGTTACGTTGATCGGCTCATAGGTCGCGTTCAACACAAGCACCGGCTCCTGCATCAACGACGCACGACGCGGAAACGCCGGGTTGTGGAACCTACTATCGGCTGGAGAATCGTCGGAAGGCACAACTGACCTCGCCGCATCAGAAGCGGCGAATCGCCGGGAATACACACCCTCTTTGCGCGTTGCGCTCATCGCGCTTACCTCGGTTCAGTTGTCTCTTCTGCTGGCCTCTGCGGGTTCAGAATGGCACGGGCGACCGTCAACCCAAGCACTGCACTTGCACCCGCTTCGCGCAACGCTTTCGCACACGCATCAAGCGTCGCGCCAGTCTTCTTACATCATCTACCAGTAAGACGCGTCGATTGTCAACTTGGCTGCCTGGATGTGTGGCAAAAGCACCACGAACCGACTCCCAGCGCTCGCAGGATTGTCAGCAAGGGCTTGTCCGCCCGCGGTCCTTTTCTCACCAGAAGCACGCCCTCGTGAGGAAGTTTCCAGCCGTTTCGCCAGGCAGAAGCTCTGCCTGAGTAAAGCCGCGTTCGCGGCGGCGATCCTTATGCAAAGGAACGGGTACCACCAGATCGGCCTGGAGTTTGGTCGCTTGGTGGAGCACGACTTCTGCCAGGCGTTCTACAAACCAGTCCGCAAGCGGGCCCATCTCCTCAAATTTCAGCGACACCGCGCGAACCAGCGAATCCACGTGGCAAGCGAAGCTGCGCGCGCAGTCGACGTGGAGTGGTTCTGCGCGGCACGCCAGGCAAAGGCTCTGGCCTACCTCGTGGCATTAAATAATCAACAGCTAAGTTTGCATTAAAGGCATGAAGATATGGGTTTCTAGAGCTGGCCTTTTTCAGCCTTCTCCTGGCACGTGATGCAGTGTTTGGCCCAGGGCACAGCTTCCAGGCGCTTCTGCTGCATCTCTTCCTGGCAGTTCGCGCAAACGCCGTATTCTTCTTTTTGGATACGTTTGAGCGCTGCTTCAATCATGTTCAGGATGTTCCGATCAGTGTTGGTCATGCCAAACAGGAACTCCTTGGTGTAGGAGTTCGCGGCTTTGTCCGCCAGATCCACTGTCGGATCCTCGTCGGCCAGCCGTCCTTCTTCCGCTGTGCGCGCAATCGTCCTCATCAATTCTTCGCGGCGCGCCAGTAACTTCTTCTTGTAGTAGTCGAGCCTTTTCTTGTCCATGTAGGTCCCGCCCCTCGGTCGAGAATTTGGGGCATCTAAAAACTCCGTAGTTTAGACTTCATTGAAAAGAGTGTCAAGTAAGCCAAGACCTGTGCGCCGATAGTGCGCGTCGCTGCACGATACATTTTTTGAGCTAGTCGTTCTCGTTAGAGGTTCTCCGGGAACTCCTATATACTCCGCCACAATGGGTTCGGCGGAGGTTCCTCAGTGGCCGCAGCTATCCGACGTGAGATTTTGCTTCCGGTGGCCGAACTTGCCGACCGCACACGGCACCACACTGCGCTTCGGCTACTTCCTTTTCTCTTCACTCTATACATTGCGAATTACCTCGATCGCACCAGCCTGGCCTACGCCGCGATTGGAATGGCCCGCGATCTTGGCTTCAGCGATCGCATATTTGGAATGGGAGCGTTTCGTCATTGGATCGCCAATCGCAGGATTGATTCTCGGGCGCAGTTTCTTCGCCATTTCTGGATGGCGTTGGCTATTCGTTCTGGAAGGGTTGCCGGCAATTTTGCTGGGCGTCGTTGCCTGTTTCTATCTGACGGACTTTCCGAGAGGGGCAAAGTGGCTGGCCCCGGAGCAGAGCGAATGGCTTGAAAACAAGCTAAAGGACGAAAAGGCTGCCATCACGCAAACCATTCCGATCGCGCAGGCACTCAGGTCCCGTACGATTTTGCTGCTGGCCACCGTATGCTTCCTGAATTATTTTGGTTATTACAGTTTTCTTTTCTCGCTGCCCACGATGCTCAAGCGTCTGTCGGGTTATTCGGACGCCAACGTGGGACTTCTTGGCGCGCTGCCGTATGCAGCACTCTTTGCAGCCATGCTCTTCAATGGATGGCATTCCGACAAAGATCGGGAGCGGCGCTGGCATTGCACCGTGCCCTGTCTTATCGCCGCAACCGGATTATCGGGCCTTGCCATGCACCCGAGTTCAATTCCGTTCTTGATCGTATTGATCACCCTGGTGACCGTGGGCAACGCATATCTACCTGCATTGTGGGCCATGCCGACGGAGTTCCTGAACAAATCCGCGGCCGCGGCCGCAGTCGGAATGATCAACGCTGTCGGTAGTATTGCAGGATTTGCGGGTCCTTATTTATTCGGCTATATCAACACGAAATCCGGATCGTTTACATATGGATTGGCGATGCTGGCGGCCACGACTATCGCTGGCGGCTTGCTGGTACTTGCGGTGCCAAACAGAGCGCAAACTCGTCCGGTGAGTGGCACGCTGGAGTTTCAAGTTCGGACCGGCGTATTAGGATCTGTTGAATGAGCCAGCAGGAAAACATCGTACTCAAGCCGATTGGGGTTGTGCGTTCTCCGGTAAAAGAGGTGGCGGATGATTGTTGGGGCGGGGTACTCGCCACGATCGAACTGGACCCTAAGCTGTTTAGGCCGGAATGCACCTTAGGCCTCGAGCAGTATTCGCATGTCGAAGTGGTATTTCTGCTGGACAGAATTCCCCAAGACAAAATTGAAAAAGGCGCGCGCCATCCGCGGGGACGCACCGACTGGCCAAAGATGGGAATCTTCGCGCAGCGCTCGAAAGACCGCCCCAACCGCATCGGAATTACCGTCTGCAAACTCGAATCCGTCGATGGTCTCCTTATTCGTGTGAGGGAACTCGACGCTGTGGACGGAACGCCCGTGCTGGATGTAAAACCTTATCTCAAAGGATTTGCGCCGCGCGGCGAAGTGCGCGAACCGGCATGGGCGGGCGAATTGATGGCTGGCTACTTTCGCAAAATCTAAAACGCATCGCGCGCGGCGCGTGCGGAGGTCCATTCATGCGAGAAGATGTCAAAGCCGGAGCCGCTATCGACGCCTACGTCGAAAAGAAAAATCCGAAACTCAAACCGGTAACCGACGCTGTGCGTGCCCTCGTGCGTAAGGCCGTGCCGAAGTCCGGCGAAGCGATCAATCCCTGGGGCATACCGATTTTCGTTTGGAATGGCGCGCTGTGTTACCTGATGGTGGGGAAACACCATGTCACATTTGGATTTCCTCGCGGCACGTCCCTTCGTGATCCCACAAAGCTGCTTGAAGGTACGGGAAAAAATCTGCGCCACGTAAAATTGCGCGAGGTCTCTGACGTGCACGACGCAAATCTAAAGCAGCTGATTCTGCAGGCGAAAAAGCTGAATCGCGAGCAGCCAATGAGTAGAGGAACGCACGCGAAAAAACTTTCCATGAGCACGCGCCGTGACCACGATGTTTCTGGATCATCCATTGCTCCTCTCACTCGCCCTGTTCGTGTTGTTGACGGCTACAGTCGAGGCTGGTTTTCGCCTCGCGGTCCTGACCAGTCCCAATATTGATGAAGAACGTCGCGAGCAGATCGCTGCATCGCGCGACGCGCTCGGAATTCTGCTCAGCTTGCTGCTCGGCTTCACGCTCGCGATGGCTTTGCCTCGTTTCGACTTGCGCAAACAACTGGTCATGGACGAAGCGAACGCAATTGGGACCACAAGTCTTCGCGCCGGTGTCTTGCCGGAAGCACAGCGAAGCCAGGTCCGCGCACTATTAGGTGCATATGTTCAGGCCAGGCAGGCATATTCGCAGGCGGCCCGCGGCGAGACACAGCTGACGGCAGCAATCGAACGTAGCAAAGCGCTACAATCTTCGCTTTGGAAGCAGGCCGAGGAATCCGCGCGACAGAGTCCTACTCCAATGACTGCCCTCTTTGTTGCGTCGTTGAACGACACCATCGACCTCAGTGAAAAACGCCTCACCGCACTTGAAAACCGCATACCTCCAACCATTTGGCTGATGCTCCTGCTCATTGCGCTATTGACTTGTCTCATTTCCGGTTACGGGCAACGACGAAGATTCTGGCTGATCGCCGTCGTGTCACCCCTCATGATCGCAATCGTTATGGGACTGATTGCCGATCTGGACAGTCCACGCAGCGGTTTTCTTCGCGTTGACCTCCGCAGCCTGGATCGGTTAGCACAGGACCTGGCAAAAGACGCACCAGCCTCTCCTAAGTAGGACAGGGGTAAAGCAGTCCTCCCTAAGTCGCACCTCAATCGTCGGTAAATTCCCCGCTCTTGATCAAACAATTGCTGTTGCCCTACGTATTTCACATCAAGGGTAATGGATCGGCGTTTGCCGGACCGCAACGAGTGGGCGGCACCAGGGATAGCTCGCGAGCAAACGGACTGTGGTGAAGCAAGTGTCCCATTGGGGGCCGTATGTGCGCTCGCAAGAATTTTTTCCTCACATCAATACTCGTAATTCCATTGTTTCCCGCATCTCCCGTTTTTTCTCAATCGCAAGCCTTCTCCAGCCTGGGGCGAGGAACGGATGGTCTTCAAAAGTGTAGAGAGGCAGCGATGAGCCGCTTCGCGGCAGAGCTCGGGAAACCGGGGAAAGAGGGAGAAATATCGCCGTTCCCCAGGGCCGAACGGCCTGAGGCAATCCCCGATGCGATCGAGTTTTGTGAACAACTTCTGGCTAAAGAACAGTCTTCGGAAATCTCGTGGAAAGACGGCGCAGTTCGTCCGGTTGTGCGGTGGCCTGATTTGCCCACAAGCAAGCTCGCACCCAGCGCGCACCCTGTCAACGAAAATGGCCTCAAGGATATCGGTGAGGCGGCGACCAATATCGCTCGCGCCCGAGAGGCGGTTTACGAAATTCTGGACGGCGAAAACGCATGCTCGGCCTGGTTCTCTAGGACCGATCCGCGAGTTGCGGCTACGTTTCTCTCGCTCACTTTTTCGGTCGACGAAGATGGATCGAAACAGGTCGTCAAAGAACGCAACGACAGGGGGGTCTGGATAGAGCATGGACCCTACATTGCGAGAACCCACGAAGGAACCGGCCCCGGAACAACAGTAACGATCAATGGCAACGGCGCCTTTTTCCGATCGAGAGGCGAGGTTTACAAGATTGAATGGCCAGGGGCGATGGGAAATGACACCGGCACTTCGAGACACCTTCATGTTGGACCGTTTGACGGAGGCACCCTGCAAGCACAAATCGTCACGCTCCTCCACGAACTCGCACATGTCATCGGTGCGGTGCCTTCGGATGATTCCTCCGTCGTTAGTTTCGCGCGGTCGCAGGAGAACACCGAGCTGATCCTGCGTTACTGCCAAGCCGAAGCTGACAAGGCTGGCAAGCGGCTCAAAGTTCTTTGGGCGCAGAAGCATTGAAGCAGAGCAGTGTTCAAGTGGATAGGCTGGGGTCCTCCCGCGCAGTCCGTGGTTTCCCACAGTGTCCACAGGGATGAGGAAAACCCGGAAAAAAAGTTTTGACAGGGGCTTGACGCTTCGGGAAGTTTCTGTATAATTACAAATGGTTCGGGGGATTGCTAAATTCGCCGGACGGATCAGGGGATTCACGGTCGGGTCTGTAGGGCGGCAAGTCACCGATTACCGCGAAGCGGTAAATCAGATCCTAGAGTGAGGTACCTTACGAATACGGGTTAGACATTTGTCGAGCTTCGCGCGGAGCCACTGAAACGGAAAAGTGGCTGTGCCCGGCGCTCGACGCCGGGTTTTTTATTTTGGGGCCGGGTTTTTCAGGGTTGGTCTTAGAAACCCTCAAAAAACTGACAGGAGCCCAAAATTCGAACTGGAAGGCTAGACCGAGGATTTCAAGTCGGTCAGATAAGTCCCGCCAGACAAGTCCCAGAGATCCTGGGGCATTCCGATGGACTCGGAACCAAACGTTCTTTGACAACAGAAAGGCTGGCAAGTCCACGCCGATAACCCTGATCCTGATTACGGTCGGGAGGGGTGCCATGGTGTGGATTATTACAAGTTCTGCTCGAGTTGAGCAGTACTGTGGATAAATTTACAAGGCGAACTACCTAACGACGAGCCAGCAACCCTCTTTTTTCTTCACCGCAAAATAGGAACTACAATTCCTACCGTTTGTAAGTGTCCAAAATCGATCGGTTGTAACTCGTTGTCTGGGATACGCGGAATCGAAAGCCTGGGTTTGCGGTTTACCCAACTGCAAATCGGGATCTATGGAGCTGCGGAACACAGTGCGTCAGTACCCGCTATAAAATGTGGGTTTCAGGGTTTGTTTTACAAACCCTGAGTTAAATTGACGAGTTGGGTGAGTTTTATGATTAAGCTACTAAGAGCGTACGGTGGATGCCTTGGCGCCAGAAGGCGATGAAGGACGTGGCAAGCTGCGATAAGCCTCGGGGAGCCGCAAGCAGGCTTTGATCCGGGGATTTCCGAATGGAGAAATCCAACGAGATGAACTCTCGTTACAGCCCGCTGAATATATAGGCGGGTATGAGCTAACCCAGGGAAGTGAACCATCTCAGTACCTGGAGGAAAATAAATCACAGAGATTCCGATAGTAGCGGCGAGCGAAATCGGAACAGCCCAAACCCAAGTGCTTGCATTTGGGGGTTGTAGGACCGCATGAGTAGAGTTACCAATCCGGTTGCTATGCGAACCTGCTGGAAAGCGGGACCATAGAGTGTGAGAGTCACGTAGCAGAAAGCAATCCGGACTCGAAGCGGTATCCTGAGTACTACGAGACACGTGTAATCTCGTGGGAAACTGGGGAGACCACTCTCCAAGGCTAAATACTCTCTGGCGACCGATAGTGAACCAGTACCGTGAGGGAAAGGCGAAAAGCACCCCTGCTAGGGGAGTGAAATAGAACCTGAAACCGTATGCTTACAAGCAGTCGGAGGGCCATGCATGGACTTCGGTCCATGAAAGCCTGACGGCGTGCCTCTTGCTTAATGAGCCGGCTAGTTATTCTAACGTGCAAGGTTAAGCGCAAGCGAGCCGTAGCGAAAGCGAGTCCGAATAGGGCGACAAGTACGTTGGAATAGACGCGAAGCGGGATGATCTACCCTTGACCAGGTTGAAGGTCGCTTAACCGCGACTGGAGGACCGAACAGGTGTGAGTTGAAAATCGCTCTGATGAGTTGAGGGTAGGGGTGAAAGGCTAATCAAATTCCGTGATAGCTCGTTCTCCCCGAAATGTCTTTAGGGACAGCCTTGCATCAATTGCCACGGTGGTAGAGCTCTGAATGGACTAGAGGCCAACTAAGGCTATCAAATCCAATCAAACTTCGAATGCCGTGGACAAATATGCGGGAGTGAGACTACGAGGGATAAGCTTCGTGGTCAAAAGGGAAACAGCCCAGATCGCCAGCTAAGGTCCCTAACTATGTGCTAAGTGGTAAAGGAAGTGTATTCGCTCGGACAGCCAGGAGGTTGGCTTAGAAGCAGCCATCCTTTAAAGAAAGCGTAACAGCTCACTGGTCAAGCGGATATGCACCAACAATCCAACGGGGCTCAAG
>WNGG01009242.1_pt1 | contig 10774 bp, 5 predicted proteins | sample 5400661 | NCBI WGS metagenome assembly WNGG01 (sample SAMN13153372, study PRJNA577476) | soil metagenome | isolation source: 100 cm soil or saprolite under Garry oak tree replicate 1 | place: USA:California | collected 2016-06-15
GATGCCTCAAGACCCAACGAAAGCTCACGTCATAAGCATGGAGCATGCCCGCGAAGAATCTTTCCGTAACACGGTAAAACGCGCCCTGCCTGCCTTCTCCCGGGGGGCGGAGAAAGCGGCTGCAGAGCATGGGCGTCAAAGTGACCGAAACCAGGCCGGAGGCGAGGATGGCCACACAGATGGTCACCGCGAATTCCCGGAACAGACGCCCCATGATGCCGCTCATGAACAGGACGGGAATGAAAACGGCGGCCAGTGAGAGCGTCATGGAGACGATGGTGAATCCGATTTCCTTCGACGCGCTCAGGGACGCCTGGATCGGGTTTTCGCCTCGTTCCATGTGCCGGACGATGTTCTCCAGCATGACGATCGCGTCGTCCACAACAAAGCCGACGCAGAGGATCAAGGCCATCAAGGACATGTTGTCCAGGCTGTAGTTTAAAAGGTACATGACGGCGAAGGTCCCAAGGATCGACAGGGGCAGCGCGACGCTGGGAATCAAGGTGGCGGACGCATTCCGCAGGAAGAGAAAGATCACCATGATCACCAGCCCCAGGGTCACCGCCATCGTGACCTTGATGTCCTCGAAGGCTTCCCGGATGTTCTTGGACCGGTCGCCGCGAATGCTCAGGTTGGCCGCGGGAGGGAGCTGGGCCTGGAACACGGGAAGCAAGCTTTTGATCTTGTCGGTGACTTCGATCACGTTGCTTCCAGGCTGGCGCATCACTAAGAGGTTGATCGCGCGCGAGCCCCCGTTGCGATTGTAGAACCACGAGCCCGTCTTGTTGTCCTCGACGCTGTCGATCACGTTCCCCAGCTGGTCCAGGCGCACGGGCGACCCGTTCCGGTAGGCGACCACGACGGAACTAAAAGCCGAGGCATTCATGAGCTGCCCGGTCGCCTGAACGTTGTAGGCCTGATGCGGTCCGTACAGGGTGCCCGTGGGTAGGTTGACGTTCCAGCTCCGGATGGCGCTGTCGACCTCGTTGATCCCGATCTGTTTTGCGGCGAGCTTCTCTGGATCGACCTGTACCCGGACGGCGTATTTCGCCGCGCCCCAGACCATGACCTGAGCCACGCCGCTGACCATGGAGATGCGCTGGGCGAGCATGGTCTCGGCGTATTCATCCAGGTCATAAAGGGGAAGCGAAGGCGAGGTCAAAGCCAGCATCATGATCGGCGAATCGGCGGGGTTGGATTTGCGGAAAGACGGCGGAGAGGGCATGCCGGCCGGAAGCAAAGGCATGGCTTCGCTGATCGCGGTTTGGACATCCACGGCGGCGCCGTCGATCTCGCGGCTCAAATCAAACTGCAAAGTGATCTGGGAGGATCCCATCGAATTCGAAGAAATCATGGAATCCAGTCCGGCGATCCCTGTGAACTGCCGCTCCAGCGGAGTCGCCACGGCCGATGCCATGGTGTCGGGATTGGCGCCGGGAAGGTTGGCGAAAACCGAGATGGTCGGGAAATCGACGGTCGGCATGTCGCTCACCGGAAGAGCGCGGTACGCGACGACACCGAACAAGGCAATGGCGAGCATCAACAGGCTTGTGGCAATCGGGCGCCGGATGAAGATCGCGGAGATGTTCACTTCGAATCTCCTGCACGCCGCTGTCGATTCCCGGGCGCGCTCTCCGAACCCCCCTGGATCTGAACACGACTGCCGGGAGCCAGCCGGAGCTGGCCCTCGACGACGACAGTTTCGCCGAGCTGCAGACCCTTTTCCACCACGAGGTCTTCATCGAGTCTGGCGCCTGTGACAACTGGCCGCGATTCCACCGTCCGGTCGGGCTTCACGACAAACACGAAGGCTCCGTCCTGACCTGTCTGTATGGCCTGGTTTGGGACCACCAGGGCATTCGACTGGATGCTCAGCCTGAGCGCCACCCGGACGAATTCTCCCGGCCAAAGCCTGCGGTTCTGGTTTGGAAAGGTTCCTTTGAGCCGCAGGGTTCCGGTTGTCGAATCCACGGTGTTATCGATAAAGGTAAGCTCCCCCGTTTCCCGAGAGGATGAATCGTTCTGTGGCGATGCCATCACCAGCAAGGACTTCTTGACTTCCTGACGCCGGGACTCCGGAACCGAGAAGGTCACGTAGATCGGTTGCACCTGATTGATCGTCATCAAGTCCGTCACGTTCGCGGTCACCACATTGCCCTGCTTGACATTGAGGTTGCCCGTGCGGCCGTCGAGAGGCGAGCGGAAGGAAGTATAACTGAGTTGCACTCTGTAATTTTCCACGGCAGCCTTGCCTGCCGCAACCGCAGCGCGACCGCTCCGAAGAGACGCTTCGTCGGCGCGGACTGTCGCCGAAGCTGCTTCAGCGCTGGTCCGGAACTGCTCGGCCTGCTCCTTCGAGACGAGACCGCGCTCGAGCAGTTGGGTATAGCGAGCCGTCTGCGCTTGCGCGTACTTCTCCTGCGCGACGTCCCTGGCGTACACCGCCTCCATCTGGGCAAGTTGCGCTTCGTCTCTGGCAACATTGGCTTCCGCCTGGTTGAGTTGCGCCTGTATCAGCCGCGGATCTATGGTGAAGAGCAGGTCCCCCTTCCGCACATAATCCCCTTCCTGGAAGGAAACCTTGGTCAATTCCCCGCTTACCTGCGCTTTGACGGCGACCGTCAGATAGGCCTCGACATTGCCAACCACGTGGAGGTCCACCGGCACGTCTTTCTGAACCACTCCCTTCACGGTGACCGGCACGCTGCCGCCTCCGTCTCCTCTCCTGGCACTGGTGGTGCTGCTCGAACAGCCCTGCCACAGCCAGCAGAGCGACAGAAAGATTGGAAGGCCGAGGCGCCGAACCTGCCCGCGACGATGGATTCTTTTCCGCGCTGTCTGTAGTCTCATTTATGTAGTAGGTTCAACCTCCAAAAAACCTGGCCAGGAATTCCACGAACCTCGCTTCGCCGGCCAAGTAAAAGGGGTCAAGGGGCACACGGCCCGATGGCAACGGGAGGCAAACGCAGTTTGGGTGTTTCTTGGCCCCATGACCTCTTTGTCCCTTGAGCCTTCGTGAAATTCCTGGCAAGCCTTTGCGGCGTCACTTCTTCCCAGATTTCCCCCTGAACAGTAACGCGTTACCTTACAGAGCGCCCTTTCTATTAACGACCATACGCCCTATGACGTAAAACTGTTTCAATCTTTGCCAAAAGTCAACCACCCGGTGCTGCGATTCAGACAGTAGCCGTCTCTTTTTTATTTGAAATCTCAAATGTTTCCCCGGCCTCACGGAGCCTCACGGCCGGCGCACGTACTGTTCCAGACCCGCCCGGACTCGAAATGACAAATGACAAATGGCCGATGACAAATGACAAATAGACCCGATCGGATTGCCCCCGGGGATTTGTCGTCTGTCATTGGTCATTTTTTCAAGAAATTTGGTCACTTTGCCGAGACCCTGTTGAGCTCAGAACCGAAACTTGACCCGTCCGGCACACGCTTGCTACCTTTACACTTCTCACTCGGAAGAAGCTGTGAAAAAATTGGCGAAGCTCAACCGACCCAGATGGCCCCTCAAGCACGAAGCCGAGGCCCAAGGGTCAGCCAGTGTATAGCCCCGGCCGTGAGGCCGGGATACAAATGGAAATAGAATCATAAGCGCCAAAGGCGCGGCACTTCTCCTGTGCCGGTCCTTCGGACCTCGATATGTGGTCTGGCGCCGATCGCGCCCTCACGGGCGCGGCTATTCACTGTCGGCTGTTCGAGCCTCGCCAATTTTTTCCCACATTGTCGGTGCGGGCGGATTGGCGTACATCGGGTTTGATGAGAATCATCGCAGGAGATATCGGATGAGAGCAAAACGGTTTTTCCGGCAGCTTGGCATTGCCCTTTGGTTGTGCCACGTTGGTGTCTTTCAGGTAAGGCCGGTCTCCGGCGAGACGCCTCCAAAAAAGGACGATCGTGGGGACGAGTTTCTGAGGGACTACACTACAGGGCCAGATTCCTTTCCCAATGTCCTGCTCCCCTATCGAGAGCAGACGCTGCCGCCCGTGCGTCTGGAAAACTCGCCGCGGCTGCACGATCTCATCCGTGACGGCAAGCTGGAGCTGTCTCTTTCGGACGCTCTGGCTCTGGCGCTCGAGAACAATCTCGACATCGCGGTGCAGCGATACGTGATTCCGTACGCCAAGACTGACGTTCTGCGAACTCGCGCCGGTCAGGCGGCGCGCGGATTCCCCGGGGCGTTGGTTCCCGGCGGACTCACCGCCGGCGCGATCGGGGCGGGGGTGAGCGCGGCCAGCACTGCTGGCGGTCTCGGCTCGGCCGGTGGCATCACGGGAGGCGGCGGAGCCGTCAACATCGGTCCTTCCGGCAACTTCGACCCGGCCATCACCTTCGGTTTCAGTTGGGACCGCGTATCCTCCCCTCTGAACACGCTCCAGGTGGCCGGCGTCCCCACGGTGACGACCTATGCCACGTCGTTTTCCGGCAGCTACACCCAGCTGCTTCCGACGGGCACGAGCTACTTCATCGGATTGAACGGCCTGCGCCAGAGCTCGACGCAAGAGTTCCTTCGCTTCAATCCCGCGGTCATCAGCCGGCTGGCGATCGGATTCAACCAGCCCTTGCTGAACGGTTTCGGGCTTCTGCCCAATGAGCGGTTCGTCCTGGTGGCGCGCAACAATCAGAGAGTCTCCGAGGACGTCTTCCGCCTTCAGGTGATCACCACGGTCGTGAACGTGCAGAACATCTACTGGGACATGGCGGCGTTCCAGGACAACGTCCGGGTTGCCAAGCAGTCGCTCGAAGTCGCGGAAAAGCTGCTGCGCGACAACCAGGTCCGGGCAGAGGTGGGCACGATGGCCAGCCTCGACGTGGTGTCAGCCGAGTCGGAAGTCGCAGCGCGGAGACGCGATCTGATCGTCGCCGAGACCAACCTGCAGCTCCAGGAAGCGGCACTCAAGAACATTCTGAGCAAAAAAGGAGATTCCGCGCTGGAATCGGCGCACATCGTGACGGCGGACCCGCTGCCGCCGGTCAAGGACGGTGATATCCCCGATCTCGAAACCGCGCTCGCCGCTGCCTACGAGAGCCGTCCGGATCTGCGGACGGCGCGGACGAATGTGGAAAACCAGGAAATCGCACTGCGGTTCACGGGAAACAGTTTGAAGCCCAACCTTGCGATCTTCGGTATGTACGCAGGCTCCGGCCTCCAGGGCAACAACAGCCAGGATCTTGCGGGAACGCCGGAGTCTCTTTCGGACACGTTTTCCGGCAAATTCCCCGAATACGCGGGAGGGATGTCCCTGACCATTCCGCTTCGGAATCGTTCCGCGCAGGCCGACGACCTGCGGGCGCAGCTGGAACGAAACCAACTGCACGTCAGCCTGCAGCGTTCGCGCAACCAGGTCGCGCTGGAAGTGCGGCAGGCCGCGATTGGATTGATACAGGGGAAGGCCCAGGTCGAGGCCGCCCACCAGGCCGTGGTCCTTGCCCAGCAGACTCTCGAAGGCGAGCAGCAGCGGCTCGATGCCGGCGTTTCCACGTCCTATCAGTTAATCCTGCGCGAGCGCGACTTGTTCGCGGCACAGCTGGCCGAACTGCAGGCCAAGGCGAGTTATGCCAAGGCCTTGGTCGAGATGCACCGATCGATGGGAACCACCCTCGAGCAGAGCGGCATTCAATTCCCTGACGCCTTGAGCGGCACCGTCACCCACATGCCGGTTCCGGGGACGAACCCGCCCGGAAAGAAGGAAGGCAGGTAGAGTGCCCATGCATGCAGGCCGGAAAAGACTTTCGCGCCTGTGCGCCCATCCCGCGAGTCCAGGCGCGCTCGCATCCCTGGGAGCGTCCCGCAAGGCGGGGCTGTGCGGGTCTAACGTTCGGCGCACAGGATGCGTGCGCCCCTGGGAGAACGCAGAGAAAATCCTTTCCAGGCGGCGAAGAATTGTCGGGTTAGTACCTCTCGTTTTCCTTCTGGCACTCGCGCGCACCGCCTACGCGGCGGGGGATCCCGTCATCGGGCCGCGCGACATCAGCAGGAATCCTGAATGGTTTCCGCGCTTCTACCGTCCCTATCTGCGGCTTCCGCTCGAGGCGCCGGATTTCACCAACTCCGCCAGGGTTTCCCGATGGATCCAGAATGGCACGATCCGTCTGTCGATGACGGAGCTTCTCTCCGCCGTGGTCGAGAACAACCTGGACCTCGTATCCTCGAAGAGCTTCCGTCCGATCGCCGAATCCGACGTTCTGCGCGCGAAGGCGGGCCAGGCGCCTCGCGGCTTCGAGGGCGCGTCGATTCCCAGCGGGCTCTTCACGGGGGCCATCGGCGCAGGGCTGGGGCAGGCCGCGGGCGGCGCGGGTGGGATCGGCGGCGGGGGAGGGATCACCGGAAACGCTCGCGCGCTGTTCATTTCGCCGCGCGGCACTTTCGACCCCAGCTTCACGTTGAACTTCAGCCAGGACCGCGCGACCAGCCCTTTGAACACCGTTCGCGTTTCGGGCATACCGGTGGTGACGGGTCCGACGACCTTCCTTCAAGGATCCTACCAGCAGGCTTTCACGACGGGCACCTCGTTCAGCGTCAGCCTCAGCAACCAGCGCCAGAGCTCGACGCAGCAGTTCCTGCTCTACAATCCTGCGCTCGTTTCCAGGTTTTCCTTCTCGTTCACGCAGCAGATCCTGAACGGGTTCGGATTCGCCGTGCAGCGGCGGTTCCTGGACGTGGCCAAGAATAACCGGGTCATCGCGCAGGAGATCCTCCGGCAGAACGCAATCGCAACTGTGGCCCTCGCGCAGAGCATGTACTGGGATCTGGCCGGGTCCCGCGAGAACCTGCGCGCCGCGCAGGAGTCGCTCGCGGTGGCCGAGAAGCTCCTGGCGGACACGCGGGTGCGCGTGACGATCGGCAACGCGTCCGATCTCGACGTCATTTCCTCCGAGTCGGAAGCCGCCTCGCGGCGCCGGGACCTGATCGCGGCCCAGACCGATTTCCAGACAAAGGAGCTCGCCCTGAAGAGCGTGTTGAGCAGAAAGATGGATTCGGATCTGGCCGCGGCGCGCATCGAAATAACCGACCCTCTTCCCGAGCTCGGGGCATCCGATCTTCCGAAGTTCCAGGAGGCGGTGGAGCGAGCCTACAAGAAGCGCCCGGAGCTTAAGCAGGGCGAGCTGTCGGTTCAAAGCGAGGGCATCGTCGTCCGCTTCACGCGCAACAGCATGAAGCCCACCTTGACCCTGTTCGGCCTTTTCGCGAGCTCCGGACTCTACGGGGATCGAACTATTCCGAACCCCGATGGCCCTCCGATCGTTCTTCCGGGCGGGCTCGCACAGTCCTTCCGCCAGGTGGCGCGCGGATCCTTCCCGGAATATGCCGTCGGGTTTGCCCTTTCGATACCGCTCAGGAACCGGGCAGCGCAGGCCGACAACGTGCGAGCCCGACTCGAGCAGCGCCAGTCGGAGGTCCAGCTCCGTAGGACCCGGACCACCATCGAGCTGGAAGTGCGCAGGGCGATCATCGGGATCGAGCAGAGCAGGGCCCAAGCCGAAGCAGCGCGTAAAGCGCTCGATCTGACCAGGCAGATTCTGGAGGCCGAAGGGATCAAATTGCAGGAGGGAATCTCCTCGCCGTACAGGCTGACGCAGCTCCAGCGCGATCTGATCGCCGCGCAGCGCGCCGACGTGGAGGCCCGCGTGAGCTACGTCAAGGCCGTCGTCGAGTTGTCGCGCGCCACCGGAGAGACCCTCGAAAAGAACCACATCACCATGGACGATATTCTCCGATAGCCCGCCACATCATTGCCGCGGAGACACGGAGCCACCGAGAAAAGCTGGCCACAAATTTCACGAATTACACGAAAGATTCCTTTGCGCACTTCGCGTCCTCGCGGTGAAACTGGGCCAGAATTAACCGCGAAGACGCGAAGAGCGCAAAGGGGTGGCGAAGGAGACGAACGCAGTGAACCATAGCGAGATCGTGAGCTTCCTCTGGGGAGTCGCGGACCTGATCCGCGACACCTTCAAGCGCGGCAAGTACCAGGACGTGATCCTTCCGCTCACGGTGCTGCGCCGGCTCGACTGCGTGCTTGCCGACACTAAACAGCGTGTCCTCAAACGCCAGGCGGAACTCCGTGGCAAGGGGCTGGAGGATCTCGACGCCCAGCTCAAGCGGGCGTCTGGTTTTGCGTTCTACAACACCTCCCGATACGACTTCGAGAAGCTGCTCAACGACGCTCCACACCTCGCGGCCAACCTGCGCAACTACATCGCCGGCTTCAGCCAGAACATGCGCGAGGTGCTCGAGCGCTTCGACTTCGACAACACGATCAGCAAGCTCGATGAGGCAGGGCTCCTCTTCCGGGTGCTCGAGCGCTTCAAGAACGTGGACCTGCACCCGGACAAGGTCGACAACCCCACAATGGGAACGATCTTCGAAGAACTGATCCGGAAGTTCAACGAGGCCCTCAACGAGCATCCCGGCGAGCACTTCACGCCGCGCGATGTCGTGCATCTCATGGTGGACCTGATGCTGGCCGGCGACGCGGATCGCATCCGCCGCAAGGGTATCGTGTGCACGGTCTACGACCCATGCTGCGGGTCTGGCGGCATGCTGACGATCGCCAAGGAACACATCACGAGCGGGCTCCGCAAGAACGGCGAACCGCTGCGCTCCGCGATCAACCCGCACGCCGAGATCCACTTGTTCGGCCAGGAGGTGAACCCCGAGACGTGGGCGGTTTCGAAATCCGACTTTTTCATGAAGGACCCGACCGGACGCGACGCCGACACGATCGCGTTCGGCAGCACCCTGTCGAACGACCGCCACGCGGGCAGGACCTTCGACTACCTGATCGCGAATCCCCCGTACGGCAAGGATTGGAAGCGGGACGAGGACGCCGTGCGCGCCGAGCACGAACGCGGCGTCTCGGGCCGCTTCGGGCCGGGCCTTCCGCGCATCAGCGACGGTCAGATCCTGTTCCTCCTGCACATGCTGGCGCACGCGAAGGAGCCGAAGGAAGACGGTTCGCGCATCGCGATCATCATGAACGGCTCGCCGCTCTTCACCGGAGATGCCGGCAGCGGCGAGAGCGAGATCCGCCGGTTCATCCTGGAGCACGACCTGCTGGAGGCGCTAATCGCGCTCCCCGAGCAGCTCTTCTACAACACCGGCATCGCTACCTACGTGTGGGTGGTGACCAACCGCAAGGCGCGCGCGCGCAAAGTCAAGGTGCAGCTCATCGACGCCACGTCCTTCTGGGCGCCGATGCGCAAGAGCCTGGGCGACAAGCGCCGCGTGATACCACTCGACCGCGCGCAGGACATTCTTAAGATCCTTGCCGACTTCCGCGACGGCGATACGCGCAGGATCGCGAAGGACGGAACCGAGGAAGAGGTGGTCGTCAGCCGCATCTTTCCGGCCACCCACTTCGGCTTCCGCAAGATCACCGTCGAACGACCGCTCCGGCTCAACTTCCAGGCAAGCCCCGAGCGGATCGCGCGGATCGAGGAGGAGAGGGGATTCCAGGCCCTGGCGCAGTCGAAGAAGAAGGGCGCCGCGGGCGCCAAAGAGCAGGCCGAAGGCCGGGCTTTGCAGGAGAAAATCCGCGCCCTCGTCGAAGGGCTTCCGAATTCACTGGTCAAGGACCGGGACCAGTTCGAACAACTGCTGGACACGGCGGTGGATAAGGCAGGCCTCCACCTGCCGGCCCCGGCCCGGAAGGCCATCCTCTCGGCCCTCTCCGAGCGTGATGAAACAGCCGCAATTTGCCGCGACAAGGGCGGCAACCCCGAGCCCGATCCGGAGCTGCGCGATACCGAGAGCGTGCCGCTTCCCGCAGGCGACGATGCCGTCGATGCCGAAGTCGTGCCGGCGAGCGTGCGCGCCTTCTTCGATCGCGAGGTCAGGCGCCACGTGCCGGACGCCTGGATCGATACTTCCCGGCGAGATGACAAAGACGGCCGGGTCGGGATCGTCGGCTATGAGATCAACTTCAACCGCTACTTCTACCGCTACGCGCCTCCCCGTCCTCTGGAAGAGATCGAGGCCGACATCCGCGCCATCGAAAGCGACATCGTGCGGATGCTTGCCGAGGTGACGGGGAGCAAGGCCCCCCCTTGACGTGCATAAATGTCGGCACTTATTGACAAGTGTAAACTTTTATGTATATAGTGTCCGCATGGATAGCAAAGAACTAAAGCCCGATTCTCCAAGCATTTTTCGGCATCGGGATATCGATCGGGTAGGCCTGACGAGAGCCCGTCTCCGCGGCATGATAAGCCGTGGCGAAGCTGCGAAAGTGGGACGAGGTCTGTACCGCCGGGTGTCGGATATCACAGAGCTCGACACGGTCGCGATGGTCTGTGCGCGCATACCGGCAGCGGTGGTCTGCCTGCTCACGGCTCTCGTCATCCATCGAATCGGAACGCAACTCCCTCAAGACGTCTGGATCGCAATCGATCGCAAGGCTCGCAAGCCTCGTGTCGAGGACCTTCCGGTCCACTTCGTACGATTCTCCGGGGCGATGCTCCGATACGGCATCGAGGAGCGCCGCGTCCAGGGCGTGGTCGTCCGAATCACGTCACCGGCGCGGACGGTCATCGACTGCTTCCGCTATCGGAACAAGATCGGAATCGACGTCGCGCTGGAGGCGCTCAAGGATTCCCTTCGGACGCGCAGGGTTTCCGTCGATGCGCTTGTCCGCGCGGCGCAGGTTGGCCGCGTCTACCGTGTGATCAAGCCGTACCTTGAGGCAGTTGTGGCATGACGAAGCCGGTCACGAACTTCGCCGCCTCCGCGCGGGCTCGGCTCCTGATCGCGACGAACCAGCGAAAG
>WNGG01010254.1_pt1 | contig 10773 bp, 6 predicted proteins | sample 5400661 | NCBI WGS metagenome assembly WNGG01 (sample SAMN13153372, study PRJNA577476) | soil metagenome | isolation source: 100 cm soil or saprolite under Garry oak tree replicate 1 | place: USA:California | collected 2016-06-15
GACGTGCCGGTTCCGGGTGATTACGACGGCGACGGCAAGACCGATTTCGCGGTGTGGCGGCCGAGCGACGGTGTCTGGTATGTGATCCACAGCTCGGACGGGTCGGTGCACACCCAGCAGTGGGGGACCGGCGGAGATGTGCCGGTAGCGTGATGCGGCGCCGTGTCACCATGCGCAGCCGTTAAGTAATCTAATACCGAACGGCTGCGCGAGGCGGACGTTGCCTGAAAGATCCACTCGAAGGGCGGCACGCGGCTACTGGAATTGACGGCTGTCGCATACGGGCGACGGTGTTGTCGGTCGCACTGTAGCGGCCACGTGATGCAACAACCCGGCCCAAGGCGCTAGCGGTGCTTCGCGCCGCTAGCGCCTGAGTCTGACGATGGCTGACGCCACGACTCTGCCGTCGCGCGTCCCAATCAGCCGGAACGCTGAGCGAGGTCCGGTGGGCTGCAGGACAACAGCCGCCGGTAGCCCGTCTCTCGCGTTCGCTGACTTGACTAGATGCGCGGCTGACGAAGGGATCCACCTGACGTGGCTCCCGTGATCGCATCCGCGGGCGACGCGGAAGTAGAGCCGCCCGCCAACGCTCACGTGCGGGATTGTTGGCAACGGACGCGTCGCCTCGTAGAGGCCTGGGCCGGCCGCGCTGTCGCTTAGCACTGTGTGGCATACCACGGCGCGGTAAATGGTGCCCACGATGACTGAATGCTCAAGCTCGCCCGCCGCCTGCTACCAAGTCAGCCAAGCTACCGGCCCAGTTCCCTGAGCGGAGCATTCGTGCTCGCCGACGCGCTCGGTGGCGCTGTCGAATGTGGCTGGTCGGGAGAACGGACACCAGTGATGGCGGCGGGTTCGGCGACTGCGCCAGGAAGCGCAGCCGTTCGGGATCAGGTTTTGCGGTCTGCGGCCAATGGCGCGGCGCATCTGCCCTGTGACGCCGGCCTGCGTGCGGACCGTGATCCGCGTTGCTGCGGCGTGCGCACGCCATCGCCAGGCTATCGGCCTTGATCCCGCGCTTCGAGACACCAGTCTTCGTCAGGGACTGCAGGTTTTGAGCAGTGCCGAGACCGCCGTCAGTCCCTGTTCGAGCTCTGCTGTCGGACAGCCGAAGCCGAGGCGCACATGGCCCGACAAACCGAAACAAGTGCCGGGAACCAGCAGGACGCGGTATTCCTGCATGAGTTGATGACAGAAGGCGACCACGTCCTCGACGTATGGGAATCGCGGGAAGGCGACGACCCCGCCGTGTGGGCGCACCCATTCAACTCGATCCGTCTGTTCTGCGATCCAATTCTCCAGGAATTCCAGATTGTGCCGCGCTATGGCCAGGCGAGGGCGCAATAGCTCGTCCGCCTTTTCCACCGCGCGGATCGCCAGCAGTTCCACGAGCGGCGATAGCGCCAGGGTCGTGTAGTCACGCCACTGAACGCACGCTTCCAGGACGTCCGCTGGTGCAATGCACCAGCCGACTCGCAGACCGGGCAGTCCGAAGGCCTTCGACAAGGTTCCGAACGTGATCGCTCGCTCATATCTGAGGGAAGGGTCGGGCAGCGGAGCGGAGTCGTACGTGAGGTCGGCGAACGCGGCGTCCCATATCAGGTAGCACCCCACCTCCTCCGCCATCGCGATGAGCTGCTCCTGGGCTCCTGGCGTCAGTGATACCCCGGTGGGATTATGCGGGAAGTTCACAATGAGCATGCGCGTCCGCGAGGTGAGCAATTGAGCAAGCGTATCCAGGTCAGGCTGGAAACCATTATCAGCGCCGAGTCGCCAGGAAATGATCCGGCATCCGATCCCACTCGCGATCGAGACAAGGGAATGGTAGGCAGGATCGATGGCAACTACTTCATCGCCAGGGCTCAACAATGTGCTCAAGACCAGGAACAGTGCTTCGCTGGATCCGTTTGTCGCCATGACGCGGTTCGGATCGCCATTTCCCCAACGCCGGCTGATGGCTTCTCTCAGCCGCGGATCCCCGCAGGATCGGCTGTCCCTAAACGTGATCTCGTCCAGATCGGCTGCGTCGATTTTCAGAAGCTCGCGGATCTCGTGAAATCCGTAGGGCTCGACGCCGCTGGAGCTGATGTCGACCTTGGCTTCGAAATAGTAGTCCCGGAGCCACTGTTCGAGAGGAGCGGGCGGTAGTCTCACCTTTCACGCCCTCCGGAGGATCGGGCTCCCGAACGTTTTACGTCTGCGCGTGAGCCCACACAGCCGTGGGCGTGGATTTTCCGACGACTCATCTTCCCCCCATGCTGCGGACGGGACAGGGATATCTCGCATGATGTAACAGGATCTCTGGATGTGTCCAGGAGGACGGGTCGGCATCCGACGTTGGGGCTTGACGTCTGCGGCTTGACGTCGTGCACAGTCCGTCAACGCCGGCAACCCGTCGCAAACGGGCTCGCGACGCGGCATGGATCAAGGTCGTGCGCCCGCGGGGTCCCGACAGCGGCCAGGACGAGAGCGGAGTCTCTCACGACAAATCAGGAATTCCTGATTTAATGAGGAGTCTGAGCCGGTCCACTCGATGCCAGGGAGGAAGCCGTGCGCGACGAACTCCTCTTCGTCCGGCCCAACCTGACGATTGAAGGCCTGGTTGACCGGTTCTACGCGTGGACGCACCTGATCCCGCCGGCCACGGCTGCGAACAACCTGGTCAACCTGCATCTCCCGATGATGGAGTCGTACGTACTGCAACCTCAGGTACATGCTGCGGCGGTCGCCAACCCGCGGATGAAGGGCGGATTTTTCATCAACCACGGCGGCAAACGCGTGGACGAGATCCGCGCGCTCAGGGAAACACTCAGGAAGGAGAACGCGGCGCTCATCGAGCTCGCCGCAGCGATCAAGGAAGTCGACGAGCTGCTGCGCGTCCAGGCGACCGGTTACGACCTCACCGCACTTTACGCACAGATCCCCGCACCACTGCGCGGGTATGTCGAGCTGGCCTACGACCTGAACAACCACCCGTCGTTCCGGTTCATCGAGCCCGCGCTCTACCGCAGCCGATTCCACCGCGATCAGCGCCAGTCTGTGGACCTTTTCCTGGACGACGGCTCTGAGCGTCCGTTCATCCTGAGCACGCCGCGACTCCCCCAAGATGGTCACCTGCAGCTGCCTCTTCCTCTCAGGCACAAAGGCATCGATGAGCTCTTCGCGGCCAGACGGGTCCCCAAGTCGTTTCCTGAGATCAGCGAGGCACTGGAGATTGATGACGACGAGTCCGCGGAGCGGCTTCGCTCGTACCTGACCACGCAATCATGGCTGCCCGACGATAGACACATCACGTCGGGCGCCAGAATCCGCTACTTCGGCCACGCGTGCCTGGTGATCCAGAGCCCCAGCGCGAGCATCATCGTCGACCCATTCATCAGCGGTAACACCTGTGCGGCGGATGACAGGTTCACCTATGTGGACCTTCCCGATCACATTGACTTCTGCCTCATCACGCATGGTCACCAGGACCACATCGTGCTCGAGACTTTGCTGCAGCTCCGAGGCCGCACCGACCTCGTCGTGGTACCTCGCAACGGCGGCGGCAGTCTGCAGGACCCCTCACTCAGGCTCCTCCTGGAGTCCATCGGCTTCACCGTGCGCGAGGTGGACGACTTCGACAGCCTGGAGTTCGACGGGGGCGAAATCGTCGCCACGCCATTCCTCGGCGAACACGCCGATCTCGATATCAGGGGTAAGAGCACTTACTGGGTGCGGATTGGCGACAAACGGATCTTCCTCGATGCCGACTCATCCGGAATCGAGCCCGAGTTGTACGGCCACACCGCCGAGGTGGTAGGCGCCGCCGACATCGCGTTCCTCGGCATGGAGTGCGATGGGGCGCCACTGACGTGGTTGTACGGCGGCCTGTTCATGCAACCCGTCAGCCGCAAGATGAGCATCACCCGCAAGCTGTCCGGCTCCAACGCCGTGCAGGCTTCCGGCATCGTGGAAAAGCTAGGCTGCGCGGAGGCATACGTATATGCCATGGGTGAGGAATCCTGGCTGCAGCACATCATGGCTACGAGCTACACGCCCGAGTCGTACCAGCTCAAGCAGGTCGCCGAGTTCCTCGACAGCTGCGCAGACCGCGGCATTAAGGCCGAGCACTTGCTGATCAGGAAGGAATTCCGGTGGTGAGGCCGCTGCACGCGCACGTGCTGCTCGACACCGGGCCGAATCGGGATGAGCTGGTGCATATTGCGAAGCTCTTTGACGGTGTCGGCATGACGGCTGAGGTCGAGGGTCACTCCTACGGTGGACCACCGCCGACATCGATGTTCTTGATCGTGGTGAATGTTCCCCTCCTCGCTTTCCTCGACAACTTCGCCACCGATCGCGAGACAGGCTCGGTCAGCCTTGAATCGCTGCTGTGCGAGCTGCTCGCCATCCGGGCCGACTCGGGCCGCTGGGGACGACCGCATACGCTCAAGCTCGAAAACGCGCACAGCGATCTCAGTGTGGTATGTCGGTCGGAGCTGCCGTCGAAGGCGTACACCGAGCTGCTGAAGATCGACCTCTCCGCCTTCGACCGCGGCTCTGCTCGGGTCACGATCTGCTGGCAGCCGGACCATTCACGCTGGGTTGCCAGACTCGACGCAGGTCCACGCATCATACAAAGGCGGCTCGCCATCCGCAGGAATGCCGCGCCTGGAGAATACGCCGTGCGCCAACTGAGCACGGCGGAGCTTGGCGAACTCTGGCGTATCGCCGAATCGGGTACGGCCTCGGTGATCACATGGCAACGCGCTCAAGCGGTGCTGCTCAGCGGGATCGGCTGGAGCATCTCTTCCATCGAGGCGAAGACCCTGCTTTCCCGGCCTCGCATCCAGGCCATCGTCAGCGACTTCAACCGCGACGGTTTCTCCGCGCTCGCCCCCGAGTACGAGGATGGCACCCCGTGGCACCCGGGCGACGAGGTCGAGCGCGAGGCACGTGCTATCGCCGCCGCCCGGCCCGAGGAACTGGGCCTGGAGTATCCCGATTGGGAAGTGTCGCTCCTCGGAGAATTCCTCGTCAGTTCAGGGATCGTCGAAGACGTCACCCCCAGATGGCTCGCGACGCTCTTGAAAAATGTGAGAGTGCCGGCCGGGAGATGAGCCTTCGCGGCGAACGACGTCAACTCAGCACATCATGGGCAATCTTTCATATATATCACAATAGCCTGTTGAACAGGCCGCTACTTGCTCTTACGATCGGTCTAGACGCATGGCGGGAGTCGCGATGGGACGCATCCAGCTGACCGATGACGAGCCCCACCACATCCTGGCATCGCTTCGTGATGTCACCAGGCCTGTCCGGCCCGGCATGGCTGCTCGGCTGGGTGACCCGTTGGCGAACTGCCGCCGAGGAGGTGGCTGATGCGATGCCTTCTAGTGTCTACCTACGAACTCGGCAGGCAACCCTTCGGTGTCGCCTCGGCCGCGTCTTGGCTGGAAGAGGCGGGAGTCTCGATTGACTGCCTGGACATCGCCGTAGAGGCGCTCGATCTGGGCAAGGTGGCAGCCGCGGACCTGGTGGCGTTCTACGTGCCGATGCACACGGCGACCCGCATTGCCATTGCCCAACTCCCGCGCGTCGTCGAAGTCAACCCACGCGCGCATATCTGCTTCTTCGGTCTCTACGCCCCGGTCAACGAGACCTACCTGAGAAAGCTCGGCGTCGGAACCGTGCTCGGCGGCGAGTTTGAAGAAGGTTTGAGTTCGCTGACGAAACGGCTTTCCGAAGGTGATCTCCGGCCAGAGCAGCCGGAGCCGGTCATCTCCCTAAGCCGTCAGGAGTTCCGCGTGCCGGACAGAAGGGCGCTGCCCCTGCTCGGGACGTACGCGAAGCTGGACATGGGAGATGGGCGCCAACGCACAATCGGATACACCGAGGCCACCCGCGGATGCCGTCATCTCTGTCGGCACTGCCCGATTGTGCCCGTCTACGGAGGACGATTCCGCGTGGTGCAGCGCGATGTCGTGCTCGCAGATATTCGCACGCAGATCGAGCAGGGGGCCCAGCACATCACTTTCGGGGACCCGGATTTCTTCAACGGCCCGGCGCATGGGCTGGCGATCGTCGATGCGTTGCACGCGGAGTTTCCCGAAGTGAGCTACGACGTGACAATCAAGATCGAGCATCTTCGGCGCCGTATCGAGTTCCTGCCTAGGTTGCGTGACACCGGTTGCCTGTTCGTCACGAGTGCGGTCGAGGCGGTCGACGAGCGGTCCCTCACCGCGTACGAAAAGAATCATACGAGGCAGGACTTTGTCGACGTCGCAGACGAGTTCCGCCACATCGGGCTGGCCCTCAACCCGACATTCGTCACGTTCTCTCCGTGGACGACGGTAGAAACCTACGCGGACCTGCTCCGCCTGCTTGCGGAACTCGACCTTGTCGACCAGGTGGCACCGATCCAATTCGCGATCCGGTTGCTGATCCCTTCCGGATCCCGGTTGCTTGAGCTGCCTGACATACAGAACCTCATCGGGGACTTCGACGAAGGTGCATTGTGCTATCGGTGGGACCATCCGGACCCCAGCGTCGACGAGCTCTACGCGGCCATACGGGCATCTGTCGAGTCAGGTACCGAGCGAGGGGCCGGCCGGCGGGAGGTATTCCGCGATATCTGGTCGGTGACCCGGGACGCTCTGGACGGATCCCCGTCTGCGGACCTGATGTCGGCGGAATGGCTTAGCGACGCTCCTTCCAGGGGCGTACCCACGGTCACGGAACCTTGGTACTGCTGCGCGGAGCCAACCGATGCCCAGCTTCGCGGGAAGGCTGCGGCACCGCTTTGACCTGCGGCAGCGGCGGCTGAGCTTGGGCTGAGCTAGGCTAGGAGGATCGATCGCCGGGGAAATGCGCGCCGTACCTGAGAAGGACGGCGGCGGTCTCGGCGGCGTGATCCGGAGTCAGCACCACCGTATCGTGATCCCCGTCCACGAGATGTGTCTCGAATATGCCCGTGCACACCTCGCGCCATTGCCGGGTGAGAGCCGCGTGCTTTCCGGGTTCCGCGTTGGGAAGCAGAATAACGGTTGGTCCCGAATAGCATCGGGGTCGGTATCTAAGCATGGCGCGGCGGTTGGCGATTGAGACCTTCAACCTTCGTCGCATGGATGCGGGGTCCAAGAGCACCGGATCGTCCGGGCCGCAGGACAGTTCCATGAATTCGCGGAGCCGATCCGCGTCAATCACGTCCGCATGCCGCATCCGCCGTTTATCCGAAGCGGCGATAAGGCGCCGCCACGCCTGGCGTGTTCGAGACCGCCGCAGGGCCACAGGGCTGGGGGCGATGAGGAACAGTACGGGTGGCTGCTCGTCCTCGACGTGAAGCAGTCGCGCTATCTCGAGCGCGACGAGCGCGCCCATCGACCATCCGCCGATGAGGTAAGGGCCTCGTGGCCAGACCCCACGGATCGCGCTCGCGTAGGCGGCCGCGAGGTCCTCGATCCGGTCGAGTGGCGGCGAGTCATCCTCCAGGCCCGGTGCACGGGTCCCGATTAGGAGGCGCTTGTCACCAAGTTGATCGGCGAGGACGCCGTATGCGTAGGGGCTTCCGCTGAGCGGATGCACGCAGACGAAAGGTGGCGGTGTAGTGCCCTTGTTCAGGACCACCAAGGGCGAGGAGTCCGCGTCGTGCGCATTGGTCGCCGCTGGGTTGATTTGTGACCCGATGGCGTCGGCCAGTTCCGCGACAGTGGGGCACTCGAATATGGCGGAGACCGGCAGATCGATCCCGAAGGCCTTACGGGCGCGGACGACAACGTGAACGGCCAGCAGGGAGTGGCCGCCGTGTTCGAAGAAGCTCTCATGAATGCCGATCTGCTCGAGGCCGAGAGCCGCCGCAAAGATGTGCGCAAGTACCTGTTCGATGGGGGTGCGGGGTGGCGTGTTCTGTCGTGATGATTCGACACTCGTGTCGGGGGAGGGCAGGGCCGCGCGGTCGAGCTTGCCATTGGCGGTCACCGGCAGTGCGTCCAGCCAGACGAAGTGCGCTGGGATCATGTAGTCGGGAAGGATCGCCCGCAACGCGTCCCGCAAGGTGTCGGCCTCGGGCGGATCCTCCGTATCGACCGGCACCAGATAGGCGACGAGTTGGGCGGCCGGTTCATGCAGCGTTACCTTGGCGGCTCGAACACCGCGGCATCCGCACAGGGTGGTCTCGATTTCGGCAGGCTCAATGCGGTAGCCGCGCAGCTTGATCTGCGAGTCCAGGCGGCCCAGGATCTCGAGGGCGCCGTCGTGGCACCGACGCGCCAGGTCACCCGTGCGATACAGCCTTCCGCCGTTCGCCTGGAACGGATCGGGCACGAACCTGTCCGTCGTGAGGTCGGGGCGCCCGACATATCCGCGAGCGATCCCGGCCCCGCCGATGAACAGTTCGCCTGGGACGCCGGCCAGGGCGAGACGCAGCCGGTCGTCGAGGATGTACATCGAGGTATTCGCCACCGGGTGTCCGATGGACAGCACGTCGCCGTCACAGGGCGTGTATCTGGTGAACGACGAGACCACGGTCGTCTCCGTGGTCCCGTAGGCGTTGAGGAGCCGACGGCCGTGGGTCCAGCGGGACGCCAGGCCGGAGGGCCACCGCTCACCTCCCGCGCTGATCGTTTGGAGGAGCGGAAGGTCCGCGGTCGGCAGGCTTGCGAGTGCGGGGGCGGGCAGATGCAACGATGTAATGCCCTCTTCGCGCAGGTAGTCCACGACGTCGTCGCCGAAGCGAGGCCTGGACGCCGGGTACGGGTAGAACGTCGCCTTCGCGGTGAGCGCCATGAGGACGGTGGAGATCGACGCGTCGAAACCCGGCGAGAACAGGTGTGTGATCTTGCTGTCCTGACCGATCCCACAGGCATCCGTCTTCGCCGCGACGAAGTTCCTGATCGAACGGTGACTGACCCCCACGCCTTTGGGTGCCCCCGTGGATCCGGAGGTGAACAGGACGTACGCGAGTTGGTCCGGATGAATGTCAACCGGGGGGGCGGCAACGCCTTGCGAAACGCCGCCGTCCAGATCGACACAAACGCGGTTCATCGGATAGTCGACGGGAATCGCTTCGTCGACACCGCAGCGGGTGACGACGACTGGGCTCTTGGCGCCGCTGAGGATGTGGCGCAGCCGCTCGCGCGGATAGGCCGGGTCAAGGGGCAGGTAGGCACCACCCGACTTGAGAATGCCGAGCAGCGCCACGACGAGCTCTGGGGAGTTGTGCATGAGCACCGCCACAGGCACGTCGGGACCGACGCCGAGTTCGACAAGGCGGCGGGCGAGCCGATTCGCGTGCGCTTCGAGCTGCGCGTAGGTCAGCGATCCGGTTCCCGCCGAAATAGCGATCTTGTCAGGCGTCCCGACCGCGTTGGCGCTAATGAGCCCGTGGATCGGCTGGTCCGTGTACGCCGAGGGCGCCGGGCCGACCTCGTTGATCAGGCGGCGCCGCTCGGATTCGCCGAGAATATCGAGGCGGTCCAACGGCTGATCCCGGTGCGTGGTCACGGCGTCGAGCAGTCGCACGAAATGCTCTGCCATGTGCTCCGCCGTGGCCGGAGCGAACAGGTCCGTGCTGTATTCGAGCCGGCCTGTCATCTGGCCGTGCCGCGCGGCCAGGCCCAGCGACAAATCGAACTGTGCGACGGAACCGCAGGGCGAAAAGTCACTCGCCGACAGGCCGGGCGATGACAGCCGATCGCCGTCGTCGTCCGCGACTTCGTCGGACAGCGTGAACATCACGTCGAACAAGGGGTGGCGGGCTCGGTCCCTGGCAGGCGATAGTTCGTCGACGAGACGTTCGAAGGGAAGGTCCTGGTGAGTGTAGGCGTCCAGGCAGGTGGCGCGTACCCGGGCGAGTAGGTCGGCGAAGGAGTCCGCGTGGTCGACCGACGTGCGCAGCACGAGCGTGTTCACGAAGAAGCCGATCAGGTCTTCAACGGCGGGGTGCGTCCGGCCGGCGATTGGCGTACCGACCGCGATGTCGCCCTGACGGCTGTATATGGACAGCAGCACATTGAATGCTGCCAGCACGGTCATGAACAGTGTGGCCGTCTCGGCGCGGGAAAGTTCTCGCAGACGCAGGGTTAGTTCGGCGTCCACCGCGAACTCGACCGCGCCTGCGTGGTCAGGGACGCGTGCCGCCGGCCGAGGACGGTCGGTCGGCAGATTGAGGACGGGCAGGTCGGCGAGCTGACCGCGCCAACTGCCGCTCGAGCATTTCCCCGGCGACCCAACGGCGTTGCCATGCGGCGTAGTCGGCGTACTGGATCTCCAGCGGCGCGAGCCGCGACGGTTCTCCCTGGGCGAAAGCGGCATACAGCGCCGTGAGCTCGCCGCGCAGCAGCTGTGCCGACCATTCGTCTGAGGCGATGTGGTGAATCGTCAAGGCCAGCACATGGTCCCGATCGCCGAGCCGGATCAACGCCGCTCGCAATGGCGGCTTACGCTCCAGATCAAACGGCTGAACAGCCCATTCGCCCACGAGGCGCTGCGCCTCAGCGCATGGGTCCTGGGCGCTGGAGACGTCAGACACCGGCAAGTCGGCGGGCGCCGGAGGGTCGATCACCTGCCGCGGTACTCCCTCGATGGCGACGAAGCGGGTGCGGAGAACCTCATGCCGCGCTATCACCTCGGCGAGGGCGGCGGACAGCTGATCGCTGTCCAGCCGGCCGCGCAGCCTTACGGCGGTGCCGACGTTGTATTCTGCGCTGCCAGGCTCGAGTTGGTTGAGGAACCACAGGCGCTGCTGGGCGAAGGACAGGGGGGCTGACCCATCGCGGGCGATCTTCGTGATCGGCG
>WNGG01011912.1_pt1 | contig 10773 bp, 9 predicted proteins | sample 5400661 | NCBI WGS metagenome assembly WNGG01 (sample SAMN13153372, study PRJNA577476) | soil metagenome | isolation source: 100 cm soil or saprolite under Garry oak tree replicate 1 | place: USA:California | collected 2016-06-15
AGAGTCGGCTCGGCGGCTAAATACGCGAAGAGCAGAGGTTCTTCACGAGCACTATGCTGCCGAGAGCCATCTAAATTCAGCATTTTGTTCGTTATCGATCCGGGCGTGCGACGAAAAAAATTCGCGAGTATCTTTACGATGGGAGGTACTTTCTCAATGTTGGCCCCTCCATATTTATGCGGATCGAGCAGATAGAAGAGACCGCAGCATAGCAATGTCTCCACAGTATTGAACGGGACCTGACGGTGTCCGGCTAGAGGGAACTGACGTTGGGAAATTTCGGTGAGATGGCTGAGTATCTGCCGAGATGAGAGTTCTTTAGAAAGAGGCATCATCCTTTATCACCCCACATCTTTTCTCAATCATTTTTTCAAAAATTGTTTACTCATTATACTTCATCTCAGGAGGTAAATGATACCTCCTTTTGTGCTGCAAAGACCACGTTACCTACCGGAAAGCGTCGGATCGGTTGTTGCGCGATCTCAAGGTAGAAACAGCGAAGGATGGAGTCAGAGGACTCTGAAATATGAGAAGCACGTCACATTGGCCGATCAGACCACGAGATGTGATGGCGTGATGGCGGTCATATCCCGTGGAGATGCGCCTAGACCTGTGGGCGCGTTTGCAAATTGTCCCAGTAAAACTGGAGTTCGCCAAGCCGCTGCTCAATGTAAATTGCGAAATTCAGAATTGCAATTTACAATACATCATCGAAAGCTAAGAACACCTTGTGCATGATTTCTCTAGTCTATCCTTCCTTGGGCAAGGAATTCATCCAAATCCTTTCGTGTTATGCGCCAGTTGGCCTTTGTCTTAGTTCCTATGTTTGTGGCCTTGAGTCTTTTGCTCTTAATCCACTGATAGACAGTTTTCACGTTAACCTGTAGCTCTTGTGCTACCTGCTCTACAGTAAGCATTTCCGTCATGTCATGTATTCCTTTGACCCCTTGTGGGCTTGTTGTAAGGAGTATACCTTGTAACAGGAGCTTTGTCTATACACCTCTTGACTTTTGCCTTATTTGGATTTATACTCCTAATAATTCTGGAAAAAGGATAGTGAGTATCTTGTAGTGCATTATTGGAAACTAATGTATTCCTAGCCAGATGTGAGAGCCGCTGGGCTAGGAAGAGTTCTCAAGATGAAGTTTTCGTAGTATGTCTGGGGAAATATCGAGCGTAAACCGATAGATGTCCCCAATGTTGTAGTGAAGGACGTGTCTCAAGGCCACCAAGCTATGCACACGTCCTACACCTAACCATTAGCCGTTATGTGGCTATCTGGCTTATCTCATTGTATAGCAATGAAGCTAGATGGTCAACCAAAACAAGCGTTCCTGACAAAACGGGAAGGAGTGACCATTATGGTACATCAGTCTCCGCAAGAACCAACTACTATCTTATTTGTCCCCGTAGATAGCCCTCTACGCACCGATGGGCAGTCCTTTTGCTGTGGTTCAAGTCGAACGATTGATGAGTCCGATATGCACATGAGTCCTAATGCCCCCTGGATGCCCTTAGATGGCTTGATCGAAGGGTGGGCCACTTTGAGCAAAAAGGCTACAACTGCTGCCGCGACGAAGACGATCAGCCAGGCCTTTGCTGCTCTGACTGAGGAACGCACCGCCCTGCGGCACTATACTCTCGCGTGCAAGGAACAACGGCGACGTTCGCTGACGACTATCTCCTGGGTAGAGGCATTACACGAACAGGAATGTGCGATTGATGCTTTGACTCAGGCGGCTTCGTTCTGGTTGGAGGCTGCATCCTCCCTAGAGCATTGCCTCACCGAAGCAGACGACCCTCAAGAAGAGATGAACCAGCAGGAGATCCGTGCCCTCATTAGCTATGCCCTCGAACAGCGGATGCGGGTCTGGACCATTGCAGCGCATCTCGTCCATGAGCATCTGATCTGGTACCGGTTGTCCTATGCCGACGAGATGCAGGGTTGCGATCCAATGCGGAAAGCAGAGGGGCAGCGATGAACGAACAGATTGCATTCCCTGGTACTCCTTCGAGACGGGTCCCTACCACTACAGAACAGGAGATCGTCCCCAGGCGGCGACAGTCCCCACCAGCGTCCCCTCATCGTGCTGGGCACTATGCCGGGTTACACCCAGAAGACCGGCCCTCGCTCACGCAGCCGGGACGCAGGCCACATTCACCATACCCCGTTGTTCCGCATACCACCGAGGTAGACGACGAGGACGATGCAGACATCTATCCGACGCGCACCCGCAGCAGTACAATTGTGCGTCAGCGCTTGCCCGTCCCGCAGCGCATACCGCCGCCCACTCCTTCCTTGCGCAGGACAGGTCATCGCCTGTTTATTCTTGGAGTGGTCAGCACCTCCCTGCTGATCGGCGTGCTTGGCTCCCTGCTGCTTCCCCCAGTAATCCAGCGCTGGCAAGATCAGAACACCTATGGGTATCCTCGCACGTACCAAACGGATGCTAATGTGGGACATGGAGATGCTGCCCATCCAATGAGCCACTTTATTGCCCTCAACAATGGAGGAGTGATTGAGGTGATTGAACTGCCAGGAGGTGATCCTGACAAGAGGCAGCCGCACCTCTACCTCATTGCCAAGCTCACCCAACAAGACGCGGATACAGTCCCTGTCACAGTTTCTTTTGCCGATGTGAACGGCGATGGCAAGCCCGATATGGAAGTTACTTTCAACCAGACCGTGTGGGTGTTCTACAACGACGGCACGACCTTTAAGCCCAAGCTCTAATGGTCATGAGGAGCGGTCATCCCACTGCTCCTCACCTTCCAAAGAAAGGAGCCAGCTATGCGTGAGACACGGCTACTTGAGGAGACAAGCGAGACTAAGAACACCACTCAGCGGGAAAGAGAGCAAGGCACTCCACCGCGCCAACCAGTGTCCGAAACCTGTCAACCGACTGGGGGAACACCATATGCTCAAGAGGAACCTCCAATCGTCGAGAGTACAATTGTCGTTCTTGACGATCCAGAGGAACAAGAGTGCGTACAACACTTCTTTCACAGAAACCTGTCTCTTCCTCTCTTGCTTGTGGCCGGTTGTCTCTTATGTCTCAGCCTGCTTCTTTCAACCTTCCTGCTTGCACATCTCTCCCCAGTAGCAACCGTCATGATTATCCCAACAAAGCACGAGCTTACGATAACCGCAGCACTCCCCTTTGCACAGGTCAAAGGGCGTGTTCTCCCATCCCTTACACTGACCCAGGCCCAAACTGCCCCATCATCAGGAAGGGGCCACCAGGATGCAAAACATGCTAGAGGCACGATCACTTTTTACAATGGGAGCTTCACCTCCCAACCAGTTGCAGCAGGAACGATCCTGACAGGCGCAGATGGGGTTCAAGTGGTGACCGACCAAGTCGCTATGCTTCCTGCAGGAAACCCGCCTATCTATGGACAAGTGACCGTGGCAGCTCATGCCCTCCAGGCAGGCCTGCAAGGAAATATCCCCACGTTGGACATTCGTCAGGCGTGTTGTCTGGTCTCCGTCTTCGCAGAGAATACCCAGGCGTTTACCGGGGGACAAAACGCCAGAGACTATAAAGTGGTGACCAAGCAGGATATTGACACGCTTTCCTCCAAATTGAAAACCGTTCTGCTGCACAGCGTCCAGGCAGCACTCCAGGCGCAACTTTCCGCACAGGAAGAGGTAGTGACTCCTATACCCTGTAACCCAACGGTGACTGCTAACCACCGTCCAGAAGACGAGGCAGCCGATGTAAGAGTGACGGTGAGTGAAACCTGTACCGCAGAGGTATACAACACCCAGTCCCTCCAAACACTGGGAATAACACTCCTTACTAAAGAGGCAGCACAACGTTTAGGAACTGGCTATACCGTGGTTGGGAGGGTACAGACAGCCATCATTCAGGCGAGTGGAACGAATATGCCTCATGGGAGCATCCAGATCCTTCTCCTGTGTAAGGGCACCTGGGTCTACCAGATCAGCTCTGAAGAGCAACAGCATCTTGCCAAGCTCATTGTAGGCCAGAACAAGACACAGGCAATACGCTCTCTCTTACACTCTCCAGGGGTCCAAGCAGTGATCATGGAAATTCCATATGGTACTACACTTCCCGGAGACCCAAACCGCATACGTATTGTCGTGGTCTACCAAGAGAGCCAAATTGAAATGGTATAAGTGTGAACGGCGTAAGCACGAACAAACACATTCTCTCTAGAGGAGAAGAGAGGGCCATGAAACTGACGAAAACTATGACACATATTCGTGTACCAGGAGCGAATCGGTGCAAACTGAAGGAATCGGGGGTCCTCAATGGGACAGGCAATACGTACGACCAAGCTACTGCTTGACTTAGGACCACGTACACAAGGTGGGGCCAATACAGTCAAGCGTGCACACCTGGAGACTACGGTTACTATCCTGAATGCAGCTCGTGCCTTCTATGTAGCGTTCTTCCTGGCCCACCGCGAGAAGCTCTCCGAACGCATCTCCTACTTTTCAGAGAAGTACCAGGAGCAACGGGAACGGGCTATCAATGCCGACGAACTAATGACCTGGGCTGAGGTCCAGACGGTGGCTACCAAGGAGCATCCGCACCCCCTGCCTGGTTGGAATTTCAGTCGAATGTTTCCTGGCATGCCCGCTCTTTATCGCCGTTCGGTTATCAAGGATGCTATTGGTAAAGTTCGTTCCTACCTCTCGAATCTTGCAAACTGGCAACAGACAAGCAAGAAGAAGGGGAAACCAGGTCTACCGGGAACTGCAAACCATCCGACACTCTATCAGGGCACCTTCTCCTTAGAGTTAGAAGGACTTAATCAGCAGGGGGTGTTTGTCCGCTTGAAGATCTACACTGGAGTGGAGTGGACATGGGTCAAGTATCCGGTGCGCTACAGTCGGTGGCATGAGCGACGACGGACTGAACCGGGGTGGGAGCAGCAGAGTCCCAGGCTCATTCTTCGTCCCAAACAAGCTGAGCTGCACCTCTCCCAGAAGAAAGAGATCAAAGCGAAAAAGGTCAAGGACAGCAAGTTGGATCCCGATCTAGTGACGGTGGCGGTCGATCTGAATGTTAAAAATTTGGCGGTCATCACCGTTCGTCAGCATGGTGAGATCATTGAAACGGTGTTTGTCAGGGATCGTGGACTCGATCAGCACCGCTATCGTCACTTGAAACGTATCAGCAAGAAGCAGTGGCAATCCGGCAGGCCTGTCAAAGGCGAACACAACTCCGCCCACCTCTGGCAGCATATCCGTCGCACCAATCAGGACGTTACCCACAAAGTAGCTCAAACGATCGCCAAAGTATGTGCCAGGTATCCTGGAAGTGTGCTCCTCTTTGAACGACTTCGCAAGATTAAAGTCCGTGGGGGCAGTCGATCACACCGAGTCAACCGCAAACAGTCCAATCAGCTTCGGGGGCAAATCAATCGGGTCTCCAAGGAGAAGGCGTTTGTACAGGCCACCGTGACAGTGGAAGTCAATCCCCATGGCACCAGTCAGTACTGTTCCCGTTGTGGCGCAAAAGGGGAGAGGTTCTCCCTGCGTATGGGACGACGGGTGAAAGAGCGTGGGGGTAAGCTCTTTCAATGTTCGGTATGTGGCTATGAGGCCCATGCAGATTTCAATGCCAGTGTGAACCTGCATCACAGCTTTTACCGGGAATATCATTGGCAGCCCAAACCCAAGCCCACTCCAACGAGTGGGCATTCGCCCTGAGTGGCTAGAGGTCACTTGGGAGAAGCATCCTAGAGGGACACCCCGATGAAGGGATGCCAGGCCCGTATGCAGATGAGCATACACGTAATGTGGTGGGGCTATCGTTGGCCCAACGAGGTGAAGTTCCAACCCGAATCACCTTGAGGGCATGACCTGTTTCCATAACCTGTTGGCATTCGGAAGGAACTCTGGCAGGCCAGACGGAAACAGAGCGACGAGAACAACTATTGATACCACTTTCGGCCATCTTATCGCCGCATCGTAAATCTGCTCTCCGCGCTGCCCAAAAATATCCCCGTGCTGGCTCTAACTGCGACCGCCAATAAACGGGTTGAGGCCGATATCCTGCAACAGATCGGCGTGGAAACCCAGGTTGTGCGCGGGACGATGCAACGGCCTAATTTGTATTTGAATGTGGTGCGGGTAAGTGGGGATTGGTCAAAACTTTGTTACCTGGCAGAAGTTCTTCGGCATCGCACCGATACTGGCATCATCTATACCGCAACGCAGAGTACGGCTGTAATGGTGGCGACATTTCTGCGTCAACAGGGCTTGAACGCAGAGTATTATCATGCAGATCGGGAAGAGAGCGTCAGGTGGGATATCGAACAGAAGTTGATAGCGAACGAATACAATGTGGTCTGTTCGACAAATGCATTAGGGATGGGTATCGACAAACCAGATATACGCTTCGTCGTGCATTACCATGTGCCTGCATCTCCTATTTATTATTACCAGGAGGTCGGTAGAGCAGGTCGTGACGGGAAGCTTGCCTGGTGCATCCTCCTTTATGACCCTGCTGACTTGACCATACAAGAACACCTCATGCGTAAAGACAGGTTAAAAGAGGAAAATGATCCCGTTCACTCTCAAAGGCGGCAAGAGTTAAGCGATATGCAGAGTTATGCTCAGACTGACGGATGCTATGTGCAATACCTCACTACGTATCTTGGGGACCGGGTTGGATACCCTTGCGGAACCTGTGGACACTGCCAAAGAGAAAATTTTCCTGTTATAACACCTTCGGAAGGAATACAATCTGGAGCAATTCATTTCCTTCAGGAAGGTTTTCTGCCGTATATTGAAAAGTGGAGTACTGAGGATTGTCCAGTACATGAAGCAGGTTGGTCACTTTCCTATCATGGATGGAGCCGGATTGGTAAACTGGTACGTGCGAGCAAATATGAAAATGCTGGACCATTTGCACTGGGGTTGGTTTACCAGGCTGTTGAGCTAGTGCGCGCCCGTTATCCAATACATACCATCAGTGGTGTAGTAAGTGTCCCGCCAACCAAAAGTGGTCTGCTCGTGGAGATGTTTGCTCGGCAAGTTGCTAGTCTCTTGAATGTGGAATATTTACCTGTGCTGACGAAAGTGCGCCCAACAGAGGAACAGAAAAATCCAACGAATCGAGCGCAGAAGGCAGAGAACGTGAAGGGAGCATTTTCTGTCATTTCACCTCAGTTTGTTGCTGATCGTAGCTTGCTGTTGATCGACGATATTTATGATTCCGGCTACACCCTTCGTGAGGTGGGACAGACATTAATGCAAGCCGGAGCAAAGGCGGTCTATCCGTTAACGATTACGCGTACTCTCCACTCCGATAAGCAGTGAGGAGAAGATGATGACTGAAGGTGTGCGAGAACAAGCATATTGGCTCCTGTTAACATTTGAAAGCAAACTTTCTACCCGTATTGTCAATGAGATCATTGTGGCCTGGTGCCAGCAGAGCGGTCGGACACTCCAGGAATTCTTTGCTGCTGACCCTCAAGAATGGAGTGAGACATGCCAACTCAACGAAGAAGTGATAATAAAGCTTGAACAAGCTCGTCAGAGTCATACAGAGTCAACGCAAGCAGGGCAAGAGATGCTCCTACAACAGGTATCTCTTATAGAGAAATTAGCACAAGATTCCATTCACCTGCTTACAGTGCTTGATGACAATTATCCCAAATTGCTTAAATCAGTCCTCAAGGCAAATCAAATACCTCCGATCCTTTTCTATGCGGGAGACCTGAGCATTCTTGATCGGGTTACGATAGCAATTATCGGCTCGCGCAAAGCTACCGAAGCCAGTCTTGCATTCACCCAGACTGTGGTTCAATATATAGCAGAACGAGGTGTGAATGTTATTAGCGGCAATGCGCCTGGTGTTGACCAGGGGGCTTATGAAGGTGCAACAGGGGCAGTAGATGGATATACAACTGTTGTGTTGCCACAAGGTATTCACACACTTGGTGATGTTGAGATGTATAGCTTCTTCCCAAAAATTGAAGCGGGAAAGGTTCTCCTTTTGAGTCAATTTCATCCTGATGCTCTCTGGGCAGTAGGTCGTGCAATGGAACGCAACAAGGTCATAACAGGTTTGGCACAAGTCGTAATTGTTGCTGAATCAAGTCTTCGAGGAGGAACGTGGGAGGCTGCAAACGGAGCATTGAAGCAGAAACTTCCTGTCTACGTGCGCCAGACCGATGATGATCCTTCGCTTGCAGGCAATAACATGCTGATCGAGCGAGGTGCCCGTCCTCTCTGTTGGCCTTCAGGTACAGAAGTTCTTTCCCCACTACTTCTAGAAAGCCAAACATTGCGTCAAAGGCAAATGTATCCGCGAACATTGTACCATCAACTCTCATTACTTTTAAGGGAGCAGGGAATTTATTATGATGACCACCCTTGACCTGCGAGGCCGCGACCTCATCATCACCCCACCTGAAGAAGATCTACATCTTCCAACACCCGAATTGCTTACCCACCTCTTCGGCTCGCATCTCCCCGCACCGGTACGTAGCGATATAGGCTGTGACAAACGTCACCATTTCCTGCGTACCAAACCAATGTACTTTAGTGCCATAAAAGCTGCCCTGAGTCAGCAACAAACTCCATTCACGGTTGCATTTGAAGAGCGACCGGCATTACCCTACACACTAGCCCTCGGTATGGAACCACGTCCATATCAAAAGGAAGCCTTGACGAATTGGCTGGCAGAGGGGAGCAGCGGTGTCGTGGTCTTGCCAACGGGCGCGGGTAAAACCCTGGTGGCCGCGATGGCGATTGCCGAGATGGGGCTGTGGACCCTGGTGGTCGTGCCTACAATTGACCTGTTGCAGCAGTGGCGGACCGCGCTGGCCTCGGCTCTCGCCATGAATATCGATGAAATCGGTCTCTTTGGAGGTGGCGAGAAAGATCTGAAGCCGATCACGATCATCACCTACGATTCGGCTGCGCTCTACCCTCGCGAACTTCGGCGTTTTGGCCTGCTCATCTTTGATGAGTGCCACCATCTGCCCGCACCGACCTATCGTCTCATTGCAGAAAGCGCATTTACACCTCTGCGCCTGGGTCTGAGTGCCACACCAGAACGCAGTGATATGGCCCATGTTGACCTGGATGAATTGATTGGCCCGGAGGTCTACCGGCGTTCTCCCACAGATTTAACGGAAGGCCGGTACCTGGCGCAATACCAGGAGGTGCAGATTGACGTGGCTCTCTCAGAGGAAGACGAGGCTCGTTATGCTGAGCAGAGGCGCATTTATCGCTCATTCTTGCAACGTCGGCGTATCTCTATTCGCTCTCCCGAAGATTTCCAGCAGAAGCTGATTTTCCTGAGCGCCCGCGACAAAGAGGCGCGGGCAGCCATGCTTGCCTGGCGCGAGGCTCGCAACATTGCCCTGAATACTCCGGCCAAATATGGAGAAATTGAGCGCCTCTTGCATCTGCATGCCGCCGACCTGGTGCTGCTGTTCTCTGAGTACAATTCAGTGGTAGATGAGATCAGTCGGCGTTTCTGCCTGCCGAGTATCACTTACAAGACCCCTGCCGAAGAGCGGCGCACAATTCTAGAGCGCTTCCGTACAGGCCAGTATAGCAAGCTAGTAACTGGTCGTGTGCTCAACGAAGGGGTCGATGTACCCGATTGTCGCGTGGCGATCATCGTCAGCGGCAACAGCACCAAACGCGAATATATTCAGCGCCTGGGCCGCATCTTGCGTCCCAAGGCTGGTGAGGCATTGTTGTATGAACTGGTGACGAGTGGGACGACAGAGGAAGAGATCGCCAGGCGCAGGAAGTAAGCGGGAGTGCAGAGGGCGGCCGCCCTCTGCCGGGGTTTGGGGTGTCCCCAAAGAATCCCTCTTTCTTTAAACGAATTTGATATAACATCGACCGGGAGAGATGGCACCTACCAAGGGGTGCCATCTCTCCCGGTCGGTGTTAATTTACGCTTTATACACCGTCACATCAAACGTTGCCAGGCGCTGGATATCGTAGTAAATCTGCGAGACACCAGGATCGACTCTATTGGTCACCGGGTTAGGCTGACCAATAAAGGCGTAGGTTGCCTGCGTCACCATGTCATTCAGAATATCCAGGGACGAGGGCTGTAACAACTGCTGATCGTCCATCACGACAAGCTGCTTTGCGTCAGCACGTACCTGGCTTAACCACTTTCCTACGTTGTTGATAGCTTTGTCGATTTCAGTTGCAAGCTGACTCTGCTGCGGTGTCACGCCAGGAGCCTCAACTACTGCATGCATATGTTTGTCGATATGGTGCAGGTAGTCAGGAGGCTTCTGATTCACCGCATCTGGGAAGGCAAGCAGGGGCACCTGGGCAATCGTATTGTTCACATAGTTGACGAATGGCCTGTCTGGTACGTCAAGCTGAACATATTGCAAACTATCAAGGTACTCCAGGATGCGAATGAGATGCTTATGCGTGTTCTGCGGCGTCTTCGTCGTCCAGTCGTCTCTGGCACTCCCAGCCCACTCCAGCACCTTCTGAGTGTTTCTGAAGAGCCAGATATTCAGCCCACCAGGCAGATTCAATTTATCGAGGGTAGGGTCTGCCGACAGAAGATGGCGGAGATGATTCAGCATGCTGAGGTTATCCGCCGGATTCACTTTCTGAGGAAGCTCAGCGTAGTAGCTCCATGCACTCTGGTTGAGGGAAGGCGTAAGCGGCGGCGCATTCGTATCCTCTTGTGTGATCAGGAAGCGGCTGTAGTGAGCGATCAGATTGGTATGCTCTGCATCACCTGGGTAGAATACATAGATGCTCCCATGATTGAGCGTTAATTTTCCAATTGGGAC
>WNGG01044323.1_pt1 | contig 10771 bp, 8 predicted proteins | sample 5400661 | NCBI WGS metagenome assembly WNGG01 (sample SAMN13153372, study PRJNA577476) | soil metagenome | isolation source: 100 cm soil or saprolite under Garry oak tree replicate 1 | place: USA:California | collected 2016-06-15
CCGAGGTCACGTACGAGGAGATCTCCTGCCAATGGCGCTTGATCTCTTTCTGGATGTTGAGCTCCTGAATCCAAAGCCTGTCAGCGACCGGTAGCGGGTCGGAGGTTTGCAGGTGAAAGAGATCAGTCTCCAGGTCGAAGGAATCGGCCAGGCTGTGTGCCGGATCGATGCTCATCACCAACGTGCGATAGTTTAATTGGGCAAGTTTCACGCCAGTGGCAGCCGCCAGGCTGGTCTTTCCAACACCGCCCTTGCCCGTGAATAACAGGATTCTCATGCTCCCATTGTAGAGCGCGGGATGCGTTGCTAACTTTCGGCGAGCATGAGAATTGAGGGGTAGTAACGGGCCAGCCGTACTCAGCGAGACATCCAGATTTGCAGGGCATAGAATGCAAGGTTCAGACCGCAAATGATTATTTCTAGTGCTCGGCTGGCCGGACACTGATTGGCATACGTGGCGCCACATCCTTGTGCCAACTCTATCGAGTAGAGAGACGCCAGCATGATCGACCCGCAAGTCGACGGCCAGATTTACGGCGAACCCCTATATCTGCCAAACATCGCTGTCGTGCTCCGTGGCCACGAACAGGACGTTGTGAAAACCCTTGCCGGGGATGGAAGCCATCCGGATCGTCGCCTTGATATTCAGGAATTGTCGTTCACGCCGCGGGGACTGCGGGGTGAATTTAAGCTGATTTGCGGCCCACCCTGCCTAACGGTCACGTATTTCAATTGAGGTTTGTTGACGGCATGCTGGGTGCCAGCGGAAGCCGTTGATCGCGGCTATGTTGAAATTGACGAATGCCGCCCAATTCCCAAGAACGGCTGAGCTTGGGGTCGCCGCCGTTGTGACTCCTGCCTGCTCTGTGATTATCTTTCGGTAGAAGAATCATGCGGCGAGCGCCTAATTTGCGACAACGAACACTTCACCGTGCTTGTACCGTTCTGGGCTGTTTGGCCATTTGAAACTATCGTGATTCCGCGTCGCCACGCGGGCAGTCTGCCTGAGTTGAGTAACCACGAGCGCGACAGTCTGGCCGATATCCTGAAGCGCCTGGCCGCTCGATACGATGGTCTCTTTCAAGTTCCGTTTCCTTATTCAATGGGCTTTCACCAGCGCCCCACAGATGGCGAGCCACACAACGAGTGGCACCTGCACGCTCACTTCTATCCGCCTCTGCTTCGTTCTGCCAAGGAAATTGGCTGATGAGTCAAGTATATTCTTACCAAAATTAGGGTAATTATTCATTCTTGAATGAAAATGCAAGAAATCCGATAGGCAAAGCGTTCGACGCGCTGGAGGTCTTGCTTCATTAGTGGGCTGACGCTGAAAGAGTCGCGGTTTTTAACCATAAAGCCGTTCGAGTACCGCGTTGGCCCAAATATAAAAGGCAACGTGCGGACTCCAGTACTCGCAGGTGCGCCAATCAATACCGTATTCGAGATCAAGGATTGGCTCATCTGACTCATTCCCGGCAATGCCATTCATAATTCCCCCGGGAATCAGCCCCACAAAACGCGAGTGCGGATAGGGATTGCGCATACCTTCACCCGTCATCATGCACGCCGAAAAGGGATTGGCCCCCATGATCCACTCTAGCTGACGATAGGCGAGATTGACGTAATTTTGCGAGCGGGCGACGCCTTCAGCGCCGGCGGTAGCGTCCAATTCCGCAAGATTGGCGAGCAAGAGAGCGTGCTGCGCCAGATGGCAATTTCCGCCTTGCCACCAAAATTGTTTGCGAACGGGCAAGAAATAACGGTAAGTGAATTCGCCCGCGACAGGCCGATACGTCTCCGGCGTAGGCGCGCCAACATAAAGACCCACCGGCATTATTCGGTAGGCATTACGTTCTGTCAGAGGCAGAACATGATCTTCAACGTACATGCGGGCCGCATCCATACACCGTGGGCTCTGCGGGTTCTCCGGGAACGTATGCGCGAACTCCAGCAGTGCTATAGGCGGCATGGCCGAGAAGACAAGATTTACAAACGGATCCGATGTGGGCTTTCCAGAACTGGGAGCTTCTTCCAGCCAGAACCCTCGAATGGTGTGCTGGCCGCGTACGTAAGATTGAACTTGATTCGCAACTAACTTTGAGACTGCACGCGAGGTTTCTTCGACTATGCGTGTGTCGCGGGTGGCGCGCCATAACTCGCAGCCTGCCATGATCCACCATGCCAGATCCAGCGTGCGACTTCCTCGCTCCGGCCAGGCTTGCCATGCCTTTTGCGCCGCGGTGAGACATTTCGCAGTGTATGGCGCATCCGATGCCGCATAACTCTGGGCTGCAAGAGCTTCGAGGGTTACGAAAATAGCTGATTCGATCTCATCCTTGTGTGTATCCACATATCGGTCGTCCGCGGTTCCAACAATGTTGTCCGTCCAATGATTATCGGAGTTGTCGCCGTTCACGCCGCCAGCGGTGTCATGCCAGATGCGCCCGTCACGGTCCTGCATCTTGAGAAAGTACGTGTTACCGAACCGCACCTCTTCGAGCAGTTGATCGCCGGTGGGGTCGCCCTCACGCGGAGGAAGTTCGCGTCGCAATCTCAGCAGCGCGATTCCGTTGAGCATGGTTACGTCCATCCACTTACGAACGTCGCCTGCATCATGCCATCCGCCAACTAAATCTACGTGCTGGCCGTTATCGCGGCGGCGCGCGTCATCAAGATGACATGCGGGATGGACTCCCGGTACTTCCACGCCGCAACGCTGATATCGGTAATAGCCAACGGCTTTGGGAAGCGTGCGTCGCCATACATCGTCTCGCACAAAAAATGGCACCGAGTGTTCCCACTGCTCTATACCGTTGCTGACCTGTGGTTTTCCATTCTGCTCTTGACCAAGAGTGACCTGGTAGATGCCAGCTTTCCTGATTGTGCTCAGATCGCCGATAAGTACAGGACCAAAATCTGAGTCGCTGCGGCGCAACTCTATCTGCGTCTTGATCGGTCGAACAACATCCTCCACCATGCAGCTTTCGACTTTCGGAGTGGCCGGCGTTACGCGCACGATCAATGTCTTCGACACCTCCGGGCGAAACCCGAGATGATTCAAAGCAATGGTAGGCAACGGCGGCACAGTAAACTGCTCGACTGGCTCTGCCTGAGGCGGGCCTTCTTGTGCTACTAACGCCGCGGGAAGTACTGCCAAACTAGCGAGGAATGTTCGTCGTCTCATGGTTCCCAGCCTGCTTTCGAGCCCCCTTTGATTGCCAGCGCTCTTTCCATCGTTTACTTCGTGGGAATTACAACTGCGCCGGTACCTGTCCGTCTATTACAACCTGTTCCCATTTTGTGACCGATTGTACGTACAATCAGTGATGAAGTGCATCAAAAAATGGTAGGGCCGGATCGCTAAAACCACTCAGGTTTTTGCAGAATTGCGGTAAATTGAAGGGACAAATTAAGGCGATAATTAGTCCAAAAAGAGCTGCGCTTGCTAACCCTGATTCACGGCAACCATAATCCGTCGCGAATCGAGTTGGCAAAGATGACGGGGACAAGCATCGCCTCGATGACCGCCATCGTGCAGCGGTTAATCCGCAGGGGCTTAGTTGTCGAATCCGGGAAGGGTTCTGGGGCCCTCGGCCGGAAGCCGGTTTCCTTAAGCTTACGAAACGAACTCGGCTGCGTTATCGGGGTTGATCTTGGGTCATTTCTCACGCGCGTCGTGGTGACTGACGTTTCCAGCAAAATTTCATACAAAGCCGAAATGCCGACCAGAATGGCAGAGGGCAGAGACGCTGTCATTCGCAGAACCTTTGACGCTGTTCACCAAGCGATGAAGCAAGCAGGTATATCAGGCGACACGCTCAAGGGCATTGGCATGGCGCATTCCGGTGTGATTGATACTCAGAATGGCACCGTTCTTTGCTTTCCGCGACCGGGACAGATGACACAGTGGAGGAACGTTCCGCTGAGAGACATGTTGGAAAAGGAGTTTGGTGTTCCCAGCGCATTGGATGATAGCGCTCGAATGATGGCATTAGCGGAGAAGCATTTCGGGCTTGGCCGCGAGTTAAAGGACGCACTTTTTATTGAAGTAGGGATAGGCATCGGCGCCACCATTTTTATTGACGGAAAGTTGTACCGGGGCCCAGGCGGCAGCGCAGGTGAGCTGGGCCATATGACTGTAGAGGAAAATGGTCCCCTGTGTTCTTGTGGAAACAGGGGCTGCCTGGAAGCCATGGCCTCTTGCGCCGCAGTCATTCAAACTGTCAAAAGTGCAATCCAGCAAGGCGTGAACTCAAGAGTCCCCGAACTGGTGCAGGGCGACTTAGACCGCATTGGGATTGAAGAAATTGTGCAGGCCGCCAAGGAGAATGACACTCTTTCATCCAGAGTTTTACATGATGCCATCTCTCGAATCGGGTTAATGCTGGCGGACGTAATTAACTTACTGAATCCGAGCTGTGTGATCTTCGCGGGGCCACTGTTCCGGCATGGCGGCGACTTTCTTCTTGAGCAACTGAAGGATGTAATCCGCAGACGGGCATTAGAGAAATCCGGTAGTGAAGTAAAGCTCCGAATTTCAACCTTGGGGAGTGAAGCCGCAGCCTTGGGCGCAGCGAGATTTATAACCCAGCAAATCCTGGAAAACTTGTATCACGAAAAAATGGCGCTGCATGCACGGGCGTGAGGGGCCGCGATTCCTAACTATTATGAGGATCTTTTAATTCTGGGTTAGTTCCGCCTAGGCAACTTGGTTCTTCTCTGCAAACTTGCGGATTTACTCTGCGATCTGTGCGGTTAAAGTTTTCCAAAAGACCTTGGCCGCAGGTCCCGTCCGAGATAGTACTGAGATCGCAGAGAGGAACTATTGCGACGCATCCTCCGCGAGTAAGATTCGGCGGATCTCCCCAGTGCTGTTATTATCCGAATCCGGGTTTCGTTCGCGGATCTGCAGAAAGATGGCCTCTTCCTTCTTAGCCTCCTCCATCTCACCCAGCTTTCTGTAGGCGGTCATCAAAGAATAATGCGCTTCGGCGAGGTCCGGACGTAACCGGATTGCTTCTTTCAGCTGCTTAACCGCTCCGGCGGGATCCTGTTCTTCCAGCGTTATTTTTCCCGCCAAAGCATGGGACAAGGCATCATTGGGGGCGAGTTGCAAACTCTCCGCGATGGCCTGGCGGATCGCCTCCCGGTCTTTTGGCGTAACCGTGCGGGTCAGGTCAGCCAGATAGTAGTAAGCGCTGGCAGTTCTTTCGCCCAGTGCAATCGCGGTGCGAAAGGATTGCAGTGCTTCAGCCGGCTTTCGATGTGTTGCCTGAATAATGCCGCGAATCAAATAGCTCCGCCCCCATTCCGGCCATTGTGACTGAATACTCCGAAGCAGCTGGTCAGCGCGGTCGGTGTCTCTTGCTATTTCTAGAACCAGTGCCTGCGTCAGCAAGAGATCCGGATCGTTAGGGGCGATGCTCGTGGCCTGTGCCAGCAACTTGACTGCTTCCTGGTCCCTACCGTGCTTGAGCAGGAATAATGAGGCCCAAAGATACAAATCGGCACGCTTCGGATCCTTCTGGAAACCGGCGTTCAGAGCCTGTGCGGAATCCTCAGCTCGCCCCAAAGCGTCGAGGATCTGTGCCTTTAACAAATAAAAGTCACCATTGCGATCCGCAGCTGGCACTTTTTCAATTTCGGCGAGGCTCGGTTCCGGACCGGATGAATGGAACGTTGCCAGCACGAGATCGAGGCGATCGTCAACGGAAGGATTTTCTGCCACTATGAGAGCAAGGAAGTCATGTGCAACGGCATACTGCTTGTGATCGAGTAGTGCCGTTGCGCCTTCACGTAGAACACGGGTGTTGGGCGATAGTGCCAAGGCGTCACGGAACGATTGCAGGGCCTCTTCGGTTTTACCGTCGTCAAGTAGCAAGGTTCCCATTTCAATTTTTAATTGTGGATCCGACGGATTCGCGGCTACTGCATTCGTCAAGTTGTGGCGAAATCGCTCTTGCTGTTCTGCAGGATCAAGTCCGAGGTAATCGTATACATGCGCCGAGGCCTTGGAATCCCGTGGTTCGGGCGCAGCGGTTTTTAATTTGGCAAGCACGGCTGCAGCTTCATCGTTCTGGCCCGCAGCTCGCAGTGCACGATGGAGCTGTGTCAGCACTGCCCTGTCCTCCGGCGCGACGCTTTGCGCGCGCTGGAGAAACTCGAGGGCTTCAGAGGTCTTACCCAATTCCAAATAGCTGCGTCCTAATTGCAGCAGAGCGAGGGAATTTTTCGGCTGGCGATCGACAACGATTTTCAGGTCCAGCAAGGCTTCACTCCACCTGCCCTGACCGCTTAATACCAGGCCGCGAACCTGCCTGGCCATGATGAAATCGGGTTTCAGAATTAAAGCCTGATTGAGACGCTGCAGTCCCAAGGTTGCATCATCCACCGCTTCACAGGTTCCCAGCTCAAATTGACCGATTGCATCGCGCGGGTGCTGCTTTGCGTACCACTCCAAATCTGGTAGCGCCGATTTCGTCCGCCCAAAACGGCAGTACGAAAACCCGCGTTCCCGGCGAGCCGTGGGATCGTCGGGCTTGAGCTTCAAATACTCCTCATAAGCTGCCGCGGCGCCGCTGAAGAAGCCATCGTCCTCGTACCGTTCGGCGAGGTAGGCGAGAATGTCAGCTCTCTCGGGCGCCAGTCGGTGCGCGCGCGACAACATAACCAAAGCAGTTTCTGTGTCGCCCTTGGCCACAAAAACTCGACCGAGATCAAAGATCGAATCCGCGTCATTTGGATTTTGCTGCACAGCGATTTCGAAGACCCTCTGCGCGCGATCTAAATGATCGGCGTGCAGCGCAGCCAGGCCGAGATTGTGAAGGATTTCGAGGTTGGACGGGTCTGCTTCTAACGCGCGTGAAAACGCATCTTCTGCTTTTGCATAATCCTTCCACTCTGCGAGTGCGAGGCCTAAAGAGAAGGCAAGCCGCTCATTACCGACGGGTCTTGCTGGAGTTTGTCCACGATGGACATCGCCGCGTCAGTTTTTCCAGCCATGTGTAAGCAGCGCGCCCGCAACAGCTGGACTGCAGGATCTTTCTGGTCCAATGCTTTTAAATTGCTCAGGTAATGGAGCGACTCGGCCGGCTGTTTCTCTGAAAAGGTTATCGTGGCGAGTTGTACGTTGGCATTTCCATGCGAGGGCTCGACGGCCAGGACATGGAGAAATGCGCTTCGGGCCCGAATGTAGTCTCCAGTCGCGACAAAGTGATTGCCGAAATTATTCCACAGACCGGCTGAGCGCGGCGCCAGCTGCAACGCACGCTGATGAAACGGCTCTGCTTGCTTGTATTCCTTCTTAGCGTCAAGGACGAGGCCCAGCAGACCAAGCAAGTCCGGTCTGTCCGGTGTGACGGAGATTGCAGCGCGTAATTCCTGCTCCGCTTGATCGAGTTGTCCGTGCTGGAAGGCAGATGTGGCTTCAGCGTAAACATCAGAAGAGCTGCTTTGGCCCACCGCAAAAGTTGCAGCCAGACCTAAGTAAAGGCACAGGGCAAGCACGACTGAGTTTGCGGTGAATCTTGTCACGACCAGAAAAGGAGAAGCCTGAAGCCGAACGATTTCCGTCCGGCTCAGGCTTTTATGTTACCAGTAAAGCTTGAGTGCCAGTTGCATCTCCCTCGGGTGATTTGCCTGGTCGGTGATCTTGCCGAACTCACCACTGTCGATAACAGAGTTCGGGGCCAAGAATTGTGGGTGGTTCAAAGCGTTGAAAGCTTCTGCGCGAAATTCTTGGCCCCGAACTCTGTTATCGACAGTGGTGAGTTCGGCAAGATCACCGACCAGGCAGTACGGCGACCACATCAGAACAATCGGTCTGGCTGCAGGCGAAATATTGATTAAGATTCAGACCTGACGCTCGCTTTAGTGGAGCCAGCAGATCGGGCCGTTGTGGACCGAACGTCGGAATAGAAGCACTGCTGGAGAGGCTCAGAATGATCGGCTGTCCAGTGTCAAAACGCCAGATTCCATTCGTTTGCCAGCCACCGATGATGGCGTTCAACACGGGATTCATGTTGCCGCCTATTTTCTTCCCGCGACCGATGGGAAGCTCATAGATGTAGCTGAATTGAAGGACCTGAGAAATATCAAATTGCGATAACGACCGCTCCCTTCTGTGGTCCCAGGGGTTCGGAAGAACATTGTCGAGTGAACCGCCCAGCCAAGTGACGCCACCCCCAGCGACTGAAGAGTCGTCAATGGACTTCGAGTTGGTATACGTCGCAAGGAACTGCAATCCATTACTGAATTGTTTCTCGGCCCGTAATTGAAGTGCGTGGTAGATCGAGCTCGCCCACGGTGGATCTGATGCAGTAATGCCAGTGAACTGTGGGTACGGGGTCATCAGTGCCACGCGTTGCACCTGCGGAGCAAACAACCCGCTGTTTGGATCGGTAACGATACCGAAGAATGGATTGTTCACCATGTTCCTGTAGAACGAAGGATTTTTCACGAAAGCCGCGGCTTGGCCGGGATTGAGAATGTCAACGTTACCCGCGTTCCCGAAATACAGGTGAGTTCCTTTCTTGCCCACGTAATTGCCCTCTACCACGACACGGCCCGGCAATTCGTGCTGGATACCAAAACTCCAAGTCTGCTCGTAAGGCCGAGCATTCCAGGCTCGAATCGGTCCAACTAAGCAAATCCGACATCGGTCAGGAGTCCATTGCTGGATCCCGTTGCCGGCCTCGGTTGAGGCGGGAATGGGTCGCTCAAAAAACCCCAGGGAGCGACATTTTGGTTCAGATAACTTGTAAGCCAGTTAGTCTGCTCTACAAAGCCCTGGTCACTGAAACCTGTGCCAGCCGCGGCACCTTTGTTCTGCGTGTAATAGATTCCGTAGCCACCGCGAACAACGGTTGTCGGCCTAAGCTTGTAAGCGAATCCAAAGCGCGGTCCAAAGCCGTGGTAGTTGTTGTAATACGGCGACCTGTCGCTGCCGGTGGCAAATTGTAATCCACCCTTGAGAGGTCCCATTCCTGGAACTTGAAGCGGCGACTGAGCATTCAAATCTAGCCAGCTCATGCGGTTGAAGCGCTCCGTCCGTGGCAGATCGAGGTCGTAACGCATACCGATGTTCAAGGTTAATTTGTCGGTAGCCCTCCAGTTGTCCTGAACAAAGCTGCCGATGTTCCAGTTCTGACCGGCTGGAGCATAGTCAATCTCGTAAGCGCCCCATACATCGCCTCCTGGCGCACCGATGCCGGTCATGAAGCTTGCCATGGCATCTCCGCTGCCATCCCACAGCGACTGTGACGTGGAGTTCGCGGAAAATTGGTACGTGCCCGCCGGAATTCCTGGGAAGTAAATATTCACCCGGTGCGATGCTGCCAATCAGGTGGTGGGTCTCCTGAGCATACTTCAGGTATGTCCATGCCTGCGTGCCGATGGAATTGTTGCCGCCCTCCGATGAATAATCGTTCACCGAGACGCTGGGCGCGGACAGGATTCCGTTATTGGAGTTTGGAAGATAGCTCGGCAGGTTGAGAGCCTTGACTTGGTCCGGGAAGTCCGCAGCCGAGCCACCATGATCAAAATTAAAGCTGCGCGTCAGCCCTAGCGAAACTGTCAGCAAGGTCTTCGGGGTAAATGTGTGGGTGAAGTTGAGCGCAAATAACTTCGTCCGTGTTGTGGCAGGGCCAGAGGAGTACGCGTCACCCACATTCCCGAACAGATTGGCGCTTTTCGAGTCATTCAGGAAATACGAGAATTTGCCACTAAGCATCGTGGCATCCGTGAACCGGTGGTCAATCTTTATGTCAAATTGATCATTTCGGCTTCTGTTCGCACCGGTACCAACCCAGTTGTTCAAATTGTCGTATGCGCTGGTCCCCACGCCTAAATTGGGTAGGGGATAAAGCTGCATCATCTTGAATGCCACAGGATCAATAATGTTTCCGGGTGTGTTAGGAAGCGGGTGAAAAGCCGCGATAATTGGATTCCCGGAACTCTGATATGTAGCCAGGTTATTAAAAGGAATAGGGGTCTGGCGCAAGCCGCCGTTGGTCAGGTCGGAGTCCGCTGAATACGGATCCCAAAGTTGGCCGGTCGACAACAAGGCGCCGCCAGACTGACACACATTGGAAAAGGTGTTACCGGTGACTGGATCCGTGCCGGTCCCAAACGTGCCTCCTGCGTAGCCGCACAATTCTCCAAAATCTCCTGCGCGTTCGGCTACGCTGGGCACACCCGCGTTCGCGGTCACTGAGGAGCTTTCGCGGCTACCTTCATAATCAAAGAAGAAGAAAGTGCGATTCTTTATGATCGGCCCACCAATCGTGGCGCCGAAGTCATTCCAGCGCACCGGGGCGATTGGTATCCCGGCCTGATCATTGAAGTAGTTATTGGCGTTGAAGATATCGTTGCGCAAGAACTCATACGCACTTCCATGAAAACTATTCGTCCCAGATTTGGTAACGGCGTTAACTACCGTTCCTGCGGTGAAGCCAACCTCCGCGCTAAAATTCGACTGCTCCAGTTTGAATTCCTGTACGGCATCAACCGAAGGCGTGTAGAGCGGATTCACGATGGCCGTGTTCTGCTCCACACCCACGGTGCTCACGCCATCAATCAGGATGTCGGCTTGCGCATTGCGGCCACCATCAGAGATAAAGTTGTTGGCCATTGTGTTGGGACCGAACGTGTTGCCCGCGGGTTGGGTAACTCCCGGTGTCAGGAGCGCCAAATCGAATACCGACCTGCCGATCAGGGGAAGATCGTTGATGACCTTTGGATCCAGGTTCTGTCCAGTGACCGCATCTTCGGT
>WNGG01014325.1_pt1 | contig 10770 bp, 9 predicted proteins | sample 5400661 | NCBI WGS metagenome assembly WNGG01 (sample SAMN13153372, study PRJNA577476) | soil metagenome | isolation source: 100 cm soil or saprolite under Garry oak tree replicate 1 | place: USA:California | collected 2016-06-15
TTCGCGCGGGTAGTCCTCGGCCGGGGAGGTGATCTGAGGCTGGGTGCCGTCGAGGTAGAGGTGGTCAAGGACGGCGTGGACGTCGGTGAGCATGAGGATCAGGTCGCGGGTGTATCCGGCGTCGAGGCTGATGCTGGTGATCTGGTAGTCGCTGCCGGGCTGGGAGATCAGGGTCATGGCGGCGCGCCTCCTGGGGTGCGGCTATCCGGTCCTGGCGGACTGGTGGCGGGCCTGGGCGGTCCGCAGCCGGCAGGAGTCGGTGCCGGTGGTGATGATGTGCGCGTCGAAGGTGAGCCGGTCGACGATGGCGGCGCAGAGCCGCGGGCCGGTGAAGGTGGATGTCCATTCGCTGAAGGCGGCGTTGGAGGCGATCGCGATGGAGGCGCGTTCCTCGCGCTCGGTGAATACCTGGAACAGCAGCTCGGCGCCGCGGCGGTCGAGCTCGAGGTAGCCGAGCTCGTCGAGGCAGAGCAGGTCGACGCGGCCGTAGCGGGCGATGGTGCGGGAGAGGGTTTTGTCGTCGGCGGCCTCGACCAGCTCGTTGACCAGCGCGGCCGCGGTGACGTAGCGGACCCGGTAGCCGTTTTCGGCGGCGGCGGTGCCCAGGGCGATCAGCAGGTGGCTCTTGCCGGTGCCGGAGTCGCCGATCAGGCAGCACGGCTGCCCGGCGGCCACCCATGCGGACCTGGCCAGGGTGTGGATCAGCGCGGCGGGCACGCTGGGGTTCGCGGCGAAGTCGAAGTCCTCGATCCGCTTGGGGCGGGGGAAGCCGGCGTCGCGGACCAGCCGGGCCTTGCGGCGGGCTTCGCGGTCGTCGCACTCGACTGACAGCAGTTCGACCAGGAACCCCTTGTAGCTGGCCTGCTCGCGGGACGCCGCGGCGGCGATCTCGCCGTGGCGGGCCCGCATCGTGGGCAGCCGCAGGATCCGGCACGCCTGGTCGATCGCGGCGTCGGCGGCGGTGTCGGTCAGCTCATCGCGGGCGGCGGCGCGGGTCATCATGAGCCTCCGTGGCCGGCGGCGGGCGGGGCGGCCAGCAGCTGGTCGTAGGCGGCCACCGACGGGGCCGGGCGGCGGTCCGCCGGCAGTTCCGCCGGCCGCCGGGGCAGGGTGACCACCGCTGCCCGCGACGGCCGCGGGCGGCGCAGCGCCGGCCAGGGCCGCTCGCCGGCCTCGGCGGGGACGGGCAGGCCGGCGGCATGCTTGCGGGCCTCGATCGCGACCACGTCCGGCGAGCAGCTGCCCGCCGCCAGCGCCGCGGTGATCCCGGCGGTGACCTGCGCGGCGGGCAGCCTGCGGTGCAGCAGCAGCACCCCGATCAGCGCCCTGGTGCCGTCGGCGTCTCCGTGCCGGGCCCGGGCGCGGTCCCAGAACTGCTGGTGTGCGGGGGTGAACGCCCCGGCGGCGCGGGCCTGGACCAGCGCGGCCGCGCCGGGCAGCGCGCCCGGCTTGCGGGACAGGATTTCCAGGTAGTGATCCAGGACCAGGTGCTCGGCCCCGGCAGCGGCCAGCCGCGGGTGCACCGCGACCAGCTTCGACCCGCTGTAGACCTCCAGCTGGTTAGCCGACAGCCTCACCCGGACCCGGGCGTCGATCAGGCAGGCGGGCACCGAGTACCGGCACTTGCCGACGGCGACCCTCGCATACCGGTCTACCCGCGGCCACGCCGTCGCGGCGGTGTCAAACGCCTCGACTGGCAGCGGCAGCAGGAACGGGCGCTCGGCGGCGAAGTCCTCGCCGACCGTCGCGGCCCGCTGCCCGATATGGCGGGCGTCCTCGGCGGCATCGGCCTCCGCGAGGCGCGCGTTGAGCTCCGCCAGCGAGACGGCCTGCGGGACCGGGACGAACCAGCGGCGGCGGAACCGGCCGATCTCGCCTTCCACGCCGCCCTTCTCATGCGCCCCTTCGGCGCCGGGGATGCAGTAGAACGCCTCGAACCCGTAATGGGCGCGGAAGGACAGCCACCGCCCGGTCTCGGTGCGGTTGCGCCCGGTCAGCACCTTGGCGACCGCCGGGGACAGGTTGTCGTAGCGGACATGCCCGGCAGGCACCCCGCCGCACGCCTCGAACGCCGCCACGTGGCCTTCCAGGAACGCCTCCTGCGCCTGGCTGGCGTAGACCCTTCTCCGCACTACCGGGATGATCTTCAGGTGCCGGGACCGCTGGGCGAGTTCAGGTTCCGGGTCGCCGGCCTGCAGCGTGACGGACGGCCGTGGTCACCAGGTCGAGGTTGGCGTCGTCGAGGCTGGCCAGGGCGTCCCGGAGGTCTACTGGTATGCCGTCGCCAAGGCTGGCGGCGAGGCGGAGCAGGCGCCGCTCGGCGCCGGAACATGGCAGCTGGCCGCCGGCGAGGGCGGTGACCGCGGCGGCCCAGTCGATGCTGGCCATGGCCGTGGCGCCGTCGCTGATGCTGATGCCGGCGTGGATGAAGCCGTCGCGGAAGTCGGCGCGGTGCGGCCAGGACGTCGCTATGAGCAACTCGCAGGCGGCTTCAGCGTGATAGAGACCGGCCGCGCAGGCGCGTAGCGCGGCGGCCGATTGCGGTTCGGGCACGGCTGCTCCTGACCGGGGGAATCTAAGTGAGTCCTTCAACACCGATCTCGTCTTGTCCGGCCTGGCGTTTGATGCGGTCAGCCTGGTTTTTCTTTCCCGCGATGTGCCGGAGGCTTTCTTCCAGGGCGGCGACTTCGCCGAGCCACTGCATCTGGCGGGCTTCTTCAAGACGTTCAATAGTGTTATGCTCAATTTGCAGCAAGCGGGGGACCTGGGCGAGGTCAAGTCGCAGCATCGGGCAGCGAATGCAGGCGTGTTCATGCTGGCAGGGGGTGCCGTAGGGCCGGTGGCAGGTGCCGAGGGCGACTTTGCGGAGGCTGAAGTGGTCACGGAATTCGGTCCATTCGGAGTCGCTGGGTTCGCGGTATTCTTCGCTGGGACGCTGACTGCGCCGCTGGTCGATGAATTGCCGGTAGTGACGGATTACCTCGGCCGGGTAAACGGCGACATATCCCTGGGTCGTGTTCAGGTCGAGGTGGCCGAGAAGCCGGGCGGCAATGTGAATTGGCAGGCCGCTGTTCACTGCCTCGGTGGAAAAGATTCTCCGGAAATCATGCGGGGTGAACCTCAGTGCTGTCCCGTCCACGTCGGTGATGTCCGCTTTTCGCGCTACCCGGGCGAGCAGGTCACGGACCCGCTGAGGTGAGATGACCTGCAGGCGGTGCTGGGTGATGAGCTGGAACAGGTGCGGCAGCGGCGGGCCGAAGACGCGCTCGTAGGTGTCGTAGCGGGTCAGCAGCGGCACCCGCCCGCCGGCGTCCTTGATCCGCCGGATGATGCGAGCCAGGACCGCCACCAGCTCGGGGTCGGCGGGGATGACCCGCTCGGTGTCCGTCTTGGACGGGCTGACCTGCACCAGCGGCACCATCTCACCCGTGGGGGCCTGGTACTGGCGCAGGCTGAGGTGGGTCAATTCCAGCAGTTCCTCCACGCGGACCCCGGTGCGCCTCAGGACCTCGATGATGGCCAGCGCCCAGAACGCGCTGGCCTCGGCGGCTTCGGCATCGAAACGCGGCCCGGCCGGATCCAGGGGCTCGGCGAGCAGCCGGATCGGCTGGATTCCGCGGCGCGGCCCGATCCGCAGGTAGCGGGCATCGTCCACGGCGAACTCCGCACCCGGGACGGTGTTCCTGACGGTGGCCAGCATCCGGGCCGCCGCCTCCAGCTGCTGCCCGGCAGCGGCGACCAGCCGGGGCAGCACCGGGGCCAGCGCCCGGGTGCGCTCGGCCATTCGGGCGCGCCGGCGCCGGGCCTCTTTGATATAGCCGCGGACGTCCGTTTCGCTGACCGGGCACGGGGCCGCCCATGCCGCCCAGCGGGCCGGGTCTTCCAGCGACCATTGCAGCAGGTCAAGGTAGAAGGAACGCACGGTCAGCAGCACGGCGTGGAAGGTGCGCCGTGGCGTGCCGTCGGGCAGGGTGCGGACCCGCTGCTTCCAGCCGTGGGCAACATCACCGGGCAGATGCAGGGTGCCGATGCCGGGATGGTGGCGTTCCAGGTCGGCCCAGAACAGGCTGACCAGCATATGGGCCTGGTTGTCCAGCGATCTGTAGTCCAGGACCGCCGACCGCTCGGCCAGGTAATGCACGAGCACGTCGCGGACCGGGCGGCAGGCTACCGCATACCGGTCCACCAGCTCAGCTACCGTCAGCTGCCCGCGGGCCTGGGCCTGGCGCAGCGTCGGCGGCTCGCCGTCCAGCCCGCCGATGCCGCGCAGCAGGTCGTAGGCGAACGGCAGTGCCGCCACCTTGCGGCCCGTCTGCCTGCGGGCCGCCGCATAGGTATTGATGTCGTCCATGTCGAGATCCGTGAGGTTCTTGCCGGTGACGATGACCATGCGGGTCAGCGCGTTGAGCGCTTCGGCCTCATGCTCGGGGAACCCCCGCCGGGCGGCGTGCGCGGCCAGCTCCGCGAACTCCGCTGGCTGATTGTGCGACCGGTAGGCGGCATAGACGCCGAGCATCCGGCTGCCGGACAGCCATCCGCAGGCCGGCCGCACCGCCCGCACCACGATCAGCGTGCCCAGCCCGGCGGTCAGCCGGCTGCGCTGACGTTCCGGCAGATCACGCGGTCCCCACGCCTGTCCTGCCGCATCGGAGCCGCTGAGTAGCCAGCGTTCCTGCCAGTCCTCGCCGGGGAAGCCCTCCAGCCAGTCCAGCACCGTGTTCACCGATTCCTGCCTCCGCCGTCGCTCAGAGGGGATCGCACTGGTGAGCAGGCCGTCGGCTAGGTGCAGCAGCTCGCGGCGTGAAGCGTGCTCGCGTCCTGTCGCCACCGTGACCGGGCGGCTCATCGGCGCCGGCCCTGTGAGAACACCGGGATCGCGTGGGCTGAGCGGGGTGCGGCTGAGGCGCCCGTGTCTTGTTGCCATCAGTCCTGCCCGAACACGTCCGCGAGGTCGGCGGGGTCGTAATCCCATCCGCCAGACGGGCGGGGCTCCGGCTTGGGCCGCCGGTAGTGCTCCTGCACCGCGGCGATGACCTCATCGGGGCGCGGGCGGAGGTAGAGGCCGGTTGTGGTGATGTTGGCGTGCCGCATCACCTGCTGGGTGTCGACCAGGCTGATGGCCGGGTCGGCGATCAGCCGCAGGCACAGCGTGTGCCGCAGGTCGTGGGCGGTGACGTTGGTGCCGGTCTTCTCGTTGATCCGGCCCAGCAGCGCCCGCAGCGCCGTATAGCTCAGCGGCCGCAGCGGCTTGCGCCGGGTCCACCACAGCGGCTCACCCGGTCCGGGCCGGCGCCCCAGGCCGGCGAGCTCGCCGAGGTAGAGCGCCAGCCACGTGAACGCCTCCGGCGAGGCGGGGCACGCCTGCTTGACCCCGCCCAGTCCCTTGGTCGCGACATAGATCCGGCCATCGCCGGGCCTGGTGTCGGCGACGGTCATGCCCAGCAGCTCGCTGGCGCGGGCGCCGCTGGCCAGGAACATGTGCAGCAACGCACGATCCCGATGGCAGCCCAGCCCGGCGAAAATGTCGTCAATGACCTCATCGGGCACCGCCCGCGGCGGGCGATCGGGCTGTTTCTGCCGGTAGGTGCCACGGCGGTGCAGCCGGAACGGCTCCAGCGGATCGTGATGAGCGTTCAGGCGGCGGCCGTCCCGGGACTGCGGCGGCACCGGCGACACGACCGGCCCCAGCCCGCTCTCGGCGTGGTAGCCGTAGAAGGCGGCTAGCACCGCCACCGCATGGTTGATCGTCGCCGGCGCATACCCGGCCCTCAAGTACGGCTTGCCGGTGCGCGCGTTCACCGACCCCGGCTCGGGCGCATCCGGGCGCCTCCTGTCCCGGGCCGGATTGGGACTCGTACGCAGCCACAACACGAAATCACGGACTTCCGCGCGCTGCGCCCGGTCCCACGAGACATCCACCGCGGCCAGGAACCGGAGCCATCGCAGCAGGTCATACCCGTAAGACCGGCACGAGGCCGGGCTGCTACCACAGGCCAGGAAATGCCTCAGGAAGTCATCGACGGCACCGATCCGCTCGCCGACCTCATCCACCACGATCCACGGCAACACCGGATCATCCGCCGGGCGCACCGCCCCGACCCGGGCGACAGCCAGTCCCCGCAGGTCACGCTGGCTAGTCTTCTCGTCCACCCTGCCTCCGTCCTCGTGATCAACGAGGACGAAGCCTGCCCCATCGCCAGTCCCGGGCGAAGCAGATCAACCAAGAACGGGCCACTAGTGCGGTCAATAGGTCGGTGGCAGGCCCTGCCCGAGCACGACAGGCGGAACGCGAACATGTAGCACCGTGCCGGCTCGCCGGCCAGGCACACGGTCACGTCACCGAAGTCGACCTCGGCCTCACTGCCTGGATCCTTGGCCTGCGGCACGAACCCCCGCAGGCCCTCGGCGCGGGCGCGGTCCTCCGCGGTGATCTCGGCGCGGCGGCCGGCCACGTACTTGGCCACATACGAATACGACGCCTGCGCGCCGTGCTCATCGCACAGCCGCTCGAAGACCCGCTTCGCGGTGTGCCGCTGCTTGCGCGGCGCGGCCAGGTCCTCGCGCAGCATGCCGTCGATCAGGTCACGGACCTGATCCAGCACCGTGGCCTGCCGCTCCGGGGTCTTGCGGCCCGGCGGGACCGGCGAGGCGATCGCCTGGCGGACCGTCCGCCGGTGCACGTCGTACTTGCGGGCCAGCGCCCGGACAGACATCTGGTTGCGCTGCCAGTCGAAGCGGATCGCCGCGAACAGCTCCACTCTCTTCGGCCCCATCCCGGCCCCACCCGAAGCGGAGGAACACCCGATACGGCTAACGATCCACCCGGGCATCCCATCCATCCCGCAACCACCCGGCGTGTCGCCGCGGGCTCCTGCAGGGGCGGGGCCAAATCAGAGTGCTACACCGCCACCGCGACCGCCCCCGGCGGGGCCAGATCAGAAGAGAACAGTGGGGCCATTTCAGAGTGCTACGGCCAGCATCGCGATCCTGCCACTGCCCGACCCCTTGCGCCCCCAGCGCAACCTACTACTAGCCGGGCTCGACCTCGACGAAGACGAGCGCCCGCTCGCCGCCGCGCTCGCCGCGCTCGCCGACGCCGGAGCCGATGCCCGCGACACTCTCGATCCCGGCCAGGAAGACACCGTCCGCAGCCTCCTCGCCCGGCCGCTTCCCGAACGGAACGCACCCGCAGAGTCGGGGACACAACCGGTGCCCGCCGTCCGCGCCGGCCGGCAAGGCGGACTCCTCCCCGGCCACCTCCAGGCAGCCGAGGGGGCGGCCAGGTACGCAGGCCAGCTGGGTCAGGACGCCGTATCCGCGATCTACCGGATCGCCCGCCGCGGTTACCTACGCGACTACGCCCGCATCGGAAGGCAGATGATCGCGCTCGGGTATCCCGATCCCGAACCGCCGCGCCTGTCCGTGAAAACGATCTATGGTGAATCGCTGGACCTGTGGGAAGACTGGCAACCATTCTTCACGGCCGCAGCATCACTGGAAACGCCGCGTGCGCTGACTGCCGCCGAACAGTGGAGATACCCGGACCTCGCAACCCTCGCCGACGTTCTCGGCACGGAGAACGCGACCCTTACCGCTATCGCGCACGCGTTCACCACCGACCGGACATTGTTGCCAGGCTGCATGAAGGCAGCCACGGACGCCGCGCGCCTAGACTTGTCGGCGATCTCCGCCGAGGCCACCGTCGTCGTGGAGAAGTGGCCCGCAGGCAACCGGGACATCATCAACGTGATGTTCGCCCCGCCGCCGTCACCCGCGCCTGCATTCGACAGCACCCGGCTCGACAACCAGGACAAAGACATCTTGATCGAGGCCCTCGGCGCTACATCAGACTGGCTCGCGGGCGTCGCCTACACGTTGCTCCTGCCCGCACACGACCCGGTAGCCGGGCAGCGCGCCGCCGACCAGATCCCGCACATCCCCGCGAACCGGCGCGAGAACGCCGCCATCGTCGCCGTCGCGAACGATCCCAGCCCGCCGGATGCAGCCACGCGCTTTCTCGAAGGTGCCGAACCGCTCGCACGGGTCGGCGCGGCGGCAGCAGCAGCGCAGATCCTGGCCGAAGGCGGCGACGCTAGTGCCTGGACGCCTCTGCTCGCGCGGGCCTCAGCGGACGACGACCTGACAGTACGGCTCGCCGCCGGAGCCGACCAGGGCACAGCCGACAATGCGGTCTCCAGGACCTGCCGGAACTGCGGCCAGCCGAACGACATCGACGCTGGCCGGTGCAGCGGCTGCAAGAAGGACATGGGCCTCCAGTAGGTATTGTCTGGAGGCCACACCGTCAGCCGTCACGCTGCTTGGCAGGTGCATGCCACTGCGCGAGCTGGCGTCGCAATTCGTCGGCCTGGGCCTCGGCGTGCCGCAGCTGCTGCTCCAGGCTGGCCCGAGATGGCGGCTTCGCCAGCTTCGGCGCGCGGGTGCGCGGGACGAGCCAGCCGATGCGCTGGCACCAGGTATCCGCGTCCGCCCACTCCGGCGGCTCTGCCGGGTCAGCGGGAAACGTCACTTCGCGGCGGTCTCCCCACCCGTCGATCTCCCGGTACGGCGCCGGCGGGGAATCCTTGTGCGTGCAGAGCAGCTGGCCCGCCGGCAGCCGCGCACCGCAGACAGGATCAGGCCACTGCGTCTCGTCAGGCCAGCACGACGAGGATCGACCTCATATCTAGTTGACGCCAGCGGACCACATCCGGTTCCATAACTGTGCCGCTGGCCTTGACCTGGTCTTCTATGCGGATCGCTCGTATTCGTTGAGAAGGCCGCCGAGGACGGGCCGGCGCGTGATCCGCTCCTGGGAGAGGTCGGCGGCAGGACGGTCGGGCCTGGGTGGCTGGAGCTGTCGAGCTGCGGTGGGGCCGCCGTCCGTTGTAATGGGCCTGATACTCGGCCAGGATCAGCCGCAGGTGTCGTTCGCCGAAGATCAGCATCCGGTCGGTGGCCTCGGTCCGGGCGGTGAGCACGAACCGCTCCGCATAAGCGTTCGCCCGAGGGCTTCGGGGCGGGATCTTCACCGTCTGGATACCGGCGCTGGCCAGGGCCGCGTCGAAAGAATCGGTGAACTGCCCGGCGCGGTCGCGGACCAGGAATCGGAACTCCGTCGCGCGGTCACCGAGGTCCATCAGGAGGTTACGGATCTGCTGGGTAGTCCACGGCCCGTCCGGATTCGCGGTCACGCCGAGGATGTGCACGTAGCGGGAGCCGACTTCGATGACGAACAGGCAATACAGGCGGCGGAGGGTAACCGCGCAGTCCACGTGGAAGAAATCGGCGGCGAGCATCGTCATGGCCTGGGCGTGCAGGAATTGCCGCCAGGTCGTGTCAGTGTGCCGCTTCGGTGCCGGAGGGATCTTTAGTTCCTTGAGGACCCGGCGGATCGTGGAGGCACTGACCCGGTGGCCGAGCTTGAGCAGCTCGCCCTGGATCCGCTGGTATCCCCAGCCGTGGTTCTCGGTGGCGAACCGCTCGATCAGCGCGGCGATCTCGGTGCTGACCGGCGGCCGTCCCGTCCGGCTCGGGTAGGTCCACTTCTTGCTCACGAGGCGACGGTGCCACCGCAGGATGGTGCCGGGAGTGACCAGCCGATGTGCCCGCAGCGCTCGGGGCAGGTGCCGGATCAGCGCGGTCAGCACCGCGCGATCTGCCCAGTCCAGCCGGGGCCGGCGATTGCCGCGGCGCAGCACCGCGACCTCATGCCGCAGCACCAGCAACTCGACGTTCTTGGAGGCCGGCGAGCGGCCGAGCAGGACCAGCCAGCCACAGAGCCGGGCGAAGATCAAGTACAGCAGGCGAAGGGACACGGCTGATCATCATGCTCCACGGCCATGCCTCACCCGACCCCAGGTCGCAAGGCCAGGCCGACTTTTGGAACCCGACAGGGGCGCGAACCTGCCGTCGAAGCAGTACATGTCCCTGACCGACGCCCGGTCGATCCCGTCCGGGCAGTGGCTGCGGACGCTGCGCGAAACGTACGCGGGCGACCTTCCGGGCGAGCTGCTGGCGAACCGCACCACCGCGGAAAACCTCGACATCACCGGAGCGATCCACATCATGCCGCCGGTCCCGCACTGGCACCGCGGCCGCATGGTGCTGGTCGGCGACGCCGTCCACGCGCCGTCCAACAGCACCGGCCAAGGCGCGTCGCTGGCGATCGAGAGCTCGATCCAGCTGGCGCGGTGCCTGCGGGACCTGCCTGATGCGACATCGGCGTTCAGTGCCTACGAGCGGTTGCGGCGGGAACGGGTGGAGAGGATCACGAAACGGGGCGCTCGGACGAACAGCGCTAAGACGCCCGGAGCTGTCGGGCGCAAGGCGATGCACGCGCTGATGCCGATCTTCTTCAAGGTGATGAACTTCGAGAAGGTCATGGGGCGGGAGCAGCAGTATCAGATCGATTGGGATGCGCCTGCTATGGACGGGACTTCGGCGGGTGGCTGAGGTTTCCTGATTTTCCCGGCTTTCGTGGCCCTGCGCATGGACGCGCCGCCGCGGTTGCAGCACCATTGCGACTGCCAAGGCCGAAGCCGAGGCGATCAAGCAGCGTCTCGCCTTCCCGTGCCGTCTGCCCGATCAGTACCGCTATCCGCGAGCCTGGGGCCAGCACCGCACGGTCGGCCCCGGGCTGCTCGACGCTCACCGCGTCAGGCTAACCGCTCATCGGCGCCAAGGCCGGGCTGAACGTGCTGGTAGCGGGCCTGTACGGACGCTGTCCGTGGTTTTCCGTCATTTCATCCCCTACAGCCCCCGCGCGCACGG
>WNGG01023179.1_pt1 | contig 10770 bp, 10 predicted proteins | sample 5400661 | NCBI WGS metagenome assembly WNGG01 (sample SAMN13153372, study PRJNA577476) | soil metagenome | isolation source: 100 cm soil or saprolite under Garry oak tree replicate 1 | place: USA:California | collected 2016-06-15
GCCACCTCGCACTTTCCACGCAACGCAGAAACTCGGTGCTTCTTCCATCCGTTCCGCGACGGGCGCGGCCCAGGCCACCTTCGCTCGACACGGCTCCAGCGTACTGGCCTTTCTTGGGTACTAAACCGCGACCCGCAATAAACGCATCGCCGGTGGCGATACGAATTGTGGCCGCGGTAAACCGTTTTGAGTACTTCCGATCGCCTCTCGCCGCAATATGGACAACGCATCGACACCACACCTCCTCCCCGGGTTGCTGTCTGTGCATCCGGACTGGGAGAGCTGCTCCGATTCAGGTCTTGGGTTTGAGAGAAATAGGCTGACTGGCTAGAATTCTGACCAAAGGGTGGGCCGGCAGAAAAACGAAGGCCATGCGCATCAACTCAGCTGACGAACTGAAGACGCGAATTGCCAAGTTCCACGCATCGCACAAGCTGCCCGGTCTTGGTACGAGAGAATCACAGGCGCGATTCGCCGAAAAGCTCTTCGAGTCAGAAAAGAAGCTCCGTGCCTTCTCAATGCAGAAATTCGGTGGCTCCACAGACCCGTCTCGGAAAAACTTCCACCCGCTCAGGGCAGTCGTCGAAGCCTTCAATGCGGGTGATCGCGATGAATCAATATGGCTCGCCTTCCTTTTCACCCACTTCGGGTGGGACCCAAGATCACCGCGAATCCGAGATACGGTGCGGCTGTTCTATGGGAAATTCGGCAAGGGTCGTTGGGACTGGAAAACCATTTATCGGCGCCCCGGCGCAGTTGAGGACTGGATGCACGCAAATCGCAAGAAAATTCAACGCCTGAAGTTCGGCAACCATCGAAAATACGAAACCAACAATCCCGATAGCCCGATTGGCACGCCGGCAGTAATCCGGTCCTTCGTCGAGTGGGTGAGGCAGACTGCCAGTAGTCCGTATGAAGCACTGTGCGCCGTTACAAAGGGAAGAACTCCTGAAATTGCGTTCGATAACGCATATAAGGAAATCTCCGTGGCTCGTTTTGGTAGGACCGGCAGATTCGACTTTCTCTGCCTCGTCGGTAACCTCGGAATTATGCAAATCTCGCCGCCACATTGCTATTTAGCTGAAGGAACGGGCCCGAGGACGGGAGCGCTCCAAATGGTCACGGGAAAGCGAAGTGGACAATTTACCGTGGAAGTGGAGGACACGATCAGGCGTTTTAGAAAGCATCTCGGCGTACACGTCGAAGCGATGGAAGACGCACTTTGCAATTGGCAGAAACGTCTGAAATCAAAGGGCGGATCGGCAGAACGAGGATACATCACTATCACTTGCGGCTAACGTGTCTGTTTCCCGCACAAAATGCGTCGCCGATTTCTCCCGCTGTTTAGGTAGTTTTTTCACTGAGGCTCACTGGCTTGGAACTGAGTACATTCGGGCGCGCCGACACCTTATCCAGGAAAATAACCAAGTTTTTGGAGCCGGAAACGGCGGCGGACGGGACCAGCAACGCCTCGTAGCCCTGTTCTCTAGCTTCGGCAGCGATCTCCCTCGGTGCGTTTATTTCGCTACTGGTTAGTGAACTCTCTGAAATTCCAATTTTCTGAAGAACCTCCACGTCCGTGAGATCGAGAACGGATTGTAGCTTCACTTCCAGCTCGTAAACCCACCACGCACGTTCCGGGAATTGGTCGGGATCAATCCCTCGCTGTCTCAGACCTCTCGCCACTTCTTTGGCTGCGGTGTCTGCCTCAAGTGAGGTGTAGAGCGCGCCGAATTGACTCGGCGAATTGAAGCGGCCGCCGGCCCTCAAGCTTCCTGTTGTCGCCAACGGGTCTAAGCCTTCACGAACAACTCGCAAGACAACTGCGGAAAGGGAAGACCGAGGAAGGTCCAGGGGAAGGGCCAATTAGACGTAGACTCCCTCTTGAACCGCCTGTAGATCCGCTGCCACGCGGTCAAACTCCCCTCGAATCAGCAGGTCGATAGGCTTCTCACCCTGGAGGATGGGGTTGGCGTGGTACAAGTAGCTCCGAATGGCTTCATCGTTGGGGAGGGTTTGTTCAAGCAGGGCGACAATCTCAAGAAGCCTGTCCAGTTCTCGAGTCCGCCGGGGGCGTGTTCCCTTGAGCCAACGATGCGCGGTCCGGGCGGAAACATTCAAGATTCGGCTGAGGACCTCTTGCGACACTCCCAACAGTCGAACGATCTGAGAGAGACTCGGCGACCGACCATGGCGAGTCGCCTTGAGTGTGCCTAGGCTGTTCAAGTGTTTGAGCAGGATAGCCGGTTGCATTTTGGAATCGAAGAGCACAAGCACCGGCGCCGGGCGGGATTGGCGAAGCACTTCGACCGCTTCTTTCCCCTCGACGTGGGGCATCCGAAAATCCATCAGAACGATATCCGGCCGTTCTTCCTTCACCTTCTCAAGATCTTTTAAGGACCGGATAGGTCGTACCTCGGCGAAGCGAGCGAGGACGCCTTCTGAAGGCGGGTGCGTACCCTCCTCTTTCAAGGCGACAGCTCTCACGGACATACGGGCCTCCTCACAAACCCACCTTCACAATAAGGATAGATTAGGCTGCCCAGTCTGTCAAGACAGTGTCCAGACACATAATAATCGGTTCCGGTCCTTCGGGGAAAGGCTCTTCTTTTCGCCTACAACAGATGAACTCTTTCCGAGTCCCCATGGCGATGAAACACACCCAAATGCGGTGCAAGACATCGTCCACGCCATTTCCTATCCATCGGGCGAATGGCCCGAATATGATTTTTCTACTGTGCCTCTCGAAAATCTCGAAATGTCTGAGCGGACGGGAATTATACTTCTGTCATAATTCTCGCCGATGCTCATTTCTCTCACGACACTCCTCGCCACACTGTCTTCGATCTTCCGTGCGCGTGCTGCGCTCCAACTTTCAGCGGTCCGCAAGAAAGCGCCCGAATTTGACCTGCAGGGACCGCCTGTTGTGGGTCTGTCTGTCCCGCCTGTGGAACGATTGGCGCTCGGCGCTGGCCATCGTCAGGCCAGAAACGGTCATTGCCTGGCATCGTGCCGGCTTTCGTTTGTTCTGGACCTGGAAGGTGCGGCGCGGCCCACCCGGACGACCTGTAATTGCGCGCGAGGTCCGAGATCTGATCCGCCAGATGTGCCGGGAGAATCCCGGTTGGGGTGCACCCCGCATCCACGGGGAACTGCTCAAGCTCGGCATCGACATCGGAGAGAGCAGCGTCAGCAAATACATGGTACGCTGCGGCAAGCCGCCGTCGCAGACCTGGCGCACCTTCCTGGACAATCACCTGCAGCAGCTGGTCTCCATCGATTTCTTCACCGTACCGACCCTTCGTTTCCAGGTTCTCTATGTGTTTCTGGTGTTGGCCCATGACCGGCGCCGCATTGTCCACTGCAATGTGACCGCCCACCCCACCGCGCAGTGGACCGGACAGCAACTGCGCGAAGCGTTCCCTTTTGACCAGCTTCCGCGCTACCTGCTGCGCGACGGCGATGCTATCTTCGGCGATGCCTTCCGAGACCAGGTGCGAGACATGGGTATCCACGAAGTGCTGTCCACGCCGCGCTCCCCCTGGCAGCGGGCCTACGTCGAGCGCGTCATTGGTTCGATTCGGCGCGAGTGCCTGGACCACGTGCTCAGCAGCAAGCGCTGCTCGCTTGGGCGGAAACCGAACTGTGGCGGCTGGTAAACAAAAAGGGAGCCAATCCAGGTGCCGAATCGGGCCAGTGCCAGTTCCCGGGTCAGGCCAACAACATGTGGTTCAGCGAACACTTCGTGCAAGGGTTTATCTGGGGAATCGGCATAGCGGCCACCCGCTGCACTGAGAAGCATGCCGCCGCTGCGAATTGTGCCTACGAAGGCCTCAAAGGTCATACCATGTCCAATAAGTTCCTTCAAAAGAAAACCTCGGTGCTGAACGACAAACGCAGCAAACATGGCCTCATGAGCCTCCACACAGTTCAAGTACCCCGAGTGCAAAGCGCCTTCCCACGTCACGAGATTCAACCCACGGTCCGCGTTTGCTTGGCGCAGCTGCTTATCTGACAGCAGCGGAGAAGCGCCGCGGTTCATGCGATTGATCAGCTCCGGACCAACCCAGAAAAAGGGTGGGGTCTTCAGCCCACTCCCATGGTTCGAACTTGCGAGTCCCTGGAGTCCTCAAAAACGACGGCGCGAAACGCCTCGCGCCCCAGGAGCCCCAGCCACACGCGCGGCAGATCCCGGATAGCGCTTCCGTATCGCGGACATATAACCGGATGAGCGGCCACGATCTCAACGCACTCCCTCACATCGTTCGGCCGCATGGGGCGATGTCTCAGGGCCATGTACTCCCTCCAGGAAAAGAGGCTCAGGTATTCCGCTGGGTGTTCTTTTAGACCACTTGTTTATAGCACTGCTGCGCCTAGAATTTCAGCCACAACACGCCCGGCGCGGAGCTTGGTTCCGCTTTCGAGGCCAGCAAATTCCTGCGGCGCATCCGCTTCTGCCGCACAGCCACACTGGAAGTGTACGAGGCCGAAAAGGGCCGTTTATCTCCGGCATCACGAGGTCGAGCACGATGACATCCGGTTGAATCTTAAGGATGCACTTAGGGGTGCGCTTCACGCACAGGAGAAGCCTCAATACACCAGCCGCAAGGATCAGCTCAAGTCTGGTGTTGCGCTTTGACTAGCGGAGGTGGAGAAATTACCAATCCCATAACCCAAAAATATCGGTGGCAGCCACTGCCACACGGAGAGAGTCAAGTAAACGAATTCTCTTTGCATAGGTAGTGTGGAGAAGCCTTCCGTTGATAGGTTATAACCAAAAATTCAATACAGTAAATCTTGCATTCTGCCGTTCTTCGGACTACACTTCGCAACCCTGGGAACCCTGGTAGCCTCGTTATCACTGGGCCATGAACGGGCAGATCAAGCGAGCTCTAGCGCGGCTGAGGTGCGATTCCAGTGAATCCGAGCCTTCGGATCAAGGTTCTTCTTCTTGTAGGAAATCATCTTCTCTGCAAATCATTAATCCGCATCATCCAACAAAAACCAGACATCTTCGTCACAGGACTATCCGCGGAGTTGTCAGATATAGCGCTCCGTATTGCAAGGTCAGAAAGCGACGTGATTTTGTTGGATTCGGTCAGCGTGAACGCTTTGAACCGCCAAAGTGTTACTCGGATGCGGGATTTGAATCCGAACGCGCAGGTTCTCATGGTTGGGATGGACCCCGACGAGGGTGCCTTCCTCAGAGCTGTACGGACGGGCGTGAGCGGGTATTTACTGCACGAGGCATCGCCAGCGGACTTGATAGCTGCAATTCGCGCCGTAGCGCGACGTGAAGCGGTCTGTCCATCCAAATTTTGCAAGGCTTTATTCGACGCCCTTGCAGGGGTAGGGGAATTCACTTCTTGCGTCCGAAAAATGGGCCTCCGGCTGACGCGGCGCCAGCAGGAATTACTTTCGATGGTTGCTCGTGGCCTGACCAATAAGGAGATTGCCTCCCGTCTTAACCTGTCTGAACAAACAGTGAAGAACCATATACATCGAATGCTCCGCAAGATCGGAGCAAACGACCGCTCAGAGGTCATCCAACTCGCTCGCGCTGAAGATCTCCCTAATTAGACGGTCCCCCCGGCTGGCTGCTTCCAAATCTGTCTTGGCTCGTACTGTTTCTAGTACAGTACCTTACCAGAAGCTCAAAAATTGGGTACCACGGTACCCTTCCGGTGAGCAATTTTAGTCGATTGCTTGTGGTGATTCTAAAAGGGATGCTTTGTGCCTTGGTACTTTTCTTGGTACCGGATAGGTACTTTTCTCGGTACCAAATAGGTACTTCTTAGGTACGCCAATAGGTATCAAACTAGGTACCTTTTTGAACCCTTTTTGGTCCTTCCCCTCACTGTACATGCCCGTTATTGTGCGCATGGGAGGCAGATGCCTTCTGTGGCTCAAGTGATTCGCGTGGCCATGGCCAACCAACCCCGAATGATGCGGGAGGTGATAGCTATGAGCCTAGCTACTGAAGAGGGTGTCGAGGTCGTTGCCCAAATTAGCGATGAAGAGGAAATCTCCCGAGTGATCGAAGAGACCAAGCCGGAATTCCTGATTGTTTCGCTGGACTCTCGACGGTTTGGTCGGTCAGAGCGGGAAGACATGTTGCAGAGGCATCCCGAAATACAAATCATGGCACTGGCCAGCGACGGTAATTCGTTCACTCTCTTTTCAGCGTCAGATGGGATTCGTTCGATGACCTATAAGGCGGCCGAAGCAGAGATTCTGGATGTTATGCGTAGCAATTCTCGGATAAGACAAGGTGAGTCGTGATGGACTCTTGGATGATTGTCCTGGTCACTAAGGGGCGCAACCTTAGAACGGCCGTCCTTTCGATGTGTCTTTGCGCGTTGTCCTTTTTCCTCGTTACTTGTGCTTTCGCGCAACAGCCTAGAGAGAACCAGGCAATTTCCGCTTCCGAACTCGCCAAAGACAATCTGGACAGGGTAGCCGCCTCGGAATCGCAAATCACTGCGGTCTTGAACGCGAATCCGGGACTCTTTGTCGAGCTGAAGCGCTGGGTAGCGAAAGATGCAGCCGATCGCGGGCAGATCATAAAGGATACGGATCTAACCGACTCCGCCATTCTCTCGCGGCTCGCGAATGATGCCCGATTCCGGGCCGCTGCGACGCGGCTGCTGCAACGCTACGGCTATCTGCTGCCCAAGACAAATCCCGATTCCGAAGTAGGCCGCCAGCAGGCTGCGTTGGAACAGGAGCGGATTCGCGAGCTCGTGGCCGCCCAGCGAGCGCAAGCCCCGCAAGCTCAACAAGGTCAATTGGCGAAATGCGATCCCGCGCTAGATCGCGCGGATGCCGACTGTCAGACCAAGCAGAAACTGCCCCAAAGTGCGATTCAAACAAATAGCCCGAATCCTGCGGAATTACCCAGGGACAAAGAATTCGATCAGCTTCTGACCAATCCCGTGGCTCCGCCGATCAGCGGCAATGGTTCGCTTCTAAGGACCAGCGCTAATCCAATCGACGGTGCCGCTGCAGCCGGTCTCCAAGCCGCCAGCGGTGGTGACCTGGCGCTCCTACCGATCTCGTATGACCGAACCGCGCAGCCCGATCCTGATTCTCCGCCCCAGCCGTTTCCGGCTACCGCGGCACCGGCGGGCGGAGCGATGAAAGGAAACATTCTAGAAGGGGACGACCTGCTCGCCTCGGGCGGAATGACGAAACTAAGCAGCCCAGAGGGCGAAACTCTGCTCGAGACCGGCACGCCACCAAAAGATCGCCGCTGGTCACCCTATTCCGATATCCCTTCTGTCTACGACATGTTCGCTCACGCCGGGAGTTCTTCGGCTTCGATTGAGCGCTTTGGCCAGAAGGTATTTGAAAATCCGCCTGCCGCGGCGGGCACGATTCCCATCGACTTTCCGACGTCGCCGGATTACGTGCTTGGTCCGGGCGATGGCCTAACGATCGATCTCTGGGGCGGCGTTTCACAGCGATTGGTGCGCACGGTCGATCATGAAGGACGCATCGCGCTCCCGGAAATTGGGCCCATGCTGGTCAACGGTCAGACACTCGGCGACGTGCAGCAGTCGGTACAGCGATTGCTGCGTACACAATTCCGAGATGTTTCGGCTGATGTGTCGCTTTCCCGATTGCGCACCGTGCGTGTCTACGTTGTAGGCGATGTAAACCATCCTGGTCCTTATGATGTGAGTTCCCTTTCCACGCCGCTCAACGCCTTGCTCTCGGCGGGCGGACCGACTTCGGGTGGATCGATGCGCATCGTGAAACACTATCGCGGGGTTACGCTCGTGCAAGAAGTGGATTTGTATGACCTGCTTCTGCGCGGCGTGCGCACCGACATCAAGCGCTTGGAACCGGGCGACACCCTGCTTGTGCCTCCGGTGAGTGGGCTGGTTCAGATGGACGGCATGGTGCGGCGTCCGGCGATCTACGAACTGCGTGGGGAGACCCCGCTTGCACAGGCTATCGATATGGCCGGGGGAATTCTTCCCACGGCCGCTCTGAGCCACATAGAAGTCCAGCGGCTCAAGGCTCATGAAAAGCGCACCATGCTGAGTCTCGACATCTCGGGAGCGACAGATGCCGGTGACATCGAAGCGAAGCTCGCGGCCTTTCAGGTTCAGGATCGCGACGAAATTCACATCTTCCCGATTGCCACGTTCAATCAGGAAGCCGTCTATTTGCAGGGCCATGTGCTCCGGGCTGGACGCTACGCGTACAAGCAGGGCATGAAGCTTACGGACGTGATTTCGTCTTATAGCGACCTGATGCCAGAGCCATCTACAAAGTATGCGGAAATCATTCACCTGAATCCGCCTGATTACCACCCCACGGTTGAAAGCTTCGACCTAGCCGCGGCACTGGTGAATCCCGCGGCAGCGCCGCCGCTGAAGCCCTTGGATACCGTGCGCATCTTTAGCCGCTTTGATTTTGAAGATGCACCGACGGTATCGGTGAGCGGCGCCGTGCGCCACCCCGGAATATTTCAGACCTCCGGGCAGGTCCACTTCCGCGACGCCGTCGAGCTGGCAGGTGGTGTGACTCCAGATGCCGCGATGGATTCCGCTCAGATCATTCGAATCATGCCGGACAGTTCCTTAAAGATGGTGAGTGTGCGCTTAAAAGAAGCTCTCGAAGGGGATGGAGCTAGCAACCTCTTGCTTGAGCCGCGCGACCGCATCCTGATTCAGCTGAATTCATTTCGGGCGGATACGCCCTCGGTTGAAATTGCGGGCGAAGTGGTGAAGCCGGGAAGATACCCGCTGAGCGGGGAGCTGCATGTCTCCAACTTGATTCAGCTAGCGGGAGGATTCAAGCGCAGCGCCTACACGGAAACTGCCGATCTCACTCGCTTCGATCCCAAAGCTGGCGAAAACAAGTTAGGCGAGCACATCGAGGTCAGTATTCCGGCCGCATTATCCAGCGAGCTCAGTAAAGATCCCACTCTTCGCGACGGTGACGTTTTGACGATTCGGCAGCTCTCGGGCTGGAACGACATCGGCGCCTCCGTAAACCTGCAAGGCGAGGTCGAGCACCCAGGAAGCTATGGGATCAAGCCCGGCGAGCGCCTCAGTTCTGTTCTGAAGCGAGCAGGAGGCTTCGCACCGCAAGCCTACGTTTATGGTGCAGTCTTCACGCGACCGGAAGTGCAAGCCATAGAAGAGCAGTCTCGGTCAGAACTCATTCAGCGCATCCGGGGTGAAGAGGCAGAGCTGGCGCCCATGCCCAGCGACGACACCGACAAAAAAACGGCCAAACAGAATGGCATGCAACAGCTTGAGGCCATGCTCGGCCGTCTGCAAGAGCGACCACCCACTGGCCGCATGGTCGTGCGCATCTCCGCAAATCCAAAACAATGGGAAGGCGGCCCCAACGACCTCGTGGTGCGTAGCGGCGATACGCTGTTGGTTCCAAAAACCCCCAACTTCGTTCTCGTCTACGGCGCGGTCTACAACCAAACAGCGATTACGTACAGGCCCGGCCGGAATGCTCGCTGGTATCTGGCCCAAGCCGGCGGACCGAACCAGCTTGCAGACAAGCAGGCTATTTTTGTCATTCGCGCTGACGGATCGATCGTAGGCGGGCAATCTTCCGACGGGTGGTTCAGGGGGAATCCGTTGGGCACGGCTTTACGTCCGGGCGATATGGTTGTTGTTCCGGAGAAAGCGGTTGGGCAAAACCAAAAGTGGAAGACCATTATGCAGGCCGCGACCACGATTTCTTCGATCGGTACATCAGCGGCAATCGCGGCCAGGTTCTGAGGAACGAATCGGACAAGTGCACACGCTTGGGGCAAATGTTTTCTTCAGTCTGATCATTTTTGCAATGGTGGGAACAACTCTGCGTGCGCAAGACTCGACGGAGAATGAAGGGCAGCTCTTGCCAGCCAAAACGGATACCAAGCAAGTGAATGACGCCGACGAATTTTTGGAAAGCCGGGTCGGCTTTTCGTTGCTGAAGAATATCACTCTCGACCAGAAGACCATATGGACGAGCCCTTTCCACTTGCGTTCGGCTGACGCCACTTGGCTTTTTCCTTTCGCGACCGTGACTGCTCTCTCTATCGCCACCGACCGCTCCTTCGTTCATGCCCTCTCGAGCAATCCGCAGAAATTGAACCGCTATCGCAGTTTCTCGAATGATGGTGTGGCCGCGCTCGTCGGCGTGGGGGCTGGTTCTTATCTTTGGAGCTATATCTCGCACGACGAGCACGAGAGAGAGACGGGAATTCTTTCCGGTGAGGCCGTAATTGATAGTCTGCTTACCACGCAGGCTCTCAAGTATTCTTTTGGCAGGGAGCGGCCCACCGCGGATCAAGGTCGGCTAGATTTTTTCAAGCGCGGCAATTCATTCCCGTCGGATCATGCTGCGGCGGCTTGGTCCGTCGCGACGGTCATGGCGCACGAATATCCCGGCTTCGTCACCAAGACGTTGGCGTACGGGCTGGCCACAGCCGTGAGTGCGTCGGCGGTGATCGGCAAAGACCACTCGGCTTCCGATGCCCTGGTTGGCAGCGCCATCGGATGGCTGATCGGCCGACAGATTTATCGTGCGCACCACAACCCTGACCTGGGTGGAGGTGTATTCGGCGCCCTTCCTGGAGCGAGCGATGGCGAAGGAGAACGCGATCCACACAAGATGGGTTCGCCATTTGTACGGCTCGATAGTTGGGTCTATCCGGCATTCGAGAGACTGGCGGCACTGGGCTACGTCCAGACTGCGATCATGGGGCTAAAGCCTTGGACCAGAATCGAATGCGCACGGCTCGCAGACGAA
>WNGG01009250.1_pt1 | contig 10769 bp, 8 predicted proteins | sample 5400661 | NCBI WGS metagenome assembly WNGG01 (sample SAMN13153372, study PRJNA577476) | soil metagenome | isolation source: 100 cm soil or saprolite under Garry oak tree replicate 1 | place: USA:California | collected 2016-06-15
CGTCGCGCTCGCGGACCTGACCGGCGCGCGGCTCGCCTGGATTCCGCGCCGGGCCGGCGAGCGCGGCGCGATCGACGCTGGCGCGCTTCCCGTGCTGCTGCCCGGCGGGCGGCTGGTCACGGACGCCGCGGCGCGTGCCGAGGTGGCCAGGGCGTGGGGCGCCGCCTCGCTGCCCGCCGAGCCTGGCAGGGACACCGCCGGCATCCTCGCCGCCCTCGCCGCCGGCGACCTTGAAGCCCTGGTCGTGGCCGGAGTCGATCCCGCGGATCTGCCGGACCCTGAGGCCGCGCTCGCGGCCATCGAGCAGGCCGAGTTCGTGGTGAGCCTGGAGTTGCGGGCGAGTCCTGTTACCGATCGTGCGGATGTAATCCTGCCGGTCGCGGCGGTCGCCGAGAAGCCAGGCACGTTCGTGAACTGGGAAGGCAGGCACGGCGAGTTCGGCGCCGCTATCCCGGTGCCTGGCGTGCGCGGTGACCTGCATGTCCTGCGGGAGATCGCCGACGCGATGGACGTGCATCTCGGTCTGCCCGACGAGGCGGCGGCGCGCAGCGAGCTGGCAAGCCTGGGCGCGACCCGGCCCGCGGCCGACGCCGCGCGCGCGAACGCAGCGGGTGCCGGTGCCGGGCGGGGCCGGAGCGTTCCAGCCGCCGCGCCGCCGAGGGCTCAGGAGGGTCGCTCCGCAGGACATGCCGAGGTCCTGCTCGCGACCTGGCATAATCTGCTCGACGTTGGCCGGATGCAAGATGGCGAGCCGAATCTGGCCGGGACCGCCCGCCCGGCCGTCGCGAGGATGTCGGCGGCAACCGCCGCGGCGGCGGGCGTGACCGCTGGTGCCAAGGTGAGCGTGGCGACGAGTCGCGGCGCGATCAGCGTGCCGGTCGAGATCACGGCGATGCCGGACCGCGTGGTCTGGCTGCCGACGAACTCCGCTGGCTGCTCGGTCAGGCGCGACCTCGCGGCCGGGCACGGCAGCGTCGTGACGGTCTCTGCTCCGGGGGGCCTGGCCCGGGACGAACCCCCCGCAAGGAGGAGCGCGGAATGACTGCCAGCCCCAGCCTGGTGCAGCTGGCCAGCTCGACGTCGGCGCTGACCGACAACGACCCGTGGTGGCTGACGGCGATCAAGGTCCTGATCGCCTTCCTCTTCCTGATGCTGACGACGCTGCTGATGATCTGGGCCGAGCGCCGGGTGATCGGCCGGATGCAGCAGCGCTCCGGCCCGAACCGGGCCGGCAAGTTCGGCCTGCTGCAGTCCCTGATGGACGGCATCAAGCTGCCCCTGAAGGAGGACATCGTCCCGCGCGGGGTCGACAAGATCCTGTTCTGGCTGGCACCCGCGATCGCCACGATCCCGGCGTTCATCAGCATCGCGATCATCCCGTTCGGCCCTGTCGTGTCGATCTTCGGCCACCGCACGCCGCTGCAGCTAGCGAACCTTCCCGTCGCGGTGCTGGTGCTGCTCGCGATGAGCTCCATGGGCGTCTACGGAATCGTCCTGGCCGGCTGGTCGTCAGCGTCGCCGTACTCGCTGCTCGGCGGGCTGCGGTCATCGGCCCAGGTGATCAGCTACGAGATCGCGATGGGCATCTCGTTCGTGCCCGTGTTCCTCTACGCGGGATCGCTGTCGACGTCCCAGATCGTCGCTGCTCAGGCGCACGGCTCGGAGTTCCGCCTGTTCGGTGCCGTGCTGCACTATCCGTCCTGGTTCGCGATCCTGCTGCTGCCCTCGTTCGTGATCTACGTGATCACGATGGTGGGCGAGACGAACCGGCTCCCGTTCGACCTGCCAGAGGGCGAAGGCGAACTGGTGGGCGGGTTCCACACCGAGTACTCCTCGCTCAAGTTCGCGCTGTTCTACCTCGCCGAGTACGTCAACATGATCACCGTGTCGGCCCTGGCGACGACGCTGTTCCTCGGCGGCTGGCACGCGGTCTGGCCCATCTCGGTCTGGTCGGGCGCCAACAGCGGCTGGTGGCCCGTGCTGTGGTTCCTGGCCAAGCTCGTCGCGTTCTTGTTCTTCTTCATCTGGCTGCGCGGATCGCTGCCGAGGATCAGGTACGACCAGCTGATGGCGCTCGGCTGGAAGGTCCTCATCCCGGCCGGCCTGGCCTGGACGCTGCTGATCGCCACGCTGCGGGTCTGGCGGCGCCAGGGCGGCAGCACCGGGGTCTATATCGTCGGCGGGCTGATCGTCGTCGTGCTGCTCGCACTGGCTTTCGCCTGGGACGTCGCGACCGAGCGGGCCGCCGAACGCCGCGCGGCGCAAGACGAGGAGAGCGCCGGGGAAGACGCCAGCGCCTTCCCGGTCCCGCCCATGGACCTGCCGCACTACCACGGCATCGCGAGCGCGCCAGCGCTCAAGGACCAGGCGCCAGACTCCGGCGTCAAGGAGGTCACCGGTGCTTGATTTCCTGAATCCCGTCAAGGGCTTCGCCGTCACCTTCCGGCAGATGTTCAAGAAGGTCGACACGGTCCAGTACCCGGAGGAGAAGAAGCCGACCGCGCCGCGGTTCCACGGCCGGCATCAGCTCAACCGCTGGCCAGACGGCCTCGAGAAGTGCATCGGCTGCGAGTTGTGCGCCTGGGCATGCCCGGCCGATGCGATCTACGTCGAAGGCAGCAGCAACACCGAGTCGGAGCGGTACTCGCCTGGCGAGCGGTACGGTCCCGTCTACCAGATCAACTACCTGCGCTGCATCCTGTGCGGGCTGTGCGTCGAGGCCTGCCCCACCAGGGCGCTGACGATGACCAACGACTACGAGCTGGCCGACGACAGCAGGGAGAACCTGATCTGGACCAAGGAGCAGCTGCTCGCGCCGCTCGAGCCAGGCATGGAGGCGCCGCCGCACCCGATGCGGCTCGGCGACTCGGAACAGGACTACTACCGGCAGGGGCCCTCGTTCGCCAGCGCGCAGCCGGCTGACCTGCTCAGCATGCTCGCGCGCAGCCGGAGTGCCGACGACGCCGCGGCGTCCGGCGGTGCTGGCGGATCCGGTCAGGACGACGCCGGCGGCGCGGCCCGTCAGGGAGGCGCGTCATGACCCATCACCTGGTGCTGGCCGGCAGCGCGGCCAGCAACACCGAGGTCGTCACGTGGTGGGTGCTGGCCATCGTGGCGGTCGGCGCCGCGCTCGGCATGATTCTCACCAGGCGCGCGGTCCACTGCGCGATCCTGCTGGCGGTGGTGATGCTGATCCTCGCCGGGATGTACGCGATGCAAGGAGCGCCGTTCCTGGCGTTCGTGCAGGTCATCGTCTACACCGGCGCCGTGCTCATGCTCTTCCTGTTCGTGATGATGATCGTCGGCATCACCGCGGCTGACTCCATCGTCGAGACGATCAGGGGCCAGCGGCTCTTCGCGGGGCTGGCCGGGATCACGATGCTCGTGCTCCTGATCCTGGTCGTCGGGCACGCGACGATCGGCGCCGCCGCGCCATCTGGCCCGCACAACAGCTCGTCGAATGTCCAGGGCCTGGCCAGGCTCGTGTTCACGACCTACGTGTTCCCGTTCGAGGTCACCAGCGCCCTGCTGATCACCGCGGCCCTCGGCGCGATGGTGCTCGCGCACCGGGAGCGGACCAGCCCGAGGCCGACGCAGCGGATGATGTCCAGGCGCCGGGTGGCCAGCGGGCGGCCGACGCCGCTGCCCGGCCCGGGAACGTACGCGCGGCACAACGCGGTGGACATGCCGGCCCTGCTGCCCGACGGGACGCAGTCCAGGCTCTCGGTCAGCGGCGTGCTCACCGGCGAGCCCCCCGTTGAGCTGCCGGGGAACGGCCGGAGCGCTATCGCCGGCCAGACCGGCGACGAGCATGAGGAGGACCAGTGATCAGCCCGGCCAACTACGTCGCGCTCGCCGCGATCCTGTTCGTCATCGGCGGCGTCGGGGTTCTGGTCCGCCGTAACGCGCTGGTCGTGTTCATGTCCGTGGAACTGATGCTGAACGCCGTCAACCTGGCCTTCATCGCGTTCGCCAGGCTGCACGGCGACCTCAACGGCCAGGTGATCGCGTTCTTCGTGATGGTCGTGGCCGCGGCCGAGGTCGTGGTCGGCCTGGCGATCCTTACTTCGATCTTCCGCGCCCGCAAGTCGGCGTCGGTCGACGATGCCAACCTGCTCAAGTACTAGGCGTGGAGGGTAGGCAGTGACGACTTTGCCGGCCACCGGCGTGATAAAGCTGGCCTGGCTGCTCCTCGCATTCCCCACCGCCGGTGCCGTGATCCTGCTGCTCGGCGGCAAGCGCACGAACGCCTGGGGGCACCTGCTCGGCTGCGCCATGTCGCTGGCTTCGTTCGTGTACGGGGCCATCATCTTCGCCACGATGCTGGGCTATCCGGCCAGCCAGCGCAGCCGGGAGGTACAGGTCTACACCTTCATCCCGGCGATCGGAAGGTTCCACGTCAACATCGGGCTGCTGCTCGACCCGCTGTCGATCTGCTTCGTGCTGCTGATCACCGGCGTGGGCTCGCTCATCCTCATCTACGCGGTCGGCTACATGGCCGAGGATACGGAGCGGCGCAGGTTCTTCGGCTACATGAACCTGTTCATCGCCGCGATGCTGCTGCTCGTGCTGGCCGACAACTACGTCGCCCTGTACGCCGGCTGGGAGGGCGTCGGCCTGGCGTCCTACCTGCTGATCGGGTTCTGGCAGTTCAAGCCGGCCGCGGCGGTGGCGGCGAAGAAGGCGTTCGTCGCCAACCGGGTCGGTGACGCCGGGCTGTCGCTGGCGATCATGCTGATGTTCGCCACGTTTGGCTCGGTCAGCTTCACTGGCGTCTTCGGGGCGGCGCACTCGGCAAGCAACACCGTGATCACGGCCATCGGGTTGCTGCTGCTGCTCGGCGCGTGCGGCAAGTCCGCTCAGTTGCCGCTGCAGTCCTGGCTCCTCGATGCGATGGAGGGCCCCACCCCGGTATCAGCGCTTATTCACGCGGCCACCATGGTGACTGCCGGCGTCTACCTGATCGTTCGCTCGGCGCCGATCTTCAACTTGTCGGCGAATGCCAGGCTGCTCGTCACGATCGTCGGCGCCGCGACGCTGCTGTTCGGCGCCATCATCGGGTGCGCGAAGGACGACATCAAGAAGGCGCTGGCCGGATCGACGATGAGCCAGATCGGCTACATGATGCTGGCCGCCGGCCTCGGCCCAGCCGGCTACGCGCTGGCCATCGCGCACCTGCTCTCGCACGGCTTCTTCAAGGCGGGCCTGTTCCTCGGCGCCGGCGCGGTCAAGCACGAGATGGACGACGAGGTCGACATGCGCCGGTTCGGCGGCCTCGCCACGGCCATGAAGATCACGTTCGTTACCTTTACGTTCGGCTATCTGGCGATCATCGGCGTGCCGCCGTTCTCCGGCTTCTTCACCAAGGACCCGATCATCGAGACGGCGTTCGACAAGGGCGGCACCTCGGGCGCCATTCTCGGCACCTGCGCGCTGATCGGCGCCGCCATCACGGCGTTCTACATGACGCGGGTGATGCTGATGACCTTCACCGGCAAGCGCCGGTGGGAAGACGACGCCCACCCGCACGAGGCGCCGCCGGTCATGACCTCGCCGATGGTGATCCTCGCGATCGGGTCGCTGGCCGCCGGCGGCTTCCTGATGATCTCGAACCGCCTGATCGACTTCCTGAAGCCGGTGACCGGCACGCCGCCGCTGGCTCACGGCTTCTTCTCGCCGCTGAGCTGGGCGACGCTGGCGCTCGTCGTGGTGTCGGCCGGGTTGGCCTGGGTCATCTACGGCCGCCGCGAGGTCCCGGTGACGGCGCCGCTCGGCAGCTTCGCGACCGTGGCGGCGCGCAAGGACCTCTACGGCGACGCGCTGAACGAGTCGGTGCTGATGCGGCCTGGCCAGTGGCTCACCAGGCTGTCGGTGTACTTCGACAACCGCGGCATCGACGGGATCGTCAACACGATCGCCGCCACCATGGGCGGGAGCTCTGGCCGGGTCAGGCGGGTCCAGACCGGCTTCGTCCGCTCCTACGCCCTGTCCATGCTGATCGGCGCCCTGCTGCTCGTCGGCGCCCTGCTGCTGGTACGGCTGTGAGGCTCCGAGATGAGTAGTTTCCCCTGGCTGACCGTGGCCGGCGCGATCCCGCTGGCCGGGACGCTGGCCGTCTGCCTCACTCCTGGCAGGTCAGCTCCTGGCAGCGAGTCCGACCGGCGTGCTCGCGACCTGCTGGTCAAGCGGATCGCGCTGCTGACCACGGTCGTCACGCTCGGCGTGACGATCGCGATGGCCGTGGGATTCAAGACCGGCGGCGCCCGGTTCCAGTTCACCCAGACCTACCAGTGGATCCCGCAGTTCGGCGTGCACTACGCCGTCGGCGTCGACGGCATCGCGCTGGTGCTGATCCTGATGACGGCCGTGCTCATGCCCGTCGTGGTGCTCGCGTCGTGGAACGACGCCGAGGGCTCGGTCAGCCAGGCCGGAGAACCGCCTCCCCGACGCAGCGTGAAGACCTACTTCGCACTGCTGCTCGTTCTCGAGACCATGATGATCGGCGTCTTCGCGGCGACCGACGTGTTCCTGTTCTACGTCTTCTTCGAGGCCATGCTGATCCCGATGTACTTCATGATCGGCAGCTATGGCGTGGGCCAGCGGCAGTACGCGGCGGTGAAATTCCTGCTCTACAGCCTGCTCGGCGGGCTGCTCATGCTGGCCGCGGTGATCGCGCTGTACGTCTACTCGACCCACAGCGCCGCACTCGGCCACCAGGGCTCGTTCCTGTTCACCGACCTGGCGAAGGTCGCGCTGAGCCCGACCACCCAGAAGTGGCTGTTCCTCGGCTTCTTCGTCGCGTTCGCGATCAAGGCGCCACTGTGGCCGTTCCATACCTGGCTGCCAGACGCCGCCACGGCCGCCCAGCCGGGCGCGGCCGTCCTGCTGGTCGGCGTGCTCGACAAGGTCGGCACGTTCGGCATGATCAGGTACTGCCTCGACCTGTTCCCGTCTGCGTCGCACTACTTCACGCCGCTGGTCATCGTCCTCTCGGTGATCGGGATCTTGTACGCGGCCATCGTGGCGATCGGCCAGGCCGACCTGAAACGCCTGATCGCCTACACCTCGGTGTCGCACTTCGGCCTGATCACGCTCGGCATCTTCGCCATGACCAGCCAGGGCCAGGTAGGCGCGACGCTGTACATGGTCAACCACGGCTTCGCGACCGGCGCGCTGTTCCTGATCGCCGGCTTCATGATCGCCCGCCGGCGCTCCTCCCAGATCGCCGACTACGGCGGCGTGCAGAAGGTGGCTCCCGTCCTGGCCGGCCTGTTCCTCGTGGCAGGACTCGCCGGGCTCGCGATGCCCGGGCTCTCCACGTTTGTCAGCGAGTTCCTGATCCTGATCGGGACGTTCACCAAGTACGAGGTCGCCGCTGGCCTCGCGACCGCGGGGATCATCCTGGCAGCGATCTACATCCTCTGGATGTATCAGCGCACCATGACCGGTCCCGTCCGCGAGGACGTGGCCACCATGCCTGACCTGCGCGCACGCGAGCTGTGGGCGGTCGGTCCGCTGATCGCGCTCATCATCGCGCTCGGCGTGTATCCCAAGCCGGTCATCGACGTCATCAACCCGGCCGTGCAGAAGACGCTGGTGCAGGCGCATTCCACCAACCCCGTGCCGCCGCATCCGGCCAGGGCCGAGAACGGGAGCAAGCCGTGACCGGCAACCTCGGCGCCCTCGCCGCGCATGGCCCGTCCATCCCCGCGCCGCATATCGAGTACGGCCAGCTGTCGCCGATGCTGCTGGTTTTCGGCGCGGCCATCGCCGGGGTGCTGGTGGAGGCGTTCGCGCCCAGGCCACTGCGCCGCACGCTGCACCTGGCCGTCACGCTGGGCAGCCTCGCTGCCGCGTTCGTGCTGACGATCTTCGTGGCCACGAGCAGCAGCGTCTTCGGCAACGGCAGCGCCGGTCACATCGCGGCCGCCGGAGCCGTGGCGGTCGACAAGCCGACCCTGTTCATCCAGGGCACGGTCCTGGTGCTTGCGTTCATCAGCGTGCTGCTGATCGCCGAGTCCTCGCACGACGTGAGCGCGTTCGCGGCGCAGGCGGCGGCGGTGCCGGGCAGCGCCGAGGAGCGCGAGGGCCTGCTCGCCGGGATCAGTCACACCGAGGTGTACCCGCTGACCCTGTTCGCCGTCGGCGGCATGCTGCTGTTCCCCGCCGCGAACGACCTGCTGACCATGTTCGTAGCGCTCGAAGTGCTCTCGCTCCCGCTCTACCTGCTCTGCGGGCTCGCTAGGCGGCGCCGGCTGCTCTCGCAGGAAGCCGCGATGAAGTACTTCCTGCTCGGCGCGTTTTCGTCGGCGTTCTTCCTGTTCGGTATCGCCATGCTGTACGGCTACTCCGACTCGGTCAGGCTCGCGGCGATCGCGACGGCGGCTGGCAGCAACACGCAGAGTTCCGTGCTGCTGTACGCGGGCATCGCGCTCCTCGGGGTGGGCCTGCTGTTCAAGATCGGCGCCGTGCCGTTCCAGGCGTGGAAGCCGGATGTTTACCAGGGAGCGCCCACCCCGGTCACCGCGCTGATGGCCTCGTGCACGCTGGTCAGCGCGTTCGGTGCGGTGCTGCGCGTGTTCTACGTGGCGTTCGGCCAGCTGACCTGGGACTGGCGGCCGATGATGTGGGGCGTCGCGATCCTCACGATGCTGGGCGGGTCCGTGATCGCGATCACGCAGACCGACGTCAAGCGGCTGCTCGCGTACTCCTCGATCGCCCAGGCGGGCTACATCCTCACCGGCGTGGTCGCCGCGAGCACGGCTGGCCTGTCGAGCAGCATGTTCTACCTGGCCGCGTACGGGGTCGCGACGATCGGCGCGTTCGCCGTGGTGACGCTGATCAGGGACGCCAGCGGCGAGGCAGGTCACCTGTCCAGGTGGGCTGGCCTCGGCAAGCGTTCGCCGCTGGTGGCCGGGGTGTTCGCTTTCTTCCTCATCGCGTTCGCCGGCATCCCGCTGACCAGCGGCTTCACTGGCAAGTTCGCGGTGTTCCAGGCGGCGATCTCGGGAGGCGCGCTGCCGCTGGTGATCATCGGCGTGATCAGCAGCGCCATCCTGGCGTTCCCGTATGTCCGCGTGATCGTCCTGATGTTCTTCAGCGAGCCCGCGCTCGACGGGCCGGCCGTGGTCAGGCCCAGCGCCTTCACGTCGGTAGCCGTCGGCATCGGTGTCCTCGCGACCCTGGTACTCGGCGTCGTGCCGGAACCGCTGCTGCGACTGGCGCACGACGCCGCCGCCCAGCTGTTCGTCCGGTGATGCCGAGGCAGATCGCGCTCCTGGTGCCCGGCGGCCCGAGGGCAGCAGCCGGCCCGAAGGGCCCGGCGGGACCCGGCGCGGCCTGCGGTGTGCTTATCTTGGTGAATGCCAGGTAACAGGATGCCTGGCCGAATGCGGAGCGCGACAGGCTTAGTGGTAGGGGATGCAGTGATCAGCGTCGTTCCCGTGGAGCTCGCGGATACCGCGCTCGCGGCGGATGTGACCGATGGGCTCGCTCTGGTCGAGGAGGGGCTGCGGAAGGCCGCCCGGGCGCAGTACGACCTGCTCGACGAGACGTCGGCGCACCTGATCGTGGCCGGCGGCAAGCGCTTCCGCGCCACCCTGGTGCTGCTGGCGGCGCAGTTCGGAGACCCCAGGGACGAGCGGGTGGTGCCGGCCGCGGTCGCGATCGAGCTGACACACCTCGCGACCTTGTACCACGACGACGTCATGGATGAGGCGGACGTCAGGCGCGGATCGCCGAGCGCGAACTCCCGCTGGGACAACTCGGTCGCGATCCTGACCGGCGACTTCCTGTTCGCGTGCGCCTCGAAGATCCTCGCTGACCTCGGTCCTGACGCGGTCAGGCTCCAGGCCGAGACCTTCACCAGGCTGGTGGCCGGGCAGATCTCCGAGACCGTCGGGCCACGGCCCGGCCAGGACCAGCTTGAGCACTACATGGGGGTCGTCACGGAGAAGACGGCCTCGCTGATGGCCACGTCCGGCCAGTTCGGGGCCATGTTCTCGGGGGCGCCTGACGAGGTCACCGCGCGGATCGCGCCCGCCTGCGCCGCGCTCGGGGTGGCCTTCCAGCTCTCCGACGACATTCTGGACGTCGCGAGCGAATCCGATCAGTCCGGCAAGACCCCGGGAACCGACCTGCGGGAAGGCGTCAAGACGCTGCCCGTGCTGCACGCGCTGCGATCCATCAGGCCGGGCGACGCGCACCTGGTCGAGCTGCTCACCGGCGGTGACCTCACCGATCCGGCGGCGCGGGCCGAGACCCTGGCATTGCTGCGGGCGCACCCCGGCATGGACATGGCACGCGCTGACCTGCGGCACTGGGCGGACCTGGCCAGGCAGGAGATCCTGGCGCTGCCCGAGGTACCGGCCAGGGCCGCGTTCGAGACCATGTGCGACTTCGTGATCGAGCGGACCGGCTGACCCGGCGGCTGCGGCCGGGCCCGGGAATGTGCGCGCCACCTGGGGCGCTGTTAGCAGTACAAGCGCCCCAAGGGGAGGTAAGCGTGGGAATCTTCGGCACGCACAAGTCGCGCATGATCGCCGCAGACGAGGCCCTGCCTGGCCGGTCAGAGGCCATGCGAGTGCCCGCGGCGCACGAGGTACTCGGCACGCCGCTGCGGCCGCCGTACCCGGAAGGCAGCGAGATCGCCGAGTTCGCGATGGGCTGCTTCTGGGGAGCCGAGAAGACGTTCTGGCGGACCAAGGGAGTCATCTCCACCTCAGTCGGTTACGAGGGCGGCTACACCCCGAACCCGACCTACGAGGAGG
>WNGG01009251.1_pt1 | contig 10769 bp, 7 predicted proteins | sample 5400661 | NCBI WGS metagenome assembly WNGG01 (sample SAMN13153372, study PRJNA577476) | soil metagenome | isolation source: 100 cm soil or saprolite under Garry oak tree replicate 1 | place: USA:California | collected 2016-06-15
CTTCGCGCACATCCGCGGGATCGAGACCGATCAGCGGATACATTCCATTTTCCGCGCGCTTGATCGCCTCGGTTTTAATTTCTTCGAGCGTCCGTTCTTTTTGTATTTGCGCCGACGCGGCGCTGGCGAACGCGAGCGAAAAAAGAATCAGAAACACTAAGAAACCTGTGCGGCGAATTCGCGTTCGAAGGAGCATTCACTTTGCTCCTTTCAGTTTCGCGAGCGCCGCATCGTAATAGGAGGAGTCGTAATATTTTTCCGGCGCCGGCGGATGGCCATTCCATTGTCCTTCCACCTCCGCGCGCAGCTTCAAAACATTTGTGAATCCCTCGAGATCGAACCGCGCATCCGCCGCGAATCCTCCGGGATGATTCATGCTGGACTCGTAATTCTCGGCTGCGATCTCTGGCGTAAGGTGATATTCCTTAATCCACAGGTCGATGACTTGCTGTTTGTTCGCGGGCGCCATCATCCATCGTTGCGCTTCGATGATCGCCGCGAGAAAAGGAACCAGCGTGCCCGCATGCTCCTTGGCCCATTGGCGCTGGGTGAAGAACCCTGCGGCCTGATAAGCTCCAATCGATTCCTGCACCGAGGCCAGGCTAACAAAACCTTCGCGCTTGGCCGCAATCGATGTCGGCGGACCGAGCATCGCGCCCGCGTACTCTTTGTGCTCGCGCATCGCGATGAGCCGCTGCGGGGTGGATCCGACGGGCTTCAGTGTGTAGTCATTGGGATTCAAGCCGCTCAGGTACAGAATTTTGATCAGTTGCAGCGCGTAAGCCGTGTTCACTGCGTCCACGATCAAAGTTTTTCCCCGCAAATCCTTGATCGATTTGATTTCCGGCTGTACGATCAGTTCGTTCTGCGAACCCTCGCCGCCCATCACGATGATCACGTCCTGATGCGCAAGCTCGACCATGGCGACGGCATTATCCACTGCCAGGTATGCCAGCGCCCCGTTGCCTGCCGCGAGCTCCGAACGCAGTTCCTCCGAATTAGCTTTGTTCGCCGTTTCCACTTCGACTCCATATTTCGCGAGCAGCCCTTGTTTCTCCGCCACGACAATTTGCAGCGGCCTCCCCAGCAACGTGAGCACTTTGATTTTCTGCTGGCTCGGCGCTTGCCCGCGCGTGTTCTGACTGCACAAAAATACAGCAGCAGAAAATGCCAGCACGGCAGCAAAAATCTCAATGCGAGCACGTTGCGAAATGTTCATGGCGCACCTTCGTTGAGTTTGTCGAGCGACCATTCCGCAACGGGCAGCGGATCGAGAATGGGCTTTCCCAGATTCGGGCAGCTGAGCGCGTACAGCCCGGTGTCCGTCGCGGTCCAGATGATATTGCGATCCCACTCAATAAAAACGTTGTCCACGGTGCGGTCGTAGCTTCCGAATTTTTTCAAGTCGCCGCCCTGCGGGGGAATGAAATAAGCGACTTCTTCCGGCCTGTAAAGATCGCCGATGTCGTAACAGCGAAGCCCGGCGATGAAATACGAATATGCGATAAATTCCTGCCGCGGTTTCCCCGGCGCTTTCAGGTGCGATGGATTGTGCGCGCCGAAGCGCCCGCGCTTGAAACAAAAATCGCGGTAAGGAGCTTCCGGCGGAGGCACGGGGCGGGGAAGTTGCGCGACGGCGATGGGGTGCTCCTCGTCGCGAATGTCGATGATCCAATTTGGAAGATAAATCTGGTTGCAGTCGGAATTGGTAGTTTCGCCGTTCGAGATGACGAAGCCGCGTTCGAGGATGCCGCAATAAATGGTGTGGAAGGCGATGCCCATTCCGGAATACTGCGCGGGCGGTTCGAACCGGCCGATTTCCTTCTGGTGTGAGGGATCGGAGAGATCGAGGATGATGAATCCGTTGCAGCCGAAAGCGCCGTAACCTCGGTTGCCGCCATCCTCAAGTTTTTTCGGAACGTACACAGGGCCGTGCAAACCTGCAAACGGAGTTTGGTCGGCGACGACTCTTGGCGGAACGAGTTTTGACCAGATCCATTTGCTGTATTCGGCTTCTTCGCCTTGGCGAGAGCCGGGAACCCACCACATGGAAACTTCCTTGGCGTGCGAAGGATCGGAAGCATCGACGATCATGTTGCCGTTGACCAACTGCCGGAAGTAAGACGGCTGGTGGATAAACGTTTCGTCCGGGGCGGTGTCGAGAAACGCGTATTTTCCGCCGTCATAATAATTCCGGTGCGTGCCCTGGCCGGTGGCGCCGGTGTTGAACTCAGAAAGCTTAGCAATCTTTGACGGATCGGTGACGTCAAAGAAGCGCACACCGCGGAGCCCTTTATGATTCTTGCGTTTGTCATCGAGGCGCGGGTCGTCATACTTGCCCATAGGCGCTTCGGGAGTCGAGTCGGTGATGGGGGTTTGCGCTCCAGACATGAGGATCCACTTCTTCAGATTCCGGTTGTAGGCTACCTGGACCTGTCCCCCTTCGAAACCACCTTTATTGTAAAACACGGGCTTTCGAACGTCGCTGATATCGATGACGTCGCCTTGCTGAAACATGTAGCGGCGATTCCCGATGGACATCAATTGCATTTTGCCGTTGCGCACATGCCCGGGCATGAAGTGGGCGAGGACCTCCATGTTGCGGATGTACGTCCTGCGATCCAGATAGGAGATGCTGTTGGGAGAAGGGTGGCCATGATGGTCCGCAAAAGCCGCAAGGGGAGAACCGGCCAGAGCCAAGCCCGCGCCTGCGGCAGTTCTCAAGAAGTCTCGGCGCGTGGGCGTGAGAGATTTCTCCGCTGATATTCTGGCCCTTGCGGTCCTGGAATTCGAAGTTCGGCCGGCCTGGTATTTCATCTTCACGGCTCCTTGGGCAGCAAAGTCGCGCTCGACAATGGTGCCTTCTCGGCAAAGGTAGGACCGCTGTACCATTCGAATCGAAAGGCTGTCAAGCGGATTCTCTCGTATGGGGCAGAGATGGTGGCAGTTAGTAAGTGTTGGAAGAACGGTTGGGGTATAGTGGTCTGACCAAAACGCGAAAGCCTCTGCCACCGACGCGGATGATTCTTTAAACGTTCGTGCGCTAGCAAAAACAGAACTGCGCGACGGGGCATTGGTTAAAGTATTGTGCTGCGGCAGGAGTCCAGAGGGAGAGCAGAAATGGCAATCGCGACAATCAATCCAGCGACCGGGCAAGTGCTCAAGACATTCGAGCCGCTGTCGGACGCGCAGATTGAAGTGAAACTGCAGAAAGCGGCCGATACTTTCTTGAGTTACCGAAAGGTGCCATTCGGCGACCGCGCACAGATGATGCTGAAGGCCGCGGCGATACTGGAGGCGGATAAAGAAACTTTTGGCAAAATGATGACGACTGAAATGGGCAAGACGTTCCGGTCCGCGGTGGATGAAGCCGCGAAGTGCGCCTGGGTTTGCCGTTACTACGCCGAGAACGCGAAGAACTTTCTGGCCGACGAAGTGGTGGAGACGACGGCGAGCCGGAGCTACATCCGATACCAGCCGCTCGGGGCAGTGCTGGCGGTAATGCCGTGGAACTTTCCTTTTTGGCAGGTACTGCGATTCGCCGCACCCGCATTGATGGCCGGAAACGTGGGACTGCTGAAGCACGCGTCGATCGTGCCGCAGAGCGCGCTGGCGATCGAAGATGTTTTCCGAAGGGCGGGATTTCCCGACGGAGCTTTTCAAACGCTGCTGGTGGGGTCGCAAAAAGTGGACAAGATACTGGGCGATCCGCGGGTTATGGCAGCAACGCTTACGGGGAGCGAAGGCGCGGGAATTGAAGTAGGAATCGGCGCGGCGAAAAGAATCAAGAAGGTCGTGCTGGAGCTGGGAGGCAGCGATCCCTTTATTGTGATGCCAAGCGCGAATCTGGAGGTGGCGGCCACCACGGCGGTGAAAGCCCGGATTTTTAACAACGGACAATCGTGCATTGCCGCGAAGCGCTTTATCGTGGCCGAAGCGATCGCGGACAAATTCGAACGCGTATTCGCGGAGAAAATGGCGGCTTTGCGGGTCGGAGATCCCTTTGATGAGAAGACGGAACTGGGGCCACTCTCAACGGCGGATGGCCTGGCGGATTTGGATCGCGACGTGAAAAAGACGGTCGAGGCGGGGGCGACAGTTCTGACGGGCGGCAAACCGCTGGATCGTCCGGGAAATTTTTATGCTCCCACGGTACTAACAAATATCCCGAGCGGTTCGCCGGCGCACAGGGAGGAACTGTTTGGTCCGGTGGCGAGCGTATTCCGGGCGAAGGACCTGGACGACGCGATTCGAATCGCAAACGATAGCCGATTTGGATTGGGGGCGAGCGCGTGGACAAACGACGAGAACGAGCGCGAGCGCTTCATCAACGATCTGGAATCGGGCATGGTGTTTATCAACAAGATGGTGGCCTCCGATCCGCGAATACCGTTCGGGGGAGTGAAGTGGTCCGGGCACGGGCGAGAATTGGGAGCACATGGTATCCGGGAATTCACGAACATTAAGACGGTATGGATTGAGGAGGCGTCGTAAGGAGTTGCAGAGGTTGAGACGCGCGTGGTAGATTGGTCCAACAACTCGACCAGAAGCTGACGAGTCCCGCGTCAATTGTCGCACTTAGTTGCGTTCTCAATGGTACGGCGGTCGTACCAGGGCCGGTGGGAACGTCCTTTTTCTGCTTGGGAGGATGTCATGTACAAAATCGTCCGCTCCTCTCGCCTGTATGAGCAGATCGTGCAGCAGGTCGAGGAATCCATCCATAAGGGTGTTTTGAAGGCCGGTGACCAACTTCCTCCTGAACGCGAACTGGCGCAACAATTTGGGGTGAGCCGAACGGCCGTCCGCGAGGCCGTCAAAGCCCTTACAGAAAAAGGACTGGTAGAAGCCTATGCGGGCCGCGGGACCTTTATCACCGATAGCACGCCGTACTCCATGCGCCAGTCGCTCGACCGGATGCTGAAGATGGGCCAGCCCGAAGGGTCGGCGTATCTTGCGGAAGTGCGCGAAATCCTGGAGCCGGAGATTGCTTCCCTGGCTGCAACACGTGTTGACGCAGAAGACCTGGCTTCGATGCGGGAGCAAATCGCAATCATGGATACCGCGCGCAAGGACCCCGATGCGTTCATTGAAGCGGACCTCGATTTTCACCTGGCGTTGGCCGAAGCAGCGGCAAATCCACTGATTCTTTCGCTGATCGATTCGATTGTAGGGCTGCTTCGCGAACAAAGGATGGGGATCTTTCAAGTGGATGGCGGCCCGGAACGCGGGCAGTATCACCATAAGAGGATCATGGAGGCCATCGAGCATCACGATCCGCTAGGAGCGCGCGACGCAATGAAGGCGCACTTGCGGCAGGTGCGAGAGGATTCGCGGCGGACGCCGAGGGCTTAAGAAGAGTTTTCAGTAAGAGGAAAAAATGCTCGAAGATAACTTGGTGGCGTCTCATTCTTTCGGGGTTTGGGTGCTTATCCCTGCTGTCAGTTGCTGGTTGTAATTTTCAGTCTTTAGCCGGAGAAGAAGGGTTCATGGCGAATTTGGGATTTGTGGGATTGGGCGTGATGGGCGGCGAGATGGTGAACCGGCTGCTCGGGAAGGGGCATAACGTTACAGGATACAACCGCACACGCTCGAAAGCGGAGTGGCTGGTCAAGAAAGGGATGAAATGGGCGGACTCGCCGCGAGCAGTGGTGGCGGCGTCAGACTTTGCGTTTTCGATGGTGACGAATTCTGCGGCGCTGGGAGCGGTGATGAATGGGCCGGACGGCATGCTAGCCGCGGTAACTCCGGGCAAGATTTTTGTGGATATGAGCACGCTGAGTCCGGCGTACAGCCGTGAGATTGCTGGCAAAGTGCGAGAAAAGGGCGGCGACATGGTGGACTCGCCGGTCTCGGGGAGCGTGATCACGCTGCAAGAGGGAAAACTCTCGGTGATGGTGGGCGGGCGGAAAGAGACTTTTGAAAAAGTGAAGCCGCTGCTACACGACATCGGGCCGAAGGTCACGCACGTGGGGGACAATGGGCTGGCGCTGGTGATGAAGATCGGGACGAACTTGAGCCTGGCGGTGCAAATGCTGGCGTTCTGCGAAGGGGTGCTGCTGGCGGAAAAGAGCGGGATTGCGCGGGAAACCGCGGTGGACGTGCTGACGCACAGCGTGATTGCGTCGCCGATGGTGCAATATCGTGGACCGTTTATTTTGAAGAAGCCGGAAGAAGCGTGGTTCAACGTCAACATGATGCAGAAGGACATGAACCTGGCGCTGGAGCTGGGGCGGCAACTGGATGTGCCGATGCCGACGACGGCAATCACGAATGAATTCCTGACGGCGGCGCGGGGGATGGGTTTGGCGGAAAAGGATTTTGCAGTGGTGTTCGATGTTTTGGCGCAAATGTCCGGAGTGAGGCCATGAGCATTGCAACGGATCAATCCAAAACCAAAGGAGACGTGAAAACGGAACAGTGGATGCGCATGTACCGGCGAATGGTGATGATCCGGGAGTTCGAAGAGCAGGTGAACGAACTTTATACGCGAGCACTAATGCCGGGGTTGGCGCACCTCTACATCGGCGAAGAAGCGGTGGCGGTGGGAATTTGCGAAGCGCTGCGCAAGGACGACTACATTACGAGCACGCACCGTGGGCATGGACACTGCGTGGCGAAAGGCGCTTCGCCGGACCGAATGTTTGCCGAGTTGCTGGGGAAAGAAGCGGGATATTGCCGGGGTAAAGGCGGGTCGATGCACATCGCCGATCCGGCGACGGGAAACTTGGGAGCGAACGCCATCGTGGGGGGCAGCGCGGGGATTGCGACGGGAGCGGCACTTTCCGCAAAGAGACTGGGAACGGGACAAGTGGCAGTGTGCTTTTTTGGGGAAGGAGCGCTGGGGCAGGGCGTTCTGTATGAAGTGATGAACCTGGCGGCGCTGTGGAAATTGCCGGTGATTTACGTTTGCGAAAACAATCTTTACACGGAATACACGCATTATTCGGAGACAACCGCAGGTGACATTCTGGCGCGGGGAACCGCGTTTGGAGTGCAGGCAGAGAGTGTAGATGGGCAGGACGTGCGAGAGGTTCACGCCAGGGCAAAGAAACTCGTTGAGCGCGCGCGCAATGGGGGCGGCCCGGGATTTCTGGTTTGCGAGACCTATCGCTATACAGGGCATCACGTTGGGGACATCAACCGCGAATACTACCGTTCGAAACAAGAAGAATTGGAATGGAAGACGAAGAGGGACCCGATCAAGAATTTTTCGCAATGGCTGATGGAGCAAAAGTTTTCGGATGAAGGAAAGCTGAAGGAAATTCGAGAAGAAGTGCGGGCGGAGATGAAGGCGGCGGTGGAGTTTGCGATTGCCGCGCCTTATCCGACGGTGGATCAGGTGGACCAGGACGTTTATGCCTGAAGTGGCGACGAGAGAGATGACGTTTGCGCAGGCGGTTCGCGAAGCGCTGGCAGAAGAAATGCGGCGCGATGCGCGAGTGTGCATTTTCGGCGAGGACGTCGCGGAAGCGGGAACACCTTTCAAAGTATTGTCAGGCTTGGTGGAAGAGTTTGGCGCAGAGCGCGTGATCGATACGCCGATTTCGGAAGCGGGATTCACGGGCATGGGAGTCGGCGCGGCGATGACGGGACTGCGGCCGGTGGTCGATATCATGTTCGGAGATTTTCTGACGCTGACGATGGACCAGATGGTGAACCAGGCGGCGAAGGTGCACTACATGTCCGGCGGGACGTGGAAAGTGCCGATGGTGCTGCGGACGACGCTGGGGGCGACGCGGCGTTCGGCAGCGCAGCATTCGCAGTCGCTGCACGCCTGGCTGAGCCACGTGCCGGGATTGAAAGTGGTTATGCCGTCGACGCCTTATGACGCGAAGGGACTCTTGAAGACAGCGATTCGCGACGAAAACCCGGTGGTCTTTTTTGAAGACAAGATGATGTACAAGTTGAAGGGGCCGGTGCCGGAAGAGGAGTACACGATTCCGCTGGGCGTGGCGGACGTGAAGCGCAAGGGCGAAGACATCACGATTGTGGCCACGAGCAGCATGGTGCAGGTGGCATTGGGGGCGGCGGAGCTGCTGGACAAAATTGGCGTGAGCGCGGAGGTAATCGATCCGCGGACGACGTGGCCGCTGGATGAAAAGACGCTGGTGGAGTCGGTGAAGAAAACTTCGCGGGCCATTATTGTGGATGAAGGGTACGGGCGATACGGCGTGACGGGAGAGATCGCTTCGGTGATAGCGGAAGGCGCATTCTACAGCCTGGAGGCGCCGGTGAAGCGAATGGGCGCGATGCACGTGCCGATTCCATTTTCGCCGCCGCTGGAAGATGCGACCGTGCCGACGGAGCAAACGGTGTTTGAGGCGGCGCGGGCGATGTGCGGAAAGGCGTGAGTAGCGCGGAATGAGAGGTGTGAGATGGCGCTGAAAACTTACGGACCAATGGCGGTGGATTGGGAGAACCGCATTGATTTTGACAGATTGCGGCGCGAACGGCTGGCGCGCGCGAAGGCGCTGCTGGCGAAATCGGAGATGGGAGCGCTGCTGTGTTTCGACATGAACAATGTGCGGTACTTGACGGCGACGCACATCGGGACGTGGGCGCAGGACAAGATCAGCCGATTTTCGCTGCTGCCGCAGAATGACGAGCCGATTCTTTGGGATTTCGGGTCGGCAGCAAGGCACCATCAACAAAATTGCCCGTGGCTGGGAGAGCGATCGCGCGCGGGGATTCCGCTGTTGCGTGGAGCGATGTCGCCTGAGATGGGGCGCGCGGAAAACGTAGCGCGCAAAATAAAAGTGGAATTGGAGAAGCGCGGGCTACACAAAGAGCCGCTGGGGATCGACGTGGTGGAGCCGCCGATTCTTTTTGCGCTGCAAAAAGAGGGAATCAAGATTGTAGACGGGCAGCAGTTGATGAGCGACGCGCGGGTGATCAAGACGAAAGATGAGATTTCGCTGCTGAATCACTCGGCGATGATGGTGGACGCGGCGTACGACGAATTGTATCGCGCGATGAAGCCGGGGATGAGCGAGAACCAGGCGGTGGGACTGGCGAGCAAAGTTCTGTACGACCTGGGCTCGGAGTACGTGGAAGCGGTGAATGCAATTTCGGGGGAGCGGTGCAATCCGCATCCGCACGTTTTTTCGGATCGCGTGCTGCGGCCGGGCGATCCGGTTTACTACGACATTCTGCATTCATACATGGGTTACCGGACTTGCTATTACCGGTGCTTCACGATCGGATATGCGTCGCACGCGATGATCGATGCGTACAAGAGGTGCCGCGAATATTTGGACGCGGCGATTTCGCTGGTACAGCCGGGGCGTACGACGGCGGAGATTGCTTCGGTGTGGCCGAAGGCGGAGGAATTTGGATTTCCGGACGAAGAGGCGGCATTTGCGCTGCAGTTTGGGCACGGAATCGGACTGGCGATTTGGGAAAAGCCGGTGATCAGCCGGATGGTTTCGCTAGAACATTCGCACGAGATCAAGCCCGGGATGGTGTTCGCGCTGGAAACGTTCTGGCCTTCGACGGATGGATGGAGCGCCGCGCGGATTGAAGAGGAAATTGTGGTTACGGAAACGGGACATGAAGTGATTACGCGATTTCCGGCGGATCAATTGATGGTGGCGGGCGCGCACTATCATACCGTCAATGGCCCGCTTTCGACGACTAGGGAGAATGAAGCGCCACCGAGCCGTCGAGTGAAGGAAATGGTGGCGGCCAGCGCAAAGGCCGAAGGAGTGGCAGCTACGGACTAGAGGATGGTCCTCAGCTCACGAAAATAATTATGGCGATCAGCGTGGTAATGCCTGCGCTCGAAATGGCGCAAGAAACCGGGAAGCTGCTGGCGTGGCGAAAAAAAGAAGGCGAGCGCGTCACCAAGGGCGAGCCGCTGCTTGAGATCGAGACGGACAAAGCGGTCGTTGAAGTGGAAGCGCCAGGGGACGGAATTCTTGCGGGGATGACCGCCGATGTGGGGGCGGTGGTCCCAGTGGGACAAACGATTGCGTGGCTCGTTGGTCCGGGCGAGAAGCCTCCGGCGAAATCAGAGGCGGCGCCTGCGGCGCGCGCGTCAAGTGGTCCGGAGCGCACGGCTGCCAGCGTGGCGCCGATCGCGGGGCAGCGAGGCGGAACCGCTCCGCAAATTTCGCCGAAGGCGCGGCGGCTGGCGAAAGAGCTTGGCGTGGACATTGCGCAAATTCGCGGGACTGGGCCCGACGGGACGATCACCAGCGAAGATGTGCAGCGCACGGCAGACTCGAAGGGCGCGAGTATTGCGGTTGCCGCAGCGCCGGCCGGAGTGGAAGCTCTGAGCCAAGTGGCGCGGCTGATGGCGGAGCGCACGGCGCAAAGCTGGACGAGCGTGCCGCATTTTTTTCTGGTGCGAGGAGTAGATTGCGGCGAGTTGGTAGCGGCGCAAGAAAAATGGAGCGTCGAAGCGGAGAAGGCGCAGAACGTGGCGCTGACGATTACGGATTTGTTGATTGGAATTTTGGCGCGAGTGTTGGCGAAGCATCCGCGAATGAATGCGAGTTGGACGGGAGAGGCAATTCGTTCGAATGCGGAGATCAACATCAGCTTGGCGATGGCCGTGAAGGATGGCGTGGTCGGCGCAGTGATTCACAAAGCGAATGTTTTGCGGCTCGGCGAAATATCGGCGCAGCGAAAAGAATTAACGGAACGCGCGCGAGCGGGACGGCTAAGGCCAGCGGATATTACCGGCGGGACTTTTACGTTGAGCAATTTGGGAATGTACAAGGTCGATGCGTTCACGGCGATCATCACGCCGCCGCAAGCGGCAGTAC